>Ga0070689_100001555_pt1 | contig 14622 bp, 11 predicted proteins | sample KBSS23HmetaG_FD_64669 | JGI IMG/M metagenome (GOLD analysis project Ga0070689, IMG submission 64669) | Switchgrass rhizosphere microbial communities from Kellogg Biological Station, Michigan, USA - KBS S2-3H metaG | ecosystem: Host-associated > Plants > Roots > Rhizosphere ...
CTGGGCCTGTCCGCATTCGCCTATTCATTCGCCCGCAAACAGGCCGGGCATCGCCACTACGCCTTCGGTACCTGGAAAGTCGAAGTGCTGGGCGGATACACCAGCGCCATCCTGCTGCTGGGCATTGCCTTGCTGATGGCCTACCAATCCGTCGAGCGGCTGGTGGTGCCGCAGGCGATTCATTACGACGAGGCGATCGTCATCGCCGTCGTCGGCCTTGCGGTGAACCTGGTGTGCGCCTGGTGGCTGCGCGGCCATCACCATGGGCACGATCACGGTCATGAGCATGCGAACGAGCACGAGCACGAAGATGACCACGCTCACCACCAGGATCTCAACGTGCGCTCGGCCTATCTGCACGTGCTTGCCGATGCCGCGACCTCGGTACTGGCCATCCTCGCGCTGACCGGCGGCAAGCTCTGGGGACTGGCGTGGCTCGATCCCTTCATGGGCATCGCCGGCGCCATCCTGGTCGCGGTGTGGGCCCAGGGACTGTTGCGCGATTCGGGCCGTGTCCTGCTCGATGCCGAGATGGACGCACCCGTCGTGCGGGAAGTGCGCGAAGTCATTGAACGTGGCGCGGTGCCCGCACGCATCACCGACTTGCACGTCTGGCGAGTGGGGCGCGCGAAGTATGCAGTGGTGGTCACTGTCAGTACGCCTTCCGATGCCAGTGCGGATGATTTCCGGCGGGCGCTCGGCGTGCACGAAGAACTGGCCCACGTCACCGTGGAAGTCGAAAGGTCGGAGGCCACATGAGTGTATCCACAAAACCGCGGCGTGCCATGAACCGTCGATCTTTCTTTCTCGCCGGCGGCGCGACCGCGGGTGCGCTGGGAGTCGGCGCGCTCACCGCGCAGTTGATCCCGGTGCGCGCCCGCGGTGCGGACGTACCACCCGCGGATCCCGCCGAACTGCTCAAGATTCAGACGCAACGAGCCCTGCGCTGGGCGGGACGAACTCCCGACTGGGTGAGGTCGCCGCCTGGCGTGGATCACAACGTGGTGATCGTCGGTGGCGGGCAGTCGGGCCTGGGCATCGCGCACGGCCTGCGCCGCAAGGGTATTGGCCGCGTCACGATCATCGATCGCTGCGAGCCGGGCCAGGCCGGCATCTGGCGAACGATCGCGCGCATGCATCAACTGCGCTCCGCCAAGACACTGCCGGGCCCCGAATGGGGCAATCCGGAGCTCGGATTTCGCGCTTGGTACGAAACCCTCAATGGGCCTGCGGCATTCGATGCGCTCGACCGCATTCCGCGACTCGCCTGGGCCGACTATCTATCCTGGTACGAGCAGGTCACCGAGGCCGGCGTGCGATATCGCACACGCCTCGTGGGGGTCGAGCCCGCCGGAGATGCGCTACGCCTGCACCTGGATTCGGATGGCGCGCAGCGTACCGAGACCACGCGCAAGCTGGTGCTCGCGAACGGCTTCAAGGGTGCCGGTGGCGTGAGCATTCCGGCTGTCCTGCGCGAATTGCCCGCGGATCTCTGGTCGCACACCGATGCGCCCATCGATTTCACGCGACTTTCGGGAAGAGTAGTGGGTGTCATCGGTTCGGGAGCGTCGGCATTTGACGCCGCCGCCACGGCGCTCGAGCACGGCGCCAGGGAAGTGCATCTTCATAGCCGGCGTTCGTACATCGACTATCCAGCGCCGGGCAGCACGCTGCCGCCGGGACCTCCCGGTGATCGCGGCCATGCCTTCGTGCTCGAACTGGCCGGCGAGCTACCCGACGAGGTGCGTTGGCGCGACTGGCGGGCGCGCGAGAACGCTTCAGCAACCGTACCGCTGGATTCGATGGCGCGCGCGGTGGCATCGAAGAATTTCCACGTGCATCTCGACTGCAATTGGACGGATGCGGTGGCGGGCCGCGGCGGCGTGATTGCGCACATCTCCGGCAAGAAACACCGCTTCGATCACGTGATTGCCGGCACCGGGTATCGAATTGACCTGTCAGCACAACCGGAACTCGCGGCGATCCACCCGGACGTCGCACTGTGGAAGGACCGCTATCGGCCGCCCGTCGGCGAGGAAGACGCGGCGGTCGGCCTGTATCCGTATCTCGGCGCCGGGTTCCAGTTCCAGCCGAAAGCGGATGTACATGCCGATCACCTGCGCAACATCCATTGTTTCAACATGGCGGCGAGCGCGAGCTTTGGAACGCTGGTCGGCGACATCCCGAGCGTGCCGCAGCAGTCGCAGCTGGTCGCGGCGATCATGCGCGACTTGTACCTCGAGGGGATCGACCTGGCACAGAATCGGCGGTGGGCGGAAGCCCCAGTCGTGCCGCCCAGCCCGGCTCCTTATCAGAGCGCGCTGAGCCCGGGCTGAAACGACCAATCAACGCAGGAAGGGAATGCGGATCGCGGCGAATTCGCGTTCGACCTCGTCCTGCGATGCGGATTTCTCGGCGGCCTGCACCAGTCGCGGCGTCAGGTGTTGGGCCAGCATCTGGAGGAACTCGTACATGAAGCCGCGCAACAGGATGCCGCGCCGGAAGCCAACCCAGGTGGTGTGCACGGGAAACAGGTGCGAACCGTCGCGCACTTTGAGGTCGCCGTCTTCGGCTCCGTCGATGGCGAGATTGGCGATGATGCCGACGCCCAATCCTTCGCGGACATATTTCTTGATGACATCCGAATCCCAGGCCGTCAGCGCGATGTTGGGGGTCACACCCTCGCGGGCGAAGAGTTCCAGCAACGACGAGGGGCCCGAGAAGCTGAACGAGTAGGTGACCAGCGGATATTGCGCGAGCTCGGCGAAGGTCGGCCTGCTGATCTCACCCAGCGGGTGGCCGTCGGGCACCACGATGCAGCGATGCCAGCGATAGCAGGGCAGGCGCACGAGTCCGGAAAAGATCGGGCTCGCGCCGGTGGCGATGGCGAAGTCGATGCGGTCGGTGGCGGCGAGATCGGCGATCTGCTCGGAATTGCCCTGGTGCAGGTGCAGCCGGACCTTCGGATACTTGTCGCGAAAGCGTTTGAGCACTTGCGGCAGTACGTAACGCGCCTGCGTGTGCGTGGTGGCGATCGACAGCGAGCCTGCATCGTCGCGGCGCAGCTCCGCGGCCAGTGCCTTGATGCTGCGTGCCTGGCGCACGATCTGCGAGGCGCGGTCGATGACCTTGCTGCCGGCGTCGGTGGGCCGGATCAGTGCGCGTCCTTTGCGTTCGAACAGCGCGAAGCCGAGTTCATCCTCGAGCTGTTTCAACTGCTTGCTCACTCCGGGCTGTGCGGCGTGCAGCACGCGGGCCGCATGGGTGATGTTGAGGTCGTTCTCGGATACGGCCACCAGGTAACGCAGCTGGATCAGTTTCATCGTGGGTCATCTGGTGGGCCATCGAGGGGAAAATGGGGACATTCCTCATTTCGCTGTAACAATTGAGCAATTCGTCGGAGGGGGTCGACGGCTCTCGGATTGTTACAACGAAATGAGGAATGTCCCCATTTTCTCCCCCGCGGCCCGGGTTGAGACATTACGCGGCGTCCCGCCGCAGTGGAAATAACCGCAGGCGAACTAACTATTCCAGAATCATTGGGTGGTGATCTGGTCGAACACGCCGCCGTCGGCGAAGTGTTGTTTTTGGGCCTGGGTCCAGCCGCCGAAGTCCTTGATGGTCACCAGTTCGAGCTTCGGAAACAGTTCCTGATGCTTCGCGGCCACCTGCGGATCGCGCGGGCGGTAGTAGTTGCGCGCCGCGATCTCCTGGCCTTCCGGCGTGTACAGGTACTTGAGGTACTCCTCGGCCACCGTGCGCGTGCCCCGGCGCAGCACCACCTTGTCGACCACCGCCACCGGTGGCTCGGCGAGGATGCTGATCGACGGAATCACGATCTCGAATTTGTCCGGCCCCAGCTCCTTGGTGGCGAGCCAGGCTTCGTTCTCCCACGAGATCGCCACGTCGCCGATGCCGCGCTGCGCGAAGGTCGTGGTCGATCCGCGCGCGCCTGTGTCGAGAACCGGCACGTGCTGATAGAGCTTCTTGACGAATTCGCGCGCCGTGGCGTCGCTGCCGCCGGGCTGCTTCTTCGCCCAGGACCAGGCCGCGAGGTAGTTCCAGCGCGCACCGCCCGAGGTCTTCGGATTCGGCGTTATTACCGATACTCCCTCGCGGACGAGGTCGCCCCAGTCCTTGAGGTGCTTCGGGTTGCCCTTGCGAACCAGGAAAACAATGGTCGATGTGTACGGCGAGGAATGCTCCGGCAGACGCGTCTCCCAGTTGACGGGCAGCAGCTTGCCGTTGTTCGCGATCGCGTCGATGTCCGCGGCCAGCGCCAGCGTGACCACGTCGGCGGACAGGCCGTCGATCACCGAGCGCGCCTGGCGGCCCGAGCCGCCGTGCGACTGGTTGATGGTGACCGTGTCGCCGGTCTTCTTCTTCCAGTACTCGGCGAAGGCCTTGTTGAAGTCGACGTACAGCTCGCGGGTCGGATCATACGAGACGTTGAGCAGCGCGATGTCCCTGGCGCTGGCCTGGCTCGCGCCGCCGATGAAGACGGCGGCGGTGAGTGCGAGCAACAGTCGCCGGTTCAATTGATTGAGTTCCATGTCTGTCCATTCCTCAGTAGTTGATGGCGAAGCGTGAAAAGATCGCCTGCTCGTCGGCCCGATCACCGGTGGCGGCACCGCCTTCGAAGCGGGTCAGGTCATAGTTGAGCGACAGCTTCACGGTGTTCCACGGGTACCAGTTCACGCCGATGCCATATGAAGTTTCCTTCGTGATCGAGGTCAGCGGATTGGCGAATGAATTCGCGCCACCCGTGAACGCGTCGTCGTCGACGTCGAGCTCCTGGATTCGCGCGACGAGTTCCCACGCGCCGGAACCTGACTTGCCGGGCTGGAAGGTGCTCAGCGGCGTGAACCCGCGGTAACTTTCATCTTCGCCGGTGATGAACCACGAGAACTGTCCCTGCCACGCGGAGTTGGTCAGCGAGTCGGAGCGCGTGACGCCGCCGACCGTGCGCGAGACGTCCTGCTTCACCTGCGTGTACTCGCCCAGGAATCCGAAGCTGCCGCGGTAGTAGTACACCTGCGGCGCGAGGCGCAGGCGTTCGCCGTCTGCGAACGTCGCGTTGCTGGGAGTGGTGCCGGTCGCGGTGTTGGCACGATAGCTGAACACGCTGAGCTGTCCCTGGGAGCGATACGACGGCAGATAGGGATTGGTCGCGACGCCCTCCAGATCCTGCCAGGTCGAACCGATGCCGAAGCCGAGACCGCGCAGGCTGAAGTTGTCGGAGTTGATGAACGGCTGGAAGAACACGCGCGCCGCGTAGTCTCCGCCGGTGTCGCTCTCGACGTCCGGGGAGGCGAGGTTGTCGCTGCTCTGGCCATCGGTCACACCGTTGAAGTAACCGACCTGGTAGGAGAAGGCGCCACCGGCGAAATCGCCGGAGAGCTGCACGCCCAGATCGCGGTTGGGCACGAGCAGCGTCGGCAGACCGCGTTCCATGAATCGCAGGTCGGGTTCGGATGCCAGGCGCTCGAGGCCGACGGACGGCTTGAACTTGCCGACCGTCACCACGAAGCCCGCCTTGAAACGCGCGGCGGCATACGCGTCGACGATGATGCTGCGGCCGCTGCCGAAATCCGGTGTGAACCTGAAATCGTATATGCCGCCGAAGGTGCCTTCGAAGGTCGGGCGCACACTGCGCAGCAGGAATGTGTCCGCCGTCTCGGGCGCGGAGTCGCCGGCGTAAGCACGGTTGTCCGCGAACAACGTGCCGCGGAAGCGGATGAAGTTCGAGTTGTCGGTGGTGCCGATCTGGAAGCGGCTCGCGCTGATGGTCAGGCGCGGCGCGCTCGCGGCCGCGGCCTTGGCGGCTTCGTCCTGGATCTCGAGCTTGCGCTCGAGCACGGCCAGCCGCTGCTTCTGATCCTCGATTTCGCGTCGCAGGTCGGCATTGCCGTCGCCTGGTGGGGTGGAAACGTCCTGTGCGAAGGCGGCTCCCGTGAAGGGCAGCAGTGCGGCGATGGCCGCAGCGACTGCGCGTTTCTTGTTCACTCTCATTCTCCTGAAGGTCTTTGGGTTCTGCCAGAAGGCCCGGAGAGCGTAGGAATCGAGGGGTTATGCCGTCAGTCGTGGCCCGGTCACGCGCTGGTTACGGGCCAAGGTCGTCCGGTTATATGCATATATGAGCGCCCGATTCGGGCGAGAAACATGGGCAAGAAAAACCCCCGTCATGCCGCGTGGCATGCGGGGGCGAGGGGGCCGGCGATGGGAAGGTTCGGCGGCCTTGGGGGTTGTCAGTGGTCGCGAAGCGAGGCGGCGTAATTCGAAAGGAGACGCGCCGTGCGGCCGTTGTCTCCGAGCGGCACGGCGCTTCCACCCGCGCCCAGCGCGGCGAACAGTAGTTTGAGATCGTTGAGCAGGGCCAGCTTCTGCCGGCGCTCGCGCTGCGGCGTCACGGACCGGGATACCTCGACGTCGAGGTCCTCGAGCAGGGAGCGGGGTTCGTTCAGGTGAAAGGGCGCCAGCCGGGCGTCGAGCAGGCCGTCGACGGTGCAGGGGATGTGGTTTCGCTGGCTCATTTGGGTATCTCCAATGGCAGAGTTGCTATGGGTGCAATGTGCGCTACAGTTCCGCCGCGAACAAACGCGCTTGTTAAAGCGCTCATTAGGAAAACTGACGTGAGCACCGCTTATGCCCGCCTGCCGCTGAACGCGCTGCGAGTCTTCGAGGCGGTGGCCTCGCGGCTGTCGTTCGCGGACGCGGCCGAGGCGCTGCACGTCACACCGGCCGCCGTGAGCCAGCAGGTGAAGTCGCTGGAGGACTACCTGCAGGTACAGTTGTTCAAGCGCGCCGGCCGCCGTATCGAACTCACCGCCGAGGGCCAGCAGCTGCTGCCCGGGGTGCGCCGCGGGCTGGACGAGCTCGAGGCGTCCATGCAGCACCTCAAGCAGCACCGCTCCGAGGGGCCGCTGCAGATCACACTTTTGTCCTCATTCCTGCAACGCTGGCTGTTGCCGCGCGTCGGCAGCTTCAACGACCAGACGGGCGTGGAGCTGCGTTTTCATACCTCGCGCGAGGCCGTGGATTTCTCGCGCTCGGAAATGCACGTGGCCATCCGCATGGGCCTGGGCCGCTGGCCGGGCCTGCACGTCGAGAAACTGCTGGATGAATGGGTCATCCCGATCGCCTCGCCGGCGCTGCTCGCCAAATACGGCCCCGTACCACGCGGCGAAGACCTGCAACGTTTCCCGCTGCTCGGCAGCACGGACGAACCCTGGCAGGCCTGGATAGAAAAGGGTGAGGAAGCCACCTGGCTGGCGCGTGCGCCCATCATCGACGATTCGGCCGGCGTGATTGCCGCAGCAGAGGAAGGCATCGGATTCGCGCTGGCGCGCTGGTCGCTGGTGCAGCGTTCGCTCGAGCAGGGGCGCGTGGTGCTGGCGGGAGACGCGTTGTTGCCCTTCCGTTTCTCCTATTTCTTCGTGTGTCCCGAGCCGTATCTCGTCATGCCCAAGGTCAAACGCTTCCGCGACTGGATCTTCGACTCGGCGAAGACTTTCCCGAAGCCACACGAACTGTTCACCCGGAAGTCCGCGTCCGTACCGGGCGCCGGGGCCGCGGCCGCGCACAAGGCCTAGCAACCTCTCCCTCTTTAGTTTTCTTGATGCCGTATTCAGGCATCGCGTTTGTTGGTCGTCCGTTGAATCCGCAAGATGCCGTCCAGGAAATCAGGCATCCCTTTCAATTGGAGACAACGACCATGTGCATCGAGACTCTCACCCGCAACGCCGGCTTCGTGCTGGCCGCGCTCGCCACCGCCGCCGTACTCGGCCTCGCAGTGGATCGTCTGCCGGCGCTCAGCGCGCTGGTGCTGTGAACACGTGACCGCGCAGGGAGACCGCCTTTATGAGCGCCCAGACCTGTTTGTCGGATGTCAGCCCTAACTCCTCCGCCGCACTTGCCGTGATGCGTGCCAGCAAAGTCGCCGTGCGCCCGATGTCGAGCTCGACCAGCACGGCGCGGCCGACGTCGGGTTTGACGGACACCACGCGTGCCGCCACCAGGTTGCGCACCGAGAGTCCCGACGGACGCGCGGCCGCGACGATCACGTCCCGCGCCAGTACCTGGATCTGGATTCGCTGACCCACCGTCAAAGGCAGCGCCGGCTCGTCGACCACGAGCTCGGCATCGCCCACCCGGACTTTCGTGAGCCCGGCGTCGTCGGTCCCTTCAACCACTCCCTGCATGACCGCACCGACGGCGTCGGGCCCGACGATCTCGCGTAACGCGGGATGACGGCTCACGGATGCGATCTCGCCCTCGGCGAGCAGGCGTCCATTACCCAGCAACACCACGCGCGTCGCCAGGCGCAGCACTTCGTCGAACTGGTGACTGACATACACGATGGGAATGGCCAGCGCGTCGCGCAGCTTTTCGAAGTAGGGCAGGACTTCTTCCCGCCGCGCCTGGTCCAGCGAAGCCAGCGGCTCGTCGAGTAACAACAGGCGCGGCTGCGCCAGCAATGCGCGCCCCAGCGCCACGCGCTGCTTCTCGCCACCGGACAGCTGATGAGGTCGCCGGTCGGTGAGATCGCCGAGGCCGAGCATGCCAACGACATCGTCGAAGCGGATCGGCTGCGCCGCATCCCGCGGCAGGCGGCGCGCGCCGTAGCGCAGGTTGTCCATCACCGACAGATGCGGAAACAGCCGCGCTTCCTGGAAAACCACGCCGATGCGCCGGTGACGCGCGTCCACGTGCAGATGCCGGCTGGTGTCCACCAGCACATCGTCGCCCACCTGCACGCGCGCCTCGTCGGGCGCGAGCAGGCCGGCGATCAACGCGATCGCGGTCGATTTGCCGCAGCCTGAGCGGCCGAACAACGCGGTGATGCCGGGTACGGGTGCGCAGAAGTCCACGTCGAGAGTGAAATCGCCGCGGCGCTTGACGAGCTGGACGCGCAGCATCAGCGGCCGAGCGTGCGCTGCAGGCGCCGGGCGAGGAATTCCGCCACCAGCAATCCGGCCAGGCCCAGTGAAAAGGATATCAGCGCGAGCCGTGCCGCAAGCGTGTCGCCGTCGGGAGTCTGCAGCGCCGTGTACAGCGCCAGCGGCAGCGTGCGGGTCTCGCCGGGAATGTTCGAGGCGAAAGTGATCACGGCACCGAACTCGCCCAGACCCGCGGCGAACGCGGTCACGGCGCCCGCCAGGACACCCGGCGCGATCAGCGGCAGCGTGATGGAGAGGAACCGGTCGATCGGGCCTGCGCCAAGCGTGCGCGCCGCGTCCTCCAGCCCGCGGTCGAGCGCGTCGAGCGAGATGCGGATCGAGCGCACCACCAGCGGAAACGACATCACCGCCGTGGCCAGTGCGGCCCCGGTGCTGGTGAAAGCCAGCTGGATGCCGAAGTTGTCGTACAGCCAGCCGCCGATGGGGCCCCGTACGCCGAACAACACCAGCAGTAGATAGCCAACCACGACCGGCGGCAGAACCAGCGGCAGGTGCACGAAGGCGTCGAACAGCGTGCGGCCGGCGAAGCGCGTGCGCGTCAGCAGCCAGGCCACGAGGATGGCGAACGGCAGGTTGAAGGCCACGCTGCGCGCGGCCACCGACAGGCTCAGGAGCAGGGCTGCGGATTCCGCCGGGGACAACATGCGCCCGGAGTATATGCGAGGGAACGCCGCGTTCGGCCAGCGGCCGCCTCAGGTTCCTTCCGGGTTGACCTGCCCGTCGCGTTGCACGGCGGCGCGGGCGCGCTCGGCGGGCACGCCCAGGCTGCGCAGCGCGTACTCGACCATGCCGCGCGCCAGCTCGCGCTCGCCCATGACGACGCGGCCGACGTTGAGTGCCTCGAGCCGGCGCAGCTCGTCGGCATTGTGGGTGCGCACCACCAGGTCGATGCCCGGGCGCTTTTCGCGCGCCAGCTCGATGATGCGGCGTGCCTGGAAACCGTCGGGCGTGGCCACCACCACGAGCCGTGCCTGCGCCAGATTGGCGCTGTCGAGCACGCCGGGCACGGCCGCGTCACCCACCAGGGTGGGAATGCCGGCGGCCTGTGCGCTGGCCAGCATCAGGTGATCGCGCTCGATGACGGCAAACGGCAGGTTCTGCGCCTTCAGCACGGCGCCGATGGCACTGCCCACGCGTCCGTAGCCGATGACGATCGCGTGTTCGCGCAGATGCGCACAGCTCGCGACGGCGATGCGGTGCTGCTCCGCGCCGCGCCGCTCGAGCAGCTTCAGCAACCGCGGCCGCTTCTCCAGCCAGCGAGTCAGCGGCGTCACGCCCGCGAAGGTGATGGGGTTGAGCGCGATCGACAGGATCGCCCCGGCGAGGATCAGATCGCGGCCGTCCGCGGGCAGCAGCTTGTGATGGATGCCGAGGCCGACGAGGATGAACGAGAACTCGCCTATTTGTGCCAGGCTGGCAGATACCGTCAGCGCCGTACCCACCGGGTGGCGAAAGGCGAGCACGATGACGAAGGCTGCCGCCGATTTGCCCACCATGATGATGGCCAGCACCGCGAGCACGGCCAGCGGTTCGCGCAGCAGCACGCTCGGGTCGAACAGCATGCCCACCGAGACGAAAAACAGCACCGCAAAGGCGTCCTTGAGCGGCAGCGAGTCGTTGCCCGCCTGGTGACTCAATTCCGATTCGGACAGGATGACGCCGGCGAAGAACGCGCCGAGCGCGAACGAGACGTCGAATGCGGCGGACGAGCCATACGCGATGCCGAGCGCGATGGCGAGCACGCAAAGCGTGAACAACTCGCGCGTGCCGGTGCGCGTCACGCGCATCAGCAACCACGGCACGACGCGTGTGCCGACCACCAGCGCCAGCACCACGAACAGCGCCACCTTGGCGAGCGTCTTCAGGACTTCGAGCCAGACGTTCTGGCTGGCGGCGCCGGCTGCGAGGTTCGATTCGCCACCCAGGCTCGACGCCAGCGCCGGCAACAACACCAGCGCCAGCACCATGGCGAGGTCTTCGACGATGAGCCAGCCGACGGCGATCTTGCCCTCCGAGGACTGCAGCGCATTGCGCTCTTCCAGTGCGCGCAGCAGCACCACGGTGCTGGCCACCGACAACGACAGGCCGAACACCAGGCCCGCGCCCGGGCTCCAGCCGAGCAGTCGCGCCATGCCATACCCGATCACCGTGGCGGTGGCGATCTGCGCGACGGCCCCGGGCAAGGCAATCGTGCGCACCGCCAGCAGATCCTTGATGGAGAAATGCAGGCCGACACCGAACATCAGCAGGATCACGCCGATCTCGGCGAGCTGAGAGGCGAGGCCGCTGTCGCCGACGAATCCCGGCGTGAACGGGCCCACCGCGATTCCCGCCAGAAGATAGCCGACCAACGGCGAGATCCGCAGCATGTTGGCCAGCAAACCGAACAACAATGCAAGCACGAATCCGATGGCCAGCAGCGCGATCAGCGAAGTTTCGTGTAATTCCGCGGGCATACGCGCGAGGGTATCGTAAAAGTCATCCAAAAAAGGAAGGGCACGCGTCAGCGGGCCAGTACAATGCGCACTTTCGTTTTCGGTGGTTCATGGGATCCCAGCAGGCTTTGCGTCCGGCAGTCATCGGCGCCATCGGCGTGGTGTTCGGCGACATCGGTACGAGTCCGCTGTATGCGTTCGGCAGCGCGCTGGCCTCCGCCGAATTCGTCCCCGGCCAGGACATCAAGGTGCTCGGGCTCCTCTCGCTGATTTTCTGGAGCCTGTTGATCGTCGTCACGATCAAGTACGTCGGCGTCATCATGAGGATGGACAACGCCGGCGAAGGCGGCGTGTTGTCGCTGGTGGCACTGGTGCAGAAACATTTCGGCACGGCGCTGCCCTGGGTGCGCCACGCGGTGGCGCTCGGCGTGCTGGGCACGGCACTGTTCTATTGCGACGGCATGATCACGCCTGCGATCTCGGTGCTGAGCGCCGTCGAAGGTCTCAAGGTCCTCGACCCCAATCTCTCCGGCGCGATCCTGCCGATCACGCTGGTGGTCATCGTCATCCTGTTTGCCATCCAGCGCCGCGGCACCGAGAAGGTGGGGCGGATGTTCGGGCCGGTCATGGTGTTGTGGTTCGTGGTGCTGGCGGTGCTCGGTGTGATGTCGATAGTGCAGACACCGATCGTGCTGCAGGCCGTGAGCCCGGTGTACGGCGTGCAATTGCTGGTGCAGCACCCGGCGCTCGGACTGGCGGTGCTGGGCGCGGTGATTCTCGCGGTCACCGGCGTCGAGGCCTTGTCCGCGGACATGGGTCACTTCGGCCGCAAGCCGGTGCGCGTGGGCTGGCTGGTGCTGGTGTGGCCGGCGCTGGTGCTCAACTACTTCGGCCAGGGCGCGCTCATCCTGCGCAATGCCGCCGCCGCCGAGAATCCTTTCTACACGATGGCGCCGCAGATGGGGCTGCCATTCCTCGTGTTGCTGTCGACGCTCGCCACCGTCATCGCATCGCAGGCGGTGATCTCCGGCGCGTATTCGCTGACCCGCGAAGCGGTGCAGCTCGATCTGTTGCCGCGCGTGCGTGTGCTGCAGACGTCTGAAGAAGCCAAGGGCCAGATCTTCGTCCCGGCCGCGAACATGTTCCTGTTCGTCGCCGTGATCCTGTTCGTGCTGACCTTCCGCAGCTCTGCCGCGCTGGCCTCGGCCTATGGTGTCGCGGTGCTCGGCACGATGATGGTGACCACGCTGCTCGGCATCATCGTGGCGCGCGGCATCTGGAAGTGGGCGTGGTGGAAAGTCGGCGCGTTGTTCGGCCTGTTCCTCACGGTCGAACTGGCCTTCCTCGTCGGCAACCTGACCAAGATTCCCACCGGCGGCTGGGTGCCGCTGGCCTTCGCGGTGCTGATGTTCGCCATGTTCATCACCTGGCGCGACGGCCGCCAGAAGCTGCGCGCGGAGCTCGAGCACCGCGCCGTGCCCGACAAGAAACTTCCGGAGCTGCTGGCCAAGACCACGCGCGTCCCGGGAACCTCGGTGTTTCTCGTCAGCCAGTCGGGTTTCGTGCCCACCGCGCTGCTGCGCAACCTGGAACACAACAAGGTGCACCACGAGCAGATCGTGATCCTGCACATCGAGATCCAGCGAGTGCCGCGCATCGATCCGCTGATACGCGTGCTGGTGGAAGAGATCCATCCCGGCGTGTACGACCTGCGCGCGCGTTTCGGATTCATGGAAACGCCGGATGTCGGCGAAGCCTTACGCAGCGCGCGACGGCAGGGGCTCAACGTGTTCGCCGAGGATTCTTCTTTCTTCCTGGGCTGGCACCTGGTGCGCGCGCGTCCGCGGCCGGGCATCGCCGGATTCAAGTCGCGCGCCTTCGCGTTTCTGCAGCGCCGCAGCGCGCAGGCGGCCGAGTTCTTCCGCATGCCGACGCGCGGTGTGATCGTGCTGGCCACGGACATCGAAATCTAACAACCCGCGGCGCGGCCTGCGCCAACTACGTATTGCGCGCTCCACACGCGCGTGGATGACGCGATGAATTGTCGCGCGCGCTGACACAGCGCATGTCCTCGTGCGCGGCGCATGTCCGGGAAAAATTGTGCGCCGGTTCGCCGCGGCATTCGTGGCGCGTGGCGGCGCGCCTCGCCGTATTGCCCGATGACAACGTTGTCCCTGCAGGCGTGACTGCGGTGCGCACGGGTTGTGTCCCGAGAAAAACCGTGTCTAACATCCGCCCGCCCGCGATGGCTCGTGGGCAAGGAAGGGGGACTTGTATGGATGCACCCAAGGTCTCGCGATGCGTCGCATCGCGCACTCTCAACTTGGCCCCGCGCGCACGGAGTCAGCCGCCCTGACACCTCCCGTCGACGACACACCCACCAGTCGTTAACGAGGAGCGATCATGTACCGAGCTATCAGAGCGACGGCCATTGGCCTGTTAGTCGTGTTGTCCGCGGCGGTCCTGGGGCATGGACTCATCCAGGATCCACCGTCACGCAACTGGATCTGCGGTTTCATCACCAAGCCGGACCACGTGCAGAACGGCGTCGCGCAGTTCCCCGTGTGCGGTGGCGCGTTCTTCGCGCCGGGCACCAACCAGACCGACGGCTACAGCTTCATGAGTGTGCTCACGCATACCACCGGCCGCGAGGGCGTCGGCCCGCGCGAGAATGTGTGCAGCTTCAACTCGGAGAGTTTCCCGGGACGCGTGGTGCCCTGGGACGTGCCCATCGACTGGCCGACGCAGCCCATGACCGCGGGGCCGCGCAATTTCGTGTGGAGCATTTCCTGGGGGCCACATTTTTCGGACACGCAGGATTTCAAGTACTGGATCACCCGATCCGACTTCGTGTGGCAGACGGGGCGGGCGCTGTCGTTCACCGATTTCGAAGAAGCGCCGTTCTGCTCGCTGGCCTACAACGATGCCACGCCCAACGCGAACCCGAACATCACTCCGGATCCGGCGAACGCCTTGTTCACGACGCGTTGCACGGTGCCGTCGCGCACCGGCCGCCACGTGATCTATGGCGAGTGGGGCCGCACACCGCCGACCTTCGAACGCTTCCATGGCTGCGTCGACGTGCAGTTCTCCGGCAATCCGCCGCCGGTGATCACCGCCAACATCGTGCTCAACCCGAACGTCACGACATTCACCGGGCCGGGTTCGATCACGCTCGACGGCCGCGGCTCGACCGGCAGCAACCTGGTCTACACCTGGAGTGTGGC
>Ga0070689_100001557_pt1 | contig 14617 bp, 11 predicted proteins | sample KBSS23HmetaG_FD_64669 | JGI IMG/M metagenome (GOLD analysis project Ga0070689, IMG submission 64669) | Switchgrass rhizosphere microbial communities from Kellogg Biological Station, Michigan, USA - KBS S2-3H metaG | ecosystem: Host-associated > Plants > Roots > Rhizosphere ...
GACGTGCCGCACCGGCCAGGCGGGCGATCGGCGCCAGGCGCCGGATAAGCGATGAGTCGCGAGGGTAGACGAAGACGTGCATACCGGAGAGCAGTACCACCAGTTCATGCTGGCCTCGCCACGAGTCCAGCTTGTGCGCGACCGCTTTCAGGAGCTGGCGCTGAGCCTGTTGCCGCCGGGTGCCAGCGTGCTCGATTTCGGCGCGGGTACCGGCATCGATGCCAAGGTGTACGCGGCCAAGGGCCGTCCGACGTACGTCTACGAGCCTTCGGAGGCGAATTCAGGCTACCTGGCGCTGCATTGCCGCGAGGAGATCGAGCGCCAGGCCATCGCTGCCGTGAGGTCGCCGCTGGACTGCAGGGCGCACGCGGTGACGGCGAATTTTGCGGTGCTCAACCACATTCCTGACCAGGCCGCGCTGTTTGAGCAGCTGTCGCGCGTGGTTCGTCCGGGCGGTTTCGTGTTGGCCAGCATGCTCAACCCGTACTACCTCGCCGATGCGCGTTACGCGTGGTGGCGCGCGAACCTGCTCAATCTCCTTCGCCGCGGCCATTATGCGGTCGACAGCGAGAGTCGCATCCATCGCTTCGCGCCGCGCGTCGTGGCGCGCGCGGCCATGCCGCACTTCCAGCTGGAGCGCGTGCTGCCTAGCGGTCTGGGCATGGCCAACCAGCTCTATCTGTTCCTGTTGCTGCGGCGGCGCTGACATGTGGAAGGACTGGGTCAGGCCGTTCGTGCGCCCCTTGCCGCAATGGTCGACGATTGCGGTGGCGCCGTCGCAACAGTCTGTCGCGGCCACCTTGCGCTGGAACGATGAAACGGCCGATGTCACCGCCGATCATGCGGTGGCGTCGCTCAAGCCACTGACGATCGTGACCAGCATCGATGCGGGCCCGTCAGCCGTGATCGAATACCACGATCGCAGCACGGGCCAGATCCTGGGTACGTTGCAACTGGCGAAGACCACGCAGCTTGCCATCGAGCAGAGCTCGCTCACCCTCTACCGCGTCGAGGCGGGCGAGCATCGCTGTCTGCGCTGGCCGCATCGTCCGTGGAATACGTGGCTGCAGAACCGCCTCATGCGCAAGCACCCTTCCGCGCAGCACGCCCTGATGGCGCCTCAGGCGGTGCAGCAGCTGATGATTGCGTATCTGTGTCCGCGCCCCGTGGTGCTGGTGTCGGTGCAGGCGGAAGGCCACCAGAACATCTTCCCGATGGATCTGATTGGCCCATTGGAACGCAGCGGCTTCTATACGCTGGCGCTGCGCAGCACCAACGTCTCCGCCCCCTTCATGCGCCAGACCCGCCGGGTTGCGCTGTCGAGCATGCCTGCCAGCATGAAGACTGCCGTCTACGCGCTCAGCGCGCATCACAAGCGGCCGCTGGACGATTGGAACGAAGTTCCGTTTCCCGTGCGTCCCTCGCGGGAGTTCGCCATTCCCTCGGTGGCAGAGGCGCTGTGCGTGCACGAGTTGAGCATCGTGCACAGCCAGGAGTTCGGGTCGCACACGCTGTTCGTGGGGCGCATCGCGTCGGCCGAAGAGAAATGCGAGGGCGTGCAGTTGCATCACACGCCGGCGTATTACCAGATGTACCGGCGGCGGCAGGCGATGGGGTTTGCGGAGGTTTGAGGAGTAGGGATAGCTGCCCGTTGCCGGCAAACATGTGGGAGCGCACTTGTGCGCGACAAGCCACGCTGGGATGTGCCGCTCCGTCGGTTTGTCGCGCACAAGTGCGCTCCCACAGAAAAAGCTCAAACGTTCCCGCGAGCGGCCGCCCCTCACCCCGGTCCTCCCCCGGGAGGGGAGAGGGAGAGATGCAACGCGAAAGCGCTCACCAGCGATAGCGCGCCGACACCGTGATCTCCCGCGGATACCCGTAGTAGCACCAGATCGCGCTATTGCACGCACTGACGTAATTGCGATCGAACAGGTTGGAGGCGGTGACCTGGAAGCGCCACCGTTCCACGTCATAGTGCGCATTCGCATCGAACAACGTATAGCCGCCCGTGCGGAACTGATTGAACGCGTCGCCGTAGTGCTCGCCGATGAAGCGCACGCCGCCGCCGAAGCCCAGCCCTGCCAGCACGCCTTCGTGCACGTTGTAATCGGCCGACAACGACGCCTGCTGCTTTGGTACCAGGGCCACTTCCTTGCCCAGCGTCGCGTCGTTCGCATGCGTCACCTTGGCGTCGGTGTAGGCATAGGCGGCGGTCATGTTCAGGTGGTCGGTGACCGCGACATTCGCTTCCAGCTCAGCACCGCGCGTGCGCGTCTGGCCCTGCTGCAGCGAGAAGAACAAGTGTTCCGGGTCGACCGTGAGCGCGTTCTTCTGGGTGAGCTGGTAGACCGCGCCGGTGATCAGCGTGCGGCCGTCCGCCGTCTGGTACTTCAGGCCGCCTTCGTACTGGTCGCCGGTGATCGGCTTGAATGCGCTGCCATCGAACGTGGTGCCCACCGTGGTCTTGAACGAGTGCGAGTACGCCACGTACGGCACCAGGCCGATGTCGGTGGTGTAGTTCACGCCAAGGCGGCCGGAGAACGCGTTGTCGTTCTGTTTCTGCTGCGTGTTGGCGATCAGGTCCTTCACGTCGTTGCTGACCCAGTCCTCGCGGCCGCTGGCGACGATGCCCCACTTGCCGATGCTGATCTGGTCCTGCACGTACGCGCCCAACTGCTCGAGCAGGCTGTTGGTGTGGAACGTATACGGTGCCGGCGCAATCGGCTGGCCGTAGACCGGATTGAAGATGTCGATGGTGGGCGCGGTGCCGAAGCCCGACTTGTAGTCGTTGCGGCTGTGCAGATAGTCCACGCCCATCAAGACATCGTGCTGCACGCTGCCCTGGTCGAATTTCGCCTCGACCTGGTTGTCCACGGCGAACACGTTGGCATGGTCCACCAGCGGGTAGTTGTAGCGATCGAGCGTGCGCAGGTCCGCTTCCAGGCCCAGGCTGCCGATCGAACGGTGATCGACCTTCTCGTTCTGCAGGCGCAGGTCCTGGCGGAACGACCACACCTCGTTGAAGCGATGATTGAAGGCATAACCGATCGACTCGTCGGTCTTCCAGTAATGGTCGTAGCCTGGCTCGCCCGGATTCACATCGCGCGGAATCTGACCGTTGGGGTTCGGATACAGCGTGCCCTGCGACGGCAGGAAGCCGCCCACGCCGTCAGACAGGCTGCGCTGGTAACGCGGCAGCAGGGTGAACGAGGTGTTGTCGTCCGGCTGCCAGGTGAGGCTGGGCGCGAAGTAGTAACGGTCGTCCTTGGAATGCTTGATGTTCGAATCGCCCTGGCGCGCCAGGGCCACCACGCGCCACAGCCAATGGCCGTCGCTGTCGAGCTGGCCGCCGGTGTCGCCGGCCAGTTGCTTCTGGCCGAAGCTGCCGATCGTCGCTTCGATTTCGTGCGGTGCATCCAGGCTCGGGCGCTTGCTGGTCATGTCGATCATGCCGCCGGGCGGCAGCTGGCCGTACATCGCCGACGACGGCCCCTTGTTCACTTCGATGCGCTCCAGCCCATAGGGCTCGATGCGCGAATCGGCGGTCCAGGAGCCACTGGGGAGAGACAGGCCGTCGAGGAACTTGGCCGGGTCGTAACCGCGGATCAGGATCCAGTCGCTGCGCGGATCGGCGCCGTAGCTGCCACCCACCGCGCCGGCCATGTAGCGCACCGCCTCATCCAGGTTCTGCATGCCGTAAAGCGCCATGCGGTCGGGCGTGATCGCGGTAACCGACTGGGGGATCTCCACCACCGGCGTTTCGGTCTTGGTGGTGGAGTAGACGACGTTCACCGCCTCCAGGGTCTTCTTGTCGTCCGGATGGGCCGCCTTGCCCGGGGTATCGGGCTGGTCATCGGCGTGCGCCGTGCCTATCAGGGCAAACGAGATCGCAACCAGAAGCGCGGTTCTGGAGAAAGGAGCGGACATGATGGGGAGACCCTTGAAGAAAGCGTGGCCGGGACCGCCACGGACGGCCCGGTTCGCCCGAGGCGAATGACACAATGATAATGATTCTTATTTGTAGATCAACTTCCCGGCTCAAGCGGCTGCGTCAGAAGCGCCGGGCCCACCGCCGGTCAGGGTTTACCGGGCGGGTCCCAGGGCCTGCTGGATGGCCGTTTCGGCCAGGGGTTCCATCAGCGCGTAGCCCTTGCGCGTGGGGTGCACGCCGTCGTCGGCCAGGCCTGGCTTCATGGCGCCCTCGGGCGTCGCCGTGGCGCGGTAGTAGTCGGCATAGGTGAAGCCGTTGCGGCTGGCGTAGTCCTGCATCCAGCGATTCAGCGCCCGGATGATGGGGACCGGCTGCACCTCGGGCCGCCAGGGGAAGCGGCCGGCCGGCGGCACGCTGGCCAGGATCACGCGGATGCCATGCGCCCGGGCCAACTCGGCCATGGAAGCGATGTTGCCTTCCACCTGCTCGAGCGTGGACGGTCCCGTGTTGCCGGCTACGTCATTGGTGCCGGCCATGATGTGCACGGCCTGGGGATGCAGGTCGATCACGTCCTGGCGAAAACGCAGCAGCATCTGCGCCGTGGTCTGTCCGCTGATGCCGCGGTCGAGCTTGCCGTGGGTGAAGAATGCCGCGTCCTGCTGGCCCCAGAACTCGGTGATGGAATCGCCCATGAAGACCACGCGCGGCTTGTTGCCCGCCTTGATCAGTTCGGCATTCTGCGCACGGTAGTGGCACAGCTGGCCGAAATCCTGCGCAAAGAGGTAGGCATTCCATTGCCCCGCCGGCACCTGCTCGGGCGTTTTCTCGCTGGTGCATGGGTCGGCGACGATGCCGATGGCGTCGTCCTGCGCGAGGGCAGGGCTGGCGATAGCGCCGAGCAGGCCCAGCAGGGCGGCCAGAGCGATGGTGCGCGTGACGTGCATGCGTGTTTTCCTCGTTTCCGGGCAACAAGGCGACGCGGCCACCTGCCGCCTCGCTCCGTTATCGGTGCATGTTACGAGGCACGCGTGCGCCGTCACAAATCCGCATGCACGCTCACGAACGCGCTGCGCGGTTCACCCACCAAGGCACCCGCGCCATTGGCCGCCACGAAGTAACGCCGATTGGTGAGGTTGCGCAGGTTCACATCCACGCCCCATACCGCCGCCTGATAGCCCAACAGGCCGTTCCATACCACCGAGGAAGGAATGCCGTTGACGTTGGTGAGGTCGCTGTAGCTCTTGTCCTGGTAATTCACGCCGCCGCCGATACGGAAACCGGCGATGCCCGCGATGGGAAAGCGATAGGTGGTCCACAGGTTGCCGAGAAAATTGGGCGCGCCCTGCGGACGGTGCCCCACCGAGCTGATGCCCTGCGGGTTGTCGGTGATGGTGGCGTCCTGGCTGGTGACATTTGCCAGCAGATGCCACTGGTCGGTGAGGGCGGCATCCAGCGAGGCTTCCGTGCCGCGCGTCTTCTGGCTGTCGAATACCACGGCTTCCACGCCGTTGATGGTGGTCGCCGCCGCCACGTGGTCGCGCTTCACGTCGAAGGCGGCGGTGTTGAGCACGAGCCGGTCGTCGAACCAGTCGAACTTGAGGCCTGCTTCGTATTGCAGCGCGGACTCCGGCGCACCCACGCCGTTCTGCGTGTTCTCGGAATTGAAGTTGGCGAGATGGCTGCGCGACACGCCGACATAGGGCGACATCCATGAGAACACCTTGTAGAGCGCGCCGATATTCCAGCTCAGCGGCGCATCGTTGCGGGAGTCTTCCACGCCGGCGAGCAGCGGCTTGCCATCGGTGCCGAAGCGGCCGGGAACGGTGATGCGCGGGGTCAGCGAGGTATCCCACCAGTCCTGGCGTACGCCAGCGCGCAGCTTGAACGCATCGGTCACATCGACCTGGTCCGTGGCGTACACGCCGTAGTAGTTCGCACGCAAGCGGTCGTCGTCGCAGGAATGCTTGGCGTCGCACTTGAACGTCACATCGGCGAGCGAGGTTTCCGGCGGCACCGGCGCGAACGCATCGATGATGCTCGGCAGGTCGGCGGTGCTGCGTTCGGTGGACAGGCGTTGGTTCTGGTATTCGAAACCAGTCAGCAGCGTGTGATGCACGGAGCCGGTGAAGAACTTCCACACCGGCTCGAACTGGTAGTCCACGATGTCGCTGCTGTCATCCTGCTGGCGCAGCTGGCGACTCACCACTTCGCCGTTGGTTACCTTGGTGCTGGCGCTGTCGCCGTTCACCACGGCGTCGAGCGTGCGATGCAGGTAGGAAAGGCGATTGTTGATCGTCAACGCATCGCTCACCGCCCACTGGTCGGACAGCGTGGGCCGCACGAAGTCCGAATGCGCGCTGGTGAACGGCGAGGAATACAGCGCATTGATCGATACCTGCCGCAACGGCTGGCCGTCGAAGTAGATGATGCCGTACGAATCGGGCGTTTCATGGATGTTGCGTGCATCCAGCGCAACGTCGGTGATGTGGTTGCCCCACAACCAACGCAAGGCGGGACGTACTTCGTAGTCATGGCTATGCAGGTCGCGAAAGCCGTCCACGTGCGAGAAGCTGGCGTCGACACGATAATCGAGACCATTCACCCCGGTGGGGCCGGTGACGTAGTCGCTGTTGGTCAGGCTGCCGAACGAGCCGTATTGCAAGTTGGCGCCATAGTGAAAGATAGAAGCCGGCGCGTAGTGCACGATGTTGATGGTGCCGCCCGGCGGGCCGCTGCCGAACAACGCCGAGCCTGGACCTTCGAGGATTTCCACGCGCTCCACGCCATTGAGCGAGTGCGACAGACCGCTGAGCTGGTCGCCATCGGAGAACCCGTCGCTGTAGATCTGCGCGTTGAGACCGCGGATCAGGAAGTGGTCGAAGTAGCCCTTGGAATCCTGGCCGCCCGCGTTGATGCCGCTGGCATTGGCGACCACGTCGCGCAGCATGGTCGCGCCTTGCTCGGTCATCAAGGCACGGGGAATGACCTGCACGCTGGCGGGGAGATCTTCCAGCTTGGTGCCGGTCTTGCCCACCGAAGGAGCGAGGTCCGGGTTGTTCACACGATCGCTCTGGTCGTACGTGCCGTGCACCGACACCGGCGTCAGCGTGACGGCGTCCTGCGCCTGCGTCATCGGTGCGAGTGCGAAGAGCAGCAACGAGGCGCTTGCAAGACGGCGCAGCGGACAGAAAGACGCCAGGCGGCGTGTGCAGCGGTGATGCTGGATGGGTGACATGGGCTCCCTCGGCGAAAAAGTGGCCTCGATCGATTCGCGATTGAGAATCACTTTCATTTGATTTGTGCCGTGGGTGCCGCTTGCCGGTCGAATGGTTTAATCGCAAATAACTGCGTGGACGTTTCCCGGCGCCGCGTCTGGGCGGACGCCGGGAACGCAGGCCTGTTCACGCCTGGTGGGGACGGCAGGCGTGAGGGAGGCTCAGCCGCTGGCCTTGGCCTGGGCTTCACGCAGCTGGTCCGCGCATTCCTGACAACACACTTCGACCACGCGGTGGCCGACGGTGACCTGGATGGCGTTGTCATCCAGCGGGTAATCGCACGCGGCGCAGGTCTTCTCACTCATGGCAGCTCTCCTGAAGTCACCCAACAGTGGGTAGGCTCAGGAGACCACGCGTGTGCCGGAGGGCGCTGTCGAATTCTTTAGCCGTCGACAGCGAAACGCATGAGCGGGGCGAATTTCGGAATCGTCCTATGTTGGCGGCTCCGCACGGTTCCTAAGCTGCACAGCATCTGATTCGTGCAGGTATTTACCGTGAATTTCATCGAAGCCAACTGGCGTCCCGGCGACGCATACAACGAACGCGCACGGCGCATGTGGGCACGCGTGGGTGGTCTTGTGCTTGCCATGGTCACGCTGCTGGGCATGGCGTATTCGGCCGATTGGAAGATCGGCATGATGGCGATCGATCCGCTCGTGTGGATGATGACGCTCGTCGCGCTCGCGGCCGGGCTGGTGACGGGCTACGCGGTCGGTATGCACATCCACCCGTATCCAGGCGAGTGATCGTCAGGCCGGGCGCGACGCCTGGCGGAACTCGGTAGGCGAACGGCCGTAGGCCTGACGGAACGCGTTCGCGAAATGGCTGTGGCTGGAGAAACCCAGTTCCGCCGCGAGCGCGGAAAGGTCTTCCACCTTGCCGAGCAGATCGAGCGCGCGTGCCAGCCGCAGCTGCAACTGGTAGCGATACAACGGCACGCCTTCCACCTGTTTGAACACCTGGGTCAGATAGACGGGCGAACTGCCGATCTCCGCGCCGATCTCGGCCAACGTCCAGCGGCGCGACAGATCGCTGGCCAGCAACATCTTCACGCGATCCGCGAGGCGCCGCCGCGCATGCGTCGACGTGGGCGCGCGCGATGTGCGCGGGCCCAGGCTCCGGCACACCAGCGTGAGCGTGAGCGCCTCGGCTTCCAACGGCTCGATGTTGCCGTGGTCGAGACTGTGGCGCAGCAGGGCCACCAGCGCTTGCGCGCATCGATGCGCTGCGACTGCGCGCGGAACACGGTGCCTTCGCCCGCATGAACCCATGCCGTGGGCGCCAGCTCCGCCAGCAGCGCGGGGGAAACATCCAATGAAAGACAGGCATCGCCACCATCCAGCGGATGGCTGACCTGATAGCCCTGCTGCGCATTGAAGAACAGCACATGGTTGGCATCGGCCACGGTTTGGTCGGAGGCGACGTGGCGGAGATAGAGCCCGCGATAGGGAAACACCAGCTGGGTCGAGGCGGCGCATTCCTCCGCGCTGCGATGGCGACAGGTGCCGCTGCAGTGCACGTCGCGCAGCGTCAACGTTTCCGTCGACAGCAAAACCTGGCTGGTGAAACTCGACATGATCGGGCCGGCAGCACTCGTCCGGGGGCAGGTGCCGAGCATAGCAAGGGCTGGCGCATGCGATCCGTCATGCCGAGCGAGTAGCTAAAGATTCTGACAGCGGGTCGGGCTGGCGAATGGTCTCCTTGATGCGCCCGGTGTGCGGGCATTGCCAGGCCCAACCCCATGAATCACAAACAGATCGCTCGCGCGCAGGCCTTCCACCAGCTGCATGCCGCCGCCGAACCGCTGGTGCTGCCCAATGCCTGGGACGCCGCCAGCGCCCGCATCATCGAGAACGCCGGTGCCCCGGCCATCGCCACCAGCAGCGCTGCCATGGCGTGGACGCTGGGTTACCCCGATGGCGAGCAGATGACGCTGGAAGATCTGCTCGGCGCATGCCGCCGCATCGCCGACGCCGTGTCCGTGCCGCTGACGGTCGACATCGAACGCGGCTATGGCAGCGACGCGGAAGAAACCGGCGGACTGGTTGGCGCACTGCTGCAGCTGGGCGTAGTCGGCATCAATATCGAGGATGGCAAGGATCCGGTGACGGGCCAGCTTGCCGACGCGCGCGTGCTCGCGCAGCGCATCGCCTGCATCCGCGCGGTGGCGGAGCACCGCGGCGTGCCGTTGTTCATCAATGCACGCACCGACACCTACATCACGCCCGGTCTCTCCGGCGAGGCACGCTTCGAGGAAACGCGCAAGCGTGCCCTGGGGTACGTCGAGGCGGGCGCCCATGGCCTTTTCGTTCCCGGCTTGGCGGACACGCAGGAGATCGCACGGCTCGCCGCGGTGTTGCCGGTGCCGTTGAACGTCTATGTAGGCTATCCCGGTGCGCCGGACGCCGCGACCTTGCGCGAGCTGGGCGTGCGTCGGATCAGCCTGGGTTGCGGCACGATGCAGGCGGTGCTGGCGCATCTCGCATGCATCGCGAAGGAGGCACTGAAGGAAGGCCGTTTCGACACCATGGGCGCCAACATGTTGTCGGTGGGCGAAGCGAATGGACTGTTCGCACCCACGACACGTGTGCGAGGCGAGGCGCGTCGCTCGGCATAGATCCTGCGCAGGTCCGCTTCGTGACACGCGCAACGCAAAACGCCCGCGTTCAACCCGCGGGCGCTTTGTTTAGTGCGGACCATCGGCTCACCAGTGGTTGCGGTTGGCGGCATCGGCGGCCAGACGCAGTTCCTCGTCGGCCTGGGTCAGCAGCGCCTTGGCGCGGGCGGCGTGGCCGCCAAGACGATCGTCGTTATCGATCTGCGCATCGCTCACCAGCTGCCACGCCTGCACGATGTTCTGCTGGGCATTGCGCAGGTTGCCGTGACGATAGCCGATGTCCACGACCGGACCGCCGTCCTGCGCCATGGTGGCGAACGGTGCGGCCACGGCGGCCGCTAGAACGATGCCCGTGATGATTGCTTTGACATTCATGACATATCTCCAGAAGAAGTGATGGGTTGTCCGCGTGCACGGAGGATCAGTGCATGGGTGACATCGTCCTCCGCTCGCGCAGCCGCTGCTTTCCTATATGCATGGCCTTTTCCAAAAGCCACGGCGGGTCGAGGCCAGCCGCTTGCTGATATGGTTCGGGCCATTAGCCAGGCGTTGGCGGGGTCTGCCAGCGCCGGCGGCGCGATGACGACACGGCGGGAGGGTGTGGATGAAGGCAGTTGCGCAACGTGGGACGCCGATGACCCGCGCCTCAATGGTGATCGCGGGACTCTCCACCGTGGTGGAGTGGTACGACTTCACCCTGTACCTGTATTTCGCCACGGTGCTGTCGCGGGTCTTCTTCGGCGGCGGCGCGCAATCGCTGCTCGCCACACTGGCGGGCTTTGCCATTTCCTATGCAATGCGCCCGCTCGGTGCGCTGATGTTCGGCATCATCGGCGACAAGCTGGGTCGGCGGCACACGTTGCTGATGTCGATGGCGCTGATGACGCTGGCGATGCTGATCACGGCGTTGTTGCCCGACTACCAGCGCATCGGGCCGGCGGCGGGCTATCTGTTGCTGCTGTTGCGTTGCCTGATGGCCTTCTCCGTGGGCGGCGAGTACACCGGCGTCGTTGCCTATCTGCTCGAGGGTGCGGCCAGGCGTCATCGCGGCTTGGTGACCTCGCTGGCTTCCGCCGCCAGCGAGATCGGCGCGTTGCTGGCGGTTGGGGTGTCGGCGCTCACGGTCGGCCTGCTGAGCCAGCACAATCTCGATGCATGGGGCTGGCGCATTCCCTTCTTCGTGGGTGCTGCGCTTGCGGCGAGCATCTGGATTGCGCGCTCGACCATGCAGGAGTCGCCGGATTTCGAGCGGCAGCAAGCCCGCGGCACCGTGCCCGCATCGCCGGTGCGCGACACGTTGGCGCATCATCGCGCTGCGATATGGCGCACCTTTGCAATCTCGGCGCTGGGATCGATCACTTATTACGTGGGCATCACCTATGTGCCCGTTTTTCTCAGCACCACCGGCACCCTGGGCGAGAGCGAATCGCTCACGCTCTCAACGATTGCCGCGGTGGCGGTCATCCTCGTGACGCCCTGGGTGGGAGCGCTGTCCGATCGCGTGGGACGCAAACCCGTGCTGGCCGTACTCGCGGTGTTGTGCGCCGTGTTGCCTTCGAGCATGTTTGCGCTGATGGCGAACGGATCGCTGGCGCAGATCATCGCCGGCGCCGTGGTGCTCGCTTGCGTGGCCGGCGGGGTGAGCGCCGTGGGCGCCCCGGCGACCGCCGAACAGTTTCCCGGCGAGGGCCGACTGAGCGGCCTGGCCCTGGGCGTGACGGTGGCCACTGCCATCTTCGGTGGCGTGAGCCCGTTCCTGGCCGAACTCCTGATCAAGCTGACCGGATGGGCCGCCGTGCCCGGCGCGATGATTGCGGTGATCGCTCTGGCGGTCCTGCCGGTGTTGCTGACCATGCCGGAAACGCGGCCGAGCGCTTGAGTTATCGCGTGCCAGTTGCAAGCGTGCTCTCTACGCGGATGCATGCGACGGCAGCGCTGCAACCCTGACGACTCAATGGCCTTCTGATCCTCTCAAAAACGCGCATAAAAAAACCGGAGCTCCTTGCGGAGCCCCGGTAACGTGTTGCGGGGAGGGTGTTGCCCTTTACGTGTCGCTTAGAACTGCTGGTTGTACTGGAGGTAGATGTAACGACCCAGATCCAGCGTCGGGTCGACGGAGCCCGACGAGTTGTAGCCGAGCTCGTAAGCGTCGATCGTGTTGGCGGGGTGCTTGTTGAAGATGTCACGCATGCCGAACGCGATCGTGCCCTTCCACGGCAGCGTGTAACGCACCTGCGCATCGTGGTAAACGCTGGCGCCCATGCGGTTGGCACCCGTGCCATTGCCCCAGTTCACGCTGGTGTAGTTGGGCATGTTGCAGTGGATGACCGGATCGGACGAAGACCAGCACTCGTCGATGAACGGACCGTAGTAACGGATGCCCCAAGTGGCGCCCCAGTTGCCGCGGCTCCAGTCCAGACCGATGTTCGCGCGCCAGTGGTTGTAGCCGTACTGGCCGGCGTAGTTGATCACCGGAGCGTCGTTGGTGCTGGCCTGGTTCCAGTCGTCGAGGTAGTTCACGTTCATGTTGATCATGAACTGGCCAATCGAGAAGGCCGGCAGGCGGTAGCTCGCACCGAAGTTGTAGCCGGTGGTTTCGATCCAGCCCAGGTTGGCGTTGCCGTGGTTGAGGTTGATCACCTGGCCGTTGGCGTCACGCTGGAAGGCCGAGCAGAATTCCTGCACCGAGTACTGGTAGCACTGGTCCAGCACGTAGTTGGCATCGATCGCCGTGATGACGTTGGTGATCTTGATGTCGTAGTAGTCGAGCGTCATGTTCAGGCCGTCCACATAGTGGGGGCTGTACACGAGACCCAGCGTACGAGTCGTGCTGTGCTCGGGCTGCAGGAACGCGTTGCCGGCGCCGGTGACGAACGGCGTGACGCCCTGGGCCTGGGCCTTGACCGGGTTGCCAGCGGTATCCAGCTGGTGGAAGTTGGTCGGCGACAGGCCGGCAGCCTTACAGTTGGCAGCCACAGTCGGGTTGCTCAGGCTACCGATGCTGACGTCGCAGGGATCGGTGTACTGGTCGAAGGTCTGCGAACCGCCGCCGAACAAGTCACCCAGCGTCGGGGCGCGGAAGCCCTTGGCGAACGTACCGCGCACCAGCAGGTCGTCGAACGGCGACCAGGTGAAGCTGTACTTGTTGTTCACCGTGCTGCCGAAGTTGCTGTAGTGCGAATAGCGGCTGGCGACGTCCAACGCGAGCGACTTGGCGCCCGGCAGATCCTTCAGCAGCGGCGCATTGAGCTCGAGGTAGGCTTCGTTGGTGGTGTACGAACCAGTGGTCGGACCGGCAGCGAGGTCGGTGGTGTAACCGGCGCTGGCCATTTCGTCCGGCGTGTCGTAGCCGCTGTTGTCGCGATGCTCGATACCGGCTGCGAGACTGAAGGTGCCGCCCGGCAGTTCGAACAGGCCGCCGGTGACGTTGGCGGTGAAGTCCTTGGTGATGCTCTGCGCGCTGGACTGCTCGCGCGCCATGATGTAGTTCAGCACCTGCTTGTTCGACGCGCTCGGGCCGCCGAGGATGTTGAACGGCGTGCACTGGTTCAGCGCAATCGGGTTGGCCGCGGTACCGCACTGCACGACGCCACCGCTGTTGAGGAACGACGGGCCCAATGCCTGCTGCAGGTTGAGCAGGTTGATGTTGCCGGTGTTGGTGGTGTCGACGTCGTACTTGTTGTACGCAAAGCCGGCATCCCAGTTCCACGGATGGCTAAGGAAGTCGAAGGTGCCTTCAAAGCCGGCATCGAAATGCAGCGACTTGGCGCTTTCGTTGTTCACGCGCGGCAGCTCGGTGATGCGGCGGGCGAACGACAGGTCGTTGCCGGGGAGCGGGTTGTAGTAGCTCTCGCCGCTCAGGTACACCGGGAAGTTCGGCTGGCTGGTGCTGGTGAGCGGGTAACCGGCGACCTGGGCCGACGAGTTGCGCTCGGCATACATGCCGGTGGCCTTGAACGTCACGTTGTCGCTGAGGTTGTAGCTGCCTTCGGTGAAGATGGACTTCAGCTCGGTCGGCAGCTGTTCCATCATCTGGTTGGTGGCGTTGAAGTAGTCGTTCGGCTGCACGCCGACGTGATAGTTGTTGATATCACGCGAATCAGCGCCGACGCCGATGTTGTTCGGGTCGCCCGTGTGGTTCAGCACATAGGTGTTGCCGTCGTTGGGGTTGGTGAAGCGACCCCACGGACCGGTACCGCTGTAGCCTGCCGTACGATCGAAATCGCCGAAGGTGTACTTGGTGAAGTCACGATCCTTTGCCCATACCGTGCCGGTCTTGTTGTACGTCGCGGCAAACACGATCGAGGACTTGTCGGTGGTGGTGCCCACGGTGAACGAGTAAGCCTGCTGCGTGCCGTCGTTGCCACTTTCGTTCTGGCCGACCGAACCGCTCACGGAAGCGCCGTTGAAGCGATCCTTCAGGATGATGTTCACCACGCCGGCAATGGCATCGGAGCCGTAGATCGAAGAAGCACCGTCCTTGAGGATTTCGATGCGTTCGATCAGCGCGGCGGGGATGGTGGAAAGGTCGGTGAAGCCGTTGAGGCTGGTCATCCAACGCTTGCCGTTCACCAGCACCAGCGTGCGGTTTTCGCCGAGGTTGTAGAGGTTGACGTACTGGCCGCCTTCCTCGGTGTTGCTCAGCAGCACCGCCGCCTTGCTGAAGGTCGGCTGGCCGGTGATGGTCAGGTTCTGCAGGATGTCGCCGACGTTGGTCAGGCCGGTCTTCTGGATATCGGCCTGCGTCATGGTGATGACGGGCTGCGCGGTTTCCACGTCCACGCTGCGAATGCG
>Ga0070689_100001560_pt1 | contig 14594 bp, 11 predicted proteins | sample KBSS23HmetaG_FD_64669 | JGI IMG/M metagenome (GOLD analysis project Ga0070689, IMG submission 64669) | Switchgrass rhizosphere microbial communities from Kellogg Biological Station, Michigan, USA - KBS S2-3H metaG | ecosystem: Host-associated > Plants > Roots > Rhizosphere ...
TTCTCTTTTCTTCTTCTTCTTCTTCTTCTTCTTCTTCTTCTCTTCTTCTCCCTCAGTCCGGGATGATCGCCGGCTTGCCATCGAGGTCGAGGAGCGCGTCGCGGAGCGCGCGGACGATCCCCTTTTCGATGCGCGAGAGGACGCGGTCGCTGTTGCTGACGAGGTAGAGCGGCTCGGTCACGTTCCATCCCTGCACCGGAACGTCGATCAGCGCCCCCGCGCGGACGAACCTCCGCGCCGCGACCTTCGGTCCGAAGACGATCTGCCCGGTGGTCGCCGCGAGCTCCAGCGCCGTCCCGATCGTCTGCGCCTCGTGGCCGACGTTGCGCTGCGAGTGCGGGAGCGGGCAATCGTCGTCGACGGGGATGAACTGCCCGTTGAGGTTGAAGATCGGCGTGACCATCGGGACGGCGCGGACACGCGACGGGTCGACCGGCGTCGGTCCGAGGCGCTCCGCGGTGGCCGGCGTCGCGAAGAGCGCGTAGTCGAGATCGCCGACGCGCGTGCTCACCCACGCGCCGGGGAACCGCTCGACGTCGCTCGTGACGAGCGTGACGTCGTAGAAGTTCTCGGCGGCGTACGCGCGGAGCAGGGGAGGGGGGAGCTCGAGGCCGCGCACGCGGAGCTCGGGCATCGCAGCGGCGATCGCCGGGAGGAAGTTGTGAATCAACCACGACGGCGCCGCGACGGTGAGGTCGGTCCCTTTCGCGCCTTCGCGCCCGAGGAGGCGGAGTCGCGAGACGGCGTCCTCGACGAACGGGAGGAGGCGGCGTCCCTCCTCGCTCAGCGTCACGCCGCGCGATCCGCGCGAGAGGAGGCGGACGTTGAGCTGCTCCTCGAGGCGGCTTATCGCCTTGCTCACTTGCGACGGCGTGACGCGGAGCTCGCGCGCCGCGCCGGTCACCGACGACGAGCGGTGGACGGACAAGAACGTGAAGAGATCACCGAGGCGCATGTCGCCGTAGCGCGGCTGGCGCCGCCCCGGTCGGCTCGAAGGGGGGGGCTTCACGCGATCACTGGGCATGTCGACGACCTGTGGGGCGCTGCCTGGGGGTGGCCGCCGTCGCGGCCCGCAAGACTGTAAGGGGTGCCATTCGTGGACGCTCCTACGGGATGGGCATCTCGAATTGCACGAGATAGTTGCGCTGTTCGTGGGCGAACGTGAGCTTCACGGGGCCGGGAGGGCCGTCGTAAGGCTGCGAGAGCGTGAGCCCGTCGGCGCCGTTGCGTCCGGTGACGACGACGCCCGCCGGGAAGCCGGAGCCGGTCACGAGGTCGTGGATCGAGCGTTTGCGGAGCGCGTTGGCCGTGACGGGGGTGATCACCGCCGACCCGTCGGTGACGTTGCAGTCGACCTGCTCGCTGTCGAGCCCCACGAACGGATCCGAGTCGCGGAGGAGGCCGTGCCTCCCCTCCGGGAGGCCGCCGGTGGCGCCATCTTTGTCCTGCACCATCGCGTAGCGCACGACCGCGTTCGCGCCCGGCGCGCGCGTGAGGTGGATCAGTACGTCGGTGCCCGACGCCACCGTGACGTCCGTGATCTCGATCGGCCCCGCGGCGTCCTCGATCTCGAACCCGTTCCCCTTCGCCCACTCCAGGTGCGCGGATTGGTGCGGCGGCGGGAGGGCCGGATCGAAGTTCAGCGGCGGAAAGAGGACGTCGAAATAGACGAGGACCGACGTCCCGTCGCGCGCGACCTTGTTCGGCTGGACCGGCGTCCACGGGAGGCCGAGCACTTGCGTGGTCCAGTAGACCTCGCCGTATTTCTCGCCCAGGCGTACGTACTCCGCCGCGGTCAGGTGGATGTGATCCGGCCCGTATTCGTACTGGTACTTCGGGCCGGCGCAGAAGAAGTCGCCCGGGTGATCGACGCCGAGCCTCCACGCCGCGAGCGTCGACGTGGACCGCGACGTCGCGTCGGTGGGGAACGTCGACTGCTGCGTGAGGATCAGCGGGATCGAGCTCGTCTGCCCGGTGATCGCCTTCAGATCGGCGTTGTAGTCGTTAAAGAGCTGCTGCACGTCCGCTCCGTACGTGGCGCTCGTCGCGTCGGCTTCACCGTGCGTGAGGACGATCGCGCCGTATCCGAAACGGAGCTTCGTATCGCTGGCGATCTGCTTGATCGCGCGCGCCTCGTACAGCGTCGCGGCGTACGCGCGCCCCGTCCCTCCTTTGCGGATGGCGGTGATCGACCGCCCCGACTCGCCGACTGACGTCGGCACCATCACGTACGGGTGATCGTCCGTCGGCGCGGTCGACCAGAGCTGGCCGACCTGGTTGAGCATGCCGACCTCCGGGGACTCGCCGTAGATGTTGTTCGGGTACGTGTCGTCGGGGTAGGGCCCGCCGTCCGCCGGCGTAACGAACGGACGGAGCGGCGCGGTGAGCGGCACCATCGAGAGCTGGTCGCCCACGCCGTCGTATTTGGGATCGGCGCTCGTGTCGGTCAGCTTGATGTTGTCGAACGGTTGCACCGTGCTGATCACCGGTGTGCCAGCCACGCCGACGGACAGGCTCTGTCCCGTCGCTACGATCCCGATCCAGTCGAAGAGGCGAGGGCGCGGTCCAGCGTCGACGACGTCGACGGTGGCATGGTCATCGGCGGGGCCATCCAGCGGCTGGACGGGTGCGTCGAGCCCGCCGTCGCTCCCCGTAGGGTTATCGTCGCTGCTCCCGCCGCACGACGCGGGTGCGGCGGCAAGCGCAATCGCTCCGAGCGCGAGCCCGGTCGCGAGCGGTAAGGTCCGGAAGAGAAAGCGTGTGTCCACGGCCGAATCGTACCGCGTTGCGGCATGATTGGGTGCTGGCGCGCGTCAGTTTCGCGCGAGAAGGAAATAGAGGAAGCCCGCGACGATGAGGAGCAGGACGAGCCCGCCGCCGACGCCGATGAGCGCCCACGCATAGAGGGGCAACGTCTGGAGCTGATGACTGAGCGTGGGGGGCGACGGCTGCGCGTACTGCGCGAACTGCGGCGCCACGGGCTGCGATGGACCCATCGGGAGACCGGACGCCGGCGGGGCGTAGGCCGCTCCGCTCGGGAACGCGCCCTGTTGCATCGGCGCCGTGTTCCCGAGCGGGCTCGGGATCGGCCGATAGCTCGGCGGCGGCGGCGGATACCCGGGGGCGCCCGATCCCCCTTGCGACCAGTACGGCGACGGCGCCCCGGGGATGCCCGGCGAGCCGCTCGACCCGGGATATGGGTCCATGACGAGCGTGTGCGGCGGCGGGACGTCTTGCACGCGCGTCGCGCCGTGGACGTCGACGTCGCCCGTCGAGTCGTCGGCGAGCTCTTCGAGCGTCGGGATGGTGGCCGGTCGGATCCGGATCGGCGCGGGCGGCGGCGGGTCGCCATACACCTCGGTGATCGCGGTGGGGGCCTCGCTGACGATCGTCACGCCGTCCTCCCACGGTGGGACGGGGGTCAGCGGCGCCGAATCCCGCCCGCCGGGCTTGTCGCCCTCGTCGATCGACATACGCCTCTACGATACCTTGAGCGGTCGCTCGCGACCAAACGGAACGCGTACGAGCCCCGCGCCGGCCGCGTCTGGTCTCGAGGGGAGCGCCGCTCCCCTCGAACTCCCGAGCCGATCAAGCAGTGCGGCGCGCTCGCTGGCCGCCCGCGAGGCGCGTCATCGGAGCGCCTTCACCGGCCCGTCTTCACCAGGCGATCTTCGTGGAGCCGAGGGGGATCGAACCCCTGACCTCATGCATGCCATGCATGCGCTCTCCCAACTGAGCTACGGCCCCGATGCGAAACGGTCTCTACTTCGGCGGCGTGCCGTTGTCTCGTGATTTTTTTCCCCGCCTACAGCCCCTTCGCGCAGCGGAAGCCGGTCATCGCGTTCGCCCAAGACCGGGTGAACGGCGCGCGCGACGTGGCTTTCGCCGAAGCCGGCGGGTCGTCCCACGATCCGCCGCGGACGACGCCGCGCGCGCCGCTCGCGGGGACGAGCGGGTCGACGACGTCGCTGCGCGGGTACGTCTCCCATCCGTCGGCCACCCATTCGCGCACGTTCCCGGCCATGTCGAACGCCCCGAACGCGCTCCGCCCGTCGGCGGTGCTGCCGACCGCCCACGCCCCCTTCCGCCCGCACGCCCCCGACACGCCGGCGACGACCGCCATCCAGCACGTCGTCGGCGGCTCGGGGCCCCAGGGATAGGCCCGCCCGTCGCCGCCGCGCGCGGCGTACTCCCACTCCGCCTCGGTGGGGAGGCGCTTGCCGACGAATGTGCAGAATGCAACCGACTGTTCGCGATCGACGCAGTTCGCGGGGTGGCGCGCCATCCCGAACTCGGCGCCGGTGAGGCACCCGCCGGTCCCGGGGTCGCGCGCGCCGGATTCGCTCTTCGCGCGCGCGGGGGTGCACCCGCCCTCGTGGACGCAGCTCGCGAAGTCGGCGGCGGTGACCTCGGTCGCGTCGATGAAGAACGGCTGCGTGAGGACGACGCGGTGCACGGGTTGATCGGCGGGCGTGTCACCCCCCATCGAGAACGCGCCGGCGCGCACGTAGATCATCCCCGGCGGCGCGGGGGGCGACGGCGCGGGCTCGGCGGCGTGCGCGGCGCTCGTCGCGGCGTTCACGGGCGGGCTCTGGTCCGATTTCGCGGCGAGCCAGAGGAACGCGCACGCGCCGACCGAGAGGAGGACGGCGACCGCGACCCCGGCGAGGGCGAGCGCCTCGCGGCGGCGGTGCGCCGGAGCGAGCGACGGGCGCACCATCTCGCCGGCCTCGTCGGACGATGCGCCGAGGGCGATCGCGGGGATCGCGACCTTCCCCGTCACGTTCGACTTCGGCTGGATGCTCTGCGGGCGGTTCTGCGATTCGGGCATCGCGCGCACGAGCGCGTCCCAGAACTCGCCGGCCGACGCGTACCTTCGCTTGGGATCGACGGCGAGCGCGCGGAGGAGGACCATCTCCACGTCGTCGCTCACGGACACGCCGCGCGCGCGGAGCGTCGGGCGGTTCATCAGATCGCTCGCCTGGAGGTAGAACTTCCCGGGCTCGTCCCCCTCGAGCGCCGACTCACCGGTCACGACCTCGACGAGGACGAGCGCGAGGGCGAACACGTCGGTCCACGTCCCCGTCGGGCCGTAGCGCTGGCTGAATTGCTCCGGGGCGCCGTAGCGCGGCGTGAAGGCGACCGGCATCCCCTCCGGCATCGAGTCGGCCTGGACGGCTTCGCCGCCGCCGAGCGCCCCTTCGTGCGTCGCCGCGTCCCCTTTCGCGATCCCGAAGTCGACGACCTTCAGCGTGGGGCGGCCGCTCACTTCGGCGAGGATCAAGTTGGCCGGCTTCACGTCGCGGTGCGCGACCCCTTGCGCGTGCGCTGCCGCGAGGCCGCGCGCGGCCGGTTCGAGGAGGGCCACCGCCTCGTCGAGTGGACGCCCTCCGAGGGCCTGCCGCGCGCGGTGGCGGAGGTCCTGCGAGAGCGGTACGCCATCGAGCCACTCGAGGACGATGTACGGCGTCCAGACACCGGTCGGTGACGTCGCCTCCCCGACGTCGAGCGCCTGCACGACGTCGGCGGTGGCGCGCGAGACCTGGTGAAGGAGCCGCCCTTCGGCGAGGAAGTTCTTGAGGAACGCCTCGCGCACCTCGCCCTGGAACGTCGACGGCAGCTTGAGGCACTTGATCGCCACGGCCTCCGCGAAGCCCGCGTGGCGCGCGCGATACACGACGCCGAATCCCCCTTCGCCGACCACCGACTCGACGGCGTACTTCTCGGCGATCGTGGTGCCGACCCACCCGAACGGATCGACCTTCGGGTCGCGCGAATCGCGCCGCTCGACGACTCCCGAACTGTCCGTCAGTCCGCCTCCCGCTTCGCCCCCCGTACCCGCCCCGTCGTTCGGCACCGCGGACACGGGTCGGCCTACTTCGGCTGCACGAGCTCGACCTCCCAGGTGACCTGGGTGTCGGGCCCGTTCCACGGTGGGAACGTGAGGTTCGCGAACGCCTGCAGAACGCATCGACCGGTGGGCTTCCCGTCGAAGGGAGGGCCGATGGTCACGCCGCGTGAATGGCCGTTGTGTCCGAGGTCGACACTGACCGTCGTCTTCCCCCACGGGCCCTTCGCCTTTCCGTCTTCGTCCTTCGCGGAGCCGCAGTGCTCCTTCGCCTGACGTGCCGCCCGCCTTAGCACCGCTTCGGTCGCCTCGCGGTCGTACTGGTCGCTTCGCCGCTGCTGCTGCGGCGATACCGGAACGTTCGATGTCCACGGGCTCGCGGGCGTCGCGGGCGTCGCTCCCGTCGTGCTCCCGGGCGTATCGGCCGTGTCGGCCGGGCGGGGCGCGGGCTTGGGGTGAGCCGCTTGTTCAGCGGTCTCGGACGACGAGTCCCACTTCGGGATGTCGTCGTCGGCCTTCGCCGGAGGCGCGTCGGCCGCAGGCTTCGATGGGCCGCCACCGCACGCCGCGAGCGCGGCGAGAGCGATGGGGACGAGGCGAGCAAACGACCGCAGCATGCGGCGTTTCTAGCACACAGGCGGCGCGCGTTCGAGAGACGGCGTCTCCTTCGTGTCTCCGCCGTGCCAAGGGCGCGCCGCACCTTTGGTTTTGGTTTGTGGTGCCGGCTTTACGAAACGTGATGTCGATCAGTGATGGCGATTGTGGCCGTCGTTTCGCTCGCTTCGTTTCATCGCGATCACTTTGAGGACGGCGGCGAGGAGGTCGCCGAGGGGGCACGGCTTCGTGAGGTACGCGTCGCACCCGCGGTCGATCGCGTCGCGCCAGTGACCAGGGAACGATTGGCCGGTCACGACGATGACCGGCGTGCGTCGCGTCGGGTCGTGGCGATGGAGGCGCTCGAGCATCTCCTTCCCGTCCATGACCGGCATCTCGATGTCGAGGACGATGAGGTCGGGCGACAGCTCGATCGCCCGCGCCAGCCCTTCTTGCCCATTGATCGCTTCGGCGACGCGGAACCCCGCGCGGCGCAGGAACGCCGCGTACATCAGCCGGCTGTCGTCGTTGTCCTCCACGCAAAGGATGAGCGGCCGGCGCTGACTCGCCGCGTGGTGCCGCTCATGATCGTCGAAGGCGTGGATCGAAGTGTCCCGCTCCATGTCTTCTACTTCGGGTCGATGCCGTTCGTTCGTAAGCGGGGTCGTGCTATTTTTCCTTGCTCTCACCGGACGCGGGCGGCTTCGCCGCCGCTGGGCCGGCGATCGTTTCGATGAGCGCGCGATCTCCCTGGAGCGCGACGCGCTGCATGTAGAACGCGAGGCCTCGCCTACCGCCGAGCTCTTCGCCGGACCCCGCGCGCCCGGGCCCGCCGTGGACGAGCTGCGGCAGGACCGTACCCGGCGGGACCGCCTGGGCCGCGATCTTCGCTGAGCCGACCGTGACGCGGCCGTGGAACGGCGCGATTCCGAGGACGGCGTCCCGCACGAACGATTTGTCGTCGGAGTACACGCTCGAGACGAGCCCTCCGCCGCCCGCCGCGACGAGGCGCGCCGCTTCGGCCGCGCTGCCGTCGTACGGCATCACGGTAGCGACGGGGCCGAAGACTTCGTGATTGTGCACGGCGTCGGAGGGATCCGGCGACGCCGCGTGGAGGAGCACCGGGTTCGAGAAGAAGCCGCGCCCGGGAGGGGCGCCGATCGCGTCGACGCGGCTCTCGTTGCCGTCGTCGCCGAAGACGACGCGCGCCGTGGCGCGGAGCTTCGCGATCCCGGCGCGGACGTCGCGGAGCTGCTGCGCGGTCGCGACCGGGCCCATCGTGACCTCCTCGCGCGACGGGTCACCCACCTTCACCGCGGCGAGGCGCTCGCGGAGGCGCTCGATGACGGCGTCGACCCTCGCGGCGGGCGCGTAGACGCGGCGGATCGCCGTGCATTTCTGTCCGGTCTTCTGCGTCATGTCGCGGACGACGTCGGCCACGAAGAGGTTCATCACGTCGCCGTCGTCGACGTCGGGGCCGAGCACCGCGGCGTTGAGGCTGTCCGCCTCCACGTTGACGCGCACCGAGGACGCGAGGACCGCCTTTCCGGCGCGGAGCGTGGCGCCGGTGTCGCCCGACCCGGTGAACGCGAGGACGTCTTGCCCGCCGAGGTGATCGAGGAGGTCGCCCGGGCTCCCCGCGACGAACGAGAGGGCGCCCTCGGGGAGCGCGCCGGCCTCGACGAGGATCTGGACGATCCGGTACGAGACGAGCGCGGTGCTCGTCGCCGGTTTGCTCACGACCGGCATCCCGGCCAGGAGCGCGGTCGCCGCCTTCTCGGCGAGCCCCCACGCGGGGAAGTTGAACGCGTTGACGTGCACGGCGACGCCGTGGCGCGGGACGTAGACGTGGGCGCCGAAGAGGCGCGCGCTCCTTCCGAGCTGCACGCCGTCGCCGTCGGCGAGCGCCGGCGAGTCGCCGAGCGTCGCCGCGAGATCGGCGTACGCGGCGAGCGTCCCCGACGCGCCGTCGATGTCGAACTTAGCGTCGCTCCGCGTGTTGCCGCCGTTCTGGATCGCGAGGCCGATGAGCTCGTCGCGGTGCGCGTGGATCGCGCGCGACATCGCGCGGAGGACCTCGCCGCGCTGCGCGAACGTCATCCGCCGCAGGTTCGGCCCGCCGACGCCGCGCGCGAACGCCATCGCGGCGCCGAAGTCGAGCCCTTCGGTGCTCGCCGCGGCGACCGGCTCCTCGGTGGTCGGGTTGACGAGCGTCGCGGCCCGCCCCGTCCCTTTCATCCACTTCCCCTGCAGAAAGCTCTCGAGCACCACGGTCATCGGCTCACCTCGTGTCGCGCGGCGTACCGCGTCTCTCGGACGCGCGCCCGCCGCGCGTCTCGTCACTCTTTCCATCCTTCGGTGCCGCAGCCAGGCGCACCAGGCGGTCGACCGCGACGTCGAGGGGGATCTTCGACGTATCGACCACGTGATCCGCGCGCACATACAGCGGCGTCCGCGCGCGGAGGAGCGATTTCAGCTCGCTCATCGCGTCGGCGCGATCGCGCATCGGCCGCCCGTCCCCCTGCGCGACGACGCGCGTCCAGTGATCGCCGGGGCGCGCCTTGAGCCACACCGTGGTCGCGCGGCGGCGAAGGAGCGCGAACGTCGTCGGGTCGGTGACGAGCGATCCGCTCGTGGCGAGGACCGCGGCGGGCGTCGCGTCGAGGAACTTCTCGAGCGCGTCGCGCTCGACGCGCCGGAAGTACCCCTCACCGTGGAGCTCGAAGATCGTGGCGAGGCTCATCCCCGCTTCGCGCGCGACGCACTCGTCGAGCTCGACGAACGGCACGCGGAGGCGCTCCGCGGCGACGCGCCCGATCGTGCTCTTCCCCGCGCCGCGAAGGCCGAGGAGCGCGATCACGCCGAGCGGACGGCGCGGCGTGGGGCACGCGCCGGCGAGGAGCTCGGCGGCGGTGGTGGCGAGCGCGTCGGCCACGTCCTGGAGGCGGACGACGGAGATGTTCCCTTCTCCGGCTTCGAGCTGCACGAGGAACCGCTCGCTCACACGCGCGCGCTCCGCGAGCGCCTTCCGCGTGAGCCCGCACGCCGCGCGGCGCGCGCGCACCGCGGCGCCCAGCGCCTGGAGCAGGTTCGCGCGCTTCTCCGACGGGTCGTGCGAGGGTGCAGTATAGTTCATGTCTCGGGAGCGAGGCGCACTATACTACTTGAACGGCGGGCTGTCTTGGCCTAGCTTTTCGAGCCATGGGAGACGAGCACGCCGCGCCGCAGCCCCCGGTGCGATTCGAAACGCACCCCGACAAATACCGGCACTGGAAGCTCGAGCTCCCGGCCGAGCACGGCGGCGCCGTCGCGCGCCTCGTGATGAACGTCCCGGAGGACGGCGGCCTCCGCCCCGGCTACCCGCTCAAGCTGAACTCGTACGACCTCGGCGTGGACGTCGAGCTCGCCGACGCGCTCCAGCGGATCCGCTTCGAGCACCCGGAGGTGAAGGCGGTCGTCGTCACGAGCGGCAAGGATCGGATCTTCTGCTCCGGCGCGAACATCTACATGCTCGGGAGCTCGACCCACGCGTTCAAGGTGAACTTCTGCAAGTTCACGAACGAGACGCGCCTCTACCTGGAAGAGATGAGCGCCGAGTCGGGGATCCCGAGCCTCTGCGCGGTGAACGGCACCGCGTCGGGCGGCGGGTACGAGCTCGCGATCGCGTGCGACGAGATCGTCCTCGCCGACGACGGGTCGACCGCGGTGAGCCTCCCGGAGGCGCCGCTCCTCGGCGTCCTCCCCGGCACGGGCGGTCTCACGCGCCTCGTCGACAAGCGGAAGGTGCGACGCGACCTCGCCGACGTCTTCTCCACCGTCGCCGAAGGGGTGCGGGGGAAGCGCGCCGTCGAATGGGGGATCGTCGACGAGGCGCCGCCGAAGGCGAAGTTCGACGAGGCGGTGAAGCGCCGCGCCGCCGCGATGGTGGCGCGGTCGAAGCGGAAGCCGTTCAAGGCGGTGACGCTCCCGGCGCTCGACGCGAAGCGGTCGGATGCCGGTGTAGAATACAAATACGTCTCGCTCGCGATCGATCGCGCGGCGCGCACCGCGACGCTCACGGTGCGCGCGCCCTCCTCGGGGAACCAGGGAGATGGAAAGCAGCCGGCGAGCCCGGCGGAGCTCGCCGCTGCCGGCGCGGGGGCGTGGTGCATCCGCGCCTTCCGCGAGCTCGACGACGCGCTCCTCGATCTCCGGATCAACCAGCTCGACGTCGGCGTCGTCGCGCTGAAGACGTCGGGCGACGCCGCGGCGGTCGTCGCCATCGACGAGATGCTCGCGGCGAACAAGGACGACGGCCTCGTCCGCGAGGTCTTGCTCCTCCAGCGCCGCGTCCTGAAGCGCCTCGATCTCACGGCGAAGAGCTTCTTCGCGCTGGTCGAGCCAGGGTCGTGCTTCGCCGGCTCGCTCCTCGAGCTCGCGCTCGCGGCGGACCGCGTCTACATGCTGCAGCCCGACGACGGCGAGGTCACGCTCCGCGTCTCGCCGCTCAACGCCGGCGCGTTCCCGATGTCGAACGGTCTCACACGCCTCCAGTCGCGCTTCCTGAAGGAGCCGGAGCGCGTGTCGCGCGTCCTCGAGCACACGGCGCCGATCGACACGCAGGCGGCGCTCGACCTCGGTCTCGTCACGTTCGCCCCCGACGAGATCGACTGGGACGACGAGATCCGGATCGCGTTCGAGGAGCGCGCGAGCATGTCGCCCGACGCGATGACCGGGATGGAAGCGAGCCTCCGTTACGGCGGCCCCGAGACGATGGAGACGAAGATCTTCGGTCGCCTCACCGCGTGGCAGAACTGGATCTTCCAGCGGCCGAACGCCGTCGGCGAGCGCGGCGCGCTCACGCTGTACGGGAAGCCCGAGCGCCCCGAGTTCGACTTCAGGAGAACGTGAGGAGTCCACCATGAGCGTCGTCAACGAAGAGCGGATTCCGAACAACGTGAACCTCGGGGGCGACAAGCGCCTCCAGCGCGCGCTCGAGGCGTGGCAGCCGAACTTCATCTCGTGGTGGAAGGAGATGGGGCCGGTCGGCTTCCAGGAGGACGACATCTACCTCCGCACCGCGATCAGCGTGCAGCCGGACGGGTGGGCGCACTTCGATTACGTGAAGATGCCCGATTACCGGTGGGGGATCTTCCTCGCCGACGCGGTCCAGGATCGAACGATCGGCTTCGGCGACGAGCTCGGGAAGCCTGTCTGGCAGCAGGTGCCGGGCGAGCATCGGAACGCGCTCCGGCGGCTCATCGTCACGCAAGGGGATACCGAGCCGGCGAGCGTCGAGCAGCAGCGCCTCCTCGGGCAGTCGTGCCCGAGCGTGTATGATCTCCGTAATCTGTTCCAGGTGAACGTCGAGGAGGGGCGCCACCTGTGGGCGATGGTCTATCTCCTCCACTCGTACTTCGGGCGCGACGGTCGCGAGGAGGCGGAGTCGCTCCTCATGCGCCGGAGCGGCGACGAGAACAAGCCGCGGATCCTGGGCGCGTTCAACGAGCCGTGCACCGACTGGCTCTCGTTCTTCATGTTCACGTTCTTCACCGACCGCGACGGGAAGTTCCAGCTCCTCGCGCTCGCCGAGAGCGCGTTCGATCCGCTCTCGCGGACGACGCGCTTCATGCTCACCGAGGAGGCGCACCACATGTTCGTCGGGGAGACCGGCGTCATGCGGATCGTCGATCGCACGGCGCAGCAGATGTCAGCGCACAAGGTCGAGCACCCGGAGGACGTGCGGAAGCTCGGCGTCATCGATCTGCCGACGATGCAGCGGTACTTGAACCTCTGGTACTCGCTCTCGCTCGACCTCTTCGGCGGCGAGATCTCGTCGAACGCCGCGACGTTCTTCGCCACCGGCCTCAAGGGGCGGGCGAAGGAGGATCAGTACGAAGATCACCGCGCGCTCGAGGGGGCGTACGGGATGGACATGGTGAAGGACGGCAAGGTCGTGCGCGACGACGTCCCGCTCCGTAACGCGATGAACGAGGTCCTCCGCGACGACTACGTCGCCGACTGCCAGCGCGGCGTCGACAAATGGAACCGCGCCATCGCCGCCCACGGGATCCCGTTCCAGCTCACGCTCCCGAGCCGCCGCTTCCACCGGCACATCGGCATCTACGCCGACGTCCACACCGACGTCTCCGGCGCGATCCTCACGAAGGACGAGTTCGAGGCGCGAAAGAGCGCGTGGCTCCCGACCGACGCGGACAAGGCGTTCGTCCAGAGCCTGATGCAGGCGCCGATCTACGACCCGAAGCAGATGGCCAACTGGATCGCCGCGCCGAAGCAGGGGATCAAGGGGCGCCCGGTCGACTACGAATACGTCCGCCGCGGCGAGGGGTGAGCGTGTCACCCGCGCTCCCCGCCACCGCGTGGAATGCGGTGCGCGGCGAGCTCTTCACCGCGGTCAGAACGACGCGCCGATCGTGAGGAAACCGCGCGCGACGCCGCGCAGCTCGGCGCCCGCGTCGGTCTTGGCGCCGAGGGCGAGGACGCGTCCGCCGGCGTCGAGGTACAGCGAGGGCGTGACGGCGTAGCGGAGGCCGAGGTGGGCCCCGCCGCCCCACGCCGCGCCGCCGAAATCGGCGACCGCAGGGAGGCCGACCGACGCGACCTGGGCGGCGTCGCGGCGAGTCACACGCTGGGCGATCCACTCGCCGCGGACATCGGCGCCGGCGCGCAGCGCGAGCGGCCCCGCGAGCGCCACGAAGCGGTCGATCGACAGCTCGCCGCCCGCAAAGCGTTCGCGCACGTCGTTGAACGCCGTCGTGCGCGCCGATGCGCCGGCCAGCGGCCCGAGCGCGAGGCCCCAGTCGCTGCGGTACGCGACGCGCAGCGCGACCTCGCCGCCCGGGCCCTCGCCGAGCCCGGCGCCCGCCGCGCCGGCCAGCTCGATACTCCACGGGCGCACCAAAAGGTCGCCTTTCTGCGCCAGCGCCTCCCTCGGGAACGGGCGGAGCTCGTCGGGCGACACCGCGTGCGTCGCCCCGGCGCGCAGCACCACCTCGACCGCCGCGCCGCGCGCGCCGGCCCTCTTCTGGACGATGTACCGCCCGGGCGGCAATACGAGGCGCACCACGCGATCGGGCGCCGCGTACACCTCGCCGACCACGCTCTGCGACCCGACGCCGTACACCAGGTACAGCGCGTCGCCGCCCGGCGGGAGCTCGAGCTGCGCGCGCGGACCGGCCAGCTCCGTGAGGACCACCGGGCTCGCCTCGGTGAGGTCGAGCCTCGCCTGCGGGCGCTGGAGTACGCCGCCCGCGCGCGCGGAGCGCAAGAGCGTCTGCGCGTAGGCGTAGGCGAACGACTCGTCGAGCGTGACGCGCCGATCGCCGTTCACGTCGGCCGCACCGCGCAAACCAGCGAGCCAGTAGTGCGTGAAGATCGCGCCGCCGATCTCGTCCGACTCCTGCGCCGCCTCGCCGTCGCCCGCCGCGTAGAGCCACGCCGTCCCGGTGGCGGCGGTCGGCGCCGTGAGCGACACCGCGAACCCTGGCTGCACCGTCATGCCCTTCGCGCGATCGACGTCGATCCGGCACGCGTCGACGACGACCACCCGCAGCGCCGCGGGGATCGCCCCGACGCGCGCCGCGAGCTCGGCGCTCGTCACGCTCTCGCCGGACAGGTGCAGCGCGTCGCGATCGCCGTGGCCGCTGAAATAGACGAGCAACGTGACCTCGCCGGGCGCGTGGCGTGCAGCGATCTGGCGGGCGCGCTCGAGGGCGTCCACGAGGGCGCCGCGCGTGGCGTCGGGCACGACGATCGCGTGCTCGGCCCGTACGCCGCCGAGCGAGGTGAGCACGTCGCGCACGCCCTGGGCATCGTCGCGCGGATGGGCCAGCGTCCGCTCGGCCGCGAAGCCCGCGCTCGATCCCGCGGCCACCAGGATGCGCACCGGCTCGGCGCGCGCCGTCCGCCCCCCCCACGCGAGCGCCACGATCGCCGCGACGAGGCGCACCACCGCCCGCGCGCGGCTCCGCGTACGAGCGAGCACGGCGAGGGAGCGGTGGTACGTCACTGCGGCTTCGGGCGCACCCGGATGGCGATCACGTCGTGAACATCGCGGCTCCGGCGCGCGCGCGCAACCGCGTCCTCCGGGCCGACCACGATCCACCCGCTCGGCACGTCACCGTCGAACGCCACCGATTGCTCGGAGTAGTGC
>Ga0070689_100001561_pt1 | contig 14593 bp, 18 predicted proteins | sample KBSS23HmetaG_FD_64669 | JGI IMG/M metagenome (GOLD analysis project Ga0070689, IMG submission 64669) | Switchgrass rhizosphere microbial communities from Kellogg Biological Station, Michigan, USA - KBS S2-3H metaG | ecosystem: Host-associated > Plants > Roots > Rhizosphere ...
AGAATCCCGTGGTGTCGATCGATGGGCTCGAGCTCAAGGAGTTCGACTACATCGACATCGGCACGATGCTGGAAAGCTCCGGCGCGGTGCCGGTGGTGATCAAATCGCTGATCTTTCCGGGCAACGCGACGGCCGGCGAGATCGCGCGCGCGGCCGCTACAGCATAACCAGCAGCACCACGCCCAGCACGGCAATCGCCCCGCCGGTGGTGCGGGCGGCGAAACGAACCGGCAGGCGGCCCGCGATCAGGCCCGTGGCAATACCGACGGCGTGCAGCACCAGCGTCGCCACGCTGAAGCCCGCGCCATAGCCGAGCACCGAGGCGGCTGCCGGCAGTTCGACGCCATGGCTGTAGCCGTGCAGCAGCGCGAACGCGCCGATCAGGGGAATGCTGATCGCCAGCGAGGGCCGCAACGCCAGCGCTACCACAGCGCCCAGCACCATCACCGAGCCGGCGATGCCGATCTCAACCCATGGCAGCGTCACGCCGCTCAATCCAAGCGCTGCGCCGACCGCCATCACCGCCGGGAATATTAGCGGCAGGAGCCACAGCGCCCGTCCACCAAGCTGCGAGGCCCAGAGGCCAACCGCCACCATCGCCAGCACATGGTCGATGCCGCTGAACGGATGCAGCAAGCCTTCAGTGAAACTCATGTGCGAATGGTCGCCCACATGCGCGAGCGCCGCGGTACTGAAGCCTGCCGTCGCAGCGGCGGCGAGTGAAAGCAGTTTGAATGAGCGGCGCATGGTGTTCCTCATGGCAGAACGAAGGTTGGGAGACAGCGAAGCGGTCTGCGGCTTGGTGTTTTTACGCTGATGGCGCGCCAGCTTTCAATCGACTTCGATGAACACCGCGCCGCCTTCGACCGTTGCAGGATAGGTCTTTATCGGGATCATGCAGGGAGGCGAAACCACTTCGCCGGTTTTGATATCGAACTGACCGTTGTGGAAGTTGCATTCGACCACATCGCCGTCGATGAAGCCCTCCGACAGCGAACCGGGACCATGGGTGCAGGCATCATCGGTGACGTAAAACTGGCCCTCGACATTGAAGACGGCGACCGTCACCCCGCCCGCCTCGACGCGGAGCGCGGTCCCGGCGGCAACCTGATCGGCTTTGCAAAGTTCAACTCTGGTAGGCACTGCGGCGGGTTCTCTTGTGAGGTGGATGGGAGTAGGATCGGTGTCGGATTTAGACCATGGGTTTCGGCAGGCGGTCAACCGCCGCCCTCATGGCTAGCAGCCTGAAAAGGCTTGGATAATTCGCCGCTCGGGTCCGCCCGGCGGCACTACAATGGGAAGGCAGCGATGCTTCGTAAAGAACAGAACGATCTCCTGTGTCAGACCGGCCCCGGCACGCCCATGGGCCAGATGTTCCGGCTGTCGTGGCAACCGGCACTGCTGGCCGAGGAATTGCCGGAGAACGAGTGCCCGCCGGTGCGGCTCAAACTGCTTGGCGAGCGGCTGCTGGCCTGGCGCGACACCCAAGGCAACTATGCGCTGACCGACGAGTTCTGCGCCCACCGTGGCGTGTCGCTGTGGTTCGGCCGGAACGAGCACAACGGTCTGCGCTGCCCCTATCATGGCTGGAAATACGACCACACCGGCCAATGCATCGAAGTGCCGTCGGAGCCGTCGGAAAGCGGCTTCTGCAGCAAGATCAAGTTGAAGTCCTATCCCCTCGTCGAGCGCGGAGGTGTGTTGTGGACCTACATGGGTCCGCCCGAGAAACAGCCGCCGCTGCCGGAGTGGGAGTTCGCCATGGTGCCGGCAAGCCACAGCTTCATGTCCAAGCGTTTCCAGGAATGCAATTGGCTGCAGGCGATGGAAGGCGGCATCGATTCCAGCCACGTCTCGTTCCTGCACTCCGGCGAACTCAACAGCGATCCACTGTTCAAGGGCTCGAAGGGCAACGCCTACAACATGGGCGACATGAAGCCGGTCTTCGAGGTGGTCGAGAGTCCCGGCGGGCTCTACATCGGCGCGCGACGCAACGCCGAGAACGGCAACTATTACTGGCGTGTCACCCAATGGGTCATGCCTGCCTTCACCATGATCCCGCCCCGCGCCGATCATCCGGTGCACGGACACTTCTGGGTGCCGATCGACGACGAGAACTGCTGGGCCTGGAGCTTCGACTACAAGGTAACGCGCCCGCTGTCCGACAAGGAGCGCAAGGCGATGGAGGCCGGTCAGGGCATCCACGTCTCTTACGTGCCGGGCACCTACGTTCCGGCCGCCAACAAGACCAATGACTATCTGGTAGACCGCAAGGCGCAGAAGGAGGGCCGCACCTACAGCGGCGTGTTCGGCATCGCGATGCAGGACGCCTCGCTGCAGGAAAGCATGGGGCCGATCGTCGACCGCACCAAGGAGAACCTGGTCTCGACCGACAATGGCATCATCATGGCGCGCCACCGGCTGCTGCGCGCCCTGAAGACCATGGAGAAGGGCGATACGCCGCCCGGCATCGTCGCCGAGCATCAGCACGTGCGCTCCGCCGCCGTCGTGCTGCCGCCCGACAAACACTTCAAGGATGCCGCCAAGGAAGCCTTGGTGGTGCAGACCGGCAAAGAGCACGTGACGGTTTAAGATGCAGTCCGAATCCGCCCGCATGTCGAGCGCCGCCGAGGCGCGCTACCGTATCGATGCGCCGAACTCCAGGCCGCGCTCGGTCAAGGTGATCGCGCTCGATACCCCGAGCGAACGCGTGGTCAAGGAATTATCGCAGCGTCAGTGGAACCGGGCGACCTTCTTCACGGCGTCGGCGTTCGGCGGCACCCCCAAGCAGGGCGAAAGCTTTTCCGGCTGGCTCAGCGATCTTGCCGGCCGCACCAAGAACCTGATCGAGGAGGTCAACAGCGCCGACCTCGTGGTGATGGTGGCTGCCGCCGGAGAGAGCGCCCAGGCTGCTTCGATCATCGGCGAGGCATGCAGCGTCAAGCGGGTGATGACGACGGCGCTCGTGCTCGGCGGCCCGGCGATTTCCGACGAAGCGCTGTCGAAGACGCTGTCGCATCTGCGGCCGTGGGCGCTGATGCTGGTGATCGCCAGCGCCGAGGACTACATTGCGGATATGCTCACGGCATTGCGAGCATAGGAGGCTATTATGGTCATTCGATTGATCGCGGCGGCCGGACTGGCCGCGTCGTTTCTGCTCAGTCCATCGGCCTTCGCCGCGGCGTCGAAGGAAAAGATGGAAACCTGCACATTCGGCGCCGACGATCAGAAGCTCATGGGCGCGAAGCGCAAGGCCTTCCTGTCGAAGTGCATGTCCAACGCTGACTCGCCTCGCGGCAAGCCGGTCACGCCAAAGCCGAAGCCGCAGTAGTGCATCTCACGCCTCGACGGCTGCGCGCATGATCCAGGCGCGGAATGCCACGAAAGCCGCCTCGTCCTTGCGGACATCGCGATAGATCAAATACCAGTGCTCCCCCTTTGACACCGACTGCGCGAATGGCGCGACCAGCCGTCCAGCCTTCAAGTCGTCATCGATATAAGGACTGATGCCGATCGCGACGCCGACGCCGTCGGCGGCGGCCTGCAATGCCTGGCCGTAGTATTCGAACTCCGGCCCTTTCGCACGAATCTTCGACAGACCGGCAACCTTGAACCAGCGCGGCCACTCGTCCGCCGCATGAGCAACGCGGAGCAGTGTCGCGTCTTTTAAATCGTCCGGGGTCTTCAAGCGCTTCGCCAACGCGGGCGAGCAAACCGGCGTGAAATCGGCGGCGAACAATTGCTCCGCGACGAATTCCGGCCAGTCGCCGTCGCCAAGGCGGATGCCGCAGGTCCAGTCGTCGTTGTACGGCAGCGTGGCGCCACCGGTGGCGAACCGCACCTCGATCTCGGGCTCCGTCCTCTGGAAATCCGCCAGCCGTGGAATGAGCCAACGCGTCGCGAAGGTCGGCCCGACACCGACGGTGAGTACACGCGACCCCGCCATCGCGGTAACCTGCGCGGTCAAGTTGGCGAGTTGATCGAAGATCTGCGTCAAGCCGCCCTGATAGGCCCGCCCTGCCGCCGTCAATGCCAACCGGTTCGCCTTGCGCTCGAACAGCGGAACGCCGAGCCGCTGTTCGAGGAGTTGCACCATCCGGCTGATCGCGGCCGGCGTCACGTGCAATTCAGTGGCGGCCTTGGCGAAGCCCTCCGCACGCGCCGCGGCCTCAAACGCCCGGATGCCGTTGAGGAAAGGCAGTTTTCGCATGGGGTGCCATCAAAAAATCTTACCCTTGAGGCTGCAATACGGCATCGCTGGCCGCCTGGCAACTCGAAATGTCCCGGCGTCAGGATCAGGAAACCTGATGCTGAGGCTTCGATAACTCAGTTTGCCGAATGGCAACGCTGGGATCATTGAAGGAGGCGGAGAAACCCCATGACTCCGTTGGTCATATCCATCCTGTGCCTCGCCATGGTCGGCACGTCGTTCCTGTCCGGCATCTTCGGTATGGCCGGCGGCATGATCCTGGTCGGCATTCTGCTCGCCATGATGCCGGTGCCGGAAGCGATGATGCTGCACGGTGTCACCCAGATGGCGTCGAACGGCTGGCGAGGACTGTTGTGGTGTCGGCACGTGCGCTGGAGCGCCGTCGGCGCTTACGTGTTCGGCTGCTTCATTGCGCTGGGTGTGTGGTCGTTCACCCGCTATGTCCCGAGCACGTCCATCGCGCTTCTGCTGCTCGGACTCACGCCCTTCGTGGTCCGGCTGGCGCCGAAACACTATCGGCCGAACCCCGAGAGCCTCCGCCAGGGCAGCATCTACGGCGTGGCCTGCATGACGCTCATACTATTAACCGGCGTCGCCGGCCCGCTGATCGACCAGTTCTTCCTTGGCGGCAAGCTGGACCGCCGCGAGATCGTCGCCACCAAGGCGATCTGCCAGATCTTCGGGCATGGCGCGAAGCTCATCTATTTCGGCAGCCTGATCGATCAGGCGGCTTCGCTCGATCCCGTCGTCGCGGTGCTTGCGATCATAAGCTCGATGATTGGCACGACCCTCGCCAAGCAGGTGCTTGAAGCCATGTCGGATCAGCAGTATCGCCGCTGGGCCAACGGCATCATCACGGCCATCGCCGGATACTATGTGGTCCACGGCGCGGTGCTGGTCGTGCTCGCCCACGCCTACGCCCGCTGAACGCAGTCAGCGTCGGCGTTCGGTGAGCACGAGGTAGAGCGAACTCGCCACGATGATCGCCATGCCGGCGAAGCTCCACAGCCCCGGCAGTTCGCCGAATATGAAAAAGCCAAGCACAGCGGAATACACGATGCGGGAGTAGTCGAGCGGCACCAGCGCGGTGACGTCGCCCAAGGTCCAACCGTGGGTGATCAGGCCCTGGCCCGAGATGCCGAGGAATCCGATCACCACGAGCATCGCCAGCTCAACCCAATCCGGCGTAACCCACAGCCAGAGCGTCGGGATCAGCGAGAACACCGCGTTACTGATGGCGTAGTAGAACATGATGGTCCGCGTCGGCTCCGTGGTCGACAGCCGCTTGATGCAGACGACGATCAGCGCGCCGGAAAGCGCGCCGGCCGCGCCAACGAAGGCGCCCGGATCGAAACCCGCCGTGAACGGCCGGGCGTAAAGCGAGATGCCGGCGAAGCCGACCAGCGTAACGGCGATGCGCCGCAGACCCGCGATCTCGCCGAGGAACACCAGCGCCAGCGGGATCATGAACAGCGGTCGCGAGAACTGCAGCGCCATCGCATCGGCCAGCAGCATGTGCGTCAAAGTCCAAAAGAAGCAGACGTTGCCGAGCGTACCGATCAGGCCGCGCACGGCGTGCATACCGAGCCGCTTGGTGCGCAGCGGCTCAAGAAAATTGCCCCAGAACATCGGCAGCACGAAGAAGAAGCCGATGAACGAACGAAAGAACAGAATCTCGATGGTGGGGATATGCGAGCCGACCTGCTTGACCAGCATCGCCATGACCACGAGCGTGATCGAGCCGAGCGAAACGAGCGCCGCGCCCCGCGCACCCCGATCCATGGCGGACCAACGTGCCAGCACGCTGCGGTGAAGTGCGGCAATCACGAACCTGCGATCCTCCCGCGATGGCCAAGCCGCGCCGAGATCGCCGCGGCGGTCTCGATCACGTGCGGGATGAAGGTGGCAAGCGCTTTCTTCGACAGCCGGCTCACCGGGCCCGCCAATCCAATGGCCGCCACCACCTCGCCGGCGTCGTTGCGCAGCGGCGCCGCGATGCAACGCATGCCGAGCTCACTCTCCTCGTCTTCAATGGCACAGCCGCGAATGCGCACGGCTTCGAGCACCTTTTTCAGCGCCAGCGGATCGGTGATGGTCTGCGGCGTGCGCGGGCTCAGCCCATCGCGCACCACTCGCTCGAGCACCTCGGCCGGCTGGAACGCCAGGATCGCCTGACCCTCGGCGGTGCAATAGGCGGGCTTCCGCACGCCGACGTCGGAGCGCATGCGGATCGCCTGCGTGCTCTCCAGGTTGAACACGTACATGATCTCGCTACCGTCGAGCACGGCGAGATGCACCGTCTCGTTCACCTTCTCGCGCAGGTCGCGCAACAGCGGCCGCGCCTCGTTCGACATGGTCATGCGCCGGCGCACCAGCGAGCCCAGACGGAACAGCGCGATGCCGAGCCGATATTTCCCGGTTTCCGAGTTCTGCTCCAGCATACCGTCGGCGACGAGCGTCACCGCGAGTCGATGCACCGTGCTCTTGGCGACGCCGAGCCGCTTGGCCAGATCGCTGATGCCGATCTCGACCTGCTCCTCGGAAAATGCCTTGAGCAGCCGCACCGACGTCGCCACCGAGGACAGGCGGCCTTTGTCGACAGGGCGAGATGACGGGCGGGGTGTTGGCACGCTATTGTTCCGCTCCGTGGGACGGCGTTCCGCATTACTGTAGAGCATCATCCCGAAAAGTGGGATGGTCCGGGGCGAAGTATTTTCAGGGCAATTCGGCATGGCGCGGAATGTTGTGGTGATCGGGGGCGGACCGGCGGCGGTCTTCGCCGCCATCGAGGCCAAGAAGAAGGACGGCGCGGCCAACGTCACGCTCGTCACCGACGAGGCCTGCGAGCCCTACGAGAAGCCGCCGCTGTCGAAGGCCGTGCTGCTCGGCAAAGCCAAGCCCGAAGACGCTCCGATCGCGGGACCGGGCGGGCTCGCCGCGCACGGCGTCAAGATCATGCTCAACACCCGCTGCACCGCGATCGATCGCGCCGCGCGCCAGATCGTCACCACCGGCGGCGCGCTGCCCTATGACGCGCTGGTGCTTGCCACCGGCTCGCTGATGCGCGAGCTGCCGCTGCTACCGCCCAGCATGCCGCGCGTGCATTACCTTCGCACCGAAGCCCACGCCCGCGCCATCAAGGCAGGCCTGGCGAACTGTAAACATCTGGTGGTGATCGGCGCCGGCCTGATCGGGCTCGAAGCCGCGGCGTCGGCGGCGGAGCTCGGCATCGAGGTGACGGTGATCGAGTACGCACCGCGGATCATGGCGCGCGCCTGCGACGAGGAAACCGGCGCGATCATCCTGGCCGAGCATCAGCATCACGGCGTCGACTTCGACCTCGCCGCGTCGGTGACGCAGGTCACGGCGCAGCTCGATGGCACCATCGCGCTCGAAACCAGCGATGGCGAACTGTATGTGGCTGACCTGGTCCTGGTCGGCACCGGCGTGAAGCCCGACGACGCGCTCGCGAAAGCCGCGGGCCTCGACGTGCAGGATGGCATCGTCGTCGACGCGCAATGCCGCACCTCCGATCCCAATATTTTCGCCGCCGGCGACGCCACCCGCTTCGCCACTCCACAGGGCGCGGTGCGGCTGGAGAACTGGCGGCACGCCCAGGATCACGGCGCCATCGCCGGCCGCAACGCCGCCGGCGGCAGCGACAGCTACAACACGGTGCCGTCGTACTGGAGCGAGCAATACGATCTCTACATCCAGGGTGTCGGCTGGCCCGACCCGGCGGCGCGAAAGATTCGCCGGCCGCTGCCGGACAAGAGCGCGCTGCTGCTTGAAACCAAGGACGGCGTCATCTCATATGCGCTCGGCATCAACGCGCAACGTGATCTCGCCGCCGTCCGGCGGCTGATCGAGCGCAAGATTCCCGTTGATGCCGAGGCGCTGGCCGATCCGGCCAAGCCGTTCAACGCGATGCTCAAGGCGAAAGTCTAATCATGTCCGACAAGGTCACCATCGCCGCGCTTCAACAAATGAAACGCGACGGCAAGAAAATCGCCGGCGTCGTCGCCTGGGACACGCCGATCGCGAAGATCGCCGACCTCGCCGGCGTCGATCTCGCGTCGGTTGGCGATTCCGTCGGCGTCAACCTATGGGGCCACGACGACCCTTTGCAGGTGACGATGGACGAGATGCTGATCGTATGCAAAGCGGTGCGCCGCGGCACCACGCGCGCGCTGGTGAGTTGCGACCTGCCATATGGGCCGGTGCAACATAGCCCCAAGGCCGCGATCGCAGCGGCCGGACGTCTGATGAAAGACGGCGGCGCCGACATGATCAAAGTCGATGCCGCGGCGGATTTCCCTGACGCAGTGCGCGCGCTGGTCGAAGCCGGCGTACCGGTGTTCGCGCAGTTCGGCCTCACGCCACAGACCGCGGCGAAGCACGGTATTCCCTATAGCTCCCAGAATTCGCCGAACGCCCAGGCGACCGCCGAGGCCGCAGAAAAACTCGTCGAAGAAGCCCGGATGCTCGAACAGGCCGGCGCCTGCATGCTCGACTTCACCAACTCCGGCCCGGTGGCCGGCGCCGCCGTGGTGAAGGCCGTCAAAATCCCGGTGATCGGCGGCTTCGGCGGCGGGCCGTGGCTCGACGGCCGCGTGCGGCTCGCGCACACCGCGATCGGCTATGCCGACAAGTGGCTCGACTCTAAGACCGATACCTACGTGAACACAGCGAAGGCGGCGCTTGGCGCCTTCACGGCGCTGATCGCCGATGTGCGCGCCGGAAAGCAGATCAAGGGCTGAGCAGTATGGCCGGCGACTACGAGAACAAATACGAGCCGCTGTACGATTTTCTCCTGAAAGAGACGCGGGACGATTTCGTCCTGACCTTTGCGGAAATCGAAGAAATCACCGGCTTCGATCTGCCGCGTAGCGCCAAGCGCGCCGAATGGTGGGATGACGACACGCCGGAGCATCCGCGCGATCAGGCGCAGGCCATCCATCAGGCCGGCTACGACTCAAGGCGGACTCCGGACGGCACCAAGGTTCGCTTCCGGCGACTGTCGACACTGCCCCGCCAGCGATGACCGGCGAACAGACCCACCTCACCGTCATGGTGTTTCCCGGCACGCAGACGTTGCCGCTGCTCGCGGCGCAAACCTGGGGATATTTCGAGAAGCGCGGCCTTACGGTTGAATTGAAGCCGGCGCCGAACTCCGAGGAACAGCGCGCGGGACTCGCCGCGGGCCGCTACCAAATCGTCCACGGCGCCGCCGACCAATGCTTGGCGCTGGTTGAGGCGGCGGAAGTCGACGCGATGATCGTGGCCGGCGGCGACAACGGCTTCAATCATCTGTTCGTCCAGCCGGAGATCGCACGGATCGCCGATTTGCGCGGGCGAACACTGGTGGCTGACGTCGCCAACACCGGCTGGTCGTTCGTGCTCTACGATATCCTCAAGCGGCACGGCCTTTCGCGCGGCGACGTCATCATTCACGAAGCCGGTGCGCCGTTCCGCCGCTTCGAGGCGATGTGCGCCGACAAGACGATGGCGGCGGCAATCCTCAACCCGCCGTTCGCCATTCGCGCCCGGCGCGCGGGGCTCGGGGACATGGGCGCCGTGGTCGACACCATTGGGTCTTATCTCGGCACCGTGCCCTATGTGCTCCGGTCGTGGGCAAACGCCAATTCGGATGCGCTGGTCGGCTATCTGGCGGGCTGTATCGAAGGGCTGCGCTGGGTTCTCGACCCGGCAGCCAAGGCCGATGCGATAAAGCTCGTCGGCGAGCGGCTCGAGGTCCCCCTGGACATCGCGGAGGAAATGGTGGCAGCCGCCACCGATCCCGTTCGCGGCCTGGCCAAGGACGCCGCTTTCGACTTTCAGGGCTTCCGAACGGTGCTGAAGCTCCGCGCCGATTTCGAAGGCCGCACCCCCGCGCCGCCGGAAAAATATTTTGATCTTTCATTTCACCGGCGTGCCATCGCCGGCCTTTGAATCTGGCGCCGAACCGGGGCATAATGCGGCCATGGGCAAAAAACCACGCGTCGTTTTCAAATTGGAGCGGGTCGCGGAAGGCGACTGGCAAATCCAGGCGATCCATCCCGAAGAAGAGATACGCTACATCAAAGGTTTCAAGACCAAGGCCGAGGTCGACGAATGGCTGAACGGCACCCGCCGCATCGACTGGCTGCGATCCCAGGGCTACGCGAAGTAACCCATCCTCGCTGACGCCGCCCAGGCGCGCCTATGATCGAGCAGCGAACGATCACGACCGGGCCGGGCCTTACCTTCGACGCGCTGGCCGCCGGCCCCCTTAACGGGCCACTCGTACTTCTCCTCCACGGGTTCGCCGAATCGTTCCACACATGGCGTTCACAGGTCGCGGCCCTTGCCGCGGAGGGATACCGTGCAGTTGCGCCACACCAGCGCGGTTATTCACCGGGTGCGCGGCCGGACACCGCCGACGCCTCGAACTACGAATTCGGCAAGCTCGTCGGCGACGCCATGAATATTGCCGCAGCCTGCGGACCGACAAGCCACCGCTCTCATCTGGTCGGGCACGACTGGGGCGGCAGCATCGCCTGGGGCATAGCGGACCGCGCTCCCGAGCGCCTCGCCTCGCTGACTGTGCTGTCGCGGCCCCATCCCAACGCCTTCAACCGGGCGCTGGCACTCCCGGATGGCGATCAGGCGCAACGTTCGCGGCATCACAGGGCGTTCCTCGATCCCGATGCTGCTATGCGGCTCCTTGCCGAAGACTCGCGCTGGTTGCGCGATCGGCTCAAGGCCAACAAAGTGCCGGACGACGCGATCGAGCGGCACGTTGCCGTGCTTGGCGATGCGGCGACGATGGAAGCCGCGCTGACGTGGTATCGCGCCCGCGGTGCGATCCGTAGCCCGCTCGGAAAAATCTCGGTGCCGACGCTCTACGTCTGGGGCGACGCCGACGACACCGTCGGGCGCGCCGCCGCCGAAGGCACTGCCGATGACGTGTCGGGGCCTTATCGGTTCGAGGTCCTGGCCGGTGTCGGCCACTTTGCCACGGATCAGGCGCCTGACCAGGTCAATGCGCTGCTGCTCGCCCATCTCAAGGCGCATCACGCCTAGCAGCACTCGCACTGGAAATCGTCCGACACGGCGAGCGCGCGCTTCATCCAGTACGGCGGCAGGTCAGCATCGGTCACCTCGGCCACCGGCTTGAACACCTTGAAATGGTGCCGCCGCCCTTCCGACCAGAACGCGATCACGGTCTCGATCGGCGGACAGCCCGGCACCGCGCAGGCCACCTCGGCCACCAGGATCGCTCCCTCGCCGAGCGAAAACCGCGCGCGCACCCATTCCCGCACCCGGTCGAGGGTCGCCGTATGCTCGGGGCTTTTCTTGCTGAAGGCCAGCATTGCGCGCTTTACAATGGCTCGGTAGGACGGGGCGTCATTATCGGAGATATGCAGTGGCAGAGAAAGTGCTGGCGGCCGTCCGGATCGGACCAAGCAAGACCGAGATCCGCGAATACCCAATGCCGGACGTGCCGGCGGACGCCGCTTTGATGAAGATGGAGGTCGGCGGCATCTGCGGCACCGACGTCAAGCTCTACAAGCACCCGCCGAACGACAAGCCCACCATCATGGGCCACGAGAATATCGGCACCATCGCCAAGGCCGGCCGCGAGTTCACCCAGCGCAAGGGCTTCAAGGAAGGCGATCTGGTTTTCGTCGAGCACTACGTATCGTGCGGCAAGTGCGAGTGGTGCCACGCCGGCCAGTATCGGCATTGCGAGAACACCAACTGGCGCACCAACCCCGACGCCATCCGCTACGGCTACACCTCGGCCGAGAAGGCGCCGCATCTGTGGGGCGGCTTTGCGCAATACGTCTATCTGCCGTGGAATTCGGTGATCCATCACGTGCCGAAGGGCGTGACGCCGGAGCTTGCCGGACTGGTGACGCCGATGGCCAACGGCGTCGAGTGGTCGCTGTTCGACGGCGGCGTCGGCTACAACTCCACGGTTCTCATTCAGGGCCCAGGCCAGCAGGGCCTGTCGCAGACCGTGATCTGCAAACAGGCCGGCGCTTCGCTGATCATCGTCACCGGCACGTCGAAGGATAGGGCGCGGCTCGAAGTCGCCAAGAAACTCGGCGCCGATTATGTGATCGATGTGACCAAGGAAGACCCGCTCGCCCGCATCATGGAGATCACCGGCGGCAAGGGGGTCGACGTGGCACTCGACTGCACCGCCGGCGCCGGCACCATTCCGATCATGCTCGGCATCGAGGCGCTCAAGCGCAAGGCCGGCATCATCGTCGCGCAGGGCGAACTGCGGGAGTTTCCGAATTTCCCGCTGGAAAAATTCACAGTGAAGTTCATCACCATGAAGAGCGCCCGCGGCCACAGCTACAAGGCGTGTGAGCTGGCGCTTCAGCAGATCGCGTCGAAGCGGTTTCCGCTGGAGCTGATCACGACGCACAAGTTCGGCCTGAAGGACGTCGACCTCGCGATCCGCTCGGTCGGCAACGAAGGCGTACCGGACGTGATCCACGCTTCGCTGATGCCATGGGAGTGATATGAGCAGCACGCTCAAGATCGCAATTCCGGTTGGCGATCCGGCCGGCATCGGGCCGGAAATCGCGCTGAAAGCCGCGCTCGATCCCGCAGTGCGCGCGGCCTGCGATCCGATGGTGGTCTGCGATCCCGCTTTGCTCGAACGCCACGCCAGGTCTTGTGGGATCGAGGTCGACTTGTCGCAAATCAGCGTGCTGGCCTGCCCGCAACCCGAAACGGCCTCGCTCGGCTTCGGCGTCGTCAGCCCCGTAAGCGGCCGCGCCTCGATTGCGTTTTGCGCCGCCGCCGTGAGGGCGGCGATGGCGGGCGACATCGACGCGGTCGTGGCCGCTCCGCAGAACGAGACCTCGATCGCACAGGCCGGCATCCCATTCGACGGCCATCCGTCGTTCGTCGCGCGGCAGACCGGCACCGACGAGAACGGCGTTTATATGATGCTGTGTTTCGGCGACACCCGGATCGCGCATTGCACCCTGCACTGCAGCGTTCGCGAAGCGATCGCGCTGATCACGCGCGATAACGTGGCGCGCACGATCCGCGCAACGGATACGGCGCTGAAGCGGCTCGGCATTGCCAGTGCGAAAATCGCGGTGAGCGGCCTTAATCCGCACGCCGGCGAAGGCGGATTGTTCGGCCAGGAAGAAATCGAGATCATCAAGCCGGCGATGGATACCGTCGCCGCCGAAGGACTGAATGTTTCAGGCCCGTTTGGCGCCGACACCATGTTTCACATGCCGGGCTTCGACGCCTTCGTCGTCATGCTGCACGACCAGGGTCACATCGCCACCAAGCTGATGGCACAGAACGCCGCGGCGGCGCTCACCATCGGCACGCCGATCCTGTTCGCCTCGGTGGCGCATGGAACCGGCCACGACATCGCCGGCAAAGGCATCGCCAATCCGGCGGCGATGATTGAGGCGGTGCTGCGGCTGTCGAAGGCGAAGCGAACTATGCGGCCGATCGCCGCTGAATAATCAATCGGCGCGGACTTTTGCGGCCTTGATGATCGGACCCCAGCGGCTGATTTCCTGCCGCAGGTAGGCGGCGTGGGCTTCCGGCGTGGCGTGTTCCTTCGGCTGCGCCGAGCTGCCGACCTTTTGCAGGCTCGCGATGAACTGCGGATCCTGCACCGCGTCCTGCAGCGATTTCGACAGGTGCTCGACGATCGACCGAGGCGTGCCCTTCGGCGCATAGAGCGACGTCCAGGTCGTCATGTCGAAGCCCCTGAGGCCTTGCTCGTCGAGCGTCGGCACGTTCGGCAGACTCGAAGCCCGGGTCAGGGTGGTGACGCCATGCGCCCGCACGCTGCCGGCCTGGATGTAGGGTGTCGCCGTCGCCACCGAATCGCACAGCAGGTCGACGTTGCCGCCGAGAATATCGGTCAGTGCCGGCGCGGTTGCACGATAAGGCACCGTCTTGATGTCGATCCCGGTCGCGCTCTTGAACAGGATCGCGCACAGGTCCGACGCGCCGCCAGGACCGGTGCTGGCGAACGACAGCTTGTCCTTGTTGGTCTTCAGAAATTCGAGAAAATTCTGGAACGTACCCGGTGCGATGTTGGGGCGCGTGATCAGCACATTGGCCTGATAGGCCACCATGCCGATGGTTTCAAAATCCAGCGGGTCGTATTCGAGCTTGGAGTAGAGAAACGGGCTGATCGCCATCCCAAGTTGATGAAACAGCAGGGTGTAGCCGTCCGGCGCCGCGCGGGACACATAGGTCGCGCCGATGTTCCCGCCAGCCCCGCTGACGTTCTCGACCACCACGGTCTGGCCCTTGCTCATCGCCTGCGCTAGCAGGCGGGCCACCGTATCGCCCGGACCCCCGGCGGCGAACGGCACCACCAGCTTGATCGGCCGCGACGGA
>Ga0070689_100001562_pt1 | contig 14593 bp, 10 predicted proteins | sample KBSS23HmetaG_FD_64669 | JGI IMG/M metagenome (GOLD analysis project Ga0070689, IMG submission 64669) | Switchgrass rhizosphere microbial communities from Kellogg Biological Station, Michigan, USA - KBS S2-3H metaG | ecosystem: Host-associated > Plants > Roots > Rhizosphere ...
GCGCGGATCCGGGGCCCGACTCCCTCCCCTCCACCTCCAGCAGCCGCTGGAAGGCCGCCAGCCACTCTGCGCCTCCGACTGCCGCCGGGACGTGGACGATCCGCGGCATGCCTGCGAGCGCTGGGTGGGCGGCGTTGCCGACCAGAAAGGCGCCGCAGAGCACCGTGGTCCGCTCGCCGCCGGTGCCGGGACGGACCGCCCCCGGGGACGCGGACCGTGCGAGGTCCGCCGATGAGATGGGCCGCAACCTCGCGCCGGGTGAGCGGAGCACGTGCGGGTCCGCTCGGGGCGCCAGGACCAGATCACCCGGTTCAAGCCGGAGGACCGTTCCCCCGTCGAGCACCAGCTCGCACCGCCCGTCGAGCACCAGGTGCATCCCGCGGAGCTCCGCCTGGGCGAAGGAGATGGACCAGGGCGCCCGGAGGTCCAGATGCCGGTAACCGGCGCTCTCGAACCGAAGCTCGCGCAGCACGGCACTCAGCAGATCCACGAGCCTCCGGGAGATGGCGCCCATCGAGACGCCCGATGAAGGGATCGAGACGGCTGCGAATGGCACGGTCCGCATCGCTCCGGCAAGACCTGTCCCCACGCACAGCGGGAGGACGGACGGATGTCGGAGAGGCGGACGGCGCTGGTCACGGGCGGCACCGGAGGCATCGGCAGGGCAGTGGCGGTCGCCCTCGCCCACCGAGGCGACCGGGTGCTCTTCGTGGGGCGGGACGCGGCGCGAGGAGCGGAGGTCCTCGCGCAGCTGCAGCGAGCCGCGCCGGACGCGGATCACGGATTCATCCGCGCGGACCTGTCCCTCATGCGGGAGAGCGTCCGGGTCGCCCTGGAGGTACTCCGGCACGCTCCTCGGCTCGATGCCGTCGTGTGCTGCGCGGGCGTCCTGTCCTTCGTTCCGGAGTGGACGGACGAGGGGCTCGAGCGGACGCTCGCCCTCAACTATCTCGGCCGCTTCCTGCTCGCCCGGCTCACCTTGCCGTCTCTCCGGCAATCCGCCTCGGGCCGGCTGGTCCTCGTTGCGAACGCGGGGAAGTATCGCGACACGCTCGACCTCGAGGACCTGGAGCACCGGCGCGGGCCCGCCGGGCTCGAGGTCTCCGCCCGGTCGCAGGTGGCGAACGACCTGCTGACGATCGATCTGGCCCGCCAGCTCGGGGGCAGCGCCCCGGAGGTCACCTGCGTCTTCCCCGGGATGACCCGCACCGATGTGTTCCGGAACGCGCGCGGAGCACCGCGGCCGGCGCGGCTCGTCGCGCCGGTCCTGACCGCGGTCCTTGGCCGGTCGCCGGAGAGCGCGGCTCGCACCCCCGTCCATCTGGCCGCAAGCCCGCAGGCGATCGGGATCGGGGGACGCTTCTTCGGGCCCGACCTCGAAGAGCGGCGGGTGCCTGACTGGATCCGGCCCGACCGGGCACTGGCGCTCCGGAACGCGACGGAGAGGCTGCTCGCGTCGTGGCTCGAGCCGGCGCACCGACGGGCCGCCAGCGGTTGAGACAAGGGGCGCGCAAGGTGCGGGGGAGCCCCTCCGGAGCGGGGCCCTCGCTCACGGTGAGGGCCGCGACGCGCGGTCGCCCCAGGAGAGCATCAGCACCCTGCTCCGCCGGACCGAGTAGGAGAAGCCGATCGCGCTGCCGTTCGCCGCCACCTTCAACCGGATGATCCAGTCCAGGGCGCTCAGATCCGGAGCCGCCACCGTGGCGAACGGCCGCCGGGCTCCGGACGGAACGTCGAGGGTGTAGACCCGCGCCGGGACCTCGTTCAGACGTCGCGCGAAGAGGTGGCCGCTCGTGTCCCACCCTGCCGGAGCCCAGGGCTCGCCTGCCTCGGAGAGACGGACCGGGGGACCTCCGGCGACCGGGAAGAGCGTGAGCACGCCACCCGCGCCGATGGTGGCGACCTGTCGACCGTCGGGCGAGATCTCCAGGAAGTAGCCCTCGAGCTCGGGCGGGGTGATCGCTCGCCGCTCACCCGTCTCGCGGTCCACCCAGTGGATGGCGAACCCCGGCGTATCCTCCGCCCGGCCGATCACCGCGACGTGCCGCCCGTCCGGCGCGAACCGCGCCCTGCGGATCAGCCGCAGCCCGGTGAGCTCGATCGTCTTTCCCAGACCCGGACCGGTGGGGAGCACGAGAAGCTGGTGTGACTCGGGCGTCTCGTGCGCCCGGATCGCCAGCGCCCACTTGCCGTCGTCGGAAAGCGCCAGCGCCTTCGCATCCGCCAGGTGGACCGGTGGGCTGCCGTCGGTCCGTCTCAGGTTCGCGATCCGGTCGTTCTCGCTGAAGAGGATGGCCGAGCCATCAGCCGAGATGTCGTCGAGGATGGACTGGTCGAGCCAGGAGAGGTCCTTCATCGGCTCGTTCGCGGCGGGCTTCACCACCCCCGACTTGCTCCGTCGCTCGTAGCTGACCGCCAGCACCCGGCCGTCGCGCGCGATGTCCTGAAGGAGCAGATCGCTCGTTCCTCGATAGACCAGGCGCGACTGGCTGTTCGTGCCGGCGGCCCAGATCGACATCGGTCCTTCGTCGTTCCGGGTGAACCAGATCTCCTCGCCTCCCGGAGCCCAGGCCACCCCCGCGATCTGCGCGGAGCTGTGCGCCACGACCCGGACCCGACCGGTCGCATCCACGACCAGCAAATCTCCAGGGTAGTCGAACATCGAGGGGTGGTCGATGAACGCCACCCGATCGCCGCGGGGCGACACCCGCGGATGGCTGAGCCACCCTCCCGTCCGGTGAAGCACCTTGCCGATCGGGAACTCGAGACGGCTCTCCGACCCCACCTGGTGGACGACGGCGAGCTCCTTCCCGTCGGGCGACCAGTCCGCGTAGCTCACGCCGTCGAGCAGCTCGCGCGGAGCGCCCCCGACGATGGGGACGGTGGCCAGGGTGCCTCGAGCACCGTCCTCGAACAGATGGCGGGTCGGTCGGAGGGAGATCGCGAGATCTCCTCTCGACGAGATGGCGAGGAGCTCGGCCGGCTCCAGCAGCACCGGGTTGTAGTCGGGCCGATCGATCGTCGTCGAGTAGATCCGGACCGGCTCTCCCGGAGAGACCCCGGTGAAGAGCACGTGCCGTTCGTCCGGAGCGATGCGGGCGGTGGCCACCTCTCCCCGTGTGAAGCTCAGCTGCTGGACCGTGGGTGGAATGGCCCCGCGGTCGGAGCGCTGCAGCGCGAAGAGCACCCCGCCCAGCGCCAGGAGCGACGCGGCCGCGGCCACGGCCCAGCCCGCGCGCCGCGGCCGGCTCGATCCGGCTGCCTCGCGCCGCAGGAACGCGGACCGCATCACCGAGAGCTGGAACGCGAGGTCGCTGGCGGACTGGAACCGGCGCGCCGGGTCCTTCTCCAGGCAGCGCTGCACCACCTGCGCCAGCGGCTCGGGGACGCTCGAGGGAAGCTCCGCCGGCTGACCGTGGAGGATCGCCAGGCTGCTTTCCTCGAGTCCGCCGGGGAACGCGCGCTGGCCGGAGAGCATCTCGTACAGCACCGCCCCGAAGCCGAAGAAGTCGCTGCGGGCGTCGGCGCCCTCCCCGCGCGCCTGCTCCGGAGACAGGTAGCCCGGGGAGCCGAACACCAGACCCGCCTGGGTTCCCCCTCCCGACGGAGAGACGGTCGCCTCCATCATCCCGTGCGCGGAGGGGACCCCCGCGGCCTCCGCCGCCTTGGCGATGCCGAAGTCGAGGAGCTTGGCCCGCCCATCCCGGGTGAGGAACACGTTCTCCGGCTTGAGATCCCGGTGCGCGATGCCCCGCTCGTGCGCCGCTGCGAGGCCGGCGGCGAGCTGCGCCGCCACGTCCAGCGCCGCAGCGAGCGGGAGCCGACCGTGGTCGAGCTGCGCGCGGAGCGTCGACCCATGGAGCAGCTCGGTGACCAGGAACGGGGTGCCCTCGTGCGAGCCCAGGTCGTAGAGCGCGACGACGTTGGGATGGTTGAGCGACCCTGCGAGCCGGGCCTCCCGCTCGAAGCGCTCGAGGACCGGGCGGTCGACGCCCAGCGCAGCCGAGACCATCTTGACCGCGACCTCCCGGCCGATGCGGCTGTCACGCGCCCGGTACACCTCTCCCATCCCCCCGACGCCGAGGAGCTCGACGATCTCGTAAGGACCCAGTCGCGTTCCCGCCGTCAGCCGCACAGGCCGCGAGCCTAGCGACTCGACCGGAGATCCGCCCGTGGCGTGCGGGGTGACCGGCTGCGCAGAGCGGCGACTGTCCCGCCGGCGCAACCCTTCACGGGGCGCGTGTCCGTTCTCAGAGCGCCGTGGGAGCGGCGGGCCCGGTCCCGGCGCGCTCCTGCTTGCGGCGCTTCGCCCGGCGGCGCATCGACAGCCGCTGCAGGACGGGCAGGTAGTCCACGTACAGCCGGCCGTCGAGGTGATCGATCTCGTGCTGGGAGGCGGTGGCCAGCAGACCCTCGCACCGGAGCCGCTGCACCTGCCCGTCCACGTCGAGGAACTCGACGATGGCGATGGCCGGCCGCTCCACCTCCTCGGCCTCACCGGGGATGGAGAGACAGCCCTCGCGGTAGATCGACGGCCCGCCCTCGGTCGAGACGATGCGGGGGTTGATCATCGCCACCGGCTGCGATTCGGGCTGCCGCGGCCGCGTGTCGAGCACCAGCACTCGCTGGAGCACACCGATCTGCGGCGCCGCGAGGCCCACCCCCGGCGCGGCGTACATGGTCTCGAACATGTCGCTCACCAGCGCACGGATCGAGGCATCCACTGCCTCGACAGGGAGCGCGCGGCGACGGAGGACGGGGTCCGGCCAGAGGCGAATCTCACGGATCATCGCCCTCCGGTCTTAGTCGCCGGGTCCGGCCGGTGCAATCCAGACGAGGTCTGAAATCACTCGCCGCGGATCATCCACGTGGATGCGTACGAGGGTCGCGTCGAGGTCGAAGAACCGCGCTGGCCGGTTCACTGACCGTCACTCGCCGAGCGAGCGCGCGTAGGCGCTGCGGAGCCCGTCGTCGGACAGCGCACGCACCGCCTCGGACAGGAGCGCCTGCATCCGCTCGGCGCGGACCTGGACCCGCGGGTCCGGATGGCCAGACCAGCGGAGCGGGTCGTACTCGGACGAGAGCCGCGCGAAGGCGCGGGCCACCTCGTCCGTCCCCGCGTTCCGCGGCAGCCCCAGCACCGTGAAGTAGTCGGCGTCCTCCACCTGGGCCCAGCGCGCCTCGAGGCGCGCGGCTGCCACCTCCACCGTCTCGGCCTGCGCGTCCTGCTGCGAGGGCGGCTGGAGCTCGATCCACCCCAGCGCGACGGCCACCGCGACCGCCTTGCGACCGCCGTCGCGGGACACTCCGGCGGCGAGGAGCAGCTGCTGCACCGTGCGCTGAGCGTCGATGGCCTCGAGGAGCCGCCGCTCGCGATCGCCGAGGCCCAGGCCCGACGGATCCACCCGGCGGAGCAGCTTCGGCACCGCCCGCATCGACGGAACGAGCCGCTCCACCTCCTCGGCGGGAAGCCCTCGCCGGACTCCCTCCGCCGCGAGCGCGGAGAGCGGGCGCACCGCCGCGCGGCGCCCCTCGGGAGGCGGGGTGTCGGGGCTCAGCCGGTAGAACGACACCGGCTCGCTGAAGGCCTCCAGCGCCCGGGACTCGGTCACCCGCTGGAGGAAGGGGACCAGCTCGGCATCGGTGACCAGCTTCCGGCGGAGCAGCTCGCCCACCAGCTCCGGCTCTCCCAGCCGGAGGATCCGCAGCTCGCGCTCCGCGGCGCCGTCCAGGAGGCCGTCGCGCAGCGCGTGGTCCAGGAGCGACTCGGTGGAGACGGTGCTCGCCGCGGCCGAGACGGTCCCCTCCTCGATCCAGAGGACCCGCAGCGCATCGGCGGCGCGAAGCTCCAGCCGTGCGGTGGCCCGGCCCTCCTCGAGACGGAGGAGCAGCGCCGCCAGATCTTCCAGGGTGACCCGGCCCGCGTCCGCCACCGCCCAGCGTGCTCGCTCCGTCGCACGGCGCACGGCATCCGCCGCCTCCGCCTCGGCATCGGCGCGCGCCTCGGCTTCCCGCCGCTCCTCGTCGGCAAGAGCGCGGCGGTCGGCCTCGAGGCGCACCTGCTCCGTCTCCACCTGCGCGCGGGTGAGCGCCTCGCGGAGCCGCGTCGCCTCCTCCGCCGCCAGGGTCGCGGCCTCCTCGGTCTCGGCGCGCGCCGCCGACTGCTCGGCCACGCGAAGCACTGCCTCGGCCAATCGCTCGCGGCCGTGCTCCACCTCTTCCCGCAGCCGGCGAGCCTCGGTCTTCAGCTCCAGCAGCTCGCGCCGGAGCCCGTCCGCCTGGTCACGCTCGGTCTGCAGCCACGCCTCGGCCTGCCGCCGCGACTCGGCCGAGGCAGCCTCCTCGGCGGCGAGGCGCCCGGCGAGGTCCGCCGCCTCGCGCTCCAGCGACTGGCTCGCCTCGGACAGGCCGGCGTTCGCTCCGGTGGCCTCGGCGAGCGCCTCGCGGAGCTGCTCCAGCTCCTCCTGCGAGCGCGCCTCCAGCGCCAGCCGGGCGTTGGCCTCGGCCTCGGCCCGGGCCTCCGCGTCGCGGAGGCTGGTGGCGAGCAGCTCGGCCTCGGCCGCCCCGGTGGCCTGGGCCGAGGCGATCTCCTGCCGCACCGCCGATGCGCGCTGGCGCTCGTCGAGGAGCGCACGCTCCATCTCGGCACGGGCCGCCTCCGCCGCCTCGTGCGCGGAGCGAGATGCCTCGGCCTCGACCCGGGCCGTCTCCGCCTCCGCACGAGCGGACTCCGCGTCGGCGCGGGCGCTCTCGACCTCGGCCCGCGCCGCGGCGGCCTCGGCACGCGCCGCCTCCGCCTGGGTTCGTGCCTCGTCGGCGTCGATGCGCGCGGCCAGCGCCGTCGCCGATGCCTCGCGTGCATCGCGGGCCCGGCTGTCGGCGAGCGCCTCGGCCTCGGAGCGCAGCCGCTGCGCCTCCTCGAGAGCCTGCTGGGCGGCGCGGGCCTGGTCCTCGGCCGCTCTGGCCTCGGAGGCGATGTCCTCGAGTAGCGCCGAGGCGCTCGACCCGGCTCCCTCCTGGAGAGGCGCGAGGCGGTCGTCGGTGGCCGCGGTCCAGGCGCCCGCCGCGACCGCGAGCATCGGCGCGGTGTGCTCGAGCTCGGGGTCGACGCCGGGCACGTGCGCCTCGTCCGCGGCGTGGAGCATCTCGTCCTCGCCGGCAGGCTCCGCCTCCGCCTCCGGCTCTCCCTCGAGCAGCGGGCCAGCGTCGAATGCTCCGGTCGAAGGCTCCCAGTCCAGGTCCAGGGTCTCGGGCCCGGTCTGAAGCGGGAGGTGCCCGCTGCCCGTGCCGAACATGTCGGTCACCGGCTCGTCGGCCGGCGGGTCCGCCGCCAGCGCCTCGTCGACGGCGTGGAGCAGGGTCTCGGCGCGGAACGGGGTCGGGAGAACCGTGCCCCGATGCCCGTCGACCATCCGCCCGAGGAGGAGGATGCGGAGCCGGGCGGTCTCGGGCCGTCCATTCAGCTCGTGGAGGAGCGCGGCTCCACGGCCGCTCTCCACCCCCGGGGCGAGGAGCACCAGCGCCGGCTGCAGGGTCGTGGCAGCGGTGAGCGCGTCGGCGGTCGACGTGGCCAGCTCGACCGTGTGGCCCGCGCGGACCAGCGTGCGGCGCACGAGCGCGATGGTCGCGAGGTCGTCGTGGACGAGCAGGAGCGTAAACGCCACGGTTCTTCCGGTCCGGTAGCCTACAGCATCGCCCCCGGATCCACGTCGAGGACGACCCGCACGGCGGCGGGCAGCACCTCGAGATCCTTTTCCAGCTGGTCGAGCAAAGGGCCGAGCAGGGTGTGGCGCGGCGCCTTCAGCAGGAGCTGCCACCGGCTCCTCCCCCGGAGGCGGGGGAGCGGGGCTGGAGCCGGACCGAGCAGACGCACCCCGGTGTCCGGGCCGGGGAGGAGCACGCCCAGCCGGTCACCGAGCCTCCGTGCCACCGCCGCCGTCTCGCCCGGGTTCTCGCCCTCGATGCGCACCGCCACCAGCCGGCTGAACGGCGGCCAGGCCAGCGCCTCGCGCCAGGCGAGCTCGCGCTCGGCGAAACCGTCGTAGTCGTGCTCCGGCACCCGCGCGACCGCGTCGGCCTCGGGGTTCCAGGTCTGCACCAGCACCCGTCCGGGCTCCCGGCCTCGGCCCGCCCGTCCCGAGACCTGGGTGATCAGCTGGAAGGTGCGCTCGGCGGCGCGAAAGTCCGGAAGGAGCAGGCCCGTGTCCGCCGAGACGACGCAGACCAGCGTCACGCCGGGGAAGTCGTGCCCCTTGGCCACCATCTGCGTGCCGACCAGCACGTCGATCTCCCCGCGGGCGAAGCGCGACAGGAGATCCGTCAGCCGCTCGGCGGTGGTCGCCGCGTCGCGATCGAGCCGGGCAACCCGGGCAGCCGGGAAGCGCTCGGCGACCTCGGCCTCGATGCGCTCGGTGCCAGTGCCCACGGCGAGGAGCGGGCCTCCGCACGCCGGGCAGCGGTCCGGCACCGGCCGGCTCTCGCCGCAGTAGTGGCACTGGAGATTTCTCGCCCGGAGATGAAAGGTGAGCGAGACGTCGCACTGGCTGCAGGGCACGCCCTGGCCGCAGGCCTCGCACACCAGCGCCGCCGAGTGTCCGCGCCGGTTGAGGAAGAGGATGACCTGTTGTCCCCGGGCGAGGGTCTCACCCAGCGCCTGCACCATCGGCGGCGACAGGGCGGGCGGCTGCTCCGGCACGGCCGTCGGTCGGGGGCGGACGCGGCGGAGGTCCACCAGCTCCACCTGGGGCATCGGGCGGTCGTCGACCCGTGCCGGCAGCCGGAGGTGCCGGTAGCGTCCCCGGCGAGCGTTCTCCAGCGTCTCCAGCGACGGCGTGGCCGAGCCGAGCACCACCGTGGCCCCTGCCTGCTTGGCGCGCACCACCGCCAGGTCCCGGGCCTGGTAGCGGAGCTTCTCGTCCTGCTTGAACGAGGGGTCGTGCTCCTCGTCGACGACGATGAGGCGAAGGTCCCTCACCGGCGCGAACACCGCCGACCGCACGCCGACCGCCAGCCGCACCGTCCCCGAGCGCAGCCCCTTCCAGTGGAGAAGGCGCTCGCGGTCGCGAAGCCCGCTGTGCAGCACCGCGACGGCGCTCCCGAAGCGGCTGCGGAAGCGGCCCACCAGCTGCGGGGTGAGGGCGATCTCCGGGACGAGCACCAGCGCTCCCCCGCCCCGCGCCAGCGCATGCTCCGCGGCCCGGAGGTACACCTCGGTCTTGCCGCTGCCGGTGACGCCCTGGAGGAGGAAGGGCCGGAAGCCGCCTGCGTCGAGCGCGGCCTCCAGCTCGTCCAGCGCCGCGGCCTGCGCCTCGGTGAGGCGTTCCGGTCGCGCCTGGCCGAACCCCTCGGCCACCGTGGGCTCGACGGCGCGCTCCTCCATCTGCACCCAGCCTCGCTCCACCAGCCGGTGCACCGCCGCGCGCGCGCCGGGAACCGCGCGGCCCAGCTCGTCCAGCTCGGCCCGGCCGCCGACGGCGAGGAGATAGCCGAGCGTCGCCGCCTGGGCCGGCGCGCGCCGGAGCGCGTCCACCGAGGGCGAGCCGACGACGACCACCGTGCGCACCACCTCCGGGCTCGGCTCCGGCCCCTCGGCGGGATCCGCCAGCCCCGGGGGGAGCGCGGACCGCAGCGCCTCACCGAGCGGGTGGCGGTAGTAGCCGGCCGCGAACTCGACCAGCGCCAGCACGTCGTCGGGCAGGGCGGGCGTCTCCTCCAGGAGCGCCGAGACCGGTTTCAGCGCCCCACCTCCCTCGGGAGCGCGCCCCGGCCCGAGGTAGAAGCCCAGCGCGCGGCCCCGTCCGAAGGGAACGAGCAGCCGCTGCCCGCGCTGCAGCCGGCCCTCGAGCTCCGGCGGCACGAGGTAGGTGAAGGGCCCCTTCACCGGGCGCCCCACCGCGACCGAGGCGAGCGGCTCCAGAGTCGCCTCCCGACCCCTCAGAAGAGGCGGTCCGGGACGTTCGCCCGCGGGTCGCCGGAGAGGGTGGTGAAGCGAACCTGCCGCTCGCCGTCGCGCGAGACCTCGACCGCGCGCGGGAACCAGTCCCCGGCGGGCGAGTTGTAGTCCACGAAGCGCACGTCCCAGCGGGTCCCGCCCTCCGTCCAGCGGATGCGCGCCGGGAGCCAGCTGTCCTTGAAGACCCAGAACTGGGCGTCCCCGTCCTTCGGACCGCCGACGACGAAGGCCACGTGGCCGCCGAAGCGGGCGAGCCACGAGCTGCCGACGTTGACTCCTCGTTTCTTGAGGTGCGCCTCCAACTCGGCGCGACCGTCGCCGGCGCTCCGCGCACCGAACAGCGCGCACAGCTCGCCGAGCCCCACTCCCAGCGCCGCCACGGCCGGGCCCTCGTTCTTCAGCTGGCCGCCGGCCTGAACCACCGCGAGCTTGCCGGTCTCCGGACCGTTGGCCTCGAGACGGCAGCGGCCCGGCAGCTTCAGGAGGACCCGCGCGTCGGACTGGATCTCTCCCTGACTGCCCGCCTCGGACGAGGCGCCGCCGGCGAGGACCAGCGTGCCCTCGACCCGAGCGGTGCTGATGCGCTGCTCGTCCCTGCCGGTCAGCAGATGCCGGAAGATGGCACCGGGTGCGGGGACGTAGGCGAGCGCGGTCCGGACGGCGAGCACGGCAACCAGGAGAAGGGGCAGACGGAGGCGGCGCACGGGGGCGGAGGACTGTACACGAGCTGTCTGCGCGGGCTAGAGCCGCGGAAGCGATGCCCACGCCGGAGCGAACGGCCTCGGCGCGGACGAGCCGCGTGCGCGTGGGCAGGGAGACGGGAGCGATGCCACTGGCGGTGCGGCTGAAGAAGCAGGGGGGCCCGGAGGTGATGGTCCTGGAGGAGGTCCAGGTGCCGGCACCGGGGCCGGGCGAGGTGGCGCTGCGGCACGGCGCGATCGGTCTGAACTTCATCGACGTGTACCAGCGCAGCGGCCACTACACGCTCCAGCTCCCCAGCGGGATCGGGCAGGAGGCGGCAGGCGTGGTGACCGCCGTCGGTCCCGGCGTGACGACGGCGAAGGTGGGCGACCGGGTCGCGTACGCCGGCGTCCCGCTGGGCGCGTACGCCGAGGCGCGCACCTACCCGGCGGAGAAGCTGGTGCCGGTCCCCGAGGGCGTGACCGACGAGCAGGCCGCCGCATCCCTCCTCAAGGGCCTCACCGCCTGGTACCTGATCCGCCGGACCTTCAAGGTCGAGCGCGGGCAGACCGTGCTGGTCCACGCCGCGGCGGGCGGGGTGGGTCTCATCCTCTGCCAGTGGCTGAAGCATCTCGGGGTCACCGTCATCGGCACGGTGGGGAGCGAGGCGAAGGCGCAGGCCGCCCGGGCGGCGGGCTGCACGCACCCGCTGGTCATCGGCGACGACAACCGGCGCGAGCTGCCGGCGAAGGTGAAGGAGCTGACCGGCGGGGCGAAGGTTCCGGTGGTCTACGACTCGATCGGCAAGGACACCTTCGACGTGTCCCTCGAGTCCCTCGCGCCGTTCGGCATGATGGTGCTCTTCGGCGCCTCGAGCGGGCCGGTTCCACCGTTCGACCTCCAGCGACTCGCGGCCGGCGGCTCGCTCTACGTGACCCGGCCGACGCTGGGCACGTACGTCGGCAAGCGCGAGGATCTCCTCGCCGGGGCGCGCGAGCTCTTCGACCTCGTCGCCCGCAAGGTCATCACCATCCACGTGAACCAGCGTTACACCCTTCGCGAGGTGGCCCGGGCCCACGTGGACCTCGAGGCGCGGAAGACGACCGGCTCGACGGTCCTGTTGCCCTGAGGGCTTAGCCTCCCTGTCGCGAATGAACCGTCTCCTCCTCCTCGCCTCGCTGCTGCTCGCGCGCCCGCTGCTCGCCGCCCCCGCCCCCCTCGACTTCGATTCCGCCCGCGGCGCGCGCGAGGTCGGAATGGGCGGGGCCTTCCGCGAGCTGGGCATCGGGGCGAACGCCGCGGACGGCAACCCGGCGGCGATGGCGCTCTACCCCGCCTTCCAGCTGGAGTTCGGCGGCGGGGCGGACTGGAAGTCGAAGGGCTGGTTCGCGGCGGGGTGGGCGCGCGACAGCACCAACCAGGAGCTGTCGGGGGCGTACAGCCTCCACTACATCTCCAACGACTACGGCAACGGCAACGTCGGCCAGTGGGCCCACTCGCTGTCTCTCGCGACGAAGGTCGGAGACCGGGTGGCGTTCGGCATCGGCGGACGCTGGCTCATCCAGAGCACGCCGCACATCAACGCAGCGAGCATGAACCTCGGGATGTCCATCCTGGTCATCCCGCAGCTCACGCTCGGCATCGCTGCCTACAACATCATCGACACCCACCACCCGGAGATGAGCCGCAGCTTCGAGCTGGGCTTCGGGCTGATGCTCGGCCCGGTGCGGCTCGCGAGCGAGGTGCGCAGCGACATCGGGCGGGGACCGCTGCACCCCATCTGGAACAGCGGCCTCGAGCTGTTCCTGGGGCGTAGCTTCGTGCTCCGCGGCGGCTGGGAATGGCACGAGCCGGTGCAGCAGAACTTCCTCACCGCCGGCGTGGGCTTCGTGTTCGACAACTCCGGGCTGGACATCGGCTGGCGTCACGGGCTGGCGGGCGCGGGCGACCTCATCGTCGGGGGGCTGCGGATCCAGCTGCAGTGAGCTCGGGGGACTCCTCCGGCGGCACGACGTCGAGGGCCGCGAACCAGGGGACCATGTCCGCGGGGAGCGGGGCCACCAGGCGCAGCGGCGCGCCGGTCCGCGGATGCGGCAGGAGAAGGATCTGGGCGTGCAGCAGCGAGCGTCCGATCTCCCCTCCCCGGAGCCTGGCCGGGCCGCCGTAGAGTCGATCTCCGGCGATGGGAGCGCCCAGCGCCGCGAGATGGGCGCGGAGCTGGTGCGTGCGCCCGGTGCGCGGCCACAGGCCCACCAGCGCGAGGTCGGATGCCGCCCCGAGCCGGCGAAAGAGCGTCTCGGCCTCGAGCCCGTCTCGCGGCCGAGCCACCCACCTGCCGGGCCGGCGGCGATCGCGGGCCAGGCGCAGCGTGCAGTCGCCGGCCTCGGGGAGCGCCGGCATCGTGACCGCGAGGTACTGCTTCCGCGCCGCCCCGGTCCGGAAGCTCCGAGCGAGCGCCGAGGTCGCGGCGGGGGACTTGCCGAAGACCATGACCCCGGTGGTGTCTCGATCCAGCCGGTGCACCAGTCCGGCCTCGCGGCCGAGGTGGGTCGAGGCGAGGAGGAGGAGGCTTGTGGCGCCGCCGGGCGTGGGCTGCGCGGGCAACCCCGCGGGCTTGTCGACCGCGAGGATCTGCGCGTCCTCGTGGAGCACGCGGAGCGGGTGGACCGTGGGCAGGGGCGCGGTGGAGCTCCGTCCCGCCTCCTCGAGCACCACCAGCACCTCGGTCCCCGGCGCGACGGAGCGGGCCGCGTCGCGCTGCCGGCGGCCCAGGACGTAGACGGCTCCGCGGGTCACGAGGGTGCGCGCCTCCTCCATCGAGCTGCCGAGGCCGCGCGCGACCACCTCGAGGAGCGTGCCCGCGTCGATGCTGCGGAAGGCGCGGCGCTTCACGGCAACGCCGCCCCGCGCGCCTTGACCGGCGAATTCACCTCCTGGCAGCGTCGCCCGCCATGACCACGCAGGGGTTCCACGCCCACGACGTCTACACCATCGTCGATTCGTCGCCGGGCCCGGCGAACCGTTCCGGGGATGACGGGGCCGGTCTCCCCCTGCGCGGACGCGGACGGTCCGGGATGGAACCGGCCGCGGACGACCTCCCCGTGGCCCGGTAGCGAGCGAGAGTGCCGGCATGGCATCCCTGAACGCGCTCCGCGCCGACGCCGAGGCATGGCTGGAGGAGCTGGGTCGTGCCCGGGCGGAGGCGGCGCCCGGCCCTGCGAACCTCGCCCTCGCGGACGCCGCGCATCCGGAGGTCGTGTCGCCGGAGACGGCCCGCGCCGTGGGCGGGCTGCTTCACTCGAGCCGGGTGCCGGACCACGAGCTCCCCCGGCTGCGCATCCTGGCGCGCTTCCTGGAGGACGCCTCGCTCGAGGCGGCGTCGCGTGAGGGGCACCACGCGCTGGAGGTCGCGCGGTGGCGGAGCGCGCCGGAGAGCGGGATCGAGGCTCCGCTGGCCGAGGCGGAAGCCGCCCTCGCCCTGACCGAGGAACGCCCGGCCCGGCTCCGGCGCGAGGAAGCGGTGAACCGTGGCTGGGAGGGGCTCCTGGGCCGGGCGCAGCGGGTGCAGACCGAGCTGGCGGAAGGTGCGAGCGCGCTGGGGGCTGGCAGCGTGGCGGAGCTGCTCGAGAGCCGCCGCGATCCGGCATGGCCGGCGCTCGATCTCGACGGGCTTCTTCGCAGGACCGAGGACGCCTACCGGGACGTCCTGGCCTGGGCGCTGGGAAAGGTCGCGCCTCGCCTCCTTCCGCTGCCACGGGGTGACGCGACGCTGGCCGACCTCGAGCGGGTGCGCGCGCTGCCCGGATACCCGGGAGCGCTGGAGAGCGCCGGCGAGGCGCTGCAGGCATGGTCGGGCCGGCTTCCCGGCGCGGAGGAGCGCGGCCGGCACCTCCGGACCCGCCGCGTCCCGGCGCTCGCGGCCCGCGCCATCGCGATCGACGTCCCGGACCGGATCGCGCT
>Ga0070689_100001564_pt1 | contig 14589 bp, 13 predicted proteins | sample KBSS23HmetaG_FD_64669 | JGI IMG/M metagenome (GOLD analysis project Ga0070689, IMG submission 64669) | Switchgrass rhizosphere microbial communities from Kellogg Biological Station, Michigan, USA - KBS S2-3H metaG | ecosystem: Host-associated > Plants > Roots > Rhizosphere ...
ACACGTAGACCCGGACGCGCGAAGAATGAGTTTGCATCGACGGCGTAGACACGATTGTTTCGAACAGCCGGTAGATCAAAGAAAGGCGAACTGGTTTTACGGCCAAAGACGCTCCAGACCTGTTTCATTGTCTGTTCAAGGTTGAAACCGCAGGTCATGATCACCAGAACTTCAGGCGCCCACGCAGCAATTTCGTCCCAGGAGATTCGCACTGATTCTCCACGTTCGCGACCAAGCTCATCGACACCGCCGGCAATCTTCACTAATTCCGGTACCCAGTGGCCGCTCGCATAAACCGGATCCAGCCACTCCATGCAGAACACTTTTGGCTTGTGAACACCTTCGGTGCGCTTTGCCAAAGTCTCCAGTCGTTTCTGGCAATCGTTTACCAGTGCGTCAGCTTCTGCGCTGCGGCCAGTAGCGGCGCCAAGCTCGCGCACGTTGTCGAAAATCTCATCGATTGACTGTGGCGTGAGCCAGAGGATCTGAGGCGCCTTCGATAGTGCTTTGAGGACTTGTGAGACTTCGTTCCCTGACGGTGCGCAAACCTGACAGAGATTCTGCGTGAGAATCAGATCCGGAGCGAGGTCGCGCAGAAGTTGTTCGTCGATTTCGTAGAGGCTCTGGCCGTTGCGAATTCGCTCGGCGACAGCGCGATCAATCTCGCTCTGGCTCATTCGCTCGAGCGGCAACACTGCGCGCACGACGACCGGCTTGCTCTTTACCTCAGGCGGATAGTCGCATTCGTGAGTGATGCCCACGACTGAATCGGCAAGCCCGAGAGCGCATGCCATTTCGGTTGCTGAAGGAAGAAAAGAAACGATCCGTGCCACGAAAAGAAGTTTAGCAGCCCACAAGAATAAGTCCTATAGGACGTATAGGTCCTATATAAGACCTATTGTGGCTAGTTTTCGCCGTCGCCTTTCTTGCCTTTCTTCTTCGCGGGTTCGGCTTCGCGTGGTCGTGTTGCCGGGGGAGGGGGCGCCTCGACCTTGGGTGTTGCGGCTTCCGGTTTCGGTTGCGTAGTTGCTGGTTGGTCGTCTGCCTTGGGTGGTGGTGGCAGAGTCACCTGTTCCAGCTTCGGTTCGGTTGTTCCCGCCGGCAAGGCATTGTCATCCGCTTCCTTCGCGGCTTCGGCCATTAGTTCCGCGCGCTCAGCAGCGAGCTCTCGCTGTCGCTGGCGGAAAAGTTCGCGCATGTCTTCCGGCATCTCCGGTGCTTTCGGAAATTCTTCCTTGGGCTTGTCCTTCAGGAACGTTTTCATGAACTCGACAAACATCGGCAACGCGCCTCTCGCGCCGGTCATGTCGTCGCCGAGCGGTCTCTTCTTTCCCGGGTAACCCATCCACACGCCGGTGACGTAAGTCGGCGTATAACCGAGAAACCACACGTCGGTGTGATCGTTGACGGTGCCGGTCTTTCCGGCGACCGGGTGCGGAAGCACATTCGCTGCTGACGCGGTGCCACCAGTCACTACGCCGCGCATCATGGAAACCATCGTCAAAGCGACATATGGGTTCATCACTTTGTAAGTTGTTTTCTCCCACTCTTCGAGCGCTGCGCCATCGCGATCGAGAACCTTGCGAATCAGATGCGGCTCGACGCGAATGCCTTTGTTGGGGAACGCCGAATATGCCGAGACCATTTGATCGAGCGGCACTTCGGTGGCTCCGAGCGCTGACGGCAGGTAAGGAGACATCGGCACCTTGATACCAAAGCGGCGGACCATCTGCGCGCCCGTTTGAATGCCGACGGTTTGCAGCAGGTGCACTGCCTGGATGTTCATCGACTTCGCTAGTGCTGTTTTCATCGGCAGATCGCCTGAGCCGAGCGAGCCGTCGTAGTTGTGCGGTTGCCAGTCGCCGATCTTGATGGGCGCGCCGCTCACGGGAGTGTCCGGAGTCATGCCCCACTCTACCGCCGCAGTGTAGATGAACGGTTTGAACGCCGAACCAGTTTGTCTATAAGCCTGCGTGGCGTTGTTGAATTTGTTGGTGTAGAAGTCGTAGCCGCCGACCATCGTGACGATCTCGCCAGTCTTCGCGTTGAGCGTCATCATTGCGCCTTGCACGGACGGAACTTGCGATAGCTCAACTTTCAAACGGCGATCCTTTTCATCTACTTCCTTGATCTCGAATTCCGCCAGGTGACCATTCTTAAACTCGGATTGCGGTTGCCGTTTGCCCCAGCCCATGTCGGCGACTGTCAGCGTCGCGGTGTAATTGCCGAAACGAACGGCCGCTTCGTTGCGCGCGCGATCGACCTTCATGATCAGCCCCATCAAGTGTCGACCGGGTTCGTATTCGTTGCCGTACCAGTCTGGGTGCTTGTAGTTGTTGAGTTCCTGTTGTGTTGCCGGACCTTCGCCGTTGTTAACGGTGGTCGGAATCATCGTGTAGCTCGAGCGCCAGGAAGTGTGTGAGCGGTCGTAACTTCTCAGACCAGCGCGCACGACTTCATAAGCTTTCTTCTGCGCTTCGACGTTGATGGTGGTGTAGACGGACAGACCGCCCTGGGCGACGCGCGTTGTGTACTTGTCTTCAAGCTCCTGGCGGATGTACTCGACTGGATAATCGAAAGACGATGACTTGCGTTGCGATTGATAGTAAGCCGTGTCCGCGAGTTGAATCGGTTTGGCTTTGGCCGCATCGACTTCAGCCTGACTTGCAAATCCGTTCTTGGCCATGAGATCGAGCACGAGATCGCGTCGTTCTTTTGCCTTCGCCGGATTTGAAGTCGGTGAATAGTCACTCGGCGCTTTGGGAATTCCGGCCAGCAAAGCTGCCTCGGCGAGCGTCAGATCCTTTGCCTGTTTTCCAAAGTAGGTCTCGGAGCCGGCTTCCATGCCGTAAGCGTTCGCGCCCAGGAACATGTGGTTGGCGTACAACTCCATGATCTGGTTCTTGGTGTAATAGCGTTCGATTTGAAGCGCCAGGATCCATTCGTTGATTTTGCGAGTGTAGGTTTGTTCCTTGGAGAGGAAAAGGTTCTTCGTGAGTTGTTGAGTTAAGGTTGATCCGCCTTCGACCTTGTCAGTGGTGATGTTTTTCCAGGCCGCGCCCATGATGCGGATCGGATCGATACCGATGTGATCGTAGAAGCGCACATCCTCAACCGCGAGAATCGCATTTTTCAGGACTGGCGGAATTTCTTCGTATTTGAGTGGAATTCGTTTCTCAAGGGCAAACTCGCCGATCACTGTTTCGCCGTCGTCAGCATAGATACGCGTGACGACGCTGGGTCGATAAGTTGCCAGCGCAGCGACTTCGTTAGCAGCGCGCGAGTAGTTCAGCTCGTAGGCAGCGATGATGCCGGTCAGGCCGCCGGCAGCCAGTGCCAGGAGCAGGACAGTTGGTAACCAAAGCCTGGCCAGCAGGTGTCTACGTTGTTCAGGAGGTGTGTTGATAATTGCGGTTGGCGAGTATTTCGAATGGATTGAAGCCATAGGTTAAATTTCTCCCAAAACAACTTGCCCTGATTGGGTCGCTGAGGGCAACGTGGCTAGCCACAGAAGCACCTGAAACGGATGAAATTATATCCTGCCTTTGCGGGAGATAAAAGCAACGCTTATAATACTTTGGCTTCGCAAAATGGGGGCGACAGGCTTCGACAGGAACCTGAACGATCGTCGCGATGCATGCCGGGCTACCTTATGCAGCTCGTTAAAACGCGTAGGGAAACACAACTGCCAATAATGAATTGGCTCTCGCTGCCTAATAAGCACCGGGCGTCTCGCCGCAAGTTGCTCATGCGCGCGGAATGAGATGTCACTCAGATGAGCTGGCCCGCTGTTTCGGTCCGTGATAGTGGGCGAGATCAAGTCGGACTAGCTCGTGTCGAGGTCTTGTCGCTTCACTGACTCGGCATCGAGCGAATTTTTATCAGGTTCGCCTGGTAAGAAAAGAGAAGCGAATAAGCATGTAGAGTCCTTCGGCGTTGGTTTTTGGATCCGAGTTCAATTCTCGGCGCCTCCACCATAACAAGAATGCGGGAGCCCTCACTCCCGGAAAGACCCAGAGACACGTTATGAGCACAACAACTCACGTAATGACCGCGGAAGAATTGATGAACATTGATGACGAACCGAATCGTCACGAATTAATTAAAGGAGAACTCCTCACTATGTCTCCACCGGGCCTCACACACGGCATTGTTACTGTAAATCTGTCAACGCTTCTCCATAACCATGTAAAGGCAAACAACCTCGGCCTTCTTATAGGCGAAGCGGGTTTCAAACTCGAGATTAATCCGGATACGGTACTCGCTCCTGATATAGCCTTTATTGCGCGCGATCGAGTAGGAATCATCACCCCAGGTTTTCGCTCAGGTCCGCCGGACTTGGCGGTGGAAGTGATGTCACAGTGGGACACAAAACCTGAAGTCGATCGCAAGGCGGCACTCTGGTTGGAGCTTGGCGCTCAGTCTGTTTGGAACGTAAATCCCAAAAAGCGAACCGTAGAGGTGAATCTCGCCAACGGCGAGAAAAGACTTTTTCACGAGACCGACGAGCTCGTCGACGACACGGTTCCCGGATTCCGGGTAAGAGTGTCGGAGATCTTCGCGTAGGCCTGCGACTTGGACCGCAACCTTCCCATCGGAATCTTTGATAGCGGCGTTGGTGGACTGACAGTCTATCGCGCCCTGCACGAACGTCTGCCAAACGAACGCTTTGTCTATCTCGGCGACACGGCTCGTGTCCCGTATGGTACCAAGTCACTCGCAACAGTCGAACGTTACGCAGTTGAGAACTCGAGATTTCTCGAGGCGCACGGGATCAAACTTCTCGTCGTCGCTTGCAACACGGCTTCGGCTCTTGCACTTCCAGCTATTCGCTCCGCCATCAAGGTCCCGGTCATGGGCGTGATCGAGCCCGGCTCGCGCGCCGCAGTGGAAATTGCGCATGGCGCAAATATCGGCGTCATCGCCACCGAAGCCACCGTGCAAAGCCACGCCTATGCAAAAGCAATCGCAAGCATGGGAGCAACCGGACAGGTTATCGAACGCGCCTGTCCGCTCTTTGTTTCGCTGGCCGAGGAAGGTTGGACCGATAGCGACGTCACGCGCATCGTAGCGCGCGATTATTTGAGTGAGTTTCACAAAACAACTCTGGGCGCCCTGGTGCTTGGATGCACGCACTATCCGATTCTCCGCGATGTGATCAGCGAAACAGTCGGCAGAGAAATCACTCTCATCGACTCCGGAGAAGCGACTGCTCGCGACGTGCAATCACTTCTAGAAAGTTCCGATCTTACTCACGAAGACGCCCTCGAACTTTACCAGGAACGACAACTCTGTGATGATCTTGATCACTTTTATGTGACCGACGCTGCCGAAAGATTTGCTAAAGTAGCTGAGAGATTTTTAGGCTCAGCTCCTTCCATTCTTGAAGCCGTTGAGATTTGGGGACACGATGAGCTACGTACGCACTGACGGACGCGCTGCCGACGAATTGCGCCCGGTACGAATCACGCGGGGCTTCCTTCCATACGCGGAAGGTTCCGTCCTGATCGAGATGGGGAACACTCGCGTGGTCTGTTCCGCATCGCTCGAAGATCGCGTGCCGCCCTTCTTGCGAAACCAGGGACAGGGTTGGTTGACAGCCGAATACGCAATGTTGCCGCGTGCAACTCAAACACGAACCGCGCGAGAGACCGGTCGCGGCGGACCGTCCGGCCGCACGCACGAAATACAACGACTGATCGGCAGGAGTCTTCGTGCGGTGGCAGACATGAAGGTCCTGGGCGAACGCACGATCACGATCGATTGTGACGTTCTGCAAGCCGATGGCGGCACTCGCACCGCGGCAATCACCGGCGCTTACGTCGCTTTAGCTTTGGCGAGCCAGCAGTTGTTGAAGGCAGGAAAGATCCAAAGGTCGGTAGTCTCCGATCAAGTTGCTGCGATCAGCGTGGGTATTGTCGGCAACACGCCTTTATTGGATCTCAAGTACGACGAAGACTCGCGCGCCGAAGTCGATATGAACGTGGTGTGTACGGGCGACGGGCGTTTCATCGAGCTGCAGGGAACAGCGGAGCGTGAGCCCTTCACACGCGCACAAATGGATGATCTGGTCGCGCTCGCAACGCGCGGAATTGAAGCGCTGATCGCACACCAGAAAAAAGTGATCGCGCAGATTCAATAGGTCCAATAGGACATTAGGACCTATCTGAGCAACGACCACACTGAGCCCAGGCATCTGAAACCCGCAAGCTTTCGGAGGTATTAATGCGACGGATTTTAGCTTTTACCCTGGTTTTGATCGGCTTGATGGCGCCGGTCGCGCTGGCGCAACAACTCTACACGCACGACAAAGTCGACTACAGTTTCGAGCTCCCATCGCCCACGTGGAAAGCGATTCTCGAACCTGATGCCACGCACGAACATCCCGAATTTGTTTACGGCGATCGACTTGATGGCTATTTTACCGTTCGTAAAGAAGTAGTTGATGCCGGGACCAGTGCCGCGGAGGTTGCTCGTCGCGATCAGGATCTGAAACTGCGCTTTCTGCCCGGCTTCGTCGAGGGTAAGCAAGAGAATTTTGACGGCAGGCTCGATGGCGTAACGATCTCTTACGAATTTGTCAGGACCGGCAAACCAATGCTTGGTCGCACTTATTACTTGCAGGCCGATCCACGCACTATCTATGCACTGCGCTTCACTGGTCTGCGCGACAAACTGAGCCGCATCCGTAATCAAACCGATCTGATCGCGCGCACATTCAAACTCAAGTAAACATGAAGCTGGCCCATGGACTAGCAATCAAGCCTTCCACCATACACGGCAGGGGCTGCTTCGCCACTGTCCCTTTCAAAAAAAGACGCAAGATCGCTGAATACACCGGAGAGAAGATCTCAAACGCCGAAGCCAAGCGCAGGGCTCACCGGCGAATGCTCCGCATTTGTGAGGTCAACAATCGCTGGAGCCTCGACGGAAGCCGCGGTGGAAACGGCACTCACTACATCAACCACTCCTGTACACCAAACGCCTTCATGCAAATCCTCTACGATCACATTCTCTTCATTGCCTTGCGCGACATCGAAGCCGGCGAAGAGATCACGATCGATTACGAATCGACACTTCACTCGGACGATAAGCGTTGCATCTGCGGCGCCAGCACTTGTCGCGGCACCATCAATCGTGTCTGAAAATCCGTGTAATCTGTGGCTTACAATCGCGGCAACGTAAAACTAAACTTTGATCCGCGTCCTTCTTCTGAATCGAGTTCGACGCGGCCACCGTGTTGCTCGACCACCTCGCGCACAAACGACAATCCCAGGCCTGTCGACTCTTCGTCTTTCTCCTGTCCTTCACGGACCACGCGATAGAACTTGTCCCACACACGCTCTTTCGCTTCAGCAGGAATACCGAAACCACGATCCTCTACACAAACACGCACCGTCTCAGCTTCCAGTGCCGTTGAAACAGTGACCGTAGTGCGCTCGGGACTGTACTTAATAGCGTTGTTCACCAGGTTCTTCACTGCCTGAGTGATCAGGCTTTTGTCCGCGGCGACTGGAGGAATGCGATGCGCGGGTTGTTCGAGCAAGCGAATGCGTTTCTTCTTCGCCACCGGTTGTAACGAGGCGATCGTCTCGCGCACCACTTCGTCGAGACGCAGCGGAATTTTCAATACTTCCTGCTTGTCTTTGCGCTGCAACTGCGTCACGGAAAGAAATGTATTGATCATGCGCGACATGCGTTGCGACTCGTTCGCGATGATCGATACAAACTCGCGTGCCTGTGCGGGAATCGTTTGGTCCGCGCTTAGCAACTCCGCGAAGCCGTTAATGCTCGTGAGAGGCGTGCGAAGCTCGTGCGACATCAGCGAGATCATGTCGCTTTTCAACTTCTCATACTCTTTGGTCGACGTCAGGTCTTTAACGTGAATGGCAATGCCGATCGGTGTCTCGTCGTTGCGCAGTAGTGAGATCCGTAGGTTGAGAATCTGGTTCTTTGGTTCGAAGTTGAGCTCGCCTTCATACTCGACGCCGGTTTGTAACACTCGCCGGACAGCGATCTCGGGCTCGTCGAAAATGTCGGTGCGGAACCGGTGGAGCAAGTCGAAGAGATCCATCTTTGCGACTTGCTCCGCGGTCAGTCCGGCGAAACTCAGCAGAGATGGATTGACGAGCGCGAGCGTGCCGTCGAGATAAGCAATAGCGACGCCGTCGTCGATGTGCGTGAGTGTGCTGGCCTCACATCGTTGCTCGACAGTCACTGCTTTGAGCACGTTCAGCGCGTCGAGCTTTCTTCTGCTGCCGGCTTGTGAAAAGAAACTGAGTGATTGTGTACGCGCAGCACTCTTCGAAAAGCTTTCGCGCTCGAGGTTGCGAGCGAATTGAGAACTCACTGCTTCCAGTAACGGTGTGTCCTCGACGGAGAATTCCGAGGCTAAGCGAATGAGCAGCACGCCTGCCGTCTCTCCTTCGTGAAGCAGAGGAACGGCGACTGTTGAGGAGTTCCCGGTGGCTAGTTTTCCACCAGCTACAGCTTGCTGACAGAGATTGATGCCTTCGCGCCAGACTGAATTGCGCCGCGGGTCCTGGGAGTTTGGGGCTGGACCTTTGAGGCGCGCGACCGCTTCGAGTGAATTTGAATCGTCGCAACGAAAGACCACTGCTTCGCTGAGTGGCAGGACTGTGTTCAGGAGTTTTAGACCGCTCGCGAGACGGGCGTTGGCGCTCGAGTCGGCGTTGCTCGTGGAAGAGCTGAAGAGCCTGCGAGTCAGTTGTCGATCGAGAGACCAGAGGCGATAGATCTGGATGAGCAGTAACGAAACGCTGCCAGTGAAGAGTAGCGGAATTGGCAACAAGTCAACGCTAAAGAATTGAAAGCCAACGAAACCCGCACTGCTAATGAACACAGCGCTGACGAGAAGCCAGCGCCAGGAGCAACGCAGACCGAAGCGGTTAATTGTCAGGCTTACCGCAAGCCCGTATGCGACCAGAGCAGCGGCTGCAAGTGGGTCGTCCACCGAAAGGACCGCGTAGCCGAGGAGACCGGCCACGATGCCGATACCTGAAGCAGAGAAATAAGAGATTAGAGGTTTTATGCGAATCAAGGCGAGATTGAGTCAGCGAGAATACTTGGAAGGGCTCTAATAACAAGCCGCCCGCATTATACAATGCTAGTCATTGTTAAATCTAGAATTAGTTGTAGGGGCGGCCCTCCGTGGCCGCCCCAGCCTCGAATAGCTTTTGTTTGCCAACGCTGGGGCGGCCACGGAGTGCCGCCCCTACAGGTTTTCTAAAGTTTTGCGCAGTGCCGCAAGCTGGTCTGGGAAGACGGTGCGAAGATCGAGCAGCACCTTTCCTTCGGAGATCCGGGCGATGATTGGGGGTGCAGACGTGCGAAGCTGGTGCTCGATGTCCTGTGCTGATCTTTCAGGATGAGTGATGGCGATGAGGGTTGTTGGAACGTTCGAGGTCGGACCGGCGCCGCCACCAAGTGTTGACTCACCTGCTATCAACTCGAACTTAGCCGAGCCTGCATCCAGGCCTTCGATGACACTCCTGGCCCGCTGCTCGACTTCCTTAGCAGTCAGCGACAGCATTTGAATAACCGGCACCTCAATATCAGCTACGTCCTTCTGATGCGAAACCAGCGTCGCTTCCAACGCTGCCAACCTGATCTTGTCACTACGCAGCGCACGGTAAAGCGGGTGCCTTCGCAGTCGCGAAACAATTGCCTGCTTGCCTACGATCAATCCGGCCTGCACGGACCCAAGCAGTTTGTCACCACTGAACGAAACAACATCGACTCCACGCTCAACGATCTCACGCACGACGGGCTCATCGACCACACCGTACTTTCCCAGATCGCTCAACTGTCCCGATCCAGCATCCTCATACAACGGCAACCCATTTTCCCGCGCGAGACTCGAAAGCTCCGCCAACGCCGGCGAACTCGCAAATCCAACAATCCGATAGTTCGACGGATGAACACGCATGATCAAACGTGTATTTGGCCCAATAGCTCGCCGGTAATCTTCAAGGTGAGTGCGATTCGTCGTCCCGACTTCAACCATCCGAGTACCCGATCCCGCCATCACATCCGGTACGCGAAAGTCACCACCAATCTCCACCAATTCTCCACGCGAAACTATCGTCTCTCCATCACGTGCAAGCACCGTCAAGATCAGCAGCGCCGCAGCCGCGCAGTTGTTCACAACCAGAGCGTCCTCAGCTCCAGTCAGATCCTTCAGCAGCGACTCGACTCGCGACCCGCGTTTACCACGCATGCCACTCTCGACGTCGTATTCAACCGAACAGTATCGAGCAGCTTCATCCATCGCCGCGCGCGCCGCCTGCGACAGTGGCGCACGGCCCAGATTCGTGTGCAGCAACACCCCGGTCGCATTAATCACTGGTCTAATACCAGCCTGACTTTCGCGACGCGCACTCGCCTCCATTCGCTTTACCGCTTCGGCAAGCAGCATGTCCGCCTGATTGCCATTCGTCTTGAGGAATTCCTGATCCGTGCGAATCAACGAACGGATCTCCGCCGTGACCGCGCGCGCGATATTTGTCAGCCTCTTAATCCCAACTAACCCGCGCAGCTCACGCGCCGCCTCAGTACGCAACAACTGATCGACTGACGGCACATGACGCAGACTGTTTTCCTGCTCAGGCATATAAGTTTTGGAGGCTACCACAATAATAAAAAGTTTGACACGCCGCTTTCGCACCCCCTAGACTGGAACCGCGTCCGCACCATCGACGCCCCCGCCATAATTCCTCGCCAGGAGATTCAATTCCGTGGGATTACGCGAAAACAAGCTACTCAGATCAAAACTACAGGCACAGGCCAAAAACAAACATGGCGGCGAGACTCAGCCGAGCCCTGACGAACAACTCACACGTCTGGAAGACGACATCCGTCGCCTGCGAATCGAGTTTGACATCTTCTTCAACGGCGGCGCGAAGCGTCCACCTTACGACACCAAAGGACGCGTTGAGACCCTGTTGAAACGACTCGGAGACGATCGCACGTTAACCTACGCGCAAAGATATCGCTATAGCTCGCTCGCCGCTCGTTATAACGCGTTCCGCGAGCTCTGGCGTCGCACGTTGCAGGGACGTGAAGAAGGTCGCGATCCGGTTTCGGCCGCTCGGGCCAGTGCGAAAAAGGAAGCGCCCAGAGAAAAGATCGAACCCATCTCTTTTGTTTGCCTGGATGCGCATCACGAAGTTGAAGTCGTCAAAAACATCTACGAGTCGTTGATTGAAGCGAAGCGCCGTTGCGGAGAACCGACTGAAGGTCTGTCGTTTCCGAAGTTCCATCGTTTGATTGCGTCGAAAGCGGATGGAATCAAGCAGCAAAGAGGCTGTGATCGAGTGCTCTTTTCGGTTGCGGTCGAGGACGGCCACGTGAGTTTCAAGGCCAAGGCTGACTAACTGGCCCAAAAAGGCGGGCAAAAGAAAAGGCGACACGATGGTCGCCTTAACTTCTTTGTGAGCTTACCGGACCCGTGACCGGAAGCAAGTCAGTGGCTATGCGGAAGCAAGCCGGGGAGACAACTACATCTTCGTGACTTTTTCAGCCTGAGGTCCCTTTGGGCCTTGTGTTACCTCAAACTCGACTTCCTGGCCCTCTTCGAGAGTCTTGAAGCCATCGCCCTGAATGGCGCTATAGTGAACGAAGATGTCCGAAGAGCCTGGCTGCTCGATGAAACCATAACCCTTCGAATTGTTAAACCACTTGACCTTACCGGTTATTCTAGACATAACAACGAATCCTCCTAACGATTCGGTAGAACTGACGGAAAGCTGGCATGGCTTTCACATCTACTGGTTAATGCTTGTGAGCCGGGTCGCGCCTTGAAGTGGCGCTAGACGGAAACACACAACCAACAAAAAATGCATGATGAAAAGCGCGGGGAGCGCTATTTCAGCATGCACAGACTTACGGGGGCAGAACTAACGAAACTCATTGACGTACAGCTTTTATCGGGAATGCTGGGCTCGGAATTGCCGTCCCGCATTGAAACGACGGCGCATACTAAGCCAAGTTGTTAAACCTGTCAAGCAGGAAAGTTTCGTAAAACACTCCGCTAAGTTAAAGCTGTACCTCAGGTTAGGTGCGTCACCATGTTTTTTGGCATCTCAATTCGACGCCGCTTTCATGCTCAACAGCAGATAAGGCAGCGGATTTACGGGCTGATCGTTGATACGGACCTCGTAATGCAGATGTGGTCCGGTCGAACGTCCGGTAGAGCCCACCTTGCCCAATAATTGGGCGCGCGACACGGTCTGGTTGAGCTCTACGTCGATATGCGAAAGGTGCCCGTAACGAGTCGTTAGGCCACTGCCATGGTCCACGACGACGAGCTGTCCATAGCCGTTTTGCCAGCCCACAAATGAAACTCTGCCGCTAGCGCCGGCCACGACTGGAGCTCCCCAGGCTGCCTCGATATCCTGGCCCGAGTGAAATTCATAGCCTGGGCCGCCAAATGGGTTCCGGCGCCCGCCGAATCCACCCTCGAGTGTTCCGTCGACGGGCCACACGGTGGGCGTGTAGCCGCGCTGCCTCAGAATGGCCTCGTAAGAGCGCAGATCTTCTTCAAGTCGACCCATCTTGGCCATAACAGTGGCAAGCGCCATCTCGTCCATAGGAAGGGCCGGGCCGCCGCTTCCGGGCGATACCGGAGGCTGCTCGACCACGCCTGACTTCTCGGCAAGTTTGCGGGAGGTGTCTTCCACCTTCTCGACGCGGTTGTTTAGTTTTTCGAGTTCCTGCCGTTGCCGTTCGTTTTCCGCACGCAGTCGATTATTTTCGAATTTGGTGCGCAGGTGAGCCGCTTGCTGGGTCAAGCCGTAGAGTCCATAAAAAAGGCCGACTGCTAACAACAGCAGTGCGGCGCAGAAGATACTTACTGATCTCTTTTCGACTCGAATGCGCTGGACTCGTGCTCGGGAACGGGAAGTGTGGGCAATAATAAAGGCATAAAATCGGTCTTCTCTGGCCATCATCGTGCTCCTGTTGTTGCGCAATTTGTCGGGTGCGCACCAACCGAAAGGCACAAACTCGCCAAAGGCGATTTGCGCGAAACGGGGAAAGTTGTTTTTGTTTCCTACTTGAAGATTTGCAGCGGGTGGATTGAAAACCTCAAGGTCCCTCCGAGGTGAAATCCATCCGGCCGGTTCTGCAAGGCCCTGAACCTATCACAGGGAGCTAAATTGTTGCAACTTTACAGGGGAAATATAAGGAAGGAATAGTGAAAAGAGAACCTTGGCTTAAATGCAAATCCCGCAAAGGCGCAAAGGCGCAAAGAAAAGCTTGATCGATCAGCAACCTTAGGTTTTCTTTGCGCCTTTGCGCCTTTGCGGGAAAATTCCTCAGAACTCGGTTTCGCGCCGTCTGCGTGAGCGATCGCGGAAGATGGCCAGCACGATCATCACCAGCAATGCGATAAAGATCACGACAACGCCGATCTTGATTGCTGCTAGCAACCAGCCGACGAGCAGGATGAGTTGTTTCAGCAGGGCTATCACGACAAGGATCAATGCCACAATTGCTCCGAGTCCACCAGCCGCTTTAAGAACGCCGCAACACATAAGTTCTACCCCGTACAAAAAGATATCAGTGAATTAAGATCTCCGTTCGAATGGAAGCGGAGCAACGTCCCGACGCGGCAACTGTGTAGTTTCACCAGTTCGAAGAGTTGCCGTGTCAACCGGTCTCGAAGTCGCAACTACTGACGGCGGCGGACGTCTAGAATCAAAACGAACTATACGATCCGAACCCTTACCACGCCGAATATAATCAAACAACATGTAAGCGCCAAGCGCTACCAACGCTACCGGCAACAATTCTTTGATCGGCAACGTGACTCCCATCAGTGTATGCAACAGGAAGAGAGTCCCGATGATGATCAGCGTCGTTCCCCAAGCAAATGGATTACCGTAAAGACGCCGGGCAATCACATCGTCTTCAGCGTCCGGACTCAGCCCTGCTCTCATCAACTGCGCCGTTCTGCAAGCATCGACCGCTGAAAAAAGCCAGGTCCCGATCACGCCAAGAATAAAGAAGTGCATCCCCTGAGTTACTACTGCCATTTGAAAGAAGCTGGCGAAGATTGCGAAATGCACAATCGCTTTCGAAGTCTGTCCGTTGTAGGCCGCGCCCAATCCGGGAACAAACGAAAGCAGCGTTGCAATAAAAGGTGAGCTCTTACGTCTCAGGATGTGCGCCGGGTTAGCGCTTGAATGATGCCGTAGCAGCTCGACACCCGCGACGATGCAGTCCTGACAAAACGGAAATCCCCGCACACGATGATCGCAGGCAGGACACAACCAGCGCGCGCACTGATTGCACTGAACCACCGCTGGATTCTTAGCATGGTAGCCGCAGTACATCATTTCTAAAACTTACTCCTCACCGGTTGTTATGGCTCTTGTCAGCCGGCTTAGCGCCCGAGTCCTTCTGCTGATCCGGTTTCTGTGCCGGAGGTGCGGGAGACATTTCAGCCTCCCCATTAATAATGATTGATTTCGACTGTCCTCCTGTTCGCTCAGCGAGCTGGAGACCTGCATCGTAAACACCACTAATCGAACCGTCCGCCGAAACAGTATTCGTAAGCACTAGCAT
>Ga0070689_100001565_pt1 | contig 14581 bp, 5 predicted proteins | sample KBSS23HmetaG_FD_64669 | JGI IMG/M metagenome (GOLD analysis project Ga0070689, IMG submission 64669) | Switchgrass rhizosphere microbial communities from Kellogg Biological Station, Michigan, USA - KBS S2-3H metaG | ecosystem: Host-associated > Plants > Roots > Rhizosphere ...
TGGCTCTGCTGGCTGGCGGTCACCGACTGCGCGATCTTCATCTGGTAGACGAGGCGCTTGTACAGGCGCGACGACTTGCCGCCCGCGAGAACGGTGCCGACGAGATCCAGCTCTCGATCGCCGGGCGCGAAGTTCGCCGGCGTCGGGTACGACACGTAGACCTGAGGCTGCTGGATCTTCGCCTCCATCGCGATGCGCTTGACCGCGGTCAGCCGCGCGTCCGGCGCCGGCCGCCGCGTGATCGGTTCGCCCGCCGGGATCGGCGCGAAGTACTGCTCGACGAGCTGCTTCGTCTTGGCGCGGTCGAAGTCTCCCGCCACGACCAGCGTCGCGTTGCCGGGCGCGTAGTACGTGCGGAAGAAGGCCTTCACGTCCTCGACGGACGCGGCGGTCAGGTCCTCCATCGATCCGATGACCTGGTGGTAGTAGGGGTGGTCGGGCGGGTAGAGCGCCTCCAGCAGCACCTTGGAGATCATGCCCGCCGGTCGGTTCTCGTAGCGCTGCCGCCGCTCGTTCTTCACGACGTCGCGCTGGTTGTCGACCGTCTCCTTGAAGCCCGCGCGATCGAGCAGGAATCCCATTCGCTCGCTCTCGAGCCACATCGCCAGCTCCAGCTGGTTGGACGGGACGACCTCGAAGTAGTTGGTGCGGTCGTGCGACGTCGATCCGTTGACGCTCGACGCGCCGGCCTTCTGCAGATACTCGAAGTGCTTGTCCTCGGGAATGTGCTTCGTGCCCTGGAACATCACGTGCTCGAACAGGTGCGCGAAGCCGGTGCGCCCGGGTGCCTCGTCGCGCGCGCCGACCTTGTACCAGACGTCCACCGCGACCTCGGGCATCCGGTGATCTTCGTGGAGGATCACCTCCAGGCCGTTGGGGAGGGTGTACTTCTCGAACTGCAGCTGCGGCAGATCCGACGTTGCCGGGGCAGCCGAAGCAGGCGAGGGTGCCTGCGCGCGCACCGCTCCCGGGGGGACGACCACCGACAACAGCGCGATCAGCGCGGCGACCATGGTGAGTGAACCCGATCTACCACGAGAAAATGCCGATTGGTCAGGGCACGTGGAGGACGATCGCGAACACAGAGCATCGCTATGGCGCAGCTGTCGGTGACGTGATTATCTCGGAGGAGTCCGCACGGTCCACCATGCCGACGTCTAACCCGCCCGATTCGCCCGATTCGAGTGCCCCCGCCGCCGTGAGCGACGAGGAGCTGGTCGCGCGCGCGCGGAACAAGGATTACGGCGCGTTCGAACAGCTGCTCGACCGGTACGAGGACAAGATTTTCCGGCTGGCATTCCGGTTCGTGCGTAACGAGACCGAAGCCAAGGAGGTCCTGCAGGACACCTTCCTGTCGATCTGGCGGAAGCTGGACACGTTCAAGGGGGATTCGCAGTTCGGGAGCTGGCTCTACCGCGTCGCCGCCAACACCGCGTTGATGCGGCTGCGCGCCCAGCGCCGTCACCCGGAAGTCTCGACGGAAGAGCTGCCGATCGGTTACCTCGACAACTACGGCCAGCTGCCGATGTCCGGCGAGAACTGGGCCCGGCGCCCCGACGACGAGCTGCAGTCGGACGAGCTGCGGCGTCACATCCAGTCGGCGGTCGACGGCCTTCCCGAGATCTACCGGACGGTGTTCCTGCTCCGCGACGTCGAGGGTCTCTCCACCGAGGAGACGGGCGAGATCCTCGGGATCTCGGTGCCGACGGTGAAGACGCGCCTTCACCGCGCGCGCATCGCCCTCCGCGACACGATTTCGGGCTACTTCAACAAGAAGTGAGACCGGCGATGTAGGTTTAAGGGCGGGCCGTAAGCGCTCGAATTTCCGCTATAATCCGGGCGCTCTATGCTCCGCCCAGCGACGGTGGTCCTGTGCGCGGTCGCGCTCCTCCGTGTGGGGACCGCGCGGGCGGCGGGTCCATTCGACGAGTTGCTCGCGTCCGAGGCGACGCGCCTGTCGGCGCACGCGTCGCAGCCCGAGGCGGCGGGTGCCCTCGCCGCGCTGGCGACGCTGGACGAGGACGTCGACCCGCGCGCCCTCGAAGCCGCGGTGCGGGGCGGGTTGACGAAAGGCGCCCACCCGCTGGTCGCGGCGCAGGCGGCCTGGCTGCTGGCTCACCTGCTCGATCAGCGCGGCGAGACGCGCGAGGCGGCGGCGCTGCGCGCGCCGCTCGGACTGCTGACACACGCCTTCGTCATCGGACCGTTCGGCGAGGGGCGGCCCAGCCTGAAGACGTCGTTCCCGCCCGAGCAGGAGTCGGCGCCGCCCGATATCGGCAAGACCTACCCCGGCAAGGCGCGTGAGGTCGGCTGGCGGGTCGGCGACGCGGCCGTGCGCGACGGCGTGCTTCACCTGGACGGAATGCTGCGGCCGGCCGACCAGGCGGTCGCGTACGTGGTGACGTTCGTTCGCAGCGATCGCGATCGGCCGGCCGCCCTTCGGCTCGGGTCGCCCGGCCCGATCAAGGTCTGGGTCAACGGCGCGGGCGTGTTCGAACGCGACGTCGTGCGTCCGGCCGCGCTCGATCAGGACGCGGTCGGGATACGGCTCGGCAAGGGCTGGAACCGCATTCTCATCAAGACCGTCGTCACCGACGGTGCGTGGCGGATCTACGCGCGCATCACGGAGCCGTCCGGGGCGCCGCTGGCGGTCGCGAACGACGCCGGCGCGCCACCCGCGCCCGCCACGATGGCGAAGCGCGCGTCGCAACCCGCGCCGCGCGTCGACAGCCTCGACACGTTGCTGGAACGGCGCGCGCGACGGCTCGGACCGGCGGGCGGGCCGGCGTGGATCGATCTCGCGCGGCTGCTCGCGATGACGACGCCGCGGGATCGGGACGACCGGGCCGCGTCGGTCGCGTTCGAACGCGCGTTCAAGCTGCTGGCGCCCGCCGGGTCGGCCGGCGCGTCCGGTTCGGCCATCGCGCCCGCGCTGCGTCTCGCGGCGGCGGACGCGACCGACGACGAAGACGAGCGCCGGCGGATGCTGGAGGAGGCGCTGGAGACGCAGCCGCAGCCGCCACCCCGGTGGCGCGCGCTGCTGCTGGCGCGGCTGGGCGTGACGGCGCGCGCCGGGCGCCGGGACGCCCGCGCGATGGAGGCGTGGCGCGAGGCGCTGGCGGTCGATCCCGCCTGCTGGACGGCGTCGCTGGCGGTGGCCCAGGAGGAAGCCGACGCGGGATTACCGATGACGGCGGTCGCGCGCGTGGAAGCGCTGTCGGCCCCGAGCCGCGCGCTGCCCCGGGTGCGCCGCGCGACGGTCCGCCTCTACGACGCCGCCGGCCGCCAGCGCGAGGAGGATCGGGCGCTGGCGGACCTGGCAAACGATCGGCGCGTCGACAACGACCTGATGCACCAGCTGTCGATCCGCGCCCGGCGCCGCGGCGACGGCGACGAGGCGCGCGCGCGGCTGGCGGCGGTGGCGGCGTTGCGTCCCGATCTGCCGTCGCTGGAGATCGAGCTCGCGCGCCTGCTCGAGGGCGCGGGCCAGACCGAGCGCGCGCTGGCGACGCTGCGCGGGCTGGCCGAGCGGCTGCCCGACGAGCCCGCGGCGCAGGTGGCGCTGGGCAAGCTGCTGCACCGGGCCGGCCGGGCGGACGAGGCGCTCGGGCCGCTGCGGACGGCGCTGGCGCTGCGGCCCCAGGATCCGGAGCTGAAACGCTACGTCGATCGGCTCGCGGCCGGCGAGCACGACGACCTGGGGCTCCCCGACGAGCTCGCGCGCCGCTTCGCAGAGGACGCGACCACCTTGGTGCCGCCCGCCGCGCAGGCGACCGCCGATCCCACAGGCAGCGGCGCGGTCGTGCTGCTCGATCGGCGGGTCGTGCGCGTGCACCGCAACGGGCTGTCGCGCACGTTCGCCCAGCGGGTCGTCCAGGTCCTCACCGAGCGCGGCGCCGAGGACAACAAGGAGTTCGCCGTCCACTACACGCCGGGCCGCGAGGAGGTCGACATCCGCCAGGCGCGCGTCTACCGGCGCAGCGCCCGCGGCGAGATCACGACGCTGGAGGCGACCGACCGCAGCGACGAGGATCTGTCCGAGCCCTGGTACGGCCTCTACTACGACAACCGCGCCGAGGTGGTCCGCTTCGAGGGCCTGCGTCCCGGCGACACCGTCGAGATCCAGTACCTCGTCGACGACGTCGCGAGCGACAACCAGATGGCCGACTACTTCGGCGATCTGCAGTTCGTCGGCGAGACCATCCCCAAGAGGAGGTGGGACTACACGCTGATCGCGCCGGTGTCGCGGCCGATCTACGCCAACGTCCCGCGGCTGCCCCGGCTGGAACACCAGGTCTCCGACGAGGGGAACGACCGCGTCTATCGCTTCGCCGCGAAGGACGTCGCGAAGATCGACGCCGAGCCGGCCATGCCGGGCGTCGGTGAAACGTCGCCGTACCTGCACGTCAGCACCTACGGCTCGTGGCAGGACGTCGGGGCCTGGTACTGGCGGCTCGTCGAGGAGTCGCTGGGCGCCGACGAGGAGGTTCGCAGGACCGCGCGCGGGCTGGTCAAGCGCGGGATGTCCGACCTGGAGCGCGTGCGCGCTGTCCACAACTTCGTGGTCACGAGCACGCGCTACGTCGGGCTCGAGTTCGGCATCCACGGCTACAAGCCGTACAAGGTCACGCAGGTGCTGGCGCGGCGCTTCGGCGACTGCAAGGACAAGGCGTCGCTGATGATCGCGCTTTTGCGCGAGGTCGGTGTGCCGGCGGAGCTGGTCCTGGTCCGGACGCGGCGGGGCGGGCACCTGGATCCGGAGCCGGCGTCGCTGGCGATCTTCGATCACGCGATCGTCTATGTCCCCAAGCTCGATCGCTATCTGGACGGCACCGCGGAGTTCTCCGGCCCGGCGGAGCTGCCGTCGCAGGACCAGGGCGTGGTCGTGTTGCGCGTCGGCCCGCGCGGAAGCGTGTTGACCCGGACGCCCGTGTTGCCCTCGAGCGAGAACCACGTCGAACGCCGGTGGCAGGTCGCGCTGGAGGCCTCGGGGGACGCGCGGGTCGACGAGGAGCTGATCATCCGCGGGCAGGCGGCGCCCAACTGGCGCGAGCACTACCAGACCGAGGGAGAGCGCAAGGATCGCTACGGGCGCGTCTGGAGCGGGCGCTTCCCGGGCGCGCGTCTCGACAGCGTCGCGATGCCGGGCATCGGCGATCGCGGGGCGCCGGTGACGGTGCGGGCGGGCGTGACGGTGCCGCGGCTGGCGCGGGCGACCGCCGGCGGCGCGCTGGAGCTTCCGGTGACGGGCCGTGACGCCGACTTCGTCCGGACGTACGCGCGGCTGTCGGCGCGGCGCCAGGAGCTGGTGCTCGGCTATCCGTGGCAGCACGACGAGGAGCTGACCTACCACTTGCCGGCCGGATGGCGGCTGGCGCCGGGGGCGCCGGCCGGGCGGCGCGTCGTCGAGAGCCCGTTCGGGCGGTTCACGATCGAGGTGGAGATCGACGGGTCCGTTCTGCGCGTGCGGTCGTCCCTGAACGTCACGCAGGCGCGGATCGCCGCGGACGACTACCTGCGCTTCCGCGGCTTCCTCATGGAGGTCGACACGGCGCTGGGCAGCCCAGTTTCGGTCAGTCCCGCGGGACCCTCAGAGGGTCCCGCCCCCCCCGCGAAGGGCTCGCGCGAGCAAAGCTCGCGCTCCCCCACGCGATCGCCGCCGGCTGCGGGGGGCGCATGAGCGGGCGCGGTCGGGTCGCAGCTCGTGCGGGGCTTTCCGCGTTGGTCCTGGTCGCCGCCGGGTGCGCCACGATGTCCGCCCGCGCGCCCCAGCGCGCGAGCGACGACGGCCTGGCCGGGTGGCAGGCGCTCGCCGAGGGGCGGCGTGCCGATGCGCAGGCGCTGTTCGACAGGACCCTGCGAACGGCGGCACGCGATCCGATCGCGCTGTTCGGGCGCGCCAGCATCGACTACGAGCACGGCGCGCCCGAGGCCGCGATCGACGGATACGTGGCCGCGCTTGTCGCGCTCTCCGACGGTCCCGCGGCGGGCGGCGATCTCGCCGCGCTGATGGCGCCCGTCGCCGCGGGCCGCGTCCTGGCGCTGTTCGACGAGATCGGTCCGGCGTCCCGCCGCGCGACCATCCAGCGCCTGGCGCCGTTGCGCCTCGCGGGCAATCCGGCGTTGCCGTGGCTGGCGCGCGTCGAGCTGCTCCGCCTCGCCAGCCACGCGGCCCACGAGGTGGGGGACGCGGCGGAGCTGGCGCGCATCGCGGGCGCCGCGGGTTGCCTGAACGCGGTCGCGGATCACGGGATCATCGGACCGCTCGCGAGCGCCGACCTGGACGCGTCGCCGCCCGCGAACGGGCCGCCGGGCGGACGCACGGTCGCGGCGTCGGGCTGTCGCGTGGAGTTGCCGTCGACCGCCGACGGGCGGGGCGGGGCGCGCCTGGTCCGGGCCGCGTTCCAGGGCGCCGCCGGTCCGTACGACATCGTGCTCGACTACGCGGGCGAGGGGCGCGTATCCGTCGACGGCGGCGTGGCGCGCCGGCACGGATCGGACACCCGATACGGTCCCCGGATCTCGGCGACGCGCGTGGCGCTCACCGCCGGAAAGCATGACCTCGAGCTGCGCATCGCCACGCGGAGCAGCGTCGCGGGCTTCTCCCTTTATGTCCTCCCGGCCGCGCCGAGCGCCGCCGCGCCTGCGCCGGCCGGACCGCTGGCCGACTACTGCGCGGCGGCGATCGCCCAGCGGGTCGAGGCGACGGACGACGCGCTGGCCGCCGTGGCCAGGCTGCGCGCGCGCCCGCGCTTCGCGATCGGCCTGGCGCTGGCGGGAGGGGTGGCGCACGAGGATCCCTCGCGCCCGGCCAACATCGCCCGCGACGCCGCACGCAGCGCGCTGCGCGCGGCGCTGGCCGTCGATCCGGATCTGGCGCGCGCGTGGAACGATCTCGCGGCGCTCGCGCTGGAGGACGAGCGCCCGCGTGACGCGATCGAGGCGGGCCGGGAGGCCGCGCGGGCCGCGCCCCGCTGGTGGTCGCCGCGGCTGCTGCTGGCGCGCGCGTTCACGGCGCGCGGGCTGGACTTCGACGCCAACCGAGCGGTGGAGGGCGCGGCCCAGGACGCGAACGCCGCGGAGAGCGGCGACGTTCCTTGCCCCGTGGTCGAGGCGTTGCGGCGTCGCGCCCAGGACCGGCGCGCGCTCGATGAAGAGGCGCGGCTGGAGTCGGCGCTGGTGTCGTGCGGCGGCAACGTGGAAGCGCGGGTCGAGCGCCTGCGCGCGCGCGGGGATCTGGCGGGCGCGCGCGGGGTCGTGGAGGCGGCGTTGCGGCTGGACCCGGAGCGGGACGACCTGACCGGCGATCGGGCGATGCTCCTGTCGGCAGAGGGGCGGCACGACGAGGCGCTCTCGCAGTTGCGGCGTCTGGTCGCCCGCGACACGAACGATCCGCAGCGACGGCTTCACCTCGCCGACGCGCTGGCGGCGGCCGGGCAGGCCACGGCGGCCCGCGAGACGATCTCGGCCGCGCTCGCCGCCCGACCCGATGCGCCCGAGGTCCAGCGCGCGGCGCGCGCGCTCGGCGTTCCGCTGCCGCTGGACGGGTTTCGCGTCGACGGCCGGGCGGTCATTCGCGCCTTCGAGGCGGCCGCGGTTCGCTACACCGCTCCGGCGGTGATGGTGCTCGATCGGGCGGTGATGCGGGTGTTCACGGGCGGCACGGTCATGACGCTGACGCATCAGATCGTCCGGGTGGACAGCAAGGACGCGGTCGACAAATGGGCGGAGATCGCGGTTCCGGCGGGCGCCGAAATATTGACCGTGCGGACGCACAAGCGCGACGGATCGACGCGCGAGCCCGAGGAGATCGCCGGGAAGGAGACGATCTCGGCGGCGGACGTCGCGCTGGGCGACTACATCGAATGGGAGTACCTGGAGACGCGGCCACCGTCGGCGGCGTTCGCGCCCGGATTCCTGGTGGATCGGTTCTTCTTCCAGTCGTTCGACGCGCCGATGGCGCGCAGCGAGCTTTTGCTGGTGGCGCCCGCGGGCATCGAGCTCGCGCTCGACACGCGCGCCGGCGCGCCGGCGCCGCAGACGCGCACCGCCGTCGACGGAACGCGGGTCACCAGCTTCCGGGCCTTCGGCGTGCCGCAGCTGTTCGCGGAGCGCGCCGCGGTCCCGGCGATCGAGTACGTGCCGTCGGTGCGCGCGTCGGCCGGTGTCGGCTGGCTGGGCTGGGCGCGTTTTCTCGGCGAGGAGTTTCACGACGCGCTTCGATCCTCGCCCGAGCTGCGCGAGCAGGCGCGGCGGATCGCCGAGCCGGTCCGGGGCGGGGCGCGCGCGCGGGCGGCGGCGATGCTGGACTGGGTGACCACGCACATCGAGCCGACCGAGGAGCTGGCCGAGCCGGGGACCTTCGCGCTGGCGCGCGGGCGAGGCAGCCGCACCTCGCTGGCGCTGGCGCTGGCGCGCGAGATGGGCATCCCGGCGCGTCCGGTGCTGGCGCGTTCGCGGCTGGTGGCCGAGGCGGGCGCCGGCGCGCCGGCGCAGGAGCTGGACGATTTCGCGGACGCCCTCGTCGAGCTGGACGTCGGCACGCCCGGCAAGCCGGCGTACGTCTACGCGGATCTGCGTCTGCGCCACGCGGCTTTCGGCTATCTGCCGCCCGGCCTGGACGGCGCGCGGATCCTGCGCGTCCCCGACGGCGGCTTCGCGTTCGCGCGCAAGACATCCGCCGAGGACCGCCGCACCGTCGACATGACGATTCGCCTCGACGAACAGGGCGGCGGGGTCGCGGTGGCGACCGAGGAGCTGGCGGGGTGGCCGGCGCTGGAGTGGGCGGAGCTGGTCGAACGCTTCGGCGCGGATCGGGCGCGGCTGCGCCAGGACTTCGAGCAGCGGTGGCTGGGCGTCCAGTTCCCGGGCGCGCGGTTGCGCGAGCTGGAGATCGACGTGCCGCCGAGTGGAGCCGGTGAGCTCGGAACGGCCCGGGTCCGGTATTCTTTCTCCAGCGCGCGGCTCGCGATTCCGACCGGCCGGTCGTCTTCGGGGGCAGGCGCTGACGAGATGAGAATCGCTCCGACCTTTTTCCGATCCCAGCCCGGACGCCGGTTCGCGGCCGAACCGCAGCGCGCGACCGCGCTCGTGCTGGGCTTCGACGTGCCGACCCGCGTGACCGCCACCGTGGAGCTGCCGCGCGCCGCGCGGATCGACGAGGCGAGCCTGCGCAAGGACGTCGTGATCGCGCGGGCGGGCGGCTATCGCTTCGTCGAGGAACGCCAGCTGCGCGGCGAGAGCGCCGGCAAGCCCAGCGTCCTGGTGCTGCGGCGCGAATCCGACCTGCCGATCATGCGCGTCTCGCCCGCCGAGTACGCGGACGTCGCGGCGGATCTGCGCCGCGTCGACGGGGCCGAGCAGGAAGAGATCCGGATCCGGCTGGGCAGCGCCGCCCGGGGAGGATCCCGGTGAGGCGCAGCGCCCCCGTCTCGGCCGTCTTGACGTTGGTCCTGGGCGCGAGCGCGTGCGGCGCGCGAAAGGCGTCGTCGGATCGGCTGGTGGTGGCGCGCTCGACGGACGCCGTCAGCCTGGACCCGGCGCGCACCAGCGACATCGAATCTCTGGAGGTCGCCGAGCAGGTCTACGGCCGCCTGGTGCGCTTCTCGGCCGGGCGCCTCGAGCCGGAGGCGGATCTCGCGACCAGCTGGACGGTCAGCTCCGACGGAACGATCTGGACCTTCGAGCTGCGGCAGAACGTGCGCTTCCACGACGGCACGCCGTTCGACGCCGACGCGGTCGTGTTTTCGTTCGAACGCCAGATCGTGCCCGAGCACCCCAACCACGAGGCCGACTTCATCTGGACGCGCGCCTATCACAACATTCGGCACGTTCGCGCGGCGGGGCCGTATCGCGTGCAGTTCGAGATCGATCGCCCGTACGCGCCGTTTCTCGCGAACCTCGCGATGGGTCCGGCCGCGATCGTGTCGCCGACCGCGGTGCGAAAGTGGAAGCGCGATTTCGGGCGGCACCCGGTCGGCACGGGGCCGTACCGGTTCGTCGAATGGATCCCCGGCGACCGCATCACGCTGGAACGGAATCCCGACTACTGGGACGAACCCGCGAAGACTCGCTACCTCGTGCTGATCGCGATGCCGGATTCGCGGCAGCGCCTGCAGGCGCTGGAATCGGGCGCCGCCGACGTGATCCAGCAGCTGGCGCCCGACGATCTGCCGCTGGTGCGGCTCAATCCCGACCTGGCCCTGGCGATGGCGCCCGCGACGCTGGTTTCGTACATGGCGATGAACACGCAGCGCCGGCCGCTGAACGATCTGCGCATCCGGCGGGCGATCGCGCACGCGGTGAACCGCGACGCGATGGTCAAGCTCGTCTACCAGGGCCTCGGGATCCCGGCGATCGGTCCGCTGCCGCCCAACGTGTGGGGCGCGCGGTCCGACGTGGTCACCTATCCGTACGATCCGGTGCGCGCGCGCAAGCTGCTGGCGGAGGCGGGCTGGCAGGGTGACCGGGAGGCGCCGCTGAAGCTGTTCGCGCCGTCGGTGGCGAGCCAGTACATGCCGGCGCCCGCGAAGGTCGCCGGCATCATCAAGCGCTGTCTGGGCGAGGTCGGCATCGCGGTCGACGTCATCCTGAGCGAGCCGGCCGATCACCAGCGCGCGCTGTGGGCGGGGGAGCACGATCTCGCGCTGCACGGCTGGTTCAACGACAACGGCGATCCCGACAACTTCCTCTACACGCTGCTCGATTCCGACAACACGACGGGGACCCGCCCGTCGAACATCGCCTTCTACAGCAACGCCTGGTTCCACGACGTCATCGGCATGGCCCAGCGCACGACCGATCCGAAGGATCCGACCGCGCGTACCGAACGCGAGCGGCTTTACTCGCAGGCGCAGGCGATCCTGGCGATCGACGTGCCCTGGGTGCCGCTCGCGCACTCGAAGGTCGTGTTCGCGCAGCGAAACGCGGTGCGCGGGCTGGTGGTGCAGCCGTCGGCGATGGGCCTTTACCGCTGGGCGGAGCACGCGCAATGAGCCCGCCTCCCAGCGGCGACTCCAGGAGCGGGAAGGGGACCGGCGACTCCAAGAAGGGGAGCGGCAGCCAGCGCCGGATGCGCTCGTCGAGCGGCAACCTGCGCTCGTCCAGCATCTTCCGCGCGGCCGAGTGGCTGGGACGCGGTGCCAGCGTCTGGTCGCTGCCCGTCAGCGCGGTGATGCGCCGGCACGGTTTGCGCCGGCGGCTGACGGCGGTCCTGATCATCGCCGCGCTGGGCCCCGTCGTGGCCGTCTCGCTGGTCGCCGTCGCGCTGATCTTCTCCAGCGTCGAGCAGGGCATCGAGTTCGAGGCGCTGCGCGGGTTGCAGGTGGCGCGCGGTCTGCTCCTGAACCAGGTGCAGCAGCTGGCGGCGGGCGCCGCCGCGCTGGGCGACGATGGGGAGCTGCTGCGCGCGCAGGCGACCTCGCCGATCGCGGCGCGCCCGCGCCTCGGCGAGCTGTCGCTGACGATGCCGAGCGCGCTGTTCGAGACCACGGACGCGAACGGCCGCGTCGTCGCCCGCTGCACCCACGGGAGCTGCGAGGACGCGCCCAACGCGGCGGCGGGCGCGCTGGAGCCCGCCGACCGGTCGCCGGTCATCCTGCGGGCGCTCGGCTACGAACGCAGCGTCAGCGTCGAGCTCGCGCGCGATCGGCTGGTGGTGCGCGCCGCGTTGCCGCTGGTGGACCCGGCGATGCGGATGCTGGGCACGGCGATCGTGACGGCCGGCATCGACGGGTCGGTGGTCGACAAGCTGAAGGCGGCGCTGGGCGCCGGGCGCGAGGTCGTGGTCTACGCGGCCGGGGATCCCAACGCATCCACGTTCATGGCCGCCACCGGCGCGCGCCTCGCCGGCCCGGTGCTGCCCCACGATTTCACGGTTGCGGCGCTGGGAACGGCGACGACGCCCGTGAAGCTGGAGGTCGAGGGCCATTCATATTCGGTCGCGCTCGGGCAGTTGCAGGACGTGACGGGCCGGGCGGTCGGCCTCCTCGGGGTCGCCGTCGATCGGGAACCACTGGCCGCCGCGCAACGGCGCGCCACCGCGGCGCTGATCCTGGGCGCGCTGTCGGCGTTCCTGCTGGCGCTCGTGCTGTCGAACGCGCTCGCCCGCCGCATGACGCGGCCGCTGCAGAACCTGCACGCGGGCGCGCTCGCCATCGCGCGCGGCGATCTGGACACCAGCTTCGCCGTCGACACCGACGACGAGATCGGCGACGTCGCCGAGGCGTTCCGGATCATGACCCGCAGCTTGCGCGAGAACCAGGAGGGTCTGGCGGCGCGCGTGCGCGAGCTGGTGACCGTGCACCAGGTCGGCCGCGCGGTCAGCAGCGTCGTCGATCTCGGGCAGGTGCTGCGCGCCGTGATCACCGAGATCCTCAACGTGCTGGGCGGCAAGACGGTCGCGATCGCGCTCGCGGTGGAGGGACGGGTGGGCGATCACCCGTCGTTCGTCGTGCGCGCCGTCGCGGGCGATCCGGTCGGCGAGAAGCTCGCACCGCTCGCGGGGGCGGTGGCCGGGCTCGGGCGCCCGCGCCGCACGCCGGCGGTCGAGGCGGATCCGCAGCTGATGGAATACGCGGAGAGCTCCGCGTTGCACGGCCCCGTCATCGCGGCGCCGTTGACGATCAAGGAGCGGATGGTGGGCGTCATCATCGTCGGCCGGCTGAGCGAGGCGCCGTTCGGCGAGGCGGATCTGCGATTGCTCGTCACCTTCGCCGACCAGACGGCGACGGCGATCGAGAACGCCCGTCTCTATACCGAGGTGCGCGCCTTCTCCGAGGTGCTGGAGGCGCGCGTGCGCGCGCGCACCGCCGAGCTGGAAAAGGCGAACACGGAGATCGAACGCACGCTGCGCGAGCTCGGTGAGGCGCAGGGCCAGCTGATTCACTCCGAGAAGATGGCGGGACTCGGCATGCTGGTCGCCGGCATCGCGCACGAGGTGAACTCGCCCGCCGCGGCGGTGCAGGGCCTGGTCGATGCGCTGCAGGAGACGGTGCGCCGGCTCAGCCAGTGCGCCCGCGATCTGTTCGGCCTGGGCCTGCCGCCGGAGTCGGTCGCCGGCTACTTCCAGCTGGTGGACGGGCTTGTTCCCGAGATGATGTCGGCGCCGCTGTCGACGTCGATCGAGGCGCGTCAGCAGGTGCGCCGGCTGAAGGCGTTGCTGGCGAACACGCCGGGCGGCAACGAGGCGGCGGGGCTGCTCGCCGAGGTGGGCACCCTCGGCGAGCGCATCGCCCCGGACCTGCGCGCGCTGGCGGGCGACAAGAACATCAGGCCGCTGGTGGGATATCTGCGCGAGCTGGCGTTCCTGGCGCGCACCGCCGGGACGATCCGCACCGCGATCGGCGCCATCCGGCGCATCGTCGGCGCTTTGAAGCGGTATTCCCGGCTGGACGAGGCGCCGCTGGAGCGCGTCGACGTACACGCGGGCATCGAGGACACCCTCATCATCCTCTCGCATCAGTTGAAGTACGGAGAGGATGGCGTTACAGTGAGGAGATCATTCGGGGCTTTGCCCCCGATCTCGGCGTACGTCGGCGAACTCAACCAGGTGTGGACCAATCTCATCCACAACGCGATACAGGCCATGGACGGGCGCGGCGAGATCTTGATCGAGACCAGGGTGGAGAATGGTGATGTGGAGGTGGCGATTCAGGATTCCGGGCCCGGGATCGAGCCCGAGGTGGCCGCGCGCATCTTCGAGCCCTTCTTCACGACCAAGGCGAAGGGCGAGGGGACGGGCCTCGGCCTGTCCATCTCCGCGCGCATCGTCGAGAAGCACGGCGGCAAGATCCGCGTCGACAGCCGTCCGGGACGCACGCGATTCGAGGTCAGGTTGCCGATAGAAGGGCCGAGCGTCACGGACGCCGGCGCCCACCTGCTCGGAGCGGCGAATTGATGCCTCAGGCCGCACCATTCCGCGAGCACATCCTCTGCGTCGACGACGAGGAGGGGATCCTCGCGGCCCTGCGCCAGCAGCTTTCGGCGCGCTTCGGCGGCGAGTGCGACATCGCGGTCGCCAAGAACGCGCGCGAGGCGCTGGACCTGATGGAGGACCTCCAGCAGGACGGCGAGCACCTGGCGGTCGTGATCGCGGACCAGATCATGCCGGGGATGAAGGGCGTCGAGCTGCTGGAGGAGGTTCACCGGCGCAGCCCGCAGACCGTGAAGATCCTGCTCACCGGGCAGGCGGGCCTGGACGCCGTCGTCTACGCCATCAACAAGGCGGGGCTGGATCAGTACATCCCGAAGCCGTGGGACGAGCCCGACCTGCGCCTGACGATCCAGAACTTCCTGTCGCGCTTTCGCCTGGAGCGCGAGCGCGCCGAGCTGCTGCGCGAGTTGCAGACGACGAACGCGGAGCTGGCGACGCTGAATTCGTCGCTGGAGGAGAAGGTCGTCGCGCGCACGCGTGAGCTCGAGGCGCTGAACGCGCGCCTGGCCGAGCTGGCGATCACCGACGGGCTCACCGACCTGTACAACCACCGGCATTTCCGCGAGCGGCTGTCGCTGGAGATGGAACGCAGCAATCGGACCGGGCTGCCGCTGTCGGTGCTGATGATCGACGTCGATCACTTCAAGG
>Ga0070689_100001566_pt1 | contig 14579 bp, 16 predicted proteins | sample KBSS23HmetaG_FD_64669 | JGI IMG/M metagenome (GOLD analysis project Ga0070689, IMG submission 64669) | Switchgrass rhizosphere microbial communities from Kellogg Biological Station, Michigan, USA - KBS S2-3H metaG | ecosystem: Host-associated > Plants > Roots > Rhizosphere ...
CGCGGGACGGCGATGTCGATGAAGAAGAGCGTCTTTCCGCGCCGGCGCTTCATCGCGCGCTTCACCATGTCGGCGTGGACGACGAACGTCGGGCTCGCGGTGCTCGCGACCACGACGTCGGCGCGCGCGAGCTCGTCCTCGAGCGACGCGAACGGGACCGCCTCCCCATCGAACGCCTTGGCCAGCGCCGCGCCGCGCTCGAGGCTCCGGTTGCACACGCGGATCCCCTTCCCGCCGCGCCCGAGGCTCTTCGCCGCCGCCTCCGCCATCTCGCCGGCGCCGACGAGGAGCACCGAGTGCCCCGCGAGGTCGCCGAAGATCTGCCGCGCGAGATCGACCGCGACGCTGCTGATGCTCACGAGCCCCGCGCCGAGCGCCGTCTCGCTCCGGACCTTCTTCGCGACGCTGAACGCGCGGTGGACGCAGCGCCCGAGGTACGTCCCGAGCGTCCCCGCGGCGGTCGCGGCGTCGTACGCCGCCTTCACCTGCCCGAGGATCTGCGGCTCGCCGAGGACCATCGAGTCGAGGCTCGCGGCGACGCGGAAGATGTGGCGGACCGCGTCGTGCGCGCTCTTCTCGTAGATGAACGGCGCGATTTCGACCGGCGTGACGCCGGCGTGCCCGCACAACGCGTCGCGGACCGCGTCGATCGCCGCCTCGCCGTTTCCGTCGGCGAAGACCTCGACGCGGTTGCACGTGGACAGAAAGAGCGACTCGCGGAGGTCCTTGTGCGACGCGAGGCGCGCGAGCACCTCGGGGAGGACATCGGCGCTCGTGGCGAACTTCTCGCGGACGTGGACCGGGGCGGTGCGATGCGACAGCCCGACGACGACGATCATCGAGGCAGTAGCGCCACGATGTCGCCGGCGCCCCCCAGGCTCTTCAGGAAGTACAAGATGAGGACGACGACCGCGAAACCGAAGCCGGCGATCGTCCCGTACGCGGCCCTCCGCCCGCGCCACCCCGCGGCGGCGCGGAGGAAGAGGACGCCGGCGAAGAGCATCCACGTCGCGTAGCCGAAGAGCGCGCGCCCGACGTCGGCGCCGACGCCCCCCTCGACGCGGCGCGCCCAGATCGTCCCCGTGAGGATCCCGATCGTGAGCAGCGGGAAGCCGGCGAGGAGGAACTTGTGCTCGGCCCGGTCGAGCGCGTCGAGCGGCGGGAGGCGGAGGAAGACGCCGCCGAGGCGCTTCTTCTTCACCTGGTTCTCTTGCACGAGGTACGCGACGGCGGCCGCGAACGCGAGCATGAACAGGCCGTCCCCGAGGAGGTTCACCGTCACGTGCAGCGGCAAGATCGCGCTCTTCATCCGCGACGACGGCTCCTGCGCAGAGGCGGCGACGAAGCGGGACGCGAGGAGGAACGTGAGCGCGAGCGGCGCGACGAACGCGCCGACGACGTCGATGCGATACCGCCGGCGCATCGCCAGGTAGATCCCGCACGCGACGACCGAGACGACGCTCATCCCGAAGTGCATCCCCTCGACCGGGCACACGTGGAGGACGAGCGACGAGACGACGATGTGCGCCGAGTGGAGCCCCACGCCGACGAGGAGGAGGAGCGGCGCGACGCGCGTCGTCCCTGCCTTCATCTCTCTCGCGACGTCGAACTCGCCGGACGGCACGCGCGCATCGCTGGCGAAGACGCGCGCGCCCGCCAGGTACGCGACGAAGAGCCCGCTCGCGACCAAGTAGATGAGCGAGGTCGCGAAGAAGAGGAGATCGGCGACCAGGGGGAGCATGGTGGACCCTCCATCGTGGTCTATTTCATACGCTCCAGCAAAAAGCGGGCGAGCAGATCCTCGTCCGTCTTCGGCTCGTCGGCGTTGAAATCGTGTCGGCTCTCGCGCGCTTTCGCCCGCTCGACCGACGCGACGTGCTCGTCGAACGATCCGACCGGCGACCCGAGCCACCCCGGGACCACGTCGTACGCGTTCTCGTTCAGGATCATCGACGTCTCGAGGAGCTCCGCGCCGAGCTCCTCGAGGTACACCTTCGTCTTGACGCGTCCGACGACGTCGTTCGCGTCGGCCGTCCCCGAGACCTCGCGGACGACGCGCACCGCTTCGGCCAGGTAGTACCGCCGCGCTTCGGCCAGGATCGTCAGCTCGGTGCCGGCGAGATCGATACTCCCCTCGATCATCCACTGGTCGAGCGCGCCCTGCGGGAAAAACACCCTATTTTGCACCTTTGCGCGCCTCCTCGCCACCCGGCCTGCCGCTCGACTATACCGGAGCCTACCGTGGAGGTCACACCGGCATACGAAGCGGTCCTCGCCGCGGGAGCGGCAGAGCGCCACGCCGAGCACGTCCGGGGCATGCGCCGCGCGTTCGAGGCTCGCACCGGCGCGTTCACGCCGGAGGATCCCTGGTTCGAGGCGCGGAGCCGCGCCTTCTGGGACGACGCCGTCACGGCCGGAGGCTTCGCGCGCCACGTCGCGGCAGAGGTCGCGGAGAGCCCATGGGTCGACGCGTTCGGCCGCGCGCACCGCGGCCTCTTCCTCGCTCGGCTGGACGTGGACGCCGACGACACCGCTAGGCTGGATGCGGGCGCCTTCGGCGCCGCTGGCACCGCTCGGCTCGACGCGGAGCTCTGGGTCCTCGAAGACGTCTGGGGCGGCGCGGACTTCCTCGTCGGCGCGCCGGGCGAGGGGCTCCGCGAGGCGCTCCTCGCGAGCATCCACAGCGGGTCGCTCCTCGACGGGCGGGTCGTCGCGCGCGACGAACCGACGATGCTCGCGCTCCTGCCGGGGGCGGTCTTCCACCCGGCCGACGCGACCGAACCGATCCACGTGGTGCTCGAGGCGGCGCGCGCGCGCGACGTCGCGACCGGCACCGTCCTCGACGCGCTCCTCCGGATGGAGCGTAATCTGCGATCCCTCTCGCGGGTCAAGGCCGCGTACGCTTACCGGCCCGACGCGCTCTGGAAACCCTGAATGCCGCTTCCGCCCACCTTCGAAGCCCGGCTCGTCGGCAAGACGAAGCTCACCCCTTCCGTCCAGGAGCTCACCTTCGAGCGGACGGATCAAAAGCCGTTTTCGTTCGAGCCCGGTCAGTGGGTCAGCTTGATCCTGCGGCAGCCGGAGCACGAGATCCGCCGCGCGTATTCGATCGCGTCGGCGCCGTCGGGCGGGCCCACGTTCCAGCTCGCCGTCACGCATGTCGAGGGGGGCCCCGGATCGACGTACCTGCACGAGGTGGGCGAAGGGGCGCTCCTCGACGTCGTCGGGCCGCAGGGCTTCTTCACGCGCCCGCTCGAGAAAGCGGGCCCCGCGCTCTTCGTCGGCACCGGCACCGGCGTGACGCCGCTGCGGAGCATGATGCGCGCCGCCGCCGCGGCGAATCACACCGCGCCGATGTGGCTCCTCTTCGGCCACCGCACCGAGGCCGATCTCCTCTACCGCGACGAGTTCGAAGCGCTCGCGCGCGACACGCCGAACGTCCGCGTCGAGCTCACGCTCTCGCGCGCGGGAGACACGTGGACCGGCCGCCGCGGGTACGTGCAGGAGCACGTCCGCGAGCTCTGGACGGCGCTCGAGGCGATGGGCCACGGCCCGCCGCACGTCTACGTCTGCGGGCTCCAGCGGATGGTCGGCGCGGTGCGCGATCTCCTCCGGAAGGAGATGAGCGTCCCGCGCCAACAGGTGCACTCGGAGCGCTACGACTGAGCGCAGCGCGCTCCTCTGCTTCTACTTCTTCTCCTTCTTGAGCTCGGCGATCGCCGCGTCCTGCGCGGCCTTCATCTCGGCCGGCGTGAGGTCCTTCACGTGCTGGGCGAGGGTCCAGTCGTTCCCCCACGGATCGATCACCTTCGCCATGCGGTCACCCCAGAACATGTCCGCCGGCGGCATCACCGGCTTGGCGCCCGCGTCGACGGCGCGCTTGAAGCGGCCGTCGACGTCATCGCCGTAGATCCACAGGTTCATCGGGCGCGCGCCGCTCGCCATCTCGGGGAACTCGTCGTTCGCGAAGATCGCCGAGTCGCCGATCCGGATCTGCGCGTGCCAGACCTTCTTCCCGCTCGGGTCGCCGGCGCGTTGGATTTCGAGCGCGCCGAACGCCTTCTTGTAAAACTCGAGCGCCGCAGCGCAGTCGCTCAGCGTCAGCGCCGGCGTGACCGAATGAAGCCCCTCCGGGATGGCTCGTACGTTCGACATGGGACACCTCCTGGTTGTCGTGGTTGCGTGATGAGGCATCACGTAACGCGGCCGACGGACCGGCGCTTCTCGAAAATTGCTCCGCGCTCCTACCGGCGGCGCGGGTTCGCGGCGGCGACCGCGGCTTCGGCTTCGTCGAGCTCGGCGTACGCCGCTTCCTCGTCGGTGGCGCTCTCGCGGATCGCGTCGACGCCGACGCGGAGCTCCTCGAGCCGCCCGCCGATCTCGCCCGGCGTCGCCGTGACGATGTCGTCGGCGAGGAGGCGGAACGTCTGCTCCATCAGATCCATCTGCCCGCGCGTCGTCTGGAGCGTCCGCTGGAGCTCGTCCCAGCGGCGGCGCCGTTGCTTCAGGACCTCGAGGTTCTTCTCGGCGACGTCGCGGCGCGGGTCGCGCGGCGGGAACTGATCGACCTGGCTCGAGTACATCCGCCAGCTCCGCTCCATCGACTGGAAGTCGAAGCTCGAGAGGTGCCGCTCGGCGCGCGCGCACGTCGACGCGAGCTCGAGGAAGTCGTCGAGGAGGAGCTCGAGCTTCGGCAGCTCGTCGGCGAGGAGCTCGGTCGTGAGCGACGGGTTGTCGGCGGCGAGCTGCTCGATCCGCTTCTTTTGGTCCGAGAGCATCTGGAAGCGCGCCTGGTCGGCGGCCGACGCCTTCGAGAGCTTCTCTTCTCGCTTCTCCGCGAGCGCCGCCTCTTTCTCGGCGGCCCACGTCTTGTCGAACCACGCGCGCTGGAGCAGCTTCGAATCCGGCGCGAAGAGCATCCACAGCCCCTCCGCCGCCGCGCCGCAGATCGCCATCCACCAGTGCCCGGTGGCCGCCGCCGTCGTCCCCACGCCCGCGAGGAGCGTGAGGTTGTACGGATTGAGGAACGCGTACCGGCTGTACGGCGGCTCGTCCTCCGGAGACCGCCCTTTCCGCCGCCCGCTCACGCGGCCATCATAGCCACGACGCGCGCGCAAACGACTGGGAATCGCTTGACGTGTGCGGGCTGGGGGTGATGGAACCTTGGCGTGAGCGACGACAAGAAGAGCCTCGGCAAGACGGTGCTCGGCTGGTTCGTGGTGCAAGAGGATGACGGCGACGACGCCGGCGCGGGCGACGAGGAGATCGTCGCGCCCCCCGCGAAGATCGCCCCCCCTCCGCCGCCGAAGAAGGTCGCCGCGCAGATCGCGAAATACGACAAGCGCCCGCCGCCCCCGCCGCCCGGCAACGACGCCCCCGCGTCGATGCGCCTCCCCGGCAAGCTCCCCGACGTCCCCGCGGGCGGCGCGCACGACGCGAAGGTCTTCGCCGGCGTCTACGCGGCGGCGCACATCTCCGCCGACGAACAGGAGCGCGTCGCGAAGACGCTCGGCCTCCTCCAGTCGCTCCCGAACGAGACGTCGCAGCAAGTGCGCCGGCAGATCGTCGAAGCGTCGCTGAAGGCGTTCGGGATCCCGATCGACCAGATCATCGAGGCGGGCGGGCAGGAGCTCCAGGCGCTCGAAGCGTACGCGCAGCACGGCGAGCGCCGCACGCAGGAGATCCTCAGCGACGCCACGCGGCGCATCGAGAAGCTCACCGCCGAGATCGAAGAGGTCCGGAAGCTCATGGAGCTCCAGGTCGCGTCGCAGGCCGACCTCGTCCGCGCGACCAACACCGAGAAGCTCAAGGTCCAGGCGGTCCTCGAGTTCTTCGGCCAGGAGGCCGTCGCGCGCGTCGTGAAGGCGTCGCCGAAGCTCGTCGAGCCGAAGTAGGCAAGGACTCCCGATGGCTTCGTAGGGACCGGCGCATCGCCCCTTTACGGGCACGCCCCGTGTCCGATACGGATCGGACCATGAGCACCGCACGCGACCAGGTCCACGCGCGTTTCAAGCTGTTCACCGGAGAGCTCGGCGGCGATCTCTCGCTCGGCAAGCTCGCGAACGACGTCGAGGCGTTCGCCGCGTCGCAGAAGTGCGCCGCGAAGAGCATCGGCGTCGAGTACCTCGAGCACGAGCGTCGCCTCGTCATTTCGCTCGGCTACATCGAAGGGGGCGAGACGTACCCGGTGCGCCTGCGGTCGGTCTCGCTCGGCACCGCGTCGAAGCTCGACGCCGCGGCGCTCGCGCGCCTCGAGAAGAGGATGTGCGACGAGGCGGAGAAGTTGAAGAACGTCATCTGTCACGAGCTGTTCGTCACCGAGAAGGACGAGTTCGTGATGGTGTTCATGACCGCCGAGTGACGCCGCTCCGCGCGGCGCTCAGCGCACGAAGATGAGGCCGGCGGTGTTGTGGAGCATCCCGCCCCGAGGGCAGTCGGCGTACGTCAAGTCGAAGCCGGTCGACTTGAGGCCGGTGCTCTGCGACGGGTCGTCGATGTCGCGGAAGAAGAACGAGTCGGCGCGATTCAGGACGCCGGTGTGGCGGAGCATCTGCGGGCCGCCGGGGGGCATGCAGTCGCCGAGCACCGTGGTGATCGCCGCCGTCGACACGGAGCCGCCGTTCACGGTGAAGAACGTGGACGGGACGGCGAGCTTGTACGCGCGCGTCGCGACGTCGAGCGCCGAGCTCGTGTGATCGGCGAGCAGGACCTCGTGAAACGTTATCCCGACGCCGAGGACGCCGAGCGAGTACGACCCCGCGATGTCGTCGAGGCTCCCCGCCGCGGCGTCCCAGCCGAACGGCTGCGCGCTCACCGACGAGCGACCGACGAGAGTCCAGCCGCCGTCGTCGAGCGACATCTGGCAGAACACGCGGAGCGACGCCCCCGCGTCGGGATTGCGGGGGACGATCGTGTAGACACCGTCGTGCCCCGCCTTCGCCGGGTCGAGCGCGAGGAGATCCTTGCAGCTCGCCGGCGCACCGCCGCCTCCGCCCGCGTCGAGCGCCGCGTCGGCCGCAGCGTCGAAGGAGGCGTCGTCCGCCGCGCCGTCGGCGCGGTAATCCTGGTTGAGCCCCGCGACGACGGCACACCCGCCGCACATCGCGATCACGACTCCCAAGAAAGGCCGCCACCGCATGCGCGCCATTCTAGGCGTATCCGCGCCAGCGCGTGTGGGCAACGAGCGGGCAGATTGATGAAGCTCGCGGCGCGGTGATAGATTCGCGGCGCATCGTGGCTCACATGCGTTGCCGATGAAACATCTCGAGGTGAAGTCGTTCGGTCCGCTCTCGCACGCGGACATCACCTTCGGCGATCTGACGGTCCTCGTCGGGCCGCAGGCGACCGGCAAGAGCCTCCTCGTCCAGCTCGTGAAAGCGATCCGCAACGCAGCGGCGATCCGCGCCGAGTTGACGCGCCACGGCTTCGACTGGATGCACTCCAAGGCGCCACTCGCCGCCTACTGCTCGCTCTATTTTGGCGGCGGCCACCAGGCTCTCATCACGAAAAAGACGTCGATCCAGCGCGACGGCGACGTTGTGAACTTCGACTCCGTGATCTTCGACAAGGCGGAGCCGCCGCCCGGCGGGGCCTCCGTCTTCCTCATCCCGGCGCAGCGCGTCCTCGTCCTCCAGCGAGGGTGGCCACAGCCCTTCATGAGCTACTCGGTCGGCGATCCCTATGCGATGCGCCACTTCAGCGATGCGCTACGTCTCCTCATGGAGCAAGCGTTCGAAACCGAGACATCGATCTTCCCTCACGCGAGGCGCCTGAGCGCGAGCCTGAAACGATCGATCGATGACTCCATCTACATCGGCGCGAAGCTCGAGCTCGAGACCGACGGGCTGCAGAAGAGGATCGTCCTGACCCGGCCCGACAGCCGCGCCTCGCTCCCCTACCTCGCTTGGTCGGCGGGACAGCGTGAGTTCACTCCGCTCCTCCTCGGGCTCTACCGGCTTCTCCCCGCCACGCACACGCGGCGCGGCGCCCTGGAGACAGTGATCATCGAGGAGCCGGAGATGGGGCTCCATCCGCAAGCGATCGTGAGCTTCTGCCTCCTCGCCCTCGAGCTCCTCGAGCGCAAGTACCGCGTCATCGTCACGACCCACTCCCCCGTCGTCCTCGACGTGGTGTGGGCCCTCCGACAGCTCCAGGACGTGCCGCAGAAGAGCGCACTCCGCGCCCTCCAGGCGATCTTCCACGCGCCGTCGCTGACGCCGCAGCTCCGTGAGATCTTCATCGCCGCGCTCGCGCGCGAGTACAAGACGTACTACTTCGATCGAACCGCCTCGGGCGTCGTCACGCGCGACATCTCGACGCTCGATCCCGGTGCGGAGGACGAGCAGGTCGCCGGTTGGGGTGGGCTCAGCGGCTTCTCCGGACGGATCGCGGAGATCGTCGGCGACGCACTGTCGCGAGGCCGACGCTGATGGCCCGATCCCGCCTGCGCGCGCCGGCATTCGAGGACGCCGTCGAGGCGGCCGAGCACCTCACGCTCAAGCACGGTTTGCAAGCGGTCACGACCGCCGAAGGGCGCGGGCAGATCGAGGCGAAGGACGCCGCGGCGCTCCTCGGCAGCGTGGCGATCGACATCGACTGCAAGCGGGCATTCCCGAACGACAACCGATGGGACTACGTGATCGGCATCCAGCGCGCCGCCCACCACGCAGCGGTCTTCGTCGAGGTCCACACGGCCGACACCAGCGGCGTCTCGGAGGTCGAGAGGAAGCTCCTGTGGCTCCAGGGCTTCCTGCAACGGCCGAAACAGGCGGGGCTCGCCGCGCTCGCGCGCGAGCTTCACTGGGTCGCGTCCGGACGCGTCCACATCCCGAGGCACCTGCCGCAGTACAAGAGGCTGGCGGTCACGCTCCGCGCCAAGGGGCTCCGCGGCCCGGTGAAACACCTCGTGCTCGAATGAGGCCGGGGCCGCATGGCTCGACGACGGCAGCGAGGCTCACAGCTCGCGGAACCGTCCGCGGATCTCTTTTTCCAGCGCGACGAAGCGGGGGTTCTCGAGGAGGCCCTCTTGCCACGCGAGCCCCTCGTCGACGAGGTCGTACGTCGCCTGGATCTTCGCGCCGGGGATGATCCGCCCCTCCCCGTCGTGGTCGCGGCCGAGCATGTAGACGCTGTCGCTCACCGACATCGCGGCGCGGATGTCGTGCGTGATCACGACGATCGTGTTGAGCTCGTCGAGGTTCGCGACGTCGACGATCAGCTTCGAAACGTCCTCGAGCGCCGCGGGGTCGAGGCCGCTGAACGGCTCGTCGAGGAGGAGGAAGCGGCGCGGTACGACGAGCTGCTGCGCGATCGCCGCGCGCTGCCGCTGTCCGCCCGAGAGCTGCCCGGGGTAGAAGCTCGCGCGGTCCGCGAGGCCGAACGTCTCGAGGAGCTCCTTCGCGCGCTTCTCGGCGCCTTCGCGCTCGAGGCCGCCGATCCGCCCGGCGACGACGAGGTTGTCGTCGATCGTCCGGTGGCGGAGGAGCGGGTAGTCCTGGAAGACGACCCCCACCGTCCCGGCCGGGAGGCTCTCGCCCTTCACGCCGCGCACCGTCCCGGCGTCAGGCGGATCGAGCCCGGCGATGATCCGGAGGAGGCGCGTCTTCCCGACGCCCGACGGCCCGAGGAGCGCGACGACCTGCCCGGTCACGGCGTCGACGCGGATGCGATCGCGCACGTCGAACGTGACGCCGTCCAGGATCTGCGTCTCGCCGAGGCGGAGCTTCACGCCTTCGACGGCGAGGACCACCTCGCCCACCGACGCGCCGGGGATGCTCACCGGACGACCTTCCCGAGGCGCGCATGCGGGCACACGATGTTCCGGAAGACGCCGACGGCGTAGTCGATCGCGAGCCCGACGATCAGGATCACGATCAGGATCGCGTACACCTCCGCCAGCTTGAAATGCTTGTTCTCGTTGAGGATGACCGCTCCGATACCCCCCTCGGCGCGCGAGATCCCCTCGACCATCGTGATCATCGACCAGCCGATCGCGACGTTCTGCCGGAGCACCTCGAGCGCGCGATCGAGCGTCCCGCGCACGACCACCTCCCACACGATCACCGGCTCGCTCGCGCCGAGGACGCGCATGTGATCGAACTCCGACCGCGGGATCTCGAGGACGATCTCCGCCATCGACGTCACGAAGAAGCTCGCCATCCCGAACGTCAAGAGCGCGACCTTGAGCGCGTACCCGCCGCCGGTGAGGAGCGTGAGCGGGAAGACCAGCCCAGTGAGACCGAGGAAGCGGAGCTTCGACGCCCCCTCCACCAGCGGACGAAAGAACGGCACCACCGTCGCGTACGCGAGGAGGAGCGCGAGGAGCGACGTGATCAACGTCGCGTGGGTGATGAGCCGGATCGTCGTGAAGAGCTCCGGCCCGAGCCCCTGGTTCCACCACAGGTCGGAGAGCGCGACCCAGATGTCCTTCGGCGTGGGGAGCGTCGCGAACGGCGACGCCGCCCACAGCGTGAACATCACCGCCGCCCAGAAGCCGACGACGATCCCCGCCGTCTTCCGGTCGACGACGCTGTTCGGCGCAAACACCCGTACGAAGCTCACGTCACCCCTCTCCGCCTGCGCGTAGACCGCTAAGAAGTCTCCCCCATCGCGCGCGCAGCCGCCGGAGGCGGCGAGCACGCGATGTGGGGGAGACCGCGGGGCCGGAGGCTGCGCAGCAGCCGAGGACCCGCGAGTGGGGGCACCTTCTTCATTCCCCCGAGTGGGGGCACCCTCCTCATTACCCCCCTACTAGCTCGACGTCCCCATGACGATGACGACGCGGCGGTTCTTCGCGCGGCCCTCGGCCGTCGTGTTCGGGGCGACGGGCTCCTGCTGACCGTGCGCGATGACGCGGATGCGACCCTCGGGGAAGCTCCCCGGCGCCTGCTTCTCGAGCCACTGCTTCACCGCGAACGCGCGCCCCTCGGAGAGCTTCATGTTCGCGTCGGCGTTCCCCGCGTTGTCGGTGTGGCCGTGCACCTCGACGAGCGTGCCGCTCGCGACGACGAGATCGTTGAGGAGCGCCTGGAGGTCCTTGTTCGCCTCGGGGGTGAAATTCGTGCTGCCGCTCTCGAACGGGATGTCCCACGACCTCCGGCTCACGACCTGCGCGACCTTCTGCGCGGCGTTGAACTTCGCGCTGTCGGCCTGCGCGCCCGCCGGAGCGCTCGCCTGCACCGCCTTCAGGTACGACGTGTCGAGCACCTGATCGACCGGGTAGAACGTCGGCACGAGCTGCGGGTACTGCGACTTCACCACGTTCCCGAAGACGGTGTACGTCGCGGCGAACGCGTTGGCCGCGCCCGGCGTCATCCCGAAGAGCTCGAGGTCGTCGGCGAGGTTGCTCACGGTGGATCCGCCGAGGTCGACGTCGAGCCCCGTCTTGTCCTTCTGCGTGACGCCCTTGTAGTAGCGGTACCAGTACGCCGCGTCCTTCTCCTTGTAGACGAGCGCGCTGAGCGCGGCCGCCTGCTTCATCGCGTCGTCGTCGGCCTTCACCTTGTCCGCCCCCTCGAACGCGGCGGCGAGGATCCCCTCGACGATCTTCCGGTGATCGGCCATCCACTTCTTGTTGCCGATGAGGACGGCCGGCATCTGCGACCGGTACTCCTTCGTCGAGACGATCGAGACGAGGCCGCCTTTCTGCTCCGCGGCGGTCACGTCGCCCGGCGTCCACGTGACGACGCCGTCGACGCAGTGCTTCTCGCTCTTCCCGGTCTTCACGTTCTTCAGGTCGGCGCAGAAGCCGCTCACGTACTTCTGCGCGGCCTCGACGTAGTCGCTCGCGTTCACCCAGTTGAGCGCGTCGGGGTCGTACGACGACTCGTCGGGGTTGTTCGGGATCTTGTTGTCGCCGAGCCACTTGAGCGCGATGTTCCAGTCGCCGTCGCGGAGGACGCCGGCGACGAGCCCGCCCTTCGCCGCCTGCGGGTTCGCCTTCCACGCCGGCTGCCCCATGAATTTGTCCTCGCCGCGGCTGTAGCCGACGGAGCCGACGACGTTCGCGACGTAGTCGGGGCCGAGCTTCACGAGCTTGTCATTGAGCCCCTTCAGGAACGTCGCCGACCCGTCGCCCATGATGATGATGAAGTGCGCCCCCTCCTTCGGGTTCGCCTCGCCCTTCTTCAGCGCCTCGGCGAACGTCGCCATCGCGGCGGCCATGTTGTCGGTGCTGTCCTCGCGCACGAGCTTCAGGTTCGCGCCGTGCTTGCACATCAAGCTGCCCGCGGCGGCCTGCTTCCCGCCGGTCGCGTAGATGATCCCCATCTGCGCGTTCCACGCCCAGTGATAGAGGCGCACCTCGGGCTGGTCGGCGCACCCCGGCGGAGCGTCCGTCGCGGTCGGCATCCCCGACTCGCCGGGGAGAGACGCCACCGGCGGGATGTTCGACGTCGGGTGCGTCGACGCGCTCGGGGCGACCTTCCCGAGGAGGCCGGGATTGAGCCAGAAAATGAGGCCGACCACGCCGACGATGACGACGGCGATGAAGATCTTGGCTGCGATGGTGAGACGGATGCGGGCCACGGAGAGCTCCTCTGACTGGACGCGGGCGCCTTCGGCGCCGCTGGGACGGGCGGCGTCGGCGCCGTCCGCGCTGGGGTTCGGTCGAATTCCGGTGCCGAGGGTAAAGGCCCCCGCGGCAGACGGTCAATTCAAGGGGGTTTCGAAGAGACGCGCGCCACGCACCCTCCGCAACGAGCATGCCGCGCCGTGTTATCGGCGCGAATGCGCGCCGGAGGCCTCCGCGTCGCCACCTAGCGGCGCCGAAGGCGTCCGCGTCCCCCACCAATGCCTGGCGCAGCGCCGCCACCCGTTTCTACTTCCTTTCCGCGGCGAGGCGGGTATTGGCGAAGGGTCCCCATGCTCTATTCGTATCTCCTCGTTCTGCACTCGTGGTTGCGCTGGGTCATCCTCTTCGCCGGAGCGGCGGCGGTCGCCCGGGCGGTGCTCGCGTCGACCACCGAAGCCGAATGGGAGCCGCTCGACCAGCGCCTCGCGCGCACGTTCGTCGCGGCGATCGACAGCCAGGTGCTCGTCGGGCTCGTCCTCTACGCGGTCAGCCCGATGACGCCGAAGACGGGAGACGATTTCCGCACCGTGATGGCGATCGCGCCGCTCCGGTTCTTCGCGGTCGAGCACGGCCCGATGATGATCATCGCGCTCGCGGCCGCGCACATCGCGTGGGTCCGCGCGAAGCGGGCGCCCGACGCGAAGACCCGCCACCGGCGCGTCGCCGTGGGCTTCGCGATCGCGCTCGTCGTCATGGCGATCGCGATCCCGTGGCCCGGCCTGGCCCACGGCCGCCCGCTCGTCCGCGGCTTCTGACCGCCCCCCACCGGCCCGAGAAAAAAGATCCGAGCACCGCATCCTTTGGCGCGGGTGGGTCGTCTTCCCGGCATGGAAGCCACGATCTCGAGCACCCCGTCCGCCGCCAAGTCCCACGCCACGTTCCGCATGGAGTGCGCAATCACCTGCAATATCAAGGCGACGCGCGAGCGGATCTGGGCGCTCCTCACCGACGCCGCCGACTTTCCCCGGTGGAACTCCACGGTCACGAGCATCAAGGGGAAAATCGCGCTCGGCGAGACGCTCGAGCTCCGGGTCCCGCTCGCTCCGACGCGCGTCTTCAAGCCGAAGGTCACGAAGCTCGACGCCGGCCGCTCGATGGAGTGGAGCGACGGGATGGCGCCGATGTTCAAAGGGGTGCGCACATTCACCCTCACGTCGAAGCCCGACGGGTCGACCGACTTCACGATGGTCGAGGTCTTCGCGGGGGTGATGCTCCCGATGATCAAGGGATCGCTCCCCGACTTTGGCCCGGCGTTCGAGACGTACGCCGCTGACCTGAAGCGCGAGGCGGAGAAGAAGTAGGGCTCGGGAGAGGCCGTCCCCACCGATTTCGTTCTCGCGAGAACCCGCGGAGGCGCCCACCCCTCCGATTTCGTTCTCGCGAGAACCCGCGGAGGCGCCTACCCCTCCGATTTCGTTCTCGCGAGAACCAGGGTCCCCCTTAAAAAAAGGGTGCCCCCCTTAAAAAAAGGTGCCCCCCTTAAAAAAGGGTGCCCCCCTTAAAAAAGGGTGCCCCCCCTCGCCGAGTGGCGTCACGCGTGTGGCAGCCACCGGCCGGCGAGGCGCGGAACGCGCCACACGCGCGCCGTCACTCGTCGGTCTCCCCCCACGCGCTCGTGCTCGCGGGCGGCCCCGAGCGGTGCACGCGACACGTCGCGCGGGCCGCCCGCTCCGCGCGAACGCGGGGGGGGACCGATCCGGCGCGAACGGCGCGGAAACGGCGCAGCGTGAACGTCGCGGGAGCGGCGCCAGCGGGACCCGCGTTGGGACTGCTCACGGGGCGAGCGCCGAGCGGATCCTCGCGATGGCGCCCGCTACGTCGTGCAGGACGAGCTCCGCGTCGATGCGGAGGACGCGCAGACCGCGCGCGTGGAGTGCCGCATCGCGAAGCGCGTCTCGGTGCACCTGCGTGCGGTGGATGCCGCCGTCGACCTCCACCACGAGCGATGCGGCCGGGGCGAAGAAGTCGACGATGAACGGGCCGAGCAGCACCTGGCGGCGAAACCGCA
>Ga0070689_100001567_pt1 | contig 14577 bp, 7 predicted proteins | sample KBSS23HmetaG_FD_64669 | JGI IMG/M metagenome (GOLD analysis project Ga0070689, IMG submission 64669) | Switchgrass rhizosphere microbial communities from Kellogg Biological Station, Michigan, USA - KBS S2-3H metaG | ecosystem: Host-associated > Plants > Roots > Rhizosphere ...
GAAATCTCGACGCCGATTTCGAATCCGGTCTGCTCCTCTTCCTGCTGCTCGACCACGTCGATCTTTTTAAATGCGACGAAATAGGTGGCGGCAAAAAGCGCGGCCAGGGTCAGCACAAGGTCCAGCCGTCGCTTGAGGAAAAAATCCAAACCTCGGCGGTAGAATTGATTCATTCGCTCGAAGGTCAGTTCATAAAAGCGGGCCATGACGGCGCTGATCTTCGCGTGTGACCAACGGAACAGAACGTGCCGCTTCTTCGCGTCGTTCGCGGGCAGGGTAATGTAAACGCTCAGCGGCACGAAGGCCAGCGCCACGACCAGCGAAGCGAGGACGGACACCGAGAGCGGCAGGGCCAGACGCATCAGGAAGAATTGTCCCTGCCCATCGACCAGCGCCACCGGAACAAACACGACGATGGTGGTGAGAGTGGCCGTCATGATGGCGAGGGCAATTTCGCCGGCGCCGCGGATGCATGCTTCGCGCCGGGGAAGTCCCTCGTTGTGCATGCGCTGGATGTTCTCGGCAACGACGATCGAGTCATCCACGAGCATCCCCACGGCGATCACCAGAGCGAGGATGGTGAGGACATTCAGCGTCTCGGAGCTGAAATACATCGCCGCAAGGGCGATGAGCAGCGAAAGCGGAATCGACAGCGTGATAATGCCCGTCAGACGGAAGCGGCGCAGGAAAATGAACAGGATCACCGCCGCCAGGACGCCGCCGACGATACCGCTTTCCACAAGATTATGCAGCGATTCCTCGATCACTTCGCCCTGGTTGAACAGGACCTCCATCTCAATCGAGGCGAGCCTCGGGTTCTTTTCCATCTCCTTGAACTCCCTGCGGAGGCGCTTCGAAACGGCGACTGAGTTGGCTTCGCCTTCCTTGAAGATCACGGCGGCGATGGCCGGACGGCTGTTGACGCGGACGCTGTAGCGTTTTTCGGGTTCCTCATATTTGATCCGCGCGATGTCTTTGAGGCGAACTTCGGGCGTGACCGGCCGGTTCTCCAGCTCTTCAAGGGTCCGGTAGTTCGCCAGCGACCGGAGCAAGAACTTTCTGCCGGCGTCGCGCACGTGGCCGCTGGCCATGGTGAAGTTGTCGCCGCCGAGTTCTTGCGCCAGTTGGTAGATATTGAGTCCGTGGCCTTCGGCCTTTTTCTTGTCGAGTTCGATGATGATTTCCTTTTCCTCCAGGCCGTCGGCGGTGACGTTCGCCACACCATCGATGCGTTCCAAGCGCTGCAGCACCTCGCGCTTGATGAGGTTGTAGGGGTCCGTCAGGTTCGGATCGATCGCCAGGCCGATCACGCACACGGGAATCCCGGAGGCGTCGTGTTTGCGGATGAAAACGCGGTCCACATCGTCCGGGAAATGCAGCCGGGCGCGCTGAACGCGGTCGCGCACCTCGCGGTAGGCCACGTCCATGTCCGTGCCCTGTTTGAACTGAACGAAAACGCGGGCGCCGCCCAGGGATGAAATGGAGTTGATGTTGTCGAGGCCGCGGACGGTGCTGACTTCCTCCTCCAACGGAAGCGTAATTTTGTCGAGGACCTCCTGAGTCGGCGCGTTTTGCCACGGCACCCAGATAAACAGGCTCTGGCTGGTGAACCCGCGCGGGAAGAGCTCGACCGGGATGCCGACCGTGGCGACGATGCCCACCACCACTGTGCTCATCAACAGGACGAGCAGGGTGATCCGCCGCCGGAGCGAGAACTCGGTCAGGCCGCTGACCATGCGCCCGGTGTGATCTTCGGGCATGGGTTGGTCGGGGGAAATGCTCATCGGTTCTGGGGAGTTTGGCTGCCGTGAGCGAGGACGAGGATTGAAGGATGAACCGTCGCGGCCGCGGCGAGCGCGGCGGCTGATTTACCGACAGCGACGTCTGCGGAAAATCGGTCCACCCGCCGTGTTGCTTTGTCCCGAAGGGACATCGTGAGAATAGCCCGGCGTTTTAACGCCGGGAAAAACACCGCCTCGGACGCGAGTCCCGAAGGGACGGTTGAAGGATTTTTTGCGAACCTCAACCGTCCCTTCGGGACGGGCAACCTTTTGATGTCCATCCCAGCGTTGAAACGCTGGGCTATTTTCGCTTGTCCCTTCGGGACACTATCCAAACAGCGGCTGCGTGTCTTCGTCTTATCCATTGTCTCTTCGTTGCGCCGTGAAGAATGAGTCCTTCACTTTACGAGGACGGTTTCGTCCTGAACCGAGCCGGTTTCATCGACTGGGCCGAACCGGCGCTCTTTTTCGCCTTCCACCAAATGGTAAATCGTGGGAATGACGATGAGCGTCAGCAAGGTCGATGAGGTGAGTCCGAAGATCACGGTCAAAGCCATTGGCGTTCGGATTTCCGCGCCGTCACCCAGACCGAGGGCCATGGGAATCAATCCCAACACGGTCGTTGCTGTGGTCATCAGAATCGGCCGCAATCGCACCGCCCCCGCCTGGACGATGGCTTCGCGCAAGGCCACACCGCGCCGACGCAGGGTGTTCGTGTAATCGACGAGCACAATCGCGTTGTTGACCACAATGCCGCCGAGGATGATCAGGCCCAGAAAGACAACCACGGAAACGCTCACGTTCAGCAGTTTCAACCCAACGGCGGCGCCGAAGAACGCCAGCGGTATGGTGATCATGATGATCAACGGTTGGAGCAACGACTCGAATTGCGCGGCCATGATGACGTAAACGAGAAACAAACTCAGTCCCAACGCGAGGTACAGGCTCTTCTGGCCCCGTTCCCATTCCTCATTCTGCCCTGTGATGTAGAAGGTCGTGTCCGGCGGCCACTGAATCTTTTCGCGGAGCGCCGCGCGAATTTGCCTTACCGCACCGCCCAGCGAGCCCGAGGCGATATTGGCCTGAATCAGGGCGACGCGCTGGCCGTCCACGCGGCGGATTTCACTGGGTCCTTCGCCGATCTTCAGGTCGGCCACCGCGGACAGCGGGATGGGCTGTTCGTTGCCCGGGTTGACCGCCAATCGGCCGATGTCTTCGACGTGCTCGCGCGCCGGCTCGTCCAGCCGCGCGACGATTGGAACGCGCCGATCCTTCATGTTGAAGCGCGTCGCCTCGAATCCCTTGACCATGTCGCGCACCTGCTTGGCGACGGTCGCGATGTTGAGGTTGTACGCCGCGAGTTTGTCACGATGATAGGTGACCTGGATTTCAGGCGCGCCGCTGCGCAGCGAGGCCTCGACATCGGCGAGCGCCGGCAATTGCGCCATCAGTGCCTCGGCGCGTTTGCAATAGGTTTTCAGCTTCGCCAGGTCGTCGCCCTCGACTTCCACCACCACCGGCATTTTCGAGCTGAACAGGACCGGCCGCACGACGCGCAATTGCAGGTCCGGAATGCGTTCGAAATATCCCCGCAGCCGCCGTAACACGCGTTCCTCAACCGCCACCGGGTCCCGCCCTGAATCGAGAATGATCTTGAATCGAGCGGAGTGCTCGCCTTCGTCCGAGCGTTTGATGTTGGTGGCGTCGAATCCGAACGTGACGATTACGGTGCGAAGCTCATGCCGGTTGGCCAGGATTGCCTGCTCGACTTCACCGAGGACCGCGCTGGTCCTTTCGAGGGGCGTTCCGACAGGCAAGCCGACTTCAAAGGTGAACTCGCCCTGGTGCACTTCGGGCAACAATTCCGTTTCAAGCCTGCGCCCGGCCTCCCAGGTGATCCAGCCGCATAGCGCCACGAACAGAAGCACCGGCATCGGTCGGTCAAGCGCCCAGCTAATGGCCTTGGGATAGAGTCGATGCATTCCATCAAACACAAAGCCGCTGACTTTGAGCGTCGGCGCCAGCACCCATTGGTCGAGCAGCGCCCAGAGCGGCTTGAGCAGGCGCGCGAGGAGCCAGAGCAGACCGGCGCTCAGGAGCAGAAACAATCTGCCAACGACTTCGAACACGGTGCCGAGGATCAGGCGTATGAGGAAATAAGGCAGGGCAACGTAACGCATCGTCTGCTTCGTGTTGTGCCATGCGCCAGCGACATCGCGCCAGGCCCACAGGGTCCTCCAAGAGGTGGCGCCCTGGGCTGAATCGCGGGTTTCCGGCTTCCGCCGGCTTGCCAGCATGGGGATGAAGTAGATCGCGACGGCCGTCGAAGCGAGCAGCGAGATTACCACCGCCCAGGCGAGGTCGCCGAAGGCCTGGCCGGCGATCCCCTCGACAAACACCATTGGAAAAAAGACGGCTACGGTCGTGAGCGTCGAGGCGATCACGGCGCCCCGGACCTCCTTTGTGCCGCGCACGGCCGAGGTCACAATATCATCGCCTTCTTCGCGACATCGAAAGATCGATTCCAGCACGACAATGGAACAATCCACCAGCATGCCGACCCCGAGGGCCAGGCCGCCCAGCGACATGATGTTGAGCGTGACACCCATGAGATTCAGCGGCGCAAAGGTCATCAGCAGGGACATCGGAATGCTCACGCCGATGATCGCCGTTGTTTTCACATCGCCGAGGAAGAGGTAGAGAATTGCAACGGCCAGCAGACCGCCCATGATCGCTGTGTCGCGAACCTCGTTGATGCTGCTTTCAATGAACTTGGACCGGTCGGCCGCCACAACAAGTTTTGCGCCCTCATCCTTGTAGAGCCTTTGCGCCAGTCCATCAGCTCTGCGTCCCGCACCTGGCGGGGCGGAATCAGGTTTCTTGTCTCCTCCTGGTTCCTTCGTGATGGTTCCCACCGCCAAGGCGACGGCCTTCGCCACCGCGACCATGTTGGCGTCCGCCTCCTTGTAGATGTCGATCTGAACACTTTCGGCGCCGTCGATCCGAGTCATGATTTCCCGCTCTTTGTGCGCCCGGACGACGCGGGCAAGATCTTTCAATCGGATGTTCCGATCCTCCACGCGGGTCACGACGGTCTCGGCGATCTCATCGAGATTTTCGTATTCGTTCAAGGTGCGGACCATGTATTCGGAGCGACCTTCCTTGAGTGTGCCCCCGGCGACGTTGATGTTTTCCTGTCGGAGCCTGTCGATGACAGTCTGAATGGAAAGCCCGCTGCGTTGCAGGGCCTCTTTGCTGAGCAGGACGTGATATTCCTCCTCGAGACCGCCGCGAACGCGGACGGCGGCGACGCCCTTGATCGGCTCAAGCAGTCGTTTGATCTGCAACTCGGCGATCCGGCGCAGGCGACGCAGCCCTTGTTCGCCCTGGTAACGCTCGCCTTCGCCCGAGAAACTCAATTCCATGATCGGGTCAAGGGCGGGGTCAAAGTGGAGCAGGAGCGGGCGCTCGGCTTCGCGGGGCAGGAACACCAATTCGAGTTTCTCCAGCGCCTCCTGCGCTGCCTTGTCCATGTCCGTCCCCCAGACGAATTCCAGGACCACGTCGCTGATCCCCGCGCGACTGATGCTGCTGATCTTGTTCAATCCGCCGATGACTCCGAGGGCTTCTTCGATCGGCCGGCTGATTTCGTTTTCGATTTCCTCCGGCGCCGCGCCGGGATACTCGGTGCGGACGGTAAGTGTGGGGTAATTGAGTTCGGGCATCAGGTTGACCGGCAGCCGCTTGAACGAGAAGAAACCGAAGACAACCGCGGAAAGAAAGACCATCAGGACCGCCACGGGCCGGTTGGTCGTGAAATGGGTCAGGCGTGTATGCGGGGGAGGCATCGGTCAAAACGATGAACAACACAAACGACGAAGTATCAGAAGAGCCGGGCGGCGTGCTCTTACGTCCCGGAGGGACCGTTTGAGAATAGCCCGGCGTTTTAACGCCGGAAACCATCCCGCTTGGTATTCAAGTCCCGCAGGGACGGCTGAGGGATTTGGTGTGGGATTGGAGCTCGACCGTCCCTTCGGGACTCGGGACCTTTCAACTTCGAACCCGGCGTTGAAACGCTGGGCTATTCTCGCTTGTCCCTTTGGGACAGCAAAACAGACGCCTTTAAGTGCAGACAGAACGGGCCTAGTGCCGAGCATTACGACCTGCGGGTAACGACCAGCACCTGGAGGAGAGGGCCGAGGTGAGGGCGGAATCTTTGACGTAGCAGCCAGCTTGCTCGCGCGCCTTTTTCCAACACTGGAACGTACAAGCTTTCCGGGCTGATGGCGCCGTCTCACGTCTTTTTGGCAGTGGCGGGTTTCTCGGCTTTCTCTTCCTTCTTGTCCTTCTTTTCGTCCGGCAGCGGATCCCCGGGGAGCCGGACCTTCGTCCCGTCCTTCAAGCCGGTCTGGCCAGCGACGACGATCTGGTCTCCTTCCTTGAAACCGGAGACGGGTTCGACGTTGAGTTTGTCGGCGATTTTCTCCTCGACGATGACGCGCTCGACTTTTCGTTCAGGCAGCAGGCGAAAAACGTATTTAAGTTCTTCATCATGCACGAGCGCCCGTTTGCTGATCAGGATGGCGTCGGCGCGCTTATCGGTGACAAGCTCGATTTCCACGTACATACCGGGGCGCAACCGGCCGATGTCCTTGAAGCCGATGGTGACTTTCACAAGGCCGGTCTTGGCGTCCACGACCGGGGCGATGCGTTTGACGTGGCCCTTGAACTCCTGGTGTCCGAGCGCCGTGGTTGTGACGCGCGCGGGCAGATCCAGCCGAACCGGCGAGAGATCCTTCTCCGGCACATGCATCCGCGCGATGATGGAGTTGAAGTCCACGATGTCGAACAGGTGCTGGTTCAGGTTGACCAGGTCGCCCAATTTCACGAGCCGCCGGCTGATGGTGCCGCTGATTGGGGCGCGGACCTCGGTGTATTCGAGTTCGCGCGTGGCGTCTTCGAGGGCCAATTGGAGCTGTTTGAGTTCGAATTGCGCGTCATTGAAAACCTGCTCGCTGACGAGTTTCTGCGCGAACAACGCCTTCTGCCTGTCGAATTCCTCGCGGGCCTTCTCGAGTTTGACCTGGGCCTTTCCGTAAGCCGTTTTCTGGATGTCATTCTCCAGCCGCAGCAGCACCTGGTCTTTTTTCACCTCGTCGCCTTCTTCCACCAGCAAATCGGTGACTCGATTCACCGTACGGGCGAAGACCTTGACCTCCTCCTCTGCCTCGAGATGGGTGGAGCTCTTGATGGTTGCCTCAATTTCGCCTCGGCTGATGGCAGCCACCTCCACCGGCACGGCCTGGTCCTTTGTGTCTTTGGCCTGGTCGTTGCCTGCGGCCGGCCCCTTGTGGCAGCCGGAGAGGACTAAAGACATGAGGGCCGCTACCGCGAGGCTGCCTCTGGTAAGTGGTATCATCGAGCTGTTGTTCAGGATATTTGACACCGCCGAACTGGAATTTGCATGTACGAAATGCAAACGCTGCGGGATTAGGACACGGAGAAAGGCGAATTTGTTTCAAAACTCTCGGTGTGTTGGGGGCTTTTGCCGTCTCCGAACGTTCCCGAAAAGATCGTTCGCGCGACTTGCAGCCTGTTTAGGAAGCAGCAGCCGACGCAGGGATGCTATTGAAAGACTCTAAAACCACCTCGTTCAGCTCTTGGTGTATCGCTGACCAAGGTTCTGATCACTCGCCCAAAGGGTCGAAAGGCATTCTGGAATTAGTGCTGAGAAATCTTAGGTGGACTGACCGGCGCGGCCAGCCAGAATCCCGCGTCACTTCTGGCTTACCTGGCGATCAAACCGACCAGGTCCCCCCGGTCAATATCGCCGAAATACCGGCTGTCTTCGCTCTCGGCGCGGTTGTCACCCAGCACGAAATAGGAATTCGCGCCGATCGTGATGACCCGGTCCCGAAGCTGTCGCGAGTAGGTCCGAGTGCCCGGATCCAGGTAGGACTCCGGTGAAAGCTGGCCGTTGACGTAAACACGTCCTTCGCGTAATTGCACCCGGTCTCCCGCCACACCAATGATTCGTTTGGCCATGAGTTCCTGCTTGAGTGGACCACGAATCACGACGATGTCGCCCCGTTGATAGTCGCGAAAGCGAGGCAACCAGCAGTTGACCACAAAGCCGTCGCCGGGTTTCAGCGTAGGCATCATGCTTTTCCCCTGAACCATCACAGTCGTGATAACAAAATGTTGAATAAACAAGCAGGTGATGGCGGACCATAGCGCCACGCACAGGAAAATGTAACCATGACGTGTCTCCGGCTTGATGACTCCCTTGACTATCCGCATACCCGAAAACGACTGCCTTTGAGCTCCCATACGTCTTACGTCCTACGTCTTAGCCGCAGCTATATACACTACAGCCCGATCGTTACCAACCGGTAAGCCTACATCTGCACATTCGATGCCATTTACAGCAAGAATTAACACCCGTAATTTCCGAACATTTCATGTGGATTTGACGACGGCGCGCTCTGGCAGTTCAAAAATTCAATGAACTTGCATTGCAATTGCGTTGAATCCATAACCCTCGATGGCAGCTCGATTATGGCTAAAAAAGCCTGCGCTGAACCTGGCGGGCGCATGAAACCGCCACCGCCGAACCGCGGACCGTCCCGGTCCGCAGCAGCATAGCTGGTGGACAGACTCAGGAATGCTCCAGCCCACTTCGACCGGGCGACGTGCTGCGGGCGGGGACCGCCCGCGCTCTGGTGGGAGTGTCAAGATGCGCCCGCAGCTGGGTTGGAGCTCGCATTGGCCTTGCAAATGCGCCGGAGCGGAAAATACTTCGCGCGATGACGAAAGTTGAGGAAGCGACGTGCGCGCCGCTTTTGCTGGGAATCGAGTGCGGTGGCACGCGCTCAACGTTTGTGGCAACCCAGGACGAACGGACCACGTGTTACCAGGGCAAGTTCGGACCGGCCAACCTTCGCCTGCTGACTGATGCGCAACTGGTCCACCATTTTCGCGCCATTGGCGATTCTCTACCGCAGCCAGCCGCGCTTGCGGTCGGCATGGCTGGGGCGCGCAACGAAGCTGACCGCCAGCGAATCCGCCGTGCCGCTGCCAAAGTCTGGCCCGGCATCCCGTGTTACGCGACCAACGACCTGGAAACGGCGCTCGAAGCCGCGGATGGCCCGATCGATCCTCCGCGCGTCCTTTCCGGCTTGCGCAGGGAGATCAATACTGGAACAGGGAGACGTTCCAGTTACGCCGATGCGATCCGATTGATTCCACAAGTGCTGGTGTTGAGCGGCACCGGGTCGTGTTGCTTCGGCAGGACCTGGGACGGGAAAACATCGAAGGTCGGCGGTTGGGGGCATATTCTCGGCGATAAAGGGAGTGGTTTCGAAATCGGACTGCGGGCGCTTAAAGCCGTCGTTTACTATTATGACCGCGATGGCGATTGGTCGAAGCTCGGGCGCCGCATTCTGCGCCGACTGCAACTCAACGAGCCGGACGATTTGATTTCCTGGGTCAAGGACGCGGGCAAGGATGAAATTGCCCTGCTCGCGATCGAAGTCTTCAGCGCGTGGGCTGAGCGCGACGAAATCGCGGCCGACATTCTTGAAGGCGCCGCCCACAGTCTGGCCGGAGACGCCGCGAGTTGCGCCAGACGTCTGGTGAAGCAAGGCACGCCCGTCCAATTCGTTCTGGCTGGCGGCGTGCTGCTGAGGCAGCCACGTTTCGCGAAAAAGGTTGGCTCGTTGATTCGAGAGCTTTGGCCGAACGCCAGCGTCACGCCGCTGAAACGCGAAAGTGTCTGGGGAGCGGTCCGGTTGGCGAAACGGCAGTTACAAAATTCGAAATCCGAGTCTGGACGTGGCCGGGCAACGAATTCCATGGCCGAACCGCAAGCCCTGGCGTTGCCATCGCTGGAATCGCTCGAACTGTCACCGACCGAACAGCGGAACCCGCGTTCGCTGAAACTGGACCGACTTTCCCTTGCAGACGCCATCCTGCTGATGCTCAGCGAGGAGGAACAAATTCCTCGGGCGATTCTGGCTGAACGCGAGCGGATCGAACTGGCGGTAAGATTGATCGCGCGAAGTATTAAGCGAGGCGGGAGATTGTTCTACGTGGGCGCCGGAACCAGCGGACGGCTGGGGGTGCTCGATGCCAGTGAATGTCCGCCAACATTCCGCACACAACCGGAACAGGTCCAGGGCATCATCGCAGGAGGACAACGCGCCTTGTGGGAGGCCGTGGAAGGGGCCGAAGACGAAACAGAGGCCGGCGCCCGGGCGGTCCACTTTCGGGGTGTGGGTCAAAAGGATGTCGTCACAGGCATCACGGCCAGCGGGCGAACGCCGTTCGTCTGGGGCGCCTTGCGCGAAGCCGGACAGCGCGGCGCCAAGACCGTGTTGCTTTGCTTCAACCCGCGAGTGGAAATCCCGCGCTGGCATCGCCCCGACGTCATCATCGCCCCCAATGTCGGCCCGGAAATCCTGACAGGCTCGACGCGGCTCAAGGCGGGCACGGCAACGAAGCTGATCCTGAATATGTTCACCACCCTGGCTATGGTGCAGAACGGCAAAGTGATCAGCAACCTGATGGTGGACCTGAACCCGAGCAATGTGAAACTGCGCGGCCGGGCCGTGCGCATAGTGCGCGAGTTGCTTGGAGCGGACGAGGCAATTGCAAAAGCGGCGCTGAACGAAGCCGGCTGGGTGGTGAAGGAGGCATGGCGGAGACTGAAATCCAGGCCCCGGCGGTTGAGCAAAAAGGTGTTGGGGTAGGACGGGGCTTCAACTCCTTGTATGTGTTTGGCGTAGCGCGGAGTTGCACTCTGTCAGTATCGCCGGGAATTGTCGCAAGCTGCGCAAATTTTACGGACCGCGGCTGTGTGCGGAGCACCAGCCGCAGCAGGCCGGTATTTCCAGGCGCGACGCGCTGCGGCTGGGTCTTCGACCACAGCCGCGGTCCGTTTTGGTTGCGGCTACGCCGCGCTACGAGGCGCGCTCCCGCGCTGAACAGATACCCATCGCTAAGTGGTGGCTTGTGTCCTCGTTGTGTCTGTTTAAAAAAATTTTCAAAAGTTCAGAAAATTTTTGAATGATTCATTGGGGACGATGGTCAACTGGAGACGAGTTGCGCTTTTAGCGCGTTCTTTTTGGAACGAAAATCACCGGGATGCAACTCGAACTCGCCCAAAAGCCTTTGACCATTTCAGTGCATGGCGCTAATCATGCCTGGTCATCAATGCACGTTGTTCGCCCGTATCTTTGCTGACAGCTCATGAACGTACTTTTTGCCGCCGCAACCAAACAATATGAATTGGTTTACGTGTGGCACCAGGCAACGCCCGAAGCCAAGGCCATCATCGCGACGCTCGTGGTTTTCTCCATCGTGGCGTGGTCGGTGATGGCGTCGAAAGCCGTGCAGATGCGCAAGGCCAAGAAGTTGAACCAGCTTTTCAACGGGGAGTTTCGGAGCCAGACCAACGTCCTCGCGATATATGACCGGCGCATCCAGGTGGAGGGTTGTCCGCTGTTCGCCGTCTATCAACAGGGCAGCGCTGAATTGGACGTCCGACTGAAGACCCTGGGCGGTGAAGGGCGCAAGGTGGTCCTGTCGCTCAAGTCCATGGAGCACGTGAAGCGCACGTTGGAACGGTCCGTCGCACAGGAGTCGCTCAAGCTGGAATCGGGGTTGATCCTGCTGGCGATCGCGGTGAGCGGCGCCCCGTTTCTGGGCCTGCTCGGGACGGTCTGGGGCGTCATGAGCACGTTCGGCGGCATCGCGATGTCCGGCAGCGCGAATTTGCAGGCGATGGCCCCTGGCGTTGCGGCGGCCCTGGTCACCACCGTGGCCGGACTGCTCGTCGCCATCCCGTCCATGTTCGGTTACAACTGGCTGGTCCACAATCTCCGGGTGCAAACGGTGGAACTGGACAATTTCGCACAGGAGCTCGTCTCCAAAATGGAAACCGAATATCTGAAAGACGAGGACGATATTTTTAGAACCAAAGAGGACTCGTGACCATGCGCCGCTTTTCACAACGCAGTTATCTGGTGACGCTCAGCGAAATCAACATCACCCCGTTGCTCGACCTTGCGTTCGTCTTGTTGATCATTTTTATCATCACCACGCCGTTATTGGAGCAGGGACTGGAGTTGAAGCTGCCCCAGGGCGGCAAACCAGACCGGTCATTGCGGAAGGAGGATTTTCGGACAGTCGAAATCAGCGCGCGGGGCTACTACCTGTTTGATGGCCGCCGCATGACACTTCCCCAGGTCCAGCAGACCCTGGCCCGGGAATTTCGAGGTAATCCGAACCTCGCGGTGTTCATCCGGGCGGATAAAGGCACGCCATTCGACGATGTGTTCCAGGTGACGGATGTGTGCGCCAACCTGGGCATCAAAGTCTCTTTTCGCTCGGAACCGCGAGAAACCAAGCGATGAACCGGGTGCAGAAAAAATGTTTGATCGCATCGCTCGCGCTGCACGCGCTGCTTTGCGTCATTCTGCTGGTCGGGCCGGCCTTCCTCTCGTCGAATCAAAAGGCCAGTGACCAGCCGACGCTGCAAGTGATCCCCTCGAAGATCGTCGATTCGCTGTTTTCCGGCGGAGGCAATCCGAACGCCAAACCGCCCACAGCGCAAAGGGTCGCGGAACCTCCCCCTCCAGCGCAGCAAGCCGATACACCACCCGATCCAACACCGATCCAAATAAGGCAGGAGCGAAAGCCCCCGGAGATAATCAAACAAGAGGCTGTCGAAAAACCCGCGCCGCAAAAGCCTGGAATTAAGGTCAGCACTACCGTCGTCAAACGCGCCGCGGACAAGGAAGAGAAAGCGCAGGCGGAGGCCGACGCGAAAGCTCAGGCCGAAGCCAAGGTGCGGGCGAAGGCGGAAGCCGACGCGCGCCGGCGCGCGTCGCAACAATTGGAATCGCGACTCAACAGCGCTTTCGAATCCTTGAGCAACAACCTGTCCTCCGGCACAACGGTCGAACCGCTGGGTCCCGGCGGCGAGGCGTATGCCGATTATGGCCAGGTCGTCAAAAGTTATTACGACCAGGCGTGGATCGATCCTGAGGATGTCTCGGCGGATGCCGCCACTGTGAAGGTCAAGGTCGTGATCCGGCGCGATGGCACGGTGATCGCCGACCCGATGACGCAGCGGTCGGGGATTCCGTCGCTGGACAAATCGGTTCAGAACGCGCTGGACCGCGTTCGCCTGCGAAGTCTGCCGCCTTTCCCCGCAGGGGCGAAGGAAAGTCAGCGCACCTACATCATCAATTTCAACCTCAAAGCGAAACGACTCGTCGGATGAAACACGTTAATTGCACGGTTGGATCGGCTACACCCGGTTCCCCCTCACCCCAGCCCTCTCCCTTGGGGAGAGGGAGAATGCTCCACCGCCTCGCGATCGAACTCGCGCCGGAGTTTTCCCAACGTCCATCCACTCAAAAGCAATACGACGCCACCTGTTCCCTCTCCCTGGTATGTGTTTGCCGAGGAGCGGACGCAACTGTAGCGCAGGCGTCCTCGCCTGCGAGTTCGGGCGACGTCTCTTCGCCAGAATTCCGAGTTGGGCGAGGACGCCCACTTAACTCGCAGTCGAGACGGCTGCGCTACGCTAAACAGATACTCTCCCTGAGGGAGAGGGTCAGGGTGAGGGGGAAAGGCTCGGCCGGCCGATCCAGTCGTGGCACACTTCAGGGATTGCTAAACTCTTGGTGCCTCAGTCTCGTGGCTTTGCTTTCATTGCCTCATTGCTCGGGCTGGCTGTCGGCGCAGGAGGAATTTGACATCAACCGGTCCGGCGGAGTGAAACGAATTCCAATGTCTATGGAGGGCTACTCAGGGGAGGCGCTGTCGGTGCTGCGATTCGACCTGGAAATTCAAGGCTTCGAAATCACCAGCGCTGACAAGGCGCAATATCTCGTGAGCGGCAACAACAACTCCAGCGTCGTCGGCCGCGTGACCGACCGCATCAACAAGGCGTCGTTGCTGGCCAAGGAATACACCGGCGGCACGACGCGCTCCGAGGCGCATGCCTTCTCTGACGACATCGTGGAGAAGATCACCGCGCGAAAAGGAATTGCGCGTACCAAGATCGCGTTCAAGGTCGAGAACGGGCCCAACAGCGAAATCCTGGTGGCTGACTACGACGGGCACAACGCCATCGCGGTCACCCGGGACCAAACCATCACTCGTGATCCGGCCTGGGTGCCCGGCCGACGCATACTGTATTACACATCATATAAAGCAGGAAATCCGGACATCTATTCGCACGATTTACAGAGCGGAGGCCGCCGCACGTTTGCCGGGTATCCGGGACTTAATTCCGGCGCCGCGCCGTCGCCGGATGGCCGGCGTGTGGCGATGGTTTTAAGCAAAGGCGGCAGCCCGGACATTTACGTGTGCGATGCCGACCGGAGCAACCTGAAACAACTGACCAAAACCAAGGAAGCCGAGTCTTCGCCCTGCTGGTCGCCGGACGGCCAGACGATTTGCTTCTCCTCGCGCGCCCAGGGCACATCAGCGCTTTTCCTGGTTCCGGCGAATGGCGGCTCGATGCGCAAGTTGGGAGCCGTGGGCGCCGGCAACTGCACGGAACCGGATTGGTCGCCCGACGGAAAGTCGATCGTGTTTACGAGGCTGGCCGGGGACTTCGAAATCTGTGTCGTGCCGGCCAGCGGCGGTTCAGTGACACCGTTAGTGGCGTGTGAAGATCCGTCCTGGGCGCCGAACTCGCGCACCGTGATTTTCACACGCCGTGTGAAAGGCAAAAGAGTGGTCTCTTTGCTTGACGTGCCCACCAAACAAACTAAGGATA
>Ga0070689_100001569_pt1 | contig 14573 bp, 14 predicted proteins | sample KBSS23HmetaG_FD_64669 | JGI IMG/M metagenome (GOLD analysis project Ga0070689, IMG submission 64669) | Switchgrass rhizosphere microbial communities from Kellogg Biological Station, Michigan, USA - KBS S2-3H metaG | ecosystem: Host-associated > Plants > Roots > Rhizosphere ...
CGCGGCGCCGTACACATCGACCATGGAAATGACCTCGGCGATCACCGGCGAGTGGAAGAACTACTGCGCCCACCGCATCGCCAAGGCGGAAGTGCCGGCAAAAGGCGGCAACGTGTCGATCCACCTGGCCACCGCCAACCAGGTCATCGAGCTCGGGCCGGTGTTCGTATTCAACTTCGGCAAGGACTACAAGGAATCCAGACTCAAGGGATGTGATGGTTAAAAAGCGGCGGACCATTCCCGCGGCGGTGCGCGAGTTGTGTCTCGCGTTTCCGGAAGCCGAGGAGTTCGAGTCACACGGCTCTCCCAACTTCCGCTCCCGCAAGGGCAAGGTCTTTGCCGTCTGGGCGCTGAATCATCACGGTGACGGGCACGTGGGCCTGTGGCTCAACACGCCCGCGCTCGAGCAATCGCGGCTGCTGGCTTCATCGCGGCAGCTGTTCAAGCCGCCGTACGTCGGGCCGAGCGGCTGGATCGGCGTCGAGCTCAACAAGGGAATCGCGTGGGGACGCGTGTGCGAGCTCGCGCACATGGCCTGGCTGAACAGCGCACCCTCGAAGCTGCTGGCGCGCGCCCCGCGTCCGCCGGCCGTGGCGGCCCCCACGGTGAAAATGAAACCCGCCGAGATCGATCGCCTGCTCGAGCCGCGGGCACAGAAGGCGTTGCGGCTGTTGCGCAAGATCTGCGGCTCGCTGCCAGAGACCGTCGAGGACACACAGATGGGGTCGGTGGTGTGGCGAGCCGGCAAGCGCAGCTTCTTCATGCTCCACGATTACGGCAAGGGTCTCGAAGCGCAGTTCTGGGTGGGCATCGAGCGCCAGGGACCGCTTGAAATGGATCCGCGACTCTCGATCCCGCGTTACATGGGCAGCAAGGGCTGGATGTCAATGGATCTAGAGAAGGGTACCCACCCGAGCGAACTACAGGAATTCGCGCTCGAGAGTTATCGGCACTTCGCGTCGCGTCGCGCGGTGGCGTTGCTCGAATCGCGTCAGGACGTTGCCCGCACCTGACATCTGTTGTACCCAAGCCGCGTCCCCTATTGGCGTCAGATTGCGCTGAGCATCCTGCTCCCTCATGGTGCGCGGCGTTCGCTAGGGATAGAAGATCGCGTCCTCCGTGACGCGTGAATGGTAATCAACTCCTATGGAAGGGAGACATCATGAACCTACGTCATCGTGGACTAACTACGCTCGCGGGTGCTGCCGCGATCGCATCGCTGGCGATTTTCGCCTCCGGCACGAGAACTTCGGCACAAAACCTGCAAGCCGCCATACCGGACGGCGAATCGAACCGCTTCACTCCTTCGACGGTGGCCGTCGATCCTGAAGGCACGTCGGCCGCGGACGCGCTGACCGGTGCGGTCCCCGGGGTTGCGAGCCAGGCGGTGACCTCCGAGCCGCCCTCGAGCGGCTTCTTCCGTGAGGCGCCGACGGGCTTCGACAACCGCACCAACGGTTTCGATTTTCAGGGTCCGGCGTTCGATACCCTGAACGAGGACAACGTCGTCGCAGGCCGATCGTTCAACGACAACCGCTTCATCTTCGAGGAGGTCGAGAAGATAGCCGACGGCCTGGGCCCGACCTACAACGCCCAGTCCTGTCGCGAATGTCACCAGAATATCGTCACGGGCGGCGCCAGCCAGATCGCCGAGCACCGCACCGGGCGCATGGACCTGCTGCAGTTCGTGGAATCGGTGGGCGGCTCCCTGATCCAGTCGCGCGCGACGAACGCCGACATCTTCGAACGCGTGCCGTTCGAGGACAGCGTCAGCACGTTCCGGGTCTCGACCAACACGCTCGGTGCCGGATTCATCGAGGCGATTCCCAACAATACGATCGCGGCGATCCGCGATGCCCAGCCCGCATCGATCCGCGGCACGGCGCTCGAGGTGGCAGTGCTCGAGGCCAACAACGCACCGCGCTTTGGCCGGTTCGGTTGGAAGAGCCAGCACGCCAGCCTGCAGTCCTTCGCGGCGGACGCGTACCTCAACGAGATGGGTATCACCTCGCCGCTGCTGCCCACGGAGAACACCTCGCTGGGACGCAACGTCGGGTTCGGAACGCCCTTCGATCCGGTGCAGGATCCGGAGGACGACGGTGACGACGTGGTCGCCTTCGCGAACTTCATGCGCGCCACCAAGGCACCGCCGCGCGGTCCGATCACTTCGCAGGTTCGGGCTGGCGACACGCTGTTCAACCAGGTTGGCTGCGGTGCGTGCCACATTCCGACGCTCCGGACAGCGGCGCCGGGGACGCGCATCAACGGTGGTGCGCTGCGGGTGCGGGATGCGGTAGGGAACAAGATCATTCATCCCTACAGCGACTTCCTGCTGCATGACATCGGCACGGGCGACGGCATCCCGGTTTTGCCGGGCGCACAGTTCGCCGGCACGGCGGCGCAGATTCGTACGGCACCGCTGTGGGCGCTGCGCACGCGCAACCGGTTGATGCACGACGGCCTGTCGTTCACCAAGCAGGAGGCCATCTCTCGTCACGCCAACCAGGGGTCGGCGGCGAAGAGCGCCTATGACGCACTCAGCCAGGCACAGAAGGACCAGGTGCTGGCTTTCCTCGACTCGCTTTGAGTTGAAGATCGAAGGTTGAGTGCGCCGGCGGGCGCGCGGGTCAATGGATCGACCCGCGGCCCGCCGTGTTGTTGAACGCTTTCGCGACCTCGAGATCCTTCGCGACTTCTCCCCGGATCAACGCCCAGTGGAACAGGTTGTTCGGATTCGCATCGAAGGAATTGCCGTTGTAGTGCGCCAGCTTCATGTTCTTGTAGATAGGGCGGGTGACGTGCACGAGTTCGTCCCAGGCCGCCAGTGCCTTGCGCATGCGGACGATGGCCTGTTTCCGGGCGCGCGCATCACCGCCGCTGCGATAGGTCTGCAGCGCCACTGCGCCGCGCAGTTTTTCGGCGAGGTGCAGCCCGAGCTGACTCCAGGCTTTCACGTCGGCCACCTCGTACATGAGTGAGTTGTTGCCGGAAGTGTCGATGGACTTGACCAGGGAGAGTGCCGCGCGGCAGTCGCGTTCCAGCAGATCGGCAAGCTGCAGCGGCGTGATGCGGTCCGGGCCGAACGAGCCGCCGGCGGCCAGGGTCTTCACGTAATCGGCCACCGAGACATAGGCAGGATCCATCGTCGGCTGGTTGATCAGGTTGTCGACGCCGATGTAGTGCGTCTCCTCGCCCTGCAGAGCCAGCAAGCCCTCGCCGTACAGCGTGAAGTCCCAGCGCGAGTCGTAGAGCGAGGCGATCCGCATCTGGGTATTCGAGGCGAGTGCATAGGCCTTGAGCAGCGGGCGTGCCTTGTCGCCATAACGCCGTGTGAATCCGGCTTCGAACAGCGAGTCGGGCGTGGCGGGGTCGTACAGCAGCCGGCCCCACAGTTCGTAGAACAGCCACTGGCGCTGGAAGGCGTATTTCCAGTCGACGGGGTGTTTGGCCGTGAAGTAGTCGAGCGCCGGGATGTAGGTCTCGGAGCCGACGAAGTAGCCGCCGACGTAGTCGTGGCGCCCGTCATTGTTGGCATTCTGGGCGATGTGCTCGCGGACGAATTCCGGCACGCCCCAGCGCAGCGCGAAGAAGTCTTCATTGCGCACCTGCCAGACGATGCGGTAGTTGCTCGGCAGCGGATTGAAGTAGGTGTCGCCGAGCTTGCCGCCGTGAACCTTGACCAGTCGCGGCGTGGAATGGCCATGTGACCAGTTGAATTTCATCTCCACCCAGATCGGGCCATCGAACTTGTCGTCGAGTTTTTCCATCGCTGCACGAGTGATCTTCTCGACGTCGGCGCTCACGCCCGGGCCCGAGGTGAGCCCCGAGGAGAACGGCACGCGGTGGATGAGCTTCACCGGGGTCGCGCGTTTCGCCGCCAGTGCTCCCGCGATGAACACTTCGTCGACGAATTGTTGTCGCTCGAGCGGGGTCATGCCGCCCATGCCCTCACCGTGTGACACGCCGATGCCGTCGAGGTCCGGATACTCTTCCAGCATCTGCGTCACGCTCTCGCGCAGGTAGCGCTTCGTGATCTCCGAGGTGTCGCCGTCGACGTAGTAGTGCGGGTAGAAATTCCTGCTGGCCGGGTTGTGCGCCTTCTCGAACTCCTCGCTGACGAAAATGCTCCAGAACACCTGGTAAGTGTCGAGCCCGCGCTCCTTGGCCATGCGGAAGATTTCGCGGTACAGGTGCTGCCACTCCGCGAACTGCTCCGGCGTCCACTTGCCGGCTTCCGGAAAATTCTTCGGGCGGATCATGTAGGTGAACGGGTGCATGGTCCACAACGAGATCGCGTTGAAGCGGTTCTCGGCCATCATGTCGAGGAACGCCTCCCAGAATTTCAGGTCGCGCACGGTGTCGTAGTGCTGATCGATGGCGGAGGTCGGCCGGTAGCTGTCCCAGGGCGTGTTGAACTTGATGCCGCGAAAGGCGAGTGCGGGCTTCGAATGCGTCGGCGCGACGGCGTCGAGCGGCGTGCCGTCGAGCAGTTGCTCGCGCAATTCCAGCGCGCCGTAGATGAGCCCGCGCGAATCGCCGCCCACGATGGTGAAATTGCGGCCGCTGGCGCGGATCGAGAACGCCTCGGCGCCCAGATCCTTGTCGACCCTGAGCTCGATGACGGCGTTGGCGCCCTGCGCGGGCATCACCCCCGGCGAATCCAGCGCTTCACGCAGGCGGCGCGAGGCGTAGTCGGCCTGCGGCGAGTTCAGCGTGCTGAGGATGGTGAAGTTCGCGGCGTGCGCCTGCGCGCCCGACAGCACGAGCGCCAGCGTGGCGAAGAATCGCGCGGCTCGAGGTCCCTGCGGGCGGCGCATCACTTTGGCGCGGGTCCCAGCGACTGTTGCAGTCTGAGCATGCTGTCCTGGCTCACCTGGATGAATCCGCGCCGTGGCCGGTCGATGTCGAGGATGACGATCAGCACCAGCGCGATCATGAACGCGAACGTCGAATTGGAGACCGGCCAGCGGCGGCCGTTCAGCCCCGAGCTGTAGGCCACCTGCCCGAGCGCAATGATCGACACCACGAACAGCAGGATGATCACCGCATCCGGCACCCGGTCCTGGATCGAGCGGTGGCGCTTCTCGTGCAGGTCTATGACGTCGTTCATCGCGGCGGTGAACAGCGCCGCCGGATGAGATTGCGGGCTCGCCATGCCGGCGTCGCGGGCGATGCCCCACAGCTGGTTCTCGAGGTCGAAGGCCCGTTGCTCGGCGGCCTTGACGGCGTCCAGGTCGACGATGGCCGCGCGGTAGTCGAGCCAGGCCTGGACATAGGCGCGGAACAGCGGCGCGGCCCGTTCGCTGTACGGACTTCCCAGCAGGCGTGAGCGCAGCTCCGCCGTGCCGATGGCATTGGCCTGGTCCATGATCACTGTCTTGCGGTTGTCATAGCGAGACACTGCCATGGCAAAGGTGAAGCCAAACAGCAACGCGAGCAGGCCGAGTGTCGCGCCCTGCAGCGCGTTGCTGTGCGATTTTTCGGGATCGTTCGAGGGGTTGTGCCGGCGGCGGCCGAGCCGGTACCCGAATTCGAGCGCGGCGTAGAAGGCCGCGATGGTCAGCAACAGCAGGGTGACCAGTCTGAATTCCAGCAGCATGTCCATGTCCGTTCCGCCGCAGAGGGTGCCAGAGCATACCTGTTGGGACTAACACGTATTGGATTGCCAGCGGTGTCAGTGCATAAGCGCCGCAGGACCCAGCCTCGCTCCCGGGTCATCGAAGGATCGATACAACCAGGGGGACTACCCATGTCATTTTGCAGACCTTCCGCTGCGACATGGCGGAACGTGGCTGCGTGCATCCTGCTCGCGGCAGCCGCCATTCCCGCTCGCGCTCAAACTCTTCCCACGGCGCAACAGGTTGCCAGCCAGATCAACGTCGGCTGGAACCTCGGCAACACGCTCGAGGCCATCTGCGGCGAGACCGCGTGGGGCAACCCGGCTGCCAACCAGGCGCTGGTCAACAGCGTCAAGGCGGCCGGGTTCAATGCCATCCGTATTCCGGTGTCCTGGAACTGCCACATCACCGACGGCTCGACGAATATTCCCGCCGACTGGATGACGCGTGTGAAGCAGGTGGTCGACATGGCCATCGGCCAGAACATGTACGTCATCATCAATATCCACTGGGACAACGGCTGGCTGCAGGATCACGTGACCTTCGCCGACCAGAGCGCGGTCAACGCGCGCCAGCAGGCGCTGTGGACGCAGATCGCGAATACCTTCAAGACTTACGACCAGCACGTGCTGTTCGCCGGCACGAACGAGGTGCATGCGAACTTCAATACGCCAACCGCAGAGAACAACACCGTTCAGCAGTCGTACAACCAGACTTTCGTGAACGCGGTGCGCGCTACGGGCGGTAACAACGCCTCGCGCACGCTGGTCGTGCAGACGTACAACACCAACATCCAGTTCGGCATCGATTTCTTCAACCTGCCCACCGACACGATCGCCAGTCGGCTGATGGTCGAGGTGCACTACTACGATCCGTATGACTTTACTCTGAACCCGAACGGCGCCTGCAATTTCTGGGGCGCGCCTTTCCCGGACTCGGGCAGCAACTGCAACTGGGCTTACGAGCCCTGGGTCGACGCGCAGTTTGCCAAGCTCAAGACCAAGTGGGTGGACCAGGGCATACCGGTGATCATCGGCGAATACGGCGTCGAGACGCGGCCTGGAAAGAGTCTCGACGCACGCGCCTGGTGGGACGAGTACATCAACCGGGCCGCGGCAGCCAACGGTCTCAAGACTTTCTACTGGGACAACGGCGCGCCCTCCACCGGCAACACCTTCCGCGTCTTCGACCGCAACACCGGCGCCATCGTCGATCAACAGATACTCGACTCGATCCTGCGCGGATCGGGCATCGGCGACCCGGGCAAGATGTTCCCGCTGACGACCACGGTGAATCCCAGCGGTGGTGGCACGATCACCCGCAGCCCGAACGCGATGCAGTATGCCGGTGGCACCGATGTGTCGCTGACGGCAACGCCGGCGTCCGGCAACGACTTTGTAGGTTGGACCGGCGACGCAAGTGGCACCGCCAATCCGAAGACGGTACGTATCCTGGCCGATACGACGGTGACCGCCAATTTTGTTCCGCACGGATCGGGCGGCAGCGGCACGATCCTGCGTGAGTACTGGCTCAACGTCACGGGCAACACTGTCGCGAGTCTGACGGGCAGTGCTAACTACCCGAACAGCCCGACGGGCAGCGAGCAGCTCACCTCGCTCGAGGGGCCGACCAATACCGCGGACAACTATGGATCGCGCATCCGCGGCTACGTGCATCCGCCGATCACGGGTGCGTACACGTTCTGGATCGCCAGCGACGACGCGGGCGACCTGCTGCTCTCCACCAACGACAATCCGGCCAATGCCACGCGGATCGCCTTTGTCGACAGCTGGACCGATCCGCGACAGTGGACCAAGCTGGCGTCGCAGCGCTCAGCGAGTATCAATCTCGTCGGCGGCCAGAAGTACTACATCGAGGTGCTGCAGAAGGAAGCCACCGGCGGAGACAATGTCGCCGTCTCGTGGCAGGGGCCCGGCATTACGCAGACGGTGATTCCCGGCAACTTCCTGTCGCCGTTCGTTCCGGTCGCGGGCTCATTCTCGTTGTCGGTGACCAGGGCCGGCACGGGCAGCGGCACCGTGACCTCATCTCCATCCGGCATCAACTGCGGATCGACCTGCAGCGCAAACTTCACCAGCGGCGCATCGGTGACGCTCACGGCCGCGGCGGCGGGCGGTTCCACCTTTTCCGGCTGGAGCGGTGCGTGTACCGGGACCGGGGCCTGCACCGTGTCGATGACGGCGGCACGGTCGGTGACCGCGACCTTCAACAGTTCTGCGACCACCTTCGCGTTGAGCGTCACCAAGGCGGGTTCCGGATCGGGCGCCGTCACCTCGTCGCCCGCCGGCATCAATTGCGGCGCGACCTGCAGCGCCAACTTCGCGAGCGGCGCGTCGGTGACGCTCACGCCCGCGGCGGCTAGTGGTTCGACTTTCACCGGCTGGAGTGGCGCGTGTTCGGGGACTTCGACCTGTTCCGTGTCGATGACGGCCGCGCGCGCGGTGACCGCGACCTTCAACAGCTCGTCGAGCTTTCCATTGAGCGTCACGAAGGCGGGTACCGGCACCGGTACGGTGACCTCGTCACCGACGGGCGTGAATTGCGGCACGGCCTGCAGTGCCAACTTCGCGACCGGCACCTCGGTGACTGTCAGCGCGGCGGCTGCCAGCGGTTCGGTGTTCGCGGGCTGGAGCGGCGCCTGCAGCGGCACCGCGGCCTGTGTGTTGTCGATGACCGTGGCGCGCAACGTGACGGCGACGTTCAATACGTCGGGCACCGGCGCGACCTGCGCCAACCCGATCACGTTCACCAATAACACGGGCAACTTCAACACCACCGGCGCGGTTTGCTACCGCACCAACATGAATATCAACGGCTGGGGTTGCTCGAACTTCGATGGCCGCACGCTCACCGTGGGCGGCCAGGCACGTGCCTGCGGGCAGGTGCCGCTGACGCGAGCGGCCGATGGTTACTACTACTTCGCCGTGACCGCAGGCACGTTCCCGTGGGCGAGCCTGTTCGCGTGGTAGACGAAAGACGGTGGATGCGTCGGGCGGGGACGCCCGGCGCGTCATTCACCTGCTGACCAGTCTCAGGATGATGGCGAAGAAAATCAGGGGCAGGCACGACGCGGCGAACAGCCCGGCGAACATGCCGAGGAGTTCCTCGCCCAATCGACTGTCGGCTGCACCGAAAGCCAGCGAACCCACCGCGCTGAAGAACGCGAGATACAGACAGATGAGCGAGCTGACCACCAGCCGCCCCGGCAATCGATCGATCTTGCGTTCTTCACTCATGGCCTAGAAAGAAGTGCAGCCGTCGGTCGTGACGCGAAGCACGGCCTCCTGTCGAAATCGTTTTTTGTACTGTTCCACGATGTCCCGCACGGCGGCTTCACTCTTCATATCTGCCGCGTGGACGAGATTCAGGACATGCGAGGCCTCGCGAGTGAGCGAGCCGTCCGCGGAGCGCCATTGCCCCGAGGCATCCCAGGTGGTGAGGCCCTGTGGAAAATGCGGAGTTACGACATCGCGCAGGAATCCGTTCCAGGCGTCTGCGGACACCACGCCATCGGGCGTTGCCGTGCCGAAGTAGATCAATTCGTTGACCGCCGCTTCCTGGCCCGTCGCGCATCGCGGCGGGGCCGTCGTGCAGCCCGCGCAGAGCAGGGCGAGGCTGACGAGCGCGGCGCGGCTCATGCACACACGCCGAAGACGTTGCCTTCGGGATCCTGGGCCAGGAAGAAGTTCATGCCGGCAGGTGCCCACGGCGGCGGACGCTCGTCGATCTGGCCACCGAGGCGCCTGGCCTCGCTGCGGGCGTGCGTCAGATCTTTCACCGCGAAGTCCAGGCGGACCGCGCCGCGTTCACGGCGCTGTACGGGCTCGCCCGACGCCACCACCGGCATCAGATGCGGCGGGATCTGGTGGATCATCAATTCGAATCCGGAGCAGTCGAGCACCGCGTGATATTCGTCGCCGCGCAGCACGGCCACGCCCAGCACCTGGCGATAGAAAGTGCTGACGATCGCGAGATCGCGCACGAACATCACCGCATTGACGGCAGAGGAGGCTCCCATGCTCAAGCTTTCACGGTGCGACGATGGTGAATCCCGGTACCGCGTCCAACTCTACGTGCCCGCGGTGATACATGTCGACAAACACCGTGCGATTCGGCGGCGCATCGCAGACCACGTTGTAGATGTCCATGATCGAGCCGTAGGGGCTCAGGTCCGCGGCGGAGCCCACGCGATCCACCACCGGTGGTTTGCCTTCCGGGCAGCGCAGGCGCGCGAGATAGCGATACTCACCCTCGACTCCCTCCACGCGCACCGGGTTTTCCTTCGTGCCGAGCGGATGCTTCAGCACCTCCTGCATTTGCGCCTCATTCAGCTTGCGCGGTGCCTGCATCGAAAGCATGGAGTCGAACATCTCGTCTTCCTTCGACGGCGCCGCGCAACTCGCGAGCAGGGCGGCGGACAGGACGAGCAGGATTATTCGGTTGATCATCACAGTCGGCTCCAGGTAGATGGACCGCGGGACTGGCGCTCAGCTCAGGGCGCGCTGGACGCCGAGAACCAGGAGCAGGCCCAGCAGCAGTCCCGTGGGATAAAACGTCAGCGCGAATCCGAACGCGCGGGAAGGGGCTCCCTTTGCGTACCCGGCAAAGAAAGACAGCCGCCCGACGAAAAACATCGCGGCGGCGGCCGGAACCAGCGGCAACAGGTTTCCTGGCGCGATGATCGAGGTGGCGACATACACCGGGATCGCCAGGCACATCTGCTCCAGGGTGTTCTGCAGCAGCGACTGGAGAAGTCGCGCCCGCTCGCTCCCGGTAGTCAGGGCGCTGCCGTTGATATCTTCCGGCGTGAAGAAGCGATGCTTGGCGAGTCGTGCGATGCAGATCAGCAGCACCAGGGCCGGCGACACGATCGCCCAACCTGCAAGCTGAATCCGGTCAGCGACATCGGAGCCGAAAGTACGGAGGCGTGGCAAGTACAGCGCGGCAACCACGAACAACACGACGGCCGTGACCAGCGCCAGGGCCATTCCGCGAGCCACACCGAGCTGAGTCTTGTCGGGGATCATCATGCGTGCAGGAGCCCGGCGGACCGCGAGAATTCCACGACTTTTTCTACGGTGGGCGCCATGAGCTTGCGTTCGCCGGCTCTGGATTTCCACGTGAGTGTCGATCCATCCCTGAGTGAAATTTCGATTCGATGCCTGCGACCACCAAACGCGACTTTCACGCCCCAGATCGCCGCCAGGCACAGCGCTCCGATTTTTATGTGGGTGCCCGGCTGCAGGTCGCCCCAATAGATCGCGAGCATCACGACAATGAAGGCCAGAAGGGCGAGCAACAGCCATCCCGCGGCGATCTTGAATACCGGAAGGTCCTCCCGGTACTCGATGCTCACGCAATCGGACAGGGGGTACCTGACAAGCTCGTAGCCTTCCTTCGAAACGAACTTGCGCTTCAGGTAGATCACGTGCTGCGTCGTCAGCCCTGCGATGCTGTTGAGTTGCCGCAGGTATTCATTCGGAAAGACGAGGGTCGCGACACTTTGTTCTTTTTCAGCCATTGTTCTCCCCCATTGATTCACTAGAGCACAGCATTGTTCCGGCCGTCAAACGCGTGATAGAACCCGACTCATGACTGACAACAACTCGAATCAAACGGTTCTCATCACCGGCGCTTCCTCCGGCATCGGAGCCGGTCTCGCGCGTGAATTCGTCGCACGCGGATATCGAGTGGCGCTGGTCGCCCGCCGGCTGGAGCAGCTCGAGTCGCTGGCGGCGGAGCTGAATACTTCGGGTCCGCGCGCCACCGCTCACAAGGCCGACGTCACGATGGATGGCGAGATCGGGCGAGTGGTCGCGGAGCTCGCGGCGCGCGACGTCGTGCCCGGCATCGTGATCGCGAACGCCGGGTTCGGCATCGTCGGCAAGGCGCAGGATCTCGCGCTGGCTGACTACCGGCGTCAGCTCGAGACCAACGTCTTCGGCGTATTGCGAACCTTCAAGGAATCCGCGGACGCCCTGCGAAAGACGGGCGGACGGTTCGTCATCCTGGGCAGCGTCGCGGGCCACATCTCCGCACCTGGCGGTTCACCTTACGCGATGAGCAAGTTCGCGGTGCGCGCGCTCGCCGAGGCCATGCATGGCGACCTGCGCAGCATCGGTGTGGCATGCACCTTGATCTCGCCGGGCTTCGTGGATTCGGACATCCGGCGCGTCGACAACCGCGGCGGCCTGCACCCGGAAGCGAAGGATCCGGTCCCGGAATGGCTGCGCATGAAAACCGTCAAGGCGGCGCGCGTCATGGTGCGCGGCATCCTGGCCGGGAAGCGCGAGGTCATCGTCACCTTTCATGGCAAGGTGATGATCTTCATGGCGCGGCACCTGCCGCGACTCACGCGGTATCTGCTGCTGCGCTCGTACCGTGCGCGGCCGGAGCCGGCGTCCCGCTAGCAGGCGTTCAACCGCCGGCCGGCTTCATTCCGCAGCGGAACATGGCCGCGACGATGGAGTGACTGCTGTCGGGTACCTTCCCGGTCTGCTTGTATTCGTCGCGATCCTTCCGGCTGTCTCTGACAAACTCTTTGAAATTATCCACCGTGATGCCATCGACCTCTTTCTGGATGCAGCCGCAGAAATCGGCGCGCGGCGGGCTCTTGCCGCCATGAGAATCGATCTCCTGGACGAGGTCGGCGCAGAATGAAGGAAACGTGCTCTTGAACCCCGGCAGAAGACATTCGGTTCCCGAACGCTCTGCCACCGCGGTGAGTCCCTGCATGGAACCCGTGCGCAAGTCTTCCGGCGTGATGTCCTCGCCGAATTTCCGGCTGGCGCAGGTGCAGTAATCCGAGGTCGCGATCAGGCTGGTCAGCCAGCGCGCCACGGGCGGCGCCTGGTCGTTCATTTTGTTCTGGTATTCCGCGATGCCTTTGCGACAGGTGCTGTCGATCGCCGTCTTGATCTGGTCGACGGTCTTGGTCTCCTCGGGCGTGAAACCGTCGGCGGCGTATACCACCTGGGCGGCGAGCAATAGCAGGCAAAGGCGAAGTTTCATGTGGACGCTCCCTGGACTCGGGGCACGGTATGCGAACCCGCCGGGAGGGTCAAAGGAACTCCGCTAACTACGTGAACTGGTTCAATTCGCGGCGGCGGATGTCGCCGATGTGACATCGCGTCCCGCGAAGTACACGCTCGTTGGGCGCGTGATGCGCACTTCGTCGGCCGTGGTCTTGTCCCCGAGGGTGCGGTCGAGCACGATGAAATCCGCCCGCATGCCGGGCTGCAGCGATCCGATCTCGCCATCCCGGCCGATGAGTTTCGCGGCGTTGAGCGTGTAGGCAGCCAACATTTGATCCAGCGCCAGCGCTTCCGCGGGGACGAGCGGAGCGCGTTCGGGCTCCTTCGGGTTCTTGCGCGACATCGCGGTGGCCATGGCTTCGAACGGGTTGAAGCTGCTCACGTCCCAGTCGCTGCCGCCGGCAATTTCGGCACCGGCCGCGAGCAGCGATCGGGCGGGATACTGCCGGCCCATGCGGTCGGGGCCGATCCACGGCGTCAGCGCCTCGATGCTGTAGTTATCCGGCTGTGCCCACAGCAGCTGCAGCGATGGATAGACGTGCAACGCCGTGAATCTCGGCAGGTCGGCCGGATCGATCAGCTGCAGGTGCGCAATGCTGAAGTTCTCCTGGTTGCCGGTGGCGCGTGCGGCGCCAAAAGCATCCAGGGTCTCGCGCACCGCGGCGTCGCCGATGGCATGGACGTGAATGTTGAAACCATGCCGGCCGGCCTCCTGGATGAAAGCGGTCATGTCGGCGTGCGCCATGTACAGCTTGCCGTGCGACTTGCCGGGTTTGCCTTTCGCGTCGTTGTATGGCGCGAGCAGCGCGGCGGTCTGCGTCGGGTATTCCATCACGCCATCGGCGAACAATTTGATGTAGTCAGCGCGGAACAGCGCATTGCCCGCGAGCTTTGCACGCAGCGCCTCGAGGCGCTTGAACTCCTCGGGCTTGTTCTCGCCGCTGCTCTCGAACGCGACAGTGACCCGCGCATCGAGCTGGTCGAGTCGCGCGAGCTCGGCATAGGCATCGACGGTGGGCTCGTCGGTGTTCGCCTCCAGGTAGCTGGTGATGCCTACGGCATGTAGTTTGGGCAACACCTTGCGCAGCGCATCGAGGCGCTTGTCGAGCGTGGGCTTTTCCATCACGCCGAGTGCGAGACCGGTCGCGCCATCGACGAGGAAGCCGGTGGCGTCACCGCTCGCGTCCCGCTCGATGCGCCCGTCGGCGGGGTTCGGCGTTTTGCGTGTGATTCCGGCGAGCTCGAGGGCGCGGGTGTTCACCCAGGCGGTGTGGCCGTCGGTGCCCCATAAGAAGAGTGGGCGCTGCTTCTCGATGGCGTCCAGGTCCTGCCGGCTGGCCTTGAAGCCTGCGGGGTTCACCTCGTTGACCACGATCCAGCTGGAAGTCGTGTCGGCCTTGACGCAGCTGCGAATGGTCTCGGCCGCCTGCGCGATGGTGAGTTTTTCGTCGTGCAACGTGCAACCGCCGAGCGAGAGCGCGCCTTCGGCGGCGTGGATGTGGCTGTCGATGAGGCCGGGCAGCACGGTATGACCGCGGGCGTCGATGATCTTCGTCTGTGGGCCGATCCATAGGGCGACGTCCTCGTCGGTACCGACGTAGGCGATCATGCCCTTGACCACGACCAACCCGCCGGCACGTGGCGCGCCGGGGACCATGGTGCGCACGTCGCCGTTGCGCACCACGAGATCGGCCACCGGTTGTTCGGGCGGGCGCGCGCAGCCGCAAGTCAGCGCAACCAGGGCCAGAGCAGGTGTCGCGGTTCTCATGAGCCGGACACTAACATGTATGATCGCTCCCCTCGGGAAGGAGGTCGTCATGAGAACACCATTTCTCGGAGTCGCGGTTGTCAGTGCGGCGTTGACGATGTGTGCCGCGCCGGCGAGAGCTCGGGATAGCTA
>Ga0070689_100001573_pt1 | contig 14568 bp, 13 predicted proteins | sample KBSS23HmetaG_FD_64669 | JGI IMG/M metagenome (GOLD analysis project Ga0070689, IMG submission 64669) | Switchgrass rhizosphere microbial communities from Kellogg Biological Station, Michigan, USA - KBS S2-3H metaG | ecosystem: Host-associated > Plants > Roots > Rhizosphere ...
TCTTCGCGAAGGTCTACGTCGGCGCGGTCCTCGCCGTCGCGGCGGCCGGCTTCGTCGTGTGGTTCGCGGTCACGCGCGATCTCGGGCGCGCGCTCGACGTGACGGCGGGTGTCCTGATCGTCACCTGCCCGTGCGCCTTCGGGATCGCGACGCCGATGGCGTACGAGCTCGTCCACGCCGGGCTCCGCCGCGCCGGGCTCTTCGTCCGCTCGTCGGGCTTCCTCGACCGCGCCGCCCAGGTCGAGCGGGTCGTCTTCGACAAGACCGGCACCCTCACGACCGGCACGCTCGTCGTGGCGAACCCCGAGGCGCTCGACACGCTGGAGCCGGACGATCTCCATGTGCTTTACAACATCACCGCGCGGAGCTCCCACCCGAAGAGCGCCGCGATCGCCCGCGAGCTCGCGACGCGGGGGCGATTCGAGGTAGGTCTCGCGGTGCGCGAGCGCGCGGGGGTGGGGCTCGCCCTCGACCGGGCCGGGCGCGCCGCCTGCCTCGCCGCCGATGGCGACGAGCTCGTCTTCGCCGTCGACGGCGCGCCGCGCGCGCGTCTCTCGTTCCGCGAGGAGCTCCGGAGGGACGCGCGCGCCGAGGTCGCGGCGCTCGGGGCGCTCGGGTACGAGGTCTGGATCGCGAGCGGCGACGCCGCGCCGCGCGTTTTGGCGCTCTCAGCGCGCCTCGGCGTCCCGAGAGAGCGCGCTCGCGGCGCGATGAAGCCCGCGGACAAGGCCGGCCTCGTCGACGAGCTCCCGCGCGCGCTGATGATCGGCGACGGGATCAACGACGCTCTGGCCGTCGAGCGGGCGTTCTGCTCGGGGACGCCGGCGATCGATCGCCCGTTCCTCCCGACGCGCGCCGATTTCTACTTCACGTCGCCCGGCCTCCACCCCATCACGCTCGCCCTCCGGGCGGCGCGCGCGCTCGCGCGCGTGACACGGAGGAACCTGCGCATCGCCGTCGCGTACAACGCGGTCAGCGTCGGCCTCGCGTGGGCGGGGCTCCTCTCGCCGCTCGCCTGCGCGGTGCTCATGCCCCTTAGCTCGATCACCGTCGTGGCCGTCACGGTGGCGTCGCTTTCGCGAAGGAGCCCCCTGTGGAGGTCTTGATCCTGCAAGTCTTCGTCAGCCTCGTGCTGGTCGCCGGCTCGATCGTGCTCTTCGCGCACAGCGCGGGGCAGCGCGACTACGAGCACGCGGATCGGCTCGCGCTCTTCCCGATCCACGAGGACGACGCGTCGCCCTCGCTACCGCCCCGAGACCCAGAGGAGAGTCATGTCCACCGCAGCCACGAGTGAATCGCGGATCATCTACAACGACGGGGTCGCGCGCCGCTTCCTCGCGGCGTCGGTGCTGTGGGGAGTCGTCGGGATGCTGGTGGGGGCGATCTGCGCTCTCCAGCTCGCGCATCACGGCGCCAACGTCGCGCCGTATCTGAGCTACGGGCGGCTCCGGCCGCTCCACACGAACGCCGTCATCTTCGCGTTCGTCGGCAACATGATCTTCGCCGGGATCTACTACTCGACGCAGCGCCTCCTGAAGACGCGCGTCGCCTCGGATCGCCTGGCCAGCGTGCACTTCTGGGGCTGGCAGGCGATCATCGTCGCCGCGGCGGTCACGCTGCCGCTCGGGATGACCCAGGGGAAGGAGTACGCCGAGCTCGAGTGGCCGATCGACCTCGCGATCACGCTGGTGTGGGTCGTCTTCGCGATCAACTTCTTCTGGACGCTGGCCATCCGCCGCGAGAAGCACCTCTACGTCGCGATATGGTTCTACATCGCGACGATCGTGACGGTGGCGGTTTTGCACATCGTCAACAGCCTGGCGATACCCGTCTTCGCGCTCAAGAGCTATTCGGTATTCGGCGGCGCGCAGGACGCGCTCGTGCAGTGGTGGTACGGGCACAACGCGGTCGCGTTCTTCCTGACCACGCCGGTGCTCGGCATCATGTATTATTATCTGCCGAAGGCGGCGGACCGCCCTGTCTACTCGTACCGCCTCAGCATCATCCACTTCTGGGCGCTGATCTTCGTCTACATCTGGGCGGGGCCGCACCACCTCCTCTACACGGCGCTCCCCGACTGGGCGCAGACGCTCGGGATGATCTTCAGCGTGATGCTCTGGGCGCCGAGCTGGGGCGGCATGCTCAACGGCCTCCTCACGCTGCGCGGCGCGTGGGACAAGGTCCGCGTCGATCCGGTGCTGAAGTTCTTCGTCGCGGGCGTGACGTTCTACGGAATGGCCACGTTCGAAGGGCCGCTCCTCTCGATCAAGAGCGTCAACGGGCTCGCGCACTACACCGACTGGATCGTCGCGCACGTCCACGCCGGCGCGCTCGGCTGGAACGGGTTCATGGCGGCCGGGATGTTCTACTGGATGGTCCCGCGCCTCTACGGGACGAAGCTCCACTCGCGCGCGCTCGCCGATCTTCATTTCTGGATCGGCACGATCGGCATCCTCCTCTACTGCATCGCGATGTGGGTGAGCGGCGTCACGCAGGGGCTCATGCTCCGCGCCGAGGATCCCAACGGCGGGCTCCTCTATCCCAACTTCGTCGAGGCGGTGCTCGCGGTCCGCACGATGTACTGGGTCCGCCTGGCGGGCGGATCGATGTACCTGCTCGGCATGATCGTCATGGGGTACAACCTCTGGAAGACGGCCCGCGCGGGGAAGGCCGTCGACGGCGAAGCCGAGGTCGCGCCGGTCACCGTGCATCCCGCGGTGCCGTGGTCGCGGATCGCCCTGTCGCCCCAGGTCGCCCTGATCGTCGTCGTCTGCGCGCTCCTCGGCGCGCTGGCCGTCGCCGACGCGATCACCAGCGTCACCGTGGTGTTCTTCGCCGCGGCCGTCGCGCTCTTCGGCGGGCTCGCGCTCCACCTGTCGCGCGACGCGAGCACGCCGTCGTGGCACCGCCTCCTCGAGGGGCGGCCTCTCCTCTTCACGTCCTTCGCGATCATCGCGGTGCTCGTCGGCGGCGTCGCCGAGATCGTGCCGTCGGTCGTGATCGGCGCCGGACAGACCGCGACGGAGACCGGTCAGAAGCCGTATACCGCGCTCGAGCTCGAGGGGCGTGACGTCTACGTGCGTGAAGGTTGTTACACGTGCCACTCGCAGATGATCCGCCCGATGGTGCACGAGGCGCTCCGCTACGGCGAGGCGTCGAAGATGGACGAGTCGCGCTACGACCACCCGTTCCAGTGGGGATCGAAGCGCACCGGCCCCGACCTCGCGCGCGTCGGCGGCAAATACCCGAACCTCTGGCACTACCGCCACCTCCTCGATCCGCGCGCGACGTCGCCCGGCTCGAACATGCCGTCGTACGTGTTCCTCGCGACGAGCACGGTCGACTTCGGGAGAACGGCGGACAAGCTCCACGCGATGTCGCGAGTCGGCGTCCCGTACACCGACGCGCAGATCGCCGGTGCGGCGGACGACGCGCGCCGGCAAGCCGGAGCGACCGCGAGGGACCTCCTGGCCGCGGGCGTCGACGTGCGCGCCGACTCGGAGATCGTCGCGCTCGTTGCCTATCTCCAGCGCCTCGGCGTGGCCGCGCCGGCCGCGCCCGCCGGGATGCCGGTCGCCAAGACGGAGGTGCGGTGAGCCATGTTCCACGACTTCTTCGCGCGGAGCCCCGTGCTCGCGTTCCCGCTCTTCTCGCTCCTCCTCTTCGGAGCGATCTTCACCGCCGCCGTCGTCTACGTCGCGCGCCGCGGCCCCGCGCTCGAAGCGCGCGGAATGCTCCCCCTGGAAGACGAGATGGAGGACGAGGCCGGTCATGAGTGACACCGTGAATCGAGACGACGGCCGCGTGGTCCACGAGGTCGACGGTATTCAGGAGCTCGACAACCACCTGCCGAACTGGTGGCTCGTCACGCTCTTCGGGACGATCGCCTTCGCGGTGATGTACTGGTTCACGTTCCACGTCTTCGACGTCGGCGAGCTCCCCGGGCGCGCGTACCGCCGCGAGATGGCGGAGCTCGCGGAGCGGCAGGGGAAGGAAGTCGCGATGACGAACGACACGCTCGTCGACATGTCGAAGGACCCGGGGCTCGTCGCCGACGGCGCAGCGACGTTCACGTCGACGTGCGCGGCGTGCCACGCGCCGAGCGGCGGCGGCAGCGTCGGCCCGAACCTCACCGACGAATACTGGCTCCACGGCGGATCGCCGGAGGCGATTTACCAGAGCGTCCGCGACGGATACGCGGCCAAGGGGATGCCGGCGTGGGGACCGCAGCTCGGCGGGCGGCGCGTGCAGGCGGTCGCGGCGTACGTGCTGACTCTCCGAAACAGCCACGCCCCCGGCGGCAAGCCGCCGCAGGGCGAGAAATACGCGACCCGGTGATTCGAGAGCCGAAGAGCTCGCTCAGGGCCGACGGAGGGCGGAATTTCGTCTATCCCGCGGACGTCGCGGGCCGGTTCAGGGCCGCACGCAAGGTCGTATTCGTCGCGCTCCTCGCGATCTACGCCGCGCTCCCGTGGATCCCGGTCGGCGGGCACCCCGCGGTCTTCCTCGACGTGGCGCGGCGCGAGTTCTACGTATTCGGCGGCGTCTTCAACGCGCAAGACGCATGGATGACCGTCTTCCTCCTGACCGGCGCGGCGTTCGGCCTCGTGGTCCTCACGGCGACGCTCGGGCGCGTGTGGTGCGGGTGGGCGTGCCCGCAGACGGTTTTCCTCGACGGCGTGTACCGCCGCGTCGAGCGGTGGATCGAAGGGCCGCGCGAGAAGCGGATGCGCCGCGATCGCGGCCCGTGGACGTGGGACAAGGCGTGGCGAAAAGCCCTGGTCCACGCGATCGCGATCGTCGTCTCGCTCGTCCTCGCGCACGTGCTCCTCGCGTACTTCGTCTCGGTCCGCGAGGTGTTCGCGCTCGTCCGCCAGGACCCGGGCGAGCACGTCGAGGTCTTCGTCGCGGTCACGGCGCTCGCGGCGGTCCTCTACGGCAACTTCATGTGGTTCCGCGAGCAGTTCTGCGTCGTCCTCTGCCCCTACGGCCGCCTCCAGTCGGCGCTCCTCGACGGCGATTCGCTCGTCGTCGGCTACGATCGGGCGCGCGGCGAGCCGCGCGGCAAGGCGACCAAGACGCGCGGCGCCCCGGCCGGCGACTGCGTCGATTGCCAGCGATGCGTCGTCGTCTGCCCGACCGGGATCGACATCCGGAACGGCCTCCAGATGGACTGCGTCGGGTGCACCGCGTGCATCGACGCGTGCGACGCGATCATGGATCGCCTCGCGCGCCCGCGCGGCCTCGTCCGCTACGATTCGCAGAACGGCCTCGCCGGCCAGCCGCGGCGCGTCCTCCGCCCGCGGATGCTCGTCTACGCGGCGCTCGGCCTCGCCGGGCTCACCGCGGCCGGCCTCGCGTTCGGCGGGCGGAGCGACGTCGAGGTCAACGTGCTCCGCGCCACCGGCGCGCCGTACGTCCTCGACGGAGACGCGATCCGCGACGCGCTCCACGTGCACGTCGTGAACAAGCGATCGGCGACGACGACGTTCGATATCGAGCCGGTCGCCGCGGTGGGCGCCGAGTTCTTGGTCCCGATCCGCACCGTGACGCTCGCGCCGCTCGCGAGCGCCGACGTCCCGATCTTCGTGACCGTCGCGCGCGCCGACTACCGTGGCGAATTCCCGATCCGCCTGGTCCTCCGGCCGCGCGCCGGCGGGCGTTCGCGCGAGGTCGCCGCGACCTTCCTCGGCCCGGAGGCGCGATGAGCTGGGCGCTCGCGGCGTCGGCGATCACGCTCGGGCTCGTGAGCGCGCCGCACTGCGCGGCGATGTGCGGCGGGATCGCGGTCGCGTCGCAGGTCGCCGGCGACTCGACGGCCCGGAGGCGTTTACCGCTCGCACCGTCGCGGGCGGCCCGCAGCGTCATCGTGGCCGCGCAGAACGGCGGTCGCCTCGCGTCGTACGCGATCGCGGGCGCGATCGCAGGGGGCGCCGGCGAGGTCGTCGGAAAGGCGGCACTCGGCGGCGCGCGCGACCTCCTCCAGATCGCGGCGGCGATCGCCGTGCTCGTCGCCGGCGCGACACTCGCCGGCGTCGTCCCCGCGCGGACCAGCCTCGAGCGCCTCGGGCTACCCCTTTGGCGCCGCCTCCAGCCGATGGGCAAGCGGCTCCTCCCGATCGACACCTGGCGAAGCGCCGTGCTCTTCGGGATGATCTGGGGATTTTTGCCGTGCGGCCTCGTCTACTCGGCGCTCTCCCTGGCGGCGCTCTCCGGCTCCGTCTTCGGCGGAGTCACGACGATGCTCGCGTTCGGCCTCGGCACCGCCCCCGCCCTCGCCGTCATGGGAACCGCGGCCGGCACGATCGGCGGCCTCGTCCGCCGCCCCGGGATGCGGAAGGGCGCGGGCGCCCTCGTCGCGCTCTTCGGCGTCGTCCAGATCGCGTTCGCCGTGCAGACGATCCACGCCCACGCCAGCCACCACGCGTGCTGCGACGCGCACGTCGCCGCGTTCAGCGCGCCGACCGAACGTCCTTCGCGTTGATTCCGTATTCGTGCAATCGGTATTGAATCGTGCGCACGCTGATATCGAGGATCTCCGCGGCCTTCGTCGTCGAGCCGTCGGTCGCCTCGAGGGTCTTCAGGATCGCGTAACGCTCGAGCTCCGCCATGGTCGCGCCCGGGATCCGGAGCGAACCGAGCTGCTCGCTCGCCGCCTCGAACGGGAGATCGTCTTCGTCGACGAGCGACCCTTCGCAGAGGACCACGGCGCGCTCGATCGCGTTCTCGAGCGCGCGCACGTTACCCGGCCAGCGGTGCGCGACGATCTTCGCCCGCGCCTTCTCCGTGAATCCCTCGACGCGCTTGTGGTTCTCGAGGGCGAATCGTTGAAGGAAGTGGGTCGCGAGCACGAGCGCGTCGCCGCCGCGGACGCGGAGCGGGGGCATGTCGATGTGCACGACGTTGAGCCGATAATAGAGATCCTCGCGGAAGCGCCCTTCGCGCACGTCCGCCGCGAGATCGCGGTTCGTGGCGGCGACGAGCCGCACGTCCACGGAGATCGTATCGTTGCCGCCGACCCGCTGGAACGTGCGCTCTTGCAGCACGTGCAGGAGCTTCACCTGGGTGAGGATCGGGATCTCGCCGATCTCGTCGAGGAAGAGGGTCCCGCCGTTGGCCTGTTCGAAGCGACCGGTGCGCCGCTTGTCGGCCCCGGTGAACGCCCCCTTCTCGTGGCCGAAGAGCTCGCTCTCGAGGAGCGTCTCCGCGAGCGCCGCGCAGTGGAGGGAGACGAACGGCTTGGCCGCCCGCGGGCTCAGCGCATGGATCGCGCGCGCGAGCTCCCCTTTGCCCGTGCCGCTCTCGCCGGTGATGAGCACGGTCGCCCGGGAGCTCGCGACCTGCTTGGCGGTCCGATACACCTTCTGCATCGCGCTGCTCGCGCCGATGAGCCCGTTCAGCCCCTCCGCGTCGCGCTCGCGGAGCTGGCGCCGGAGGTTCTCCGCCTCCACGCGCACGTCGCGTCCCTCGAGCGCCCGCTCGATCGCGACGAGCAGCGCGTCGAAGTCGATCGGCTTCGTGAGGTAGTCCTCCGCTCCGGCGCGCATCGCGGACACACCCGAATCGAGGTCCTGAACGGACGTCGCGACGATGACCGGGAGGGCGCGGTCATTCTCCAGCAGACGCGCGAGGAGCTGCATCCCGTCCATGCGCGGCATGTTCAGATCGGTGACGACGACGTCGGGCGGCGCCTCCGCCACCTTCTCGAGCGCGGCGACGCCGTCCTCCGCCGTGTCCACCCGGTAGCCGTCCGCCGTGAGGAGCTTCTCGAGCCCGGACCGGGCGCTGTCGTCGTCGTCGACGACGAGGATGCGTGCCTTGCTCTTCTGTGCGTTCGTCATGCGGACCTCGGGATCGATGGCGCCGGAGTGTAGCCGAAGATTCTCCGCTTCCAGGCGAGCCGCTCACCGCCGCGCAGGATCTGCGCCTTGGCGAACGGTCTGCGCCTGCGCCCGCTCTCGCGGCGGCTGCGCGTCCGAGCCGCGGATGGTGAACACGGGGCACGGCGACGCGCGGACCACGTACTCCGCCACGCTGCCGAGGAGGGCGTGCGCGAGCCCGCGACGACCGTGCGTCCCCATGACGACGAGATCGGCGCCGATCTCCCCCGCGACGGCCACGATCGTCTCGCGCGGCTCGCCGCACTTGAGCAGCGGCGTGAGCTCGACCCCGCGCCCTTTTCGCGGCCCGACGAGGGCCGTGAGCCCCTCTTGCGCGCCGTTCAGGATATGGCCCGCGACGTCGGCGGTGGCGACGAGAAATCCGTCGGGAAATCCGAGGACGGGGATCTCGTAGGTGTGCATCACGGTGATGCGCGCCCCGAGCTTCTCAGCCAGGTCCACCGCGTAGTCGAGCGCCTGGCGGGCGGGTTCGCTGAAGTCGGTGGGGACGAGGATGTTCTTCGGTAGGTTCATGCCCTCCGTGGAGCAAGCGCCTTGCCACGGTGTGATGCCCCTTCCTCGCGAGCCGCTTCGGCGGTAGCACGAGAGCGGGCCGCGGTGTCCGCGGTACGAGCGATGAGAGAGCCCACCGAGCCGCGACCCGCCACGATCCTGGTCGTCGACGACAACGAGACGAACCGAGCGCTCGCGCGGAGCGCGCTCGAGGACGAGGGCTACCGCGTCGTCCTGGCCTCGAGCGGGCTCGACGGGATCGCGGCGTTCGAGCGCGACCCGCCGGACTGCGTCGTCCTCGACGTGCGCATGCCCGAGACCGACGGCTTCGTGACGTGCGAGCGAATCCGCGCGCTCCCCCACGGTGCGGAGACGCCCATCCTCTTCCTCACGGCGCTGCGCGACGTCGACACGTTCGACCGCGCGATCCGCGCCGGCGGCGACGACTTCCTGACCAAGCCGGTCCGCCCCGCGGAGCTCGTCGTGCGGATAGAGACCGCGCTCAAGCTGCGGCGCATGAGCGCCGAGCTCCGCGATCACTACGATCTGCTGAAGCGCCAGCGGGACGACCTCCTGCGCCTCCAGCTCCAGAAGGAGCGACTCATGGCGTTCGTCGTCCACGACTTGAAGAACCCGGTCAACGCGATGGATCTCCACGCGCAGGTGCTCCTCCGGGAGCGGGGGCTCCCGGAGACGGCGCGCGACTCCGCGACGCGCATCCGCGTCGAAGCGCGACAGCTCACGCGGATGATCCTGAACCTCCTCGACCTGAGCAAGGCGGACGAAGGGAAGCTCTCGCCCCGGCGCGCCGACGTCGATCTGCGCGCGTTGGTCGGCGAGATCGTCGCCGAGCTCGGCGTCAGCGCCGAGAGCCGCAAGGTGACCCTCGGGGCGGCGATCGACGTCGACCGCGTCCACGCCGACGAGGACCTCCTGCGGCGCACGCTCACGAACCTCGTCGAGAACGCCGTTCGCTACGCGCCGCCGAAGACCGCGGTCACCGTGACCGCGACGCGCCACGCCTCGTGGACGGAGATCCGCGTCGCCGACGCGGGGAGCGGGATCCCGGCCGACATGCGCGAGAAGGTCTTCGACCCGTTCGTCCAGGCGGACGCGGGCGCCGATCGCCCGGTCGCGCAGAGCGGGCGCGGCCTCGGCCTCACCTTCTGCAAGCTCGCCGTCGAGGCCCACGGCGGGCGGATCTGGGTCGAGGACGCCGCGCCGGGCGCGGTCTTTTGCGTGAGGTTGCCCGATGGAACGTGACACCGCGCCGGGCGAGCTCTCCGGCGAGAGGTACCGGCAGATCCTCGAGACGGCGCCCGACGCCATGGTGGTCGTCGACGACCGAGGGACGATCGTCTTCGTCAACGCGCAGACGGAGAAGATGTTCGGCTACGCGCGCGCCGACCTCCTCGGCCGGCAGGTGGACATCCTCGTCCCCCGTCGCTTCCACGCGTCGCACGCGCAGCACATCGAACGGTACGTCACCCATCCGGGGACGCGTCCCATGGGCTCGGGGCTCGCCCTCTTCGGCCGGCGCGCGGACGGAGGCGAGATCGCGATCGAGGTGAGCCTCAGCCCGGTGCACACCGACCGCGGCGTCCTCGTCTCCGCGGCGATCCGCGACATCACCGAAAGGAGGCGGATCGAGGCGCTCGCGAAGCTCAGCGCCGATCGGCTCACGAGCGCGGTCGAGAGCATCCAGGACGCGTTCGCGCTCTTCGACGACGACGATCGGCTGGTCCTCTGCAACAGCGTCTACCGGCGGCTCATCGGCGAGTCGCTCCCGGGCGCGCTGATCGGGAGATCGTTCGAAGAGCTCCTCGACGCATGGATCGGGGACATCGATTTTCGCGACGAGCCGGAGAGAGCGCGTTTCCGCGACGAGCGCCTCGCGCGCCGGCGCCGGGAGCAGACTTCGGCGTTCGACGTCCGGATGCGCGACGGGCGGAGCCTCCGCGTCATCGACCGGCAGACGGCCGAGGGGGGGACGGTCAAGACGATCTGGGATCTCACCGAAGACGAGCAGCGCGCCGCGGAGCTCCGCGACGCGCGCGCCGCCGCCGAGGCGGGCAGCGCCGCGAAGAGCGAATTCCTGTCGTCGATGAGCCACGAGCTGCGGACGCCGCTCAACGCGGTCCTCGGGTTCGCGCAGCTCCTGCAACGCGACAAGAAAGAGCCGCTGTCCGAGCGCCACAAGGAGCGCGTCGCTCAGATCCTCAAAGGGGGAGAGCACCTCCTCCGCCTGATCGACGACATCCTCGATCTGTCGCGCATCGAGGCCGGCGGGATATCGATCTCGACCGAGCCCGTGAGCGTCCTCGACGTCCTCGACGAGGTGAGACGGACGCTCGAGCCGATGGCCGCGCGGCAAGGGGTCCGCATCGAGGCCGAAACATTCCCCCAAGGGCTCCCGATGCTCTCCGCGGATCGGACGCGTTTCGTTCAGATCCTCATGAACTTCGGATCGAACGCGATCAAATACAATCGGCCCGCGGGCAAGGTCTCGTTCGCGGTATCGAGTCCGACGGGCGAGAAGGTGCGGGTCTCGGTCCGCGACACCGGAATGGGGATCCCGGAGGACAAGCAGGAGAAGCTCTTTCAGCCGTTCCAGCGCGCGGGGCAGGAGACCGGGCCGATCGAAGGGACCGGCATCGGCCTCGTCATCACCAAGCGGCTCGCGCATCTCATGCACGGCGAGGTCGGCTTCCACAGCGTCTCCGGCGAAGGCTCGGAGTTCTGGATCGATATCCCGGTCCACGCGTCCGCCGCGGACCCGAGCGCGCCTCGGGTCGTGCGCGAGAGAGCGGACGGGAAGCTCGTGGCCGAGGGTCACAAGGTCGTGCTCTACATCGAGGACAACCCGGCCAACGTCACGTTCATGAAAGATCTCCTCGGCACGTTCGAGAACATCGACCTCTTGACCGCGCCCACCGCGGAGATGGGGATCGAGCTCGCGCGGAGCCGCCGCCCCGAGCTCGTGATCATGGATATCAACCTCCCGGGGATGAGCGGCGTCGACGCGCTCCGCGTCCTCCGCGGGACCGCCGAGACCCGGGAGATCCCGGTGATCGCGCTCACCGCCGCCGCGTCCGAGCGCGACAAGCAGCGAGGGATACAGGCCGGGTTCTATCGATACCTCACCAAGCCGGTGAAGGTGGACGAGCTCATCGATGCGCTCGAGGCGTTACTCGCGAATCCCGGCGCGCACGCTCCGTGAGCCGTAGCCGTCGGCGCGATCGTCCGCGCACGCGTAGAGCAGCCGGTCCTCGTTTCGAGCGTGCGCTCGCAGCTCGTCGATGAACGCTCGGGCGACTTCGAGTCGGACGGCGTGGAGATCCAGCGCCATGCCGAGCTCGGCGAGACGCGCGCGGATATGGCGGTGCTCCTGAACGAGGACGCGCGTCGTACGGTCCGACGCGCGGAGGACCGCCGGGAACAAGGAGGTCTCCTCTTCGTGGAGGTGCGCGGACAAGCCGGACTCGAGCTCCGTCCAGAGCCGCGCGATGTCCTCCCGATCGTTCGCCGCGAAGGCGGCGAGGAGGCGCTCGAGGAGATCTTCGAGCCGCTGGTGCTCGGCGAGGAACCGCTCGCGGATCGAAACGGGCATCGCCGCCGGGTGTGTCAGCATGGCAGCGCTCACGCGCCGGGCGGCGCGACGACGTATCCCATCTGCTGGGCGAACCATCGCACGACGTCGCGCGCCGCGAGCAGCCCGACGACCTCGCCGGCCTCCGAGACGACCGGGATCTGTTCGATGTTCTCGAGCGCGAGGAGGGCGACGGCGAACGAGAGCGGCGCGTCCTCCGGGAGCGTGTGAACGAGCGGCGTCATGACGTCGGCGGCGGTCGCCTGAGTGCCGGAGGCGTCAATCTCGCTCACCCGATCGCGGGCGCGCCGCATCATGTCCGATTTCGACACGATGCCGACGGGCCGCGACTCCGCGTCGACGACCGGGATCGCGTCCACGGCGTCGTCGAGCAAGAGCGCTTCGAGCGTGTCCCAGGTCGCGGCCGCATCGACGCACGCGATCCGCCGCCGGAGAAGCTGTCCGAGCCTCGTGCGCGCCGCCCTCTCGGCGACGTCGGCCCTCGGCCCGCCTTCGTAGGTGCGCGGGCTCCGGCACGCGACGGCGGCGCCGGCCGTCGCCGGGTTGCCCGGCATCGAGACCATGTGCGCGCATCGGGCGCACGCGGCGAGCGGCACCAGATGTCCGCGCCGCGTGCAGTGCACCGTGCGGGCGACATCCGGGTCTGCGTCGTCGCGGAGGACGACGCGTGTATGGACGGGGCTGTCGACGATCGGGATAGCGCTCGACATGATGACCTCCTGGCGTGGAACGGGGTAAGAGCACGACCCGGACCACGCAGCATCGCACCCATGGATCGCGCCGCCGCGGCGCCCCATCGCGCTCGCCTTGCGCCGGCGCGCAAACGGTGCGTCGCGCGCCGAGCTCCACCTGCGCGAAACGGTGGCCCACAGCGCCGGCACATGACGTGCAGATTCGCCGCGCCATGTCGCCGCAGCTCGTGGAGGAGAGGGTCCGATGACGATGGCTCGTTACGCAACGCTGGTCACCGCACTCCTCGTCGGCGCGGCCGCGGCGTGCGCCGGCGCCGACGGTCCCACGGGCGCGTCCGGGGCTCCCGGCTCCTCCGGCGCGCAAGGCACCGCGGGCCCCCAAGGCCCCGCGGGACCGCCGGGGCTCCCGGGTGCGCCGGGCGGCGACGGCACCGGCGCGGACGGCGGGATCCCCACGTCGTGCCTGTCTCCGTGCCACGGCTTCAACGGGATCGTCGAGCAGTGGAAGACGAGCACTCACTACGCGACGTTCGTCGCGAACTTGAACGGCGGCGAGGTCCCCACGTGGACAGGCCCCGGCCCCTGCGGGAACTGCCACGCGATCGACGCGCTCGAAGGGCGCGTCGCGGGACGCGTCGGCGTGCAGGGCGACGCAGGCGTCGCGCACGCGGTGAGCGGCGAGCTCGGATACCGCGCCGCGAACGGGTCGCTCACCGACTCGACGTACACCGGGAGCGCGAAGGTCGCCGCCGTGACGTGCGTGACGTGCCACGCGGTGACCGATCAGAACGATCCCCACCGCACCGGCGCCACGTACACGCCCGGGTCGTTCCCGCTGCGCGTCGCGTCGGGCGCGGACGACCAGGCGTTCATCGAGAAGAGCCCCGACACGAGCGCCGTGACGGGGACGCCGGCGGGGAAGCTCGGCACCGCCAACACGTGCGTCTACTGCCACAAGTCACGCAAAGACGTGACGAACTACGTCCGAGCCACGAACGTGCTCTCGAGCACGTTCTGGGGCCCGCACGAGGGGCCGCAGACCGACGTCTTCTCCGGGCAAGGCGGCTACCACTTCGCAGCGCGGACGTACGGCAGCTCGACGCACCTCGCGAAGCTCACGTGCGTCGACTGCCACATGCCGACGGTCACGTCGAACGGCGGCGCGCCGAACCATTCGTTCTACGCGCAGCTCTCGGCCTGCCAGTCGTGCCACGTCGGCGCCACGTCGTTCGACGTCACCGGCGGGCAGTCGCAGGTCCGCGCGGCGCTGTTCGAGCTCGAGGCGGCGCTCAACACCGCCGGCTACCTGACCCGGTCGGCCGCGGCGCCGTACGCGCCGCTCGCCCCGTCGGAGCTCGCCGACGGCCACTTCGAGCTCGACACGCCGCGGCCGAACGGCGGGCCCGGCGGCGCGCCGCCGAGCCTCACCGCCGATCAGGCAGGTGCACTCTACAACTACTTCATCGTGGCGCGCGGCAGCGCGCTCGGCGTGCACAATCCGAAATACGTGCGGCAGCTCGTCTTCGACTCGTACGTCGCCGTCACCGGGCAGCCGCCGACGACGATCGTGCGTCCGCAGTAGCCGGCGATGCCCCGCGTCCGCGCCGCGTTCGTGATCGCCGCGGCGCTCGGCGCCCCCGCCGCGGGGTGCGCGCGCGACCGCGAAGACGGCGCGACGGCCGGAGCGCCCGCGTGGACGGTGCACGCGCCGGGCGTCGCCGATCCCGCGTCGCACGATTTCCACGGTTCGTTCCTCCGCGCACGCGCGTTCCGGCCGATGCTCGACGGCGACGACCCGGACGCGTGCGGCCGCTGCCACGATGGAACCCTCGCGCGGCCGCGCGGCGTGACCGCGCCGGCGCCCGGCGCGATC
>Ga0070689_100001576_pt1 | contig 14554 bp, 20 predicted proteins | sample KBSS23HmetaG_FD_64669 | JGI IMG/M metagenome (GOLD analysis project Ga0070689, IMG submission 64669) | Switchgrass rhizosphere microbial communities from Kellogg Biological Station, Michigan, USA - KBS S2-3H metaG | ecosystem: Host-associated > Plants > Roots > Rhizosphere ...
CAAACCGTTTGTCAGGCGTCTAGGCCACCCCTACAATCCCTTGAATATCTATGAGAATCTCGTCGAGTGACGACAGTTGCAACGCCTACCATCAATCGAAGAGGCACCCGAATTGTAGGGCAAAATAAATCCGGTATCGGGTGCCCTCCACCACCGTCGTTAATCGCGATACCAGCGCCCAATAACCGGCTGTGGCTCCCCCGCGCCATGAAGGTGTACCCCTTTTCCCATGCGCATCATCGAACGGCGTGCAGACGGTCCGCCGTGCAACTCCTTTCCATCTATGATTCGGTCGGAAATCAGCTTGCGCAAGACCTGACGCGTTTGCGGGATGTGCTGGCCTAGGAGGACGCCCACATTATAGTGATTGACTTTCGTATGCATTGCGCCCAGAGTGGTGCTATTCGGTGTGAAGCCCCGTTGGCTGTCCTATCTCTTGCGCTTCCTGCTTCTTCTCAGCGTGACCGATTCCTCAGTCTCCGCCGCTCCGATACCAGAGTTTCTCTGATCTCCTGCATGGCGTGTGTTGTGGTCTGCTGATGGAGGCGGACAGGACGCCAGCCTTGCTCCAGAGGCCTCTTCGACTCACGGCCCATTCCATAGAGAGGAGTGAACCATGCTCTATTATGCATTCGTGTTTCTGTTGGTCGGCTTGATTGCGGGCGCCCTAAATCTCGCCGGCGTGTCTGAGGTCGCGGTCCAGATTTCCTGGGTCCTATTTCTGATTGGGATCGTGTTGGTCGCAATCCATTTAGTTACAGGACGCACCGCTCGGTTGTCATGACTGGACCTGTCGGGTTGTCCGGCCGGTCCGGCCTGATGATCTGGCCCCAACCTACATCGGTTTACAGGAGGACAATCCAATGACCCCTGACCAACTCAAGGGGGAATGGATGCAGTTCAAAGGCGAACTCAAACAAAAGTCATGGCTCATTTTGCCTTGAGGCTACTGAGTCAGGCCTAACGCATGTTACACACCACTTTTAAGGAGGTTCTGTCATGAGAAATCTTATCGGTCTGATAATGTTTGCAGTGACCCTAAGCTTTGGGATGACAACCCTGACGTACGCGGCTGATGAGATGACAGCGCCTGGTCCCCAGTCTTTCAAAGGGGACCTGCTGAAGATTGAGGGAGAGTTTTATACGGTGCACGACACGGCCGGCCACGAAGTGCGCGTACATGTCGACAAGACGACGAAGCTGGATGGCGGCTTTAAGACGGGCGACAAGATTGAGGTCCAAGTGACGGATAAGGGCCACGCCTTTGATATAAAACACGTAAATGTAGCTAGTGGTGGGATGGCAGCGCTTGGCCCCCAGACGGTCACAGGAAACGTGCTGAAGATTGAGGGCGAGTTTTATACGGTGCAGGACATTACCGGCAAGGAATTCCGGCTGCATGTAGATAAGACCACAAAGCTGGAAGCGGCCTTAAAAACCGGTGACAAGGTCGAGGCCCAAGTGACGGATAAGAGCCACGCTCTTTCGATGATACATGTAGGTTCCGTGATGCCAAGGTAAAACCTACTACTACGGATTAGGCCAGACCAGAAGGTCGGCCCAATCCGTTTTGGTCGGAATCCCATTCGCTCCCGCATACATGAGTATACGCAGCTGAGATTGTCAGCATCCATTTGAGCAACCAAGGTTGCTTCATATTCCATTGGATCGGGCCGCGGCAGCGGGGACTAAGCCGCAAACACAACCCCGTGTAAACGAACACGAATCAACTGCGGCAACGTTGTGGGATCCCCTGCCCTCCACCATTTTCCTTCGCCGCTAGAGAGTTCCAAGTTCCCCCCCTCGCGAAAATTCCAAGTAACCTAGTTCAAAAATCTCCCTTGAATCGTGTGGAATGTGGGTTCGATTTCCTGAACGAATTGGACTATCCTTTGCCTGTTCAAATATAGTCTCCAATAATCAAATTGCTGGCCAAATTGTCGTTTTCCTGTAGCCTCGGCGCGGTGGCTAAGGCCGTCTTATTTGCCAGGGCAACCACCTTCCTTATGTGTGCTATAAAGATTCTTCGGCAATCGTAGGCTTCTTTAAGAAAGGTCCACATGCCACAGGACGTACTTTATTCGAATGCACATTTGAACAATGATGAATTCATCGAGCAAGCTTACGACCAAGTCAAATATATGCTGAAGGAAAACGTGCCGCCGCGTGAAATCCTTGCTCGTTTGGCAACAGCAGCGGAAGTCCTGACTGGTACCGGCGCGTCGGCCTCCATCCTTGTTCTCGATGAAGAGGGTTTCCTAAGGAATGGCGCTTCACCCAGCCTTCCTTCCGATTATCTCCAAGCCATTGATCATCGTCTAAAGCCTAACGCTCGTGTGGGCACGTGTGCCGCTGCGGCGGCGACGGGGTGCGTGGTCATTACACCGGATTTCTGTGCAGACGATAAATGGGCGGAACTTCGTCACCTACCCCTCGCACTAGGATTTGTTGGAGGCTGGAGCATGCCAATAAAATCTCCCGAAGGAGCGGTGCGTGGCACCTTCGGTACTTACTTTCGAGATCGCCGTACTCCCACGCCAAAGGAAAGAAAGGGTGTTGACCACCTCGCTCCCGCGGCAGCATTGGTACTCTCTCAAAGAAGTTGGGCCTAGTCCTTCCATCCGGGGCGCCACAATTCTAGGACCCTACAATCTTCAAGGCTCAATTAAATCTTGAAATGGTCCAAAAACAGTTGTTTCTAAGTCACCAGACGGTGCCATGTAAGTATATGCAATTTATTGGATTTAAAGTGACAGATCAGCAAGGTTTTTGGACATTTCAGAATTGAGAAGGCCGCAGATAGAAGGCTGCGGGTGTACAATTCTCCGTCGTTAGAGTCTTGATCTCCCTGCGTAATGAGCTCAGCTTTCAGTCACCTAGTGAGAAACGCCTTAGCCAGCGTCAGTGTGCAGGAATCTTCTTGTCCTCGGACTTTGTCAGCAAGTGGGGACTCACCAGTTCTATTCGCATGATCTGCCCCATGAGTTGCAAGGGCCCTTCGAATTGCACGAAACTCGGCACCTCATCGTCCAGGATCCAACAATCATAGTGAAAGTGGTCCGGGATCTTGCCGGTAGCCTTGCCGAGCAACTCCCGAATCATTCCGATGTCCGGTTGAAAGGCGTATTGTATCGCCTTACGTGACAGATCGCCGATACGGACGGTCTGCTCACCCTTGAGAGTCAGCTCAAGTTTGATGATCTCTGGTTTGGGCGTGAAGGCAAGAAAGTTTACCGTTCCGCTGGCCCCTCTCGGCAGGTTCAACAGCATGGTGACAAAGATGCCGTTGTACACATCCTGGGGCAGAGTAAACGCTCCAGCCAGCAACTCCTCCTTCCCATCCGCTCCCGCTTTTGAGCGCACCTTGTATTCGGCCGTGCTGCGGTCTATCGAGACCTCGATCTGATCCGGAAACGACGGGCCGCGCTGGACCAGCTGATAGCGGAGCATCGTAAACACGCGCTGTTGTGAGAAGATCACTTTCTCATCGTGCAGAGAGCCGTCCTTGAAAGTGAACACCAAGCGGCCTTCGACCTGATCTCCCTCTTTGACAACCTGAGTCATCTCACCGTGGCCAATAATCTCTCCGGCAAGCGACCGCAGGAGCAGAAAGCCATGGGCAATGCCCTCCGGAAACCGCACCGCAACAGGCGCGCTGTCCGCAGGCGAGCACACAAGACCGCTGATCGCGATGATGATCGCAATGCCTATGCAGGTTCCACGACGATTCGGAAGAAGTACCAAGCCAAACATAGCTCGAGGATTCGTCCTCCTGCTTCCGCCTTGGCTATAACAGGGGTACCATCCCGATACTGAGGACCAGTGCGAACATGATCAGACCGATGAGCTTATTCATGAGGGAACCTCTTTTGTTGTGATTGTGTTGTGGGCGTATCTCTCCCTGAATAGTGATGCCTCATGATTCTTTGGTCTGCATGGCTGAAATAATGTCCTGGTGCAATCAGTTTGCAGATTCTTTGGGGAATTCTAATGACATAGTGGGTGGCCCCATTCCATGTCGTGCCATTTGATGGTGGTTTTTCGCTAATACCCGATCCTCTTCTTCAGTCTTTCTATGTTGCCTGAACTGAAAGGCCCGGCACCTTTCTGAGTCGGGCCTGTTACTTCAGACTTTGCGATGCATCACTGTTCACTCCGATGTTCCACTGTAGGGTGACAGCTGTTCCACCGTATTCTGAAGCATCTTTATCCTATGTCACTCACGATGGTATGCCCACGAGGAAAAACCCGAGTCGCCAATGTACGGCCAGCGGTTTAGGATCACCTGAGCGCGCTGCTTTTATGCGCGAGAGCGCACATCAACATACATATATCAGGGACCGCCTGATGTTCAGGAGGTGATCGAGTGGGGAAATGCCTGAGGCCTTCTTCGTCAGCCACCGCGATGTCGAGGCTGTGTTTGTGGCATATATCCTCCTCAGATTTCGTTCGTGATGCGGGACCTCGGTGAACCTCTGGCCCAATCTTCCGTGAAGGCCTACGTCACATTCAATTCTCGTATCATCCAGACCCCTCAAGGATCGTGCACCTAGGTAGTTGCCGCTCGGGTTTTCACCAGCACCTTTCTAATGATCTGCCTGATACAGTCCGTATGACAATTGATATAAGAAGGATGAGGAAGTCAATGGAGAAAATGACTAATCTTCATGTTTCAGGAGGAATCCATCATGATGACACCTAGTCAAATCGCGACTCGACGGGCCGAATGGAAAAGAGCAGATCAAAAATGTATGCATGTGGTCCTGGAAATGGCGTGTAATGAACAGGGTCACGGGACGGGCTATGTCTGCAATTTGTGCGGTGCCGCTGTACGGTCCCAAGCCGCCTAAGCAGGCGATAAAGAGGGGCGGTGCCGTGAAGCATCGGGCTATGCTCGGCAGAAATCACAGTAACGGTGGAGGAGACGAGACTCCGGAACGCGAATTATTGTTCTTATACCTCTAACCGAGGAGGCGTCCATGGCCTCAAGTCTCAAAGCCAGTGTCTTAGCCTGTGGGATGGTTTTGAGTGTTGGGTTACCGGCTAATTGGGCGACGGGTGCGGACGTGGACCCATCTAATGAGAGGCTCGGTGGCCAACCTGGTCTGGAACGTGAGGCAGGGCAATTAAAGGGTGCCATCGTCGAACCTCGCGAGACCGTCCAGGGCCAATCGTTGCATATTGATGACGCTCACTCTTTTGTTAAAGGGCAGGAACGTAAGGAAGTGGGTTTGCCTATTGATGAAACCACCCAGAAGACCGGAAATATCCGTCAGAGGTCGTATAGAAGCGACCGTGAACGATCAGAAAACGAGAGACGTTGAATCCTGGAAAGAGCGATGCGGTCGCTTAATTATGTTACCTCGATCAGACAACTCGCAAAACGCCGTAGCAACGGGGGGTGGTTCATTTTTTAACACGGAGGGTCAGATGAGAAAATTCATGATTGTCACAATGGTATTTCTATTCGGGCTGGTTGGCATGCAGCAGAGTGCTCAAGCCGATCAAACCAAGGCCGCTGTTGAAGACGCGAAGGGAAAAGCGAACGCGAACGCTCAGAAGGCCAAGGGGGAAGCGAAAGCCCTGAGAGAAGAGGCCCAAGGGAACAACGTGAGCGCCGAGATGGAACGGGCGAAAGGACAAACCAAAGCGGCGGGAGAGCGAATCAAAGGGGAAGCGAAAGAACTGAAAGCTAAGACCGAGTAAACAGGCGGTGGGGTGGAGACAGCATGAACGGCAGGCCTGAGATCCGTGTGCCAGAGAATCAGCAGGAAGGTCGAACACCCTGTGCGCATCTCACCCTGAACTTGGAGCGTAGTGATGTGGGAACTTTCACTGGGGATTTTTGCTGCCTTGACTGCGGTGAACCGGTTACTAACAAACATCGGCATCTTGTTCTAGATTGAGTAGATGGACGATGGAGGAAGGGAAGGTCGGGAGATAAAAATTCCATATGCTCACATGAACATCTTTGAGGCTGAAGGCCCCTGCAAGGGCCAATATAGTGAGACGCATCAAAGCGGAGATCCGCCATGGAATACAAGATCAGGCCCTCGTTCTATAGTTGCGAATGGGTAGTGGAAGTTTGGGAGGAGGAAGAGGGGAAGGGGGAGTTGTATCTCGTAGCATTTTCTGGCCCACTCGCAGAGCAGTTGGCCGATGAATATATCGCTTTTAAGAAAGCTCAAGCGCAACACGGTGTCGCCGCTGCTTAGATTCAACCCTGCCGACAGTCTCTGGAGGGCGGTCTATCCGCCGATATCCTTAGAAAGATTGGTGGACATGCCTAAAGAACGGATCAGCATTTAGAATTTCCTTCGAGCCAGTGAAATCTTCATTCACGAACACGACCATTATTCTCCCTCTGAACAGATCTTGATATGGACGTCCGGGTAAGGATCTTCTACCTTAGTTGCCCCTTGGACCTTCCCTCCGCTTCCACATATCGAGGAATGTTTGCAGGCTCTTCACTGTCTGCGTCAGGGAGTCCAACTCAAGCGGTGAGAGTGGACCGTGCTGTTGCACGTATACTTCGACCGGAGTACTGGCAGCCATAAATCGCGCGATCAGCCCTTGGGATTCAATGGCAGGAGGGTCAATCATGTTTTTAATGTACTGCCCGCTCTCATGGCCCAGCACTAGGGTGTTCACTAGCGGCTTAACTTACCGTGGGTGAGTGTCCTCCAACCACGTTGGACGGGGGTGGAAAGGCTTGTGAGCCAGTCCTCAGCCGGTGGGAGTGGCGGAAGGGAACCCAATTATGGCTAATCGTTTGACTTGGACTTCCTGGCAGGCTTGTGCTTGTTGGGCTTTCGTCCGTTGGGACACCACAAATAGCAGGGGAAGCGATAGCGGCAAATTGAGGTGGTTAAGCAGCGAACGCCATTCCCTCGATTTTAAAGGAAAGCGCCTTTACCAACGATGGTGGTGGAGGGCAGGCGTTTCAACCATCATTAACCGATGCGCTATTTATTGATATTCAAGGGGTTGCGCGCTAGGGTTTATCCCAGTACTAGCATTAGCGCAGGAGACATATAGTTCTACTCTCACATCAGAAAACGCGATGGGAACACTGCCAACGTGTGGTGAATGGGCTGTGAACGCCATGGGAATTCTGATGCTGAGACGTTATTAGAAACCGCGATGGAACTATGGCCTACTCCATGTTGGCCGCTTCGTCTGGAACCATCCCGGAATCACCGTGAAGGCCCGATGCCGAATGGCACCGGGCCTTCGTGTTTCTACCGCGCAATCACCACGTACCGTCCCGTTAATTCCAGTCCTTCGGCGGTTCAAAAATGCGATCACCTCGCCCACTTCGTCATTCGATGGATACGGTCCCGCAGGGATATGTTGCCGCATCGCCAAGAGATCAACGAGTACTCGCGTTCCTTGCGAGCGCCCTCATTTTTGCCGGCGTGTCGCCGGGAGCGAATATGACCGTGAAGAAATTCAGTGGATCGGATACTTACTCAAAGGAACTGACCAGAGAGGGTCAAATCAACTCTTGCGGCATATGCTTCTCGACCTACAACCTGACATACCCAAGACATACACAATAGGGGCGCCTCACCCCACCCTACGCCAGCGGTTTGGGAAAGCGTTGTCCTACCCTACTCCGGCATGACGCAGATTGAAAAGTTAAACGCTTAACTCTTTAGGAGCCCCAGTCTCCTCTCTATCTACTTTGCCGTTCAGGGAACTGACGACACTCCGTGATGCGTTATGCGCTGAAGGAACTTCCGCACCCGCATGTCGTCTTCGCTTGCGGGTTCTTGATCGCAAAGCCGGAGCCTTGCAGCGCGTCTACATAGTCAACTTCGCAACCGATCAACAGGGGAGCACTTTGTGAATCCATGATTACTTTCACATCACCCTTCTCGATGACCGTGTCGTCGTCGCTCATCTTGGATTCGAACGACATGCCGTACTGGTAACCGTGGCAGCCGCCGCCTTTTACGTAGACTCGCAGACCGATGGTATCCTGCTCTTCCTGCATGAGTTCCCGAATCTTCCCCTCAGCCGCCGTCGTCATTGTAAGCATGACATCCTCCACTTTCCTCTGTTAGAGATGTAGACCGCGCCTCACCCAACCATGGAATCGAGGCGTCAAGGCGTTGGTCACTCCGCACGATTCCTCAGGACGCTTCCACCGGGTCCGCATACGCATTCGTGTAGTTCCCGGACCAATGGGAATAGCGTCGGTTGGCCCAGGTGTTGACCTCGCCATTTTGAGTTGTGCCATAGCGTTTCGCCAGCACCGCGGTAAATGTGGTCAGATTGCCCTCGATCTCTATAAGATCAGCCTCCGTGATCTTGTCCCACTTTGCTTTGAGTGGTGTCTTGAGTTGAGTCCAAAACGCTTTGAATTGCTCTTGATTCATCCGACACTCCTTCCTGACATGGTGAATAAACAGGTCCTGCTCACCACGACGGCGCTCGTCAGATCGTGGGCCGCAGCAACTATGAACTCTTGAAGCTTCGGAAATCTTTCATGCCGCTTTGTCCGAAGCCTTTCCTGGGCCATAATCTTTCTGATGACTCAGCATTGCGGCCTCTTTGACTGCTTCGGCTGCCGGCAGCGGAAAGTCTTTCGGGACATGGTTATGATTGGCAACATTAAACATGGCGACGTTGGGATGCTGGAATTCGATGCGCTTTTCTCTCCGAGGGAAGGATCGGTCGCCTATCGCGAGCAATTGGGCCTTATTGAGGAGCAAGTCTCGTTTGTTATAGACCGACCACTCGTATTCGCGTGTCATTCCGAGGGCATCCACCGGACACGCATCAACGCACATCCCGCAAAAGAGACAGCGGGTCATGTCCATGGAATATTCTTTGGCATAGCGTTTGGTCGGCTCGCCCGGGACCTCCGCGCTCACCACACTGATCACTCGCGACGGGCAGGCCGCCTCGCACAGATCGCAGCCGACACATTTGTCTGTCCCATCGTCGTAGCGCAACAACGCTAGCATCCCGCGATAGTTGTCCGGCAGCGTCCGCTTTTCATGCGGGTACTGCAGGGTAACCGGCCGGTAGTGCAACAGGTGCGACAAGGTCACCTTCATGCCCACGGCAATTTCATAGAAGGTGATGGTCTTGATCCAAGCCTTAAAATTCATGTTGATCTCGTCTGTTGTTCTATCAGGTAGCGAGAGTGGAACGTCAGGCAAGCATCATCGCGTCGGCGTATGAAAACCTCCCTGACGCTTCCCACCCCCAAATCATGCAAGGATCCTAGGCCACCTTGACTTCGATGGCCCTCGACTTCGCCTTCTCGGATTTCGGAAGACGCACGGTGAGCATGCCGTCCTTGTAATCGGCTGACAGCTCGTTCCCGTCCGTGTTCTCCGGAAGCGAGAAGCTGCGCATGAAGCTGCCGTAGGCACGTTCGATCCGATGATGTTTGTGCTCGGTGGTTTCTTGCTCGTATTTTCGTTCACCGGAAATCGTCAGGACATCGTTTTCCACCGTGAGCTTGACCTGTTCCTTCTTCATGTCCGGTAATTCAGCCCTGATAAGGAATTGCTTCTCATCCTCTATAATGTCCACCAGGGGCGACCACTCTGCCACCGTCATGGCTTCCTTGCCTCCGTCACCCGTCGCCGCCCGACTCGCCAACATCGTCGCCAACCGGTTTTCCAAATCACTCCGATCCTTGAAAGGATTCCACTGCGTTCTGCTGATAGGGTCCCAACGTAAAAGTGTGCTCATGATTCATCTCCTTACTGAATGTGACATAGTCAGTCAGCTCTTTCCTCTTGATGGCGTCGCGTCAACCCCCGTCACACCCGAGCGGGGCGCTCACGAATAGAACCCGGACATGGGGGCCGTGACTGCGGCCACCCCAGTCCACTGCAGAACCCCGGCAATCACTCCCAGCACCAGAAACACTAGTGCGTAGTACAACATTCGACCCTCCCTTCATAGAACTCGGACGTGGAGTAAACATCCCTGCATGAAGGCCATGGTCCTAGCCGCTTTGGATCGGCAGACCATGACACACGGCATGCGGCCGTTCACAGAAACTCTGGCATCGGAGCGGCGGAGACTGAGGAATCGGTCACGCTGGGAAGGATCAGGAAGCGCAAGGGATGAGACAGTCAGCGAGCTTCACACCGTATAGCTCCACTCTGGGCGCAATGAGTATAGGAGTCAAGCAGTATAATGCGGCCTTCCAGTCACCGTGGCCCTTGCCAGACCCCAGCTTCGCTTCGGAAGAGTCGCTCGGTACCGTTCGAGCGTGGCACGTGGTATTGGAGCTTGAGGACCAAGGGATTGAACGTGGGAGGATGAAACACCGAAAGACGGAAGATCTTGCTGAGGTGAGGGTTGAATTACTTGAAAAACAGAGGTCCGGTGATAAATTAATGTACAGACATTGAGGCGTTTGTTGCACGTCAGGGGCACACACCATGTTGTTATATGAACTCTTCATGTTGTGGATGATTGTCAGCATCACAGCAGTTGTGGTGAGCATGGTCCTTGGCGGCTTATTGTGTGTGTGGTGTGCCTTTCGAGGTAATAGACGCGCCCGATTGGACTTCCCGTCTGTGCGTCAACTTAATCTCCCATCGAAATAGCTGTTTCCACGCTCGCTCATGCCTTCAAACATCTCTATCCACTACCATTTCCCCAATAGTGCGATCATGGGTGACCCTTCCTCTCGTGGACCACGCTTTGAATCTCCGAACGAAGGGCAACCAGCTCGGACTGTTGAGTGGCAATAAGCATCGACAAATAGTGATGTTCTTTCATCTGATCTTTCAGCTGCATATATTGAGAGGAGCCTTGATGAAAAATAACCCCCAAGCCCAGCGCAAGGACTGTGACGACTATGAAACCGAAGTACAGCGTGACCAGTCCTGCCGCAGAGCATTCGCTGGTACTTCGAGTGAGATCTGCCGCGAGTTTGTTGGTCACTCATGTATTCAGTAATCGTGTAGTTCTGGTATGGCATTAGAAATCCTCCCGTCCTGATAAAGTCTCCACCTCCCATTCTCCTCCAGCAACCCCACACCTTCACAAAGGCTGCGAGCTATCGCATGTTGGAGATGGTGGCTTCCGTGGAACCTGGCTATGGCGTGGGCCGGTCGTCGCTCATTTGGTCACACCACTTGCGCGAAGTCGAATCTTCTCTTCCAGGTCCGCCAGTAGCTCAGCAAATTGTTCAGGGGGTGGAGCCGTTCTCGAATCAAAACATCCAGCATCCCGTAATCGGTACAAGTAATTGTATTCGGCGAGCCACTGACTCTTGCTATTTCTTTCTTCTGCCAGCGCATAGTAAATCTCTTCAAGAGGAGTCTGAAGCGCTGAACGTTGTCGGGCGTTTACATCGTTCAGAATGTCTGAAACAACCTTTTTACGAACGACTTGGGTTCCCCATGGGGAGTTCAGAAAATAGACCACCGCCGCACCAGCGGCAATGATGACCAGAACGATAAAAAGGAGTTCCGTGTTCCCCTCCCCTTGCTAAAACACTGGGTTTGGGCCATCACTTGAACGCTCTCAACGCTCTTCGAGGGGCCTACGGTGCAATTTAGCCGAGGAGGTTCCCCATGGTATCCATTCCTAGAATCATTGGGTATCGAGGCGAAGTTGCGTAGCCGATCCAGTGCTTTTCTTCCACCCAGAGCGGCCGATTCCTTGAGCGTGTCCAGCGAGCGCTGAAGATTCTACTCGGGCTCGATCTCGTATTCAGCTAGCACCCAGTAGGTCACCCTCAGGTTATTCTGGGCCTCTGCAATCCATGCTATCCTGCTGTATTCTCGTGCCTCATAGCAAGGCCTAGGGGATGGGCAGATGGAGTTAGGCTTTGAGTGCATTGGGCGATACGGCTATCTGGCCATCTTTCTCTTGCTGCTACTTGGCATCGTGGGACTCCCGGTGCCGGACGAAACGCTGCTTTTGTTCGTGGGGTACCTCAGTTTCAAGGGAGATCTGCGGCTTGGGGCAGCTCTTGGCTCTCGAAGCTGGCGATGTCGTAAGGGATCGCCGGCCAGCTCATGCTCGGGCTCATCTGGTGCTGGTGAAGGATCTGCACATAGACGGATGGCGCTGGTGGTATCGGAGGTATGCGCCAGCTGATGCCGTGCTTATTCCATGAGGCAGGACGATTCATTCAATCCGATGAACCCGATCCGAGGAACCCGCAAGCCCAATGAGTCGTGGATTTTACGATGTGCCGTTTGCGCCGTCCCGTTGAGCAGGGACGGTCGAAGGGGACGGATAACGGGTGGACTGGTGCGCGTTCGGCTCGCTGGGTGGATGATCCCAGGCTAAGGTTCGGATGCCTGCCTCCGTGAGCACCACGCGGATGATCTCGACCATCGCCTCGAGAGTCACCTCGGTCCAGGGTCGGAGGTCCAAGACCCGCTCCTCCGGCCTGTCGGGCGGAGGGCTCTCATGAATGAGCATCCAGCATCGGTTGAAGATCGTGACGCGGGAGGCTTCTGGCACGTTGAACGAAGTGAGGCGGCAGGTGCAGAGTGCCGTCACCAACAAGACGAACTGAAGATCTGGCATGTCGTGACGATGAATATCGAGCGTCTGCATAGTCGTCGTCTCTCCACAAAGCCTCAGAACATCGCTGGCGGTTCCGGGGCCCGGTCAAGGTGTGTTTTTTCGCTCACAGATTAGTATAAATATCGAAAAAGGCGTCGACGCTGTCCAGCAGCCGCGCTTTGATTTCATCCGGCGTGCCCTTAATGACGTGCAGCGCCATGTTTCCTTCCGATCCGTCCGGCAGGGTGATGGACACGTGAGTGTGCACCAGTTCGGGAGCCGTACCCTTATCCAGCCGCATGCCATAGCCCAGTGTATATTGAGGCATCTCCAGCGTGGAGGTTGATTTCAAGTCCGCCATCTTCCACCTCCTATCATTGCTATGCTCTTCAGACGAGCAGCAACGAGTTCTTCTTGTAATCGGCGATAGCTGCTTTAATCGCATCCTCGGCCAGAACCGAGCAGTGGATCTTAACAGGCGGGAGATTCAGCTCCTGGACGATGTCCGTGTTCTTGATCGCACCCGCTTCCTGAACCGTCTTCCCTTTCAGCCATTCTGTAGAGAGGCTGGAGCTGGCGATCGCCGAGCCGCAGCCGAAGGTTTTAAACTTCGCATCCACGATTGTGTCATCCTGCACCTTGATCTGCAGCTTCATGACGTCGCCACACTCGGGCGCCCCGACAATACCCGTGCCCACGTCTGGTTCATCCTTCTTGAAGCTTCCCATGTTCCGTGGGTTGTTGAAATGGTCCACGACTTTTTCGCTGTATGCCATGTGCCGACCCTCCTCCAAATTAAGATCTGCGGCCGTCCTCACGATGTGGATTCACGACCGTCCTCATTCCATGCAGTCAGATCCTGCGCACTTATGCCTTCGTGAGAGCAGCGGCCGGCTTAGGGAGGAACTCCCTGTAGCCGTACCGTTCGGCCAGGTACTCCTTGGCCTCTTCGCTGACATACTCGGTGAATTTGTAGCGATCATCTTCGACGGTCTTAGCGTCTTCCATTACCTTGTCAGTTGGAATCGCATACTCGATATTGCAGGACGTATAAGCCTGAATATAGGTCGGACCGACTTCACGGGCGATCAGTACCGCCTTCTTTATGCAACCCTCCACCCGTCGGGGATTATTCGGCACGACCGTGGCGATGTAGGCGCAGCCGGCGATTTTGGCCATGCTGACCATGTCCATCTTCTCGAATTTCTTTCCGAGCGGGGCCATCTTGAGCACCGCGCCTCTGGTCGTCATCCCGCTTTCCTGCCCGCCTGTATTGCCGTAGACCTCGTTGTCCAGCATGATCGTCGTGAACCGTTCCTTCCGAAACCAGGAATGAAGTACCTGCTGAAATCCGATATCGGCGGTTCCCCCGTCACCCGCGATCACCACGACATCCTTGGGTTTGTCACCGAAACGAATCCGCAACCCGCGCGACAATCCACTGGCGACACCGTTCTGGTCACCGTAATTGCCATACACGAAGGGGATCGCCGCCTGGGAAATCGCCAGCCGGCCGCAGCCAGCCGTTCCGACGGTAATCGTGTCTTCGGGATTCGGGAACGCGATGATGGCTAGCCGGATAAACAGGGTCATGGCGCAACCGGCGCACATGGGATGTTCTTCAAGAATTTCTTTGAAGCTTCCCATCTGCGACACCGACACTTTCTTTCCAAAGGGCCCATGCTCCACCATGTCGCGGTATTCTTTGGGCATGAACATTTCCAAACCAGGTGAAAACTTCACGTAATCGAGACTCATCTGACACCTCGCTCTTTCTCTGTTAGCCGCGGTTGCGGCGGTGATACTACGCCTCTTGCAACACCAACTGCGTCGCGGCGTCCTTCTTTTCCTTCGCCTTGGCGGCAATTTCAGCCAGCAGTTCCTTGGCCGGCTCACTGATAAATTCCTTATACGCGAACCGTTCGGTTGGCTTCTCAGAATCCCGCATTTCCTGGAGCCCTTCCATGCTGTTCTTCCCGATTTCCAGAATGCAAGGCGTATAGAGCTGGAGATAGGTCGGGCCGATTTCGCGCGCGATCATGACGGCATT
>Ga0070689_100001577_pt1 | contig 14539 bp, 6 predicted proteins | sample KBSS23HmetaG_FD_64669 | JGI IMG/M metagenome (GOLD analysis project Ga0070689, IMG submission 64669) | Switchgrass rhizosphere microbial communities from Kellogg Biological Station, Michigan, USA - KBS S2-3H metaG | ecosystem: Host-associated > Plants > Roots > Rhizosphere ...
GCCGAGCAGGATGACGTTCGTGAGCTTCTGCTGGTCGCAGAACTTGAGCACGGCCCGGATCTGCGCCAGCGCGTCGCAGTGGAACACCACCGGGATCTCGCCGTTCAGCACCCGGCGCATCGCGTTCCAGCGCACGTCGTCGTCGTGCTTGGGGACGTCCTTCCCCTTCTCGGCGTCGCGGGCCTTCGAGTACGCGCGCGCGTCGTCGAACGCGTCGGTGATGACCTTGATCGCCTCGTCGCGCTGCTTGTTCTGCTCCTCGTCGCTGGTGAGGATGAAGAACGCGCGGACCGGCGTCATGTTCGGCCAGGCGACGTGCAGCGCCACCGGCGCACGCACGGTGATGTCCTCCTGTGTCCAGCCGTCCAGGTGCATCAGCGCCGACGTGCCGCGCATGCTGCCGCCGCCGGGGATGCTGAGCACGGTGGTGACGCCGTTCAGCCGCGTCACCGGCAGGAAGTCCGAGTCGGGGTTGTACATCACCTCGGCGCGCTGGTTGGGATTGAGGGATCCGGACTCCTGCGTGTCGTCGGAGCCCTGGATCGTGGCCACCTCATGGAGCCCGAGCACGGTGTTCGCGTGCACGAACCCGGGATAGACGTGCTTGCCGGCGCAGTCGACGACGTGCGCGCCGGCGGGAACGGCGACGCCCGTGCCGACAGCGGTGATCTTGGAGCCTTCCACGATCACGGTGCCGTTCGCGATCTCGGGGCTGCTCACCGGGTGCACGGTGCCGCCGGTCAATGCCAGCACCTCGGCGCGCGCGGGCGTGAACGCGGCGCTGGCGAGCATGAACGCGAGGCTCGACACGAGCAGCGCTGCGACCAGCGCCGGACGGGTGCTCTCGAAGAGGCGGCTCATCGCGAACCCTCCTCTCCGGCCTGCTTCGCCCGGCGGTCGGTCTCGGACAGGAACGGCATCGCGTGTTCCCGCCCGCAGTCGTTGCCGCTCTGGTCGGTTTCCTCCAGGTAGCGCGGCGGCCAATTGCCCTTGTTGCCGGTCGCGCCGCCCTGTTTCGCCGCGCGCGCGGCCGCGATCAGCGCCGTGCGCTCGGCGGCCAACTCGGCACGGCCGGCCAGGTCGGCGGCGCGGTCGAAGTACTTCCTGCCCTCGATCCACGTCTGCTCGCACACCGAGTAGGGCGACAGCGGTTCGCCGCTCCAGAGCGCGAAGTCGGCGTCCTTCCCCACCTCGATCGAGCCGACGTGCTTGTCGATCTTCAGCGACTTGGCCGGGTTCAGCGTCACCATCTTCAAGGCTTCCTCGCGCGGCACGCCGCCGTACTTGATGGCCTTGGCGGCCTCGGTGTTCAGCCGGCGGGCCAGTTCGTCGTCGTCGGAGTTGAAGCCGACGTTCACGCCGCGGTCCCACATCAGGTACTCGTTCCACGGGATCGCGTCGATCACCTCCTGTTTGTAGCCCCACCAGTCGCTGAACCCGAGCGCCGAGGCGCCGTGCGTCGCCATCTCGTCGGCCACCTTGTAGCCCTCGAGGATGTGCGTGAACGTGTTGACGCGGAACCCGAACGACTCGGTGAGCCGCATCAGCATCAGGATCTCGTCCTGCCGGTAGCTGTGGCAGTGGATCAACCGCGTGCCGTGGACGATCTCGGACAGCGCGTCCAGTTGCAGGTCGCGGCGCGGCGGGATCGCGCGCTTGCCGGCCTTGAACTCGGCGAACGCGCGGTCGTAGTCCTGCGCGCGGCTGAACGCCTCGCGGATCGTCTGCTCCACGCCGGCGCGCGTCTTCGGATAGCGGGTGGTGCGGTCCGCTCCGAAGTTCGCCTGCTTCGGGTTCTCGCCCAGCGCGAACTTCACCGTGCCGGGCGCGAGCGTGTAGAACAGCTCGTCCGGCGGCGCGCCCCACTTGTCCTTGATCACGGCGCACTGGCCGCCGATCGAGTTACACGAGCCGTGCAACAGGTGCATCATCGTGTTCCCGCCGGCGAGCTGGCGATAGATGTTGACGCTCTCCGAGTTGATGACGTCCTGGATGCGCACCTCGCAGGTCACCGAGTTCGTGCACTCGTTGACGTTGCCGAGGATGGCCGAGTGGCTGTGCTCGTCGATGATGCCGGGCGCCATATGCTTGCCCGCGGCGTCCACGACCGTGGCCCCCTTGGGCGCGGCGAGGTTCTTGCCGATGGCGGAGACTTTGCCCGCCTTCACCAGCACGTCGGTATTCGCAAGGATGCCCTGCGGTCCCGACGTCCACACCGTGGCGTTCTTGATCAGCAGCGTCGCGGGCTGGGCGGGCCTGGCCATGCGCCACGCTTCCGAGTTGCCCATCACGACCGGCACGGCGACCGGCGGCTCGGGCTTCTTCGCGGGCTTGTCGTCCTTCTTGACGGCCGCGCCGGTCACGTCGTGCTGGCCGACGTTCGTCACCGACAGCGTGCCCTTGAGCGCGTCGTTGCGCGCCGTCAGGTCGAAGTCCTCGGCCGGCTCGCTGCCGCGCTGCATCGTGAACCGGATGCGCTCGCCCTCGAGCCGCACGCCGGTCGCCCGGATCGTGTCGGCGCCGACCACGAGCTTCACCGTGGTGTCCTTGTCGGCGCTCACGGTCAGCGCGTGCGGGCCGTGGCCCCAGTCGATCTTCCAGTCGCCCTTCGGCGTGGTCTCGTCCTTCGCGGTCTCGTAGCGCGCGCCGTCCACCCACACCTCGCGCACCTTGGACGTCTCGCTGAAGAGCGGGCCGCGCGTCACGGTGAGGTTCGCGATCGCGCCGGGCGCGATCACGCCCAGCCTGCCGGAGACGCCGAGCAGCCGCGCCGGGTTCGTGGTCACCGCCGCCAGCGCCTGGTCCTCGGTGAGCCCGCGCGCGATGGCCTTGGCCACCATCGAACGGAACGTCTTCACGTCCTTCAACCCGTTCGCGGTGAGCGAGAACGTGACGCCGGCCTTGGCGAGCGTCGCCGGGTTCGCCGGGGCCGCCTGCCAGTGGCGCAGCTCTTCGGTGCGCACCTCGAGCGCGGCGGCGTCGTCGCTCACGTCCGGCGCGTCGGGGAAGTTGACGGGCACGATCAGCGCGCGCTTGGTCGCGGCCACGTCGGCGACGCGCTTGTACTCGTCGCCGCCGGTGACGATGGCCGCGGTGATGCCCGCCTCGGTGGCGATCTTCGACGCCTGCAGCACCTCGAGCATCTCGTCGGTCACCATGAGCACGGGCTCGTCACCGGAGATCACCGGCTGGAGCGCCGCCCACGCCAGGTTCTCGGGCACGCGTTCGGTGTTGGTGCGTTTCGCCACGGCGGCGCGCGCGTCGCGATACCACTTGGCGTCCAGGAATACCTGGCGCAGGACCGCGATCGCACCCATCAGCGAGCCGGGGTACTGGTTGCCGCGATTGGGCTCGAGCGCCACCACCTGGGCGACGTCGGCACGCACCAGGTTCGCGTTGACGCCGTTCGCGCCCAGGCCGACCACGGCGCTGCTGCCGCGCACCACGCCCTGGCGCGGCGCCACCTGCGCCGCGGTGAAGCCGGCGGCGCGCAGCGACTCGAGCTGTGAGGCATCGAGCGGCAGGTTCTGCGCCATCCGGTACTCGGCGCGCACGGACGACAGCTCGTGCACCGGACCGCGCGGCGTTTCGGCCTGCGCTGCGCCCGGACGCCCACCGCCGCCACCCGCGGGTGCCGGCGCCGGCGGCATCACGAACGCATCGATCAGCCCCGGGTACACGGTGAGGCTGTCGCCCTCCCAGATGCGCGCGTCGGCGGGGATCGCCACGTTGGCGCCCACGGCGGTGATGAGCCCGTCGCGCATCACCACGGTGCCGCGCGCGATCACGTTGCCCGGACCGGTGACGATGCGGGCGTTACGGATGGCGTGCACGCGCGGCGTGGCCGCGAGCGCCGGCGCCGCGCCGAGCAACGGACCGGCGACGAGCCACGCGAGAAGGACGAGCGCGCGCGATCGAACCACGCGGCGGGCGAGACGGGACGGCGCTGCCGATGGGGGCATCTCGGTCACCTCGGGATGGGAGAATCGGGGCGCGGCGGGCGAGCGACAGGCCGGGCGCGCGCGCGACACGTTCGTGGGCAACGGCGCGCGAAGGTTAGGTGCGCGTGAAGCGGCGCTTCAAGACTCCAGCGTGGGCCCGGCGCGACCCGCAGACCGGCGTGGCGAAAACCGTCACGAATGCGGGACGAAAAGGCCAATAAGCGTGCGTCGTGCACGACGGTTGTGGCGCCCGGGCACACCCGGCGCGGTGGCGGTGGTTGGTATACAAGCCGCTGGCAATGAGTTGGACTTCTCATTCCGGTGGCACGCCCCCTGCTCTATACCCCCGTGCCCCTGCCGTCCGAGTCCCGCGATTTGGACCCGGACTGCTGTTTCACGAGGGAGGGAGCCATGAAACGCCTGTGGATGATCGCGGCCGCGCTCGTGGGGATGAGCCTCGCGCAGCCGCTGCATGCTGAGACTCAGACGTGGTTCGGTTTCCAGGTGGGGATGAGCGGCGGCTCACCTGCGCCGCTGGTGGTGCTCCGCTCGGAGCCGCATTACGTGGTGGTGAACGACGTCTACGTGGTCGACGACGACCGCTGCGGCGACGACATGTTCCGCGCGGACAACATGTGGTGGCGCCTGCGCGGCGGCTACTGGTACCGCGCCGCGTCGTGGCGTGGACCGTGGATGGCGGTGGATGTGCGTCGCGTGCCCGAGCGCGTGCTCGTGGTGCCGGCGCGCCACTGGAAGCATCACCCGCGGCGTGACGGGCGTACGTACATCGTGGTGCAGGACCGTCATGACAACGGCCGTCACCGCGGCCATTACAAAGATCACGGGCATCACGATCACGACTAGCCAGGCAGGGTAAGCGAAGCGAGCGAGCCCCCGCGGGCGGCATCCCGCGGGGGCTCTTCTTTGTTGTCCAACCCCTCCCCGCTCCCACCTGTCCAAACCGATCGATGCGTCGCTCCCTCGCGTTGATCGGCCTGCTCTCGCTGCTGCCCGTCGGCCCCGCCGCCGCCGAGCCGCGGCTCGTGTTCGGCTCGCCCTCCGGCGTGGCCGAGATCCCGTTCCAGCTCTACGGCAACCACATCTATGTGCGCGGCAGGGTCGGCGACTCCGATTCGCTCTGGATCGTGCTCGACACCGGTGCTTCCGGCGCGAGCATCAGCGCCAGCAAGGCTTCAAAGCTCGGCCTCGAGGTCCAGTCCGGCGGTCAGGCGCACGGTGCGGGCGGCGTGGTCGAGTCGGGCACGGTGCGCGGCGCGACCATCCGGATGCCCGGGCTCGAGCTCCAGGACCAGGTGCTCAGCACGCTGCCGCTGGACGCGATCGAGGTCCAAACCGGGCGGGCCATGGACGTGGTCGTCGGCCACGCGCTCTTCAGCCGCGCCGTGGTGGAGATCGACTACGCCGCGCGCCTGCTGCGCATCAGCGACCCCGGGAAGTTCAAGCCGCCCTCGGGTGCGACGTCGCTGCCGCTCACGTTCAAGCAGAACCTGCCGTACACGAAGGCCACGATCGAGGTGCCGGGCCGGAAGCCCATCGCCGGCACGTTCGTGCTCGATTCGGGTGCCGCCACCGCGCTGTCGCTCTCGCCCGACCTGACCGAGCGCGAAAAGCTGCTCGCGGCCGTTCCGAACACGCTGCGCGCTCGCGCGGGCGGCGTCGGCGGCCAGGTCGAGACCCGGATCGGCCGCATCGACCGGCTGCGCCTCGGCCCCTACGCGGTCGAGCGTCCCGTCACCACGTTCCGGCTCCCCGGCCCCGGCGGGATCAGCGCCGCGGGCACCGCGGGCAACATCGGCGGCGACGTGCTGCGTCGCTTCGACGTCACGTTCCACTACGGCCACCAGCGCATGTGGCTCGCGCCCAACGCCGCGCTCGGTGACCCGTTCGAGGCCGACATGAGCGGCCTCGTCACCCAGATGCTCGCGGACTCGACGCACGGGATGAAGGTGCTGTGGCTGCAGGACGGCTCGCCCGCGACCGAGGCGGGCATCGCCGCCGGCGACGTGATCGAGGCCGTGGACGGCCGCTCGATCGCCGCACTCACGCCCGTGGCCGTGCGCGAGATGTTCCGCAGGCCCGAGCAGACGTATCAGCTCACCGTGCGCCGCGGCGACGAGCGGCGCGAGGTAAAGCTCACGACGCGGCGGCTGATCTAGCCGGGCGCTTCTCGCGCAGGCGCCACACGAGCAGCGGCGGCGTCACCAGCGTGGTGACGGCCACCATCACGACCACCGCTGCGTACACGGTGTCGCTCACCACGCGCTCGCCGTTCAACGTGAGCGTGCGGCCGATGCTCGCGAAGATCAGCCCCACCTCGCCGCGCGGGATCATGCCGAGCCCGACGGCCAGCCGGCTCGCGCCCTTCTCGAGCACGCCGAGCGCGCACGCCTGCTTGCCGATCACCGCGGCGAGCGTCAACACCGCCGCGAACCCGAGCACACCCGGCCGCGCGAACGCCGAGAGATCCACCCCCATGCCCATGAGCACGAAGAACACCGGCACGAGGAAGCTCGAGATCGGCTCCAGCAGCTCGCGCAGGTCGCGCTTCTTGGCGTCGCGCTCGCGCAGCCCCTTGTACTGGATGTCGTCCAGCACCAGCCCGGCCGCGAACGCGCCGACGATCGGCGCGAGTCCCGCCTTGCCCGCGAGGAACGCCACCAGGAAGCAGAACGCGATCCCGAACGACACGAGCAGGCCCTCGCCCGGGAGCCGTGCGGCGAAGCGGAACGTGAGCTTCGAGAGCCAGCGGCCCACGACCACGGCGACGCCCAGGAACCCGAGCGCCTTGGCGACGATCAGCGCCAGCCCGGTCGCATCGAACGGCCGTCCCGCGTTCGCCGCGGCGATCAACCCGCTCACGACCGCGAGCACGATCAGCCCGAGCACGTCGTCGATGACCGCGGCGCCGAGGATGATGCGGCCCTCGACGCTCGCCGTGCGTTTCAAGTCACCCAGCACGCGCGCGGTGATGCCGACGCTCGTGGCGGTGAGTGTGGCGCCCACGAACCAGTGAATGAGCGGGTTCTGGTCGTGGAGGAACGCCATCGACACGCCGACGCCGAGCACCATGGGCGTGATCACGCCGAGGACGGCGACCAGCGACGCCGACAGGCCGACCGCGGCCATCTTGCCGACGTCGGATTCGAGCCCGACCTGGAACAGCAGGAACAGCACGCCGACCTGGGCGAACGCCTCGACGGTGGGCAGCGTCTTGAGCGGGTCGAGCGCGTGAATGCCCACGAGCGAGAGATTCCCGAGCACGATCCCCGCGCCCAACTCGCCGAGCACCGCCGGCAACCGGAAGCGCTCGAACAGCGCGCCGCCAAGCCGCGCGCAGACGAGGATGAGCGCGAGCGCCGAGAGCACGGGCAGCATGTCGACCGCGCCGGTCGGGCCCTCGGCGGCGAGCGCGGACTGCGCGATCAGGAGACCGAGTGCGGCGAGCGCGAACGCGGGACGGCGGCCGAAGGGGACGCGCATTGTGCGCAGGGTGTACCGCAGCAGTGGCCCGGTGGTCCAGAGACGCTGGGTCAGCGCCGTCTTGAGCAAGTCACCGCAGCAAGGCGACCCGCGTGCGCACCTCGCTCCCATCCTGAGAAAGGCGGAGGAAGTAGATCCCCGGTTGAACCGTCCTTGCACCCACGAGATCGACCTCGTGACGGCCCGGCCCCATCGCTCCGACCTCCGTCGACGCCAGCACCCGTCCCGAAACATCCAGAAGGTCGACCCGGGCTCGTCCCCCATGGCGCAGTGTGAACTCCACGCGGAGCCGGTCCACGACCACCGGGTTCCTCGCGCGAATCGCCAGCGCGAACCGCGGCAGTGCGGGTGCGTCCACGCCGACCTCGAGTGAGAGTGCTTGCCTCCCGCGGAGCACGCCCTTCGACGCGATCCTGCCGCGGCGGACTCGGATGGTGTCGGCTCCGTAGAAGGGATGGTCGTTCAGGGTGCCGGTGACGGTGACCGGAATGCTTTCGCCTTCGGAGAGGGTCAGCTCCACCGCGACCCGGTCGAACTTCACCATCAGGTCGCGGACGCCGTCACCGTCGTGATCACCGAGCGTGGTCGGCGCCGAGGCGTCGACCGGAACGGTGCCATTCAACCTGATCGAGGACATATCGATATCGTCTGCGGCCAGTGGCGGGGCCGGCTCGAGGAAGCCCGTCACCCAGCGGCCCCCCGCGGCCAGGTCGAGGGTGCCGGGCGTGAACTCGAATCCGATCGCGAGCGGCGCCGGCGGCGTTCGGTTCAGCAACACCAATACGGTGTTCGATGAGACATTCGTCACCGCGATGTCCTGCCTCCCGTCCGCGTCAAGGTCCGCGATCGCTATCGAGCGCAGTCCGGCCCCGATGCCGAAGTCGGTTCTGGCGCCGAACGTACCGTCCCCGTTCCCGAGCAATACCGAGACCTCGCTCCATGTCGAGACCGCAAGATCCGGATGGCCGTCTGCGTTGAGATCCGCGATCGCGACTGCTTGGGAATAGTCTGCGGTGCCGAAGTCAGCCTTGGCCTGGAACGTTCCGTCCCCGTTCCCAAGCAGGATCGAGACCGTGCCGGCGACACCGCCGATCCAATTGTTGGCCGTCGCGAGGTCTGGCTTCCCGTCCGCATTGAGATCGGCGATCGATATCGATCGGGGCCCGCCCCCGGTGCCGAATTCCTTCCTGGTGCCGAACGTGCCGTCGCCGTTCCCGAGCAACACCGAAACCGTGCTGTGATCCGCGTAGGGATCGCCCAGGTTCGTCGCCGCCAGGTCCAGCTTCCCGTCCGCGTTCAGGTCGGCGATCGCCACCGAGGTCGGGTAGTCCCGGGTGGGATACTCAGCCCTGGCCTGGAACGTGCCATCCCCGTTGCCGAGCAGCACCGAGACCGTGCTGGCATAGCCGTTTCCCACCACGAGGTCCGGATGACCATCCCCATTGAGGTCAGCGATCCTCAACGAGAGCGGGTAGTTCCCCGCATCGAAGTCCATCCCGGACCCGAAGGTGCCGTCCCCGTTCCCGAGGAGCACCGAGATCGTGCTGGTGTGCCCCGAGTGGTAGATGCCGGCGTTCGCGACAGCCAGGTCCGGCCTTCCATCCCCGTTGAGGTCCGCGATCGCGACCGAGGCGGGATCGATCCCCGTGTAATAGTCGACCTTGGCCCCGAAGTTGCCGTCCCCGTTCCCGAGCAGGACCGAGGCCGGGCCGATGACCGTCCCCGAGCCGGTGCCCCCGTTCGCCACCGCCAGGTCCGGCCGCCCGTCCATATTGACGTCTGATATCGCGACCGAATGCGGAAAAACGCCGGTGCCAGACGAGTAAGGCGCCGAGAAGAGCGGGTCGGCGCTGCCCGATGCGGTCAGCGCGAGTAGCGTCACGGGCGCGGCGAGCAGCGTCTGAAGTCCAGCCGCACACCTGGATCTACTGCGCGGTGTGTTACAGGGGGTCATGGGGCGACTCTGGTCCAACCGAGAGACGATGTGACAACAGCCGAGGGACTCAGGCGCTGCCGTCACCCACCCCAAGCAGGGCGTTCGCTCTCATGTATGAGCATATCGCGGCGGGAGCGACGCTCGGTATGAGGGTTTTCACCCGAAGCGAGGCCTGAATGGCCATCGCAGTCCAAGTCTGTCGGCGGCGGCCACGCTCACCGCCCGTCACTACTGCGCCGCGGCCCCGTTCTTCTTGGCGCCGTTCCGCTGCGGGCTCCTGCCGCCGGCGGAGTTCGCGCGCCGGCCCTTGATCGGCACCGCGGTCCCGATCTTTTCCAGCCGCACCGCCGTCCGCTTGTAGGCCGGCGTGTTCACCTTGTTGTCGCGGTGCGGGCCCAGCAGGCGGTTCACGTGCGCCGCCGGCGTATGGAACGTGGCGAACAACTCGCCGCGCTTGACGCGTTCGTCGCGCCGCGCGGGCAGCTTCGCCTCGCCCCACGCGCTCACGATCTTCAGCTCGTCTCCGTCCTGGATGCCCAGCTTGTCGGCGTCGTCGGGATGGATGTCGAGCGTGTCGATCGGACGCAGGCCCAGGTTCGGCGTGTGGTCGGTCATCGTGCCGGCGTTGTAGGCGTAGAGCGTGCGGCCGGTCACGAGCAGCAGCGGGAACTCGGCGGTCGTCGGCTCCTGGAGCGGCTTCTGCTCGGGGCGGCTGAACGGCGCGCGGTCCCCAAGCGCGAACACCTCGCTGTGGAGCCGCACCGTGCCGGGGTGGGACTCGTCCGGGCACGGCCACTGGATGCCGCCTTCGCGGTCCATCTTCGCGTACGAGACGCCGGCGCCCGCGGGCCACAGCATGCGGACTTCGTTCCAGATCTCCTCGGCGTTCTTGAAGTCGAAGCCCTTCATGCCCATCCGCTTCGCCACCTCGCACACCGGGATCCAGTCGGCCACGGCCTCGCCCTGCGGCTCGACGGCCTTGCGCACGCGCTGGATGCGGCGCTCGCTGTTCATGAACGTGCCGTCTTTCTCAAAGCTCGCGGCCGCGGGCAGGAACACGGTGCCGATCGCGCGCGCGGTCTCGTTCATGAACAGGTCCTGCACCACGACGAGCGGCACGGTCTCCATCACCCGCTGCGTGCGCACGATGTCGGCGTGGCTCTGCATGATGTCGTAGCCGATGGCCCACAGCACGTCGAGCTTGCCGGCCTCGGCGGCCTCGACGATCTGAACGGCGTCGAGCCCGCGCTCCTTGGGCAGCTTCACGCCGTAGAACGTCTCCACCTTGAGCCGCGTGGCGGCGTCGGAGATCGGCGCGTAGCCGGTGAAGTAGTTGGGGTCGCTCCCCATGTGCGCCGAGCCCTGCACGTTGTTCTGGCCGCGCAGCGGGTTGATGCCGGTGCCGGGCTTGCCGACGTTGCCGGTGAGCAACGCGAGGTTCGAGAGCGCGATGATGCCCTCGGTCCCCTGGATGTTCTCGGTGAGGCCCAAGCCGTGGAACGAGACGCTGGGGCTGCCGAGCGCGTACATGCGCGCGGCCTTGCGCACCAACTCCGCCGGCACGCCGGTGACTTCCTGCACGAGCTCCGGCCGATACCGGCGCAGGAACTCCTCGTACTCCGCGAACCCCTCGGTGCGCTGCGCGATGAACTCGCGGTCCTGGAGGCCTTCCTCGACGATCACGGCCGCCATCGAGTGGAACATGGCGACGTTCGCGCCGGGCGTGATCGGCAGATGCAGGTCGGCGATCTGCGCCAGGCCCACGTTGCGCGGGTCGATCACGATCAGCTTGGCGCCGCGGCGCACGGCGCGGCGCAGGCGCACGCCCACCACCGGGTGGGCCTCGAGCGCGTTGCTGCCGGAGATGATGATGGTCTTCGTGTAGTCGATGTCCTCGAACGCGCCGGTGGCGGCGCCGGTGCCGAACGCCACGCGCATCGCGGCGGCGGTCGGCGCATGGCAGACGCGCGCGCAGCAGTCGATGTTGTGCGTGCCGAGGCCCGCACGCACGAACTTCTGCGCCACGTAGTTCTCCTCGTTCGTCCCGCGCGCCGAGGACAGCACCATGATCTTGTCGGCGCCGCGCTCCTTCACGGTCTTCGCCATGGTGTCGGCGATGTGCTGGAGTGCCTCGTTCCAGGTGACGCGCTTCCATTCACCCGGCCCGTCCTCCGGACGGGCGCCGCGGGTCCGGATCATCGGGTAGCGCGCGCGCGCGTCGCTCTGGACGAAGCCCCAGGCGTAGCGGCCCTTCACACAGGTGTGGCCGAGGTTCGAGCGGCCTTCGGGCGACGGCGAGATCTGCACCAGCTCGCCGTCCTTCGTGCCGGCCATGATCTCGCAGCCCACGCCGCAGTAGCTGCACACCGTCTTGGTCCACTCGGTGGGCCGGCCTTTTTCGAGCACGGTGCGATCCAGGATCGCGCCGGTCGGGCACACGTCGGCGCAGGCGCCGCACGAGACGCACGAGCTCTCGAGCATCGACGGGCCGTCCGGGTGCACCCACGTGCGCCAGCCGCGCTGCGCCACCTTCCACACCGACTCGCCCTGGATCTCGTCGCACACGCGCACGCAGCGCATGCACGCGATGCACTGGTTCATGTCCACGTGCAGGTAGGGATGCGAATCGTCCACCAGCGTCGGGTCGGGGACGTGGCCGTTCGTGGACACGCCGTACTGGTTCAAGAGCGAGTGGAACGTGGCCGTGGGATCGTGCTCCACCGCCACGCCCGGGTAGCGGTGCGCGTGCATCTCGAGCACGAACTTGCGCGCCTCGTGGAGCTTCTCGCCCTCGGTCACGATGTTCATGCCGTCGGCGAGCGCCGTGACGCAGGCGGCCACCGGCGTGCCGCGGCCTTCCAGGCTGACGAGGCACATGCGACAGGCGCCGACATTGGAGAGCCGGTCGTGCTGGCAGATCGTGGGCACGTCGGCGCCCGCGGCCCGCACGGCGTCGAGGATGGTGGCGCCGTCGCTCTCGATGGGGCGGCCATCCACGGTCACGCGCTTCATGTCTCGTCTCCCGGGAGGGGGTCTCCCGTCAGGCCGTCCCCGTCGTCCCTGATGGGTCCCGGCCGAGCGGGCGGGGCCGCGGCCCTTGGGGGCGGGCGAGCGGCACCGAAGGCCATTGTAGATGAATTATCGGCCCTGGGAAGCGCTCCGTGCAGGGGGACTCGGCCCAGCGAGCCGCATCCGGCACGGCCGAAACGGCACCGGTGGCCCCCGGCCTGACCCGCCCCTGACGCGCTGCTAGAGTCCGTCCTCCTCGCCGACCCACATCTCCTTATCGAAGGCTGTAGGGAGGATCCCCGATGCATCCCCGCCCCGCCCGCCGTGTCCTGCTCGCTGTGCTGTTCACGGCCATCCCGTCGGCCGCATTCGCCGCGTTCTCGCCCGCGCCGCCACCCACGCGCACCGCCGTGGTCACCGACACGCTGCACGGCGTGCCGATCGCCGATCCCTATCGCTGGCTCGAGGACAAGGACGCGCCCGAGACGCGCACCTGGGTGCGGGCGCAGATGGCCTACACGATGGACCAGCTCGGCAAGGTGGCGGGCCGCGACCAGGTGGTGGCCGCACTCGCCAAGTACACCCGCGTCGACGCCCGGACGATCCCCGCCGTGCGCGGCAAGCGGCTGTTCTTCACCACGCGCAAGGCCGACCAGCAGCAGCCGGTGCTCGTGATGCGCGAGACGAGCGACGGCCAGGACGTCGTCCTCGTGGACCCGAATCCCATGTCGCCCGACCACACCACGAGCGTCACGCTGGTCAACACGTCGCTCGACGGCAGGATGCTCGTCTACGGCATCCGCAAGGGCGGCGAGGACGAGATCGAGCTGCATGTCTACGACGTCGACAAGAAGGCTGAGGTCGCCGGTGGGCTGCCCAAGGGCCGCTACTTCGGCGTCGCGCTCGACAAGCAGAACAAGGGCTTCTGGTACTCGCGCTGGGCCCCGGAGGGTTCGCGCATCCGCTACCACAGGCTCACGGACGACGCGGCGAAGGACGCGCTGGTCTACGGCGAGGGGCTCGGGCCCACCGAGATCCCGGCCGCCGGCCTCTCCGACAACGGCCGCTGGCTCCTGATCGGCGTGTTCGTGGGTTCCTCCGGCGACGACACGCGCTACTACATCAAGAACGTGGAGTCGAACGGTCCCATCGTCACGATCGCCGACACGATCCACAGCGCGATCAACGTCGACATGGCCGACGACCAGCTCGTGATCGAGACCAACTGGAAGGCGCCGCACCACCGCGTGCTCGTGGCGGACGCGAAGAAGCCGCAGGTGCAGTTCTGGAAGGAGATCGTGCCCGAGTCGCCGGACGCGACGATCGACAACATGACGCTCGCCGGCGGCAAGATCTACCTGACCGTGCTCCAGAACGTGGCCTCCAAGCTGCGCGTCTATTCGCTCGACGGCACGGCCGGCGGCGAGGTGCCGCTGCCCGGCATCGGCAGCCTCGGCAGCAACCAGGGCGGCAGCGGCGGCATGTACGGCGAGTGGGCCGGCAAGGAGGGCTACTTCCAGTTCTCCTCGTTCAATCGCCCGCCCACGATCTACCGCTACGACTTCACCAGTGGCAACGCCGGGGCGTGGTGGACGTCGTCGGCGCCGTTCAAGGCCGACGACTATGAAGTGCGCCAGTTCACGATCCGCAGCACGAACGACGCCCGCGTGCCGTTCTTCGTCGTGGCGCGGAAGGGCACGCCGGTCGACGGCTCGAACAAGGTGCTCATGGGCGGCTACGGCGGCTTCAACGTCAGCGTGACGCCGGCGTTCTCGCCGTTCATCGCCGCGTGGCTCGAGCTCGGCGGCGTGTACGTGTCCACGAACCTGCGCGGCGGGTCCGAGTTCGGCGAGGCCTGGCACAAGGACGGCATGCTCGCGAACAAGCAGCACGTGTTCGACGACTTCCTGAACATCACGCAGTGGGTGCTCACGCACGGCTACTGCAAGCGCGAGGGCCTGGGCATCAACGGCGGCAGCAACGGCGGGCTGCTGGTGGGCGCGGCGATGACGCAGCGGCCCGACCTCTACGGTGCCGTGCTCTGCCAGGTGCCGCTGCTCGACATGCTGCGCTACGACCGCTTCCTGGTCGCCAAGTTCTGGGTGCCCGAGTACGGCTCGGCGACGAACGCCGAGCAGTTCGACTGGCTGCG
>Ga0070689_100001578_pt1 | contig 14534 bp, 8 predicted proteins | sample KBSS23HmetaG_FD_64669 | JGI IMG/M metagenome (GOLD analysis project Ga0070689, IMG submission 64669) | Switchgrass rhizosphere microbial communities from Kellogg Biological Station, Michigan, USA - KBS S2-3H metaG | ecosystem: Host-associated > Plants > Roots > Rhizosphere ...
GCTCGTAGCCATGCTCCTCCGCAAGGGGTTCGGCGAGCTGGCGAACTTCTTCCCGGACTTCCACTTTCGCTCCCGCGCAGACAAAAAACGGAGTGGTCGCACCTGCCCCACTCCTGCCCGGCAAACTACTCCAAATCCCCTCCTTCCGGCAAGCCGGGGGCGGCCCCCCGATCGATGCCGTGCCGTCAGGCGGAGGCGGGGTTCCGGTGGGGTCCAGTCGAGGGCAGTCGCGCGCAGGCCGGAGCCATGGATGGCGGAGGCCGTTAAGCGCGCGACAGGGAGGTGAGGCCAGGGACTGGCCGAACCGAGCGATGCCCTCGAATGGACCCCACCGGAACCCCGCCGGCTCCCCGGAACGTTGCACACGCCGAGCAGCAACCTCGGAAGCGAACGATGGCGCGGGCTACGGTCGCGCCAGCGCGCTCCGGTAGACGATCCAGGTCGCGACGCGCGCGACCTCGGCGAGGCTCTCGGCCGACACCTGGTCGGGGAGGTCGCGCGACGTGTGCCAGGCGTCGTAGTCGAAATCGATGATGTCCACGGCGGGCAGCCCGGCATCGAGCAGCGGCACGTGGTCGTCGATCAGCGTGTAGCGGACGCCGCGCTTGAAGTGCCTGGCACCGGTGGCCGCCGCCGCCTCGTGCACGAGCGCGACCAGGTTCGTCGCCCGCTGCGCCGAGTTGGCCTCGTCCCAGATCTCGAGATCCCTGTCGCCGACCAGGTCGAACAGGAACCCCGCCGAGGGCCGCGCCGGATCGCCCGGCGGCGGCAGGCGCTTCGCGTAGCCGCGACTGCCGCGGCAGTACTCGGCCGGCGCGCTCGGCCGGCCGAAGTCCTCGCCGTCCAGGAACACGAGGTCCACGCCCACGGCCGGGGCGCGCGTGTGCATCTGCTCCGCGACCTCGAGCAGCACCGCCACGCCGGAACCCGCATCGTTGGCGCCGGGGCAGTACTGGCGCTGCTTCGCCGGGTCGGGATCCTGGTCGCACCAGGGCCGGGTATCGAAGTGCGCGTAGAGCGCGATCCGGCGGCCGGCCGCAGGCCCGAAGCGCCCGATCACGTTCGTGAGCGGCCATGCCTGGCCGGCCACCGTGTCCACGAATGCCTGGCGCTCGACGCGGCCGCCGAGCCGCGTCAGCTCGCCGGCGATCCAGTCGCGCACCGCCGCGTTCCCGGGCGTGCCCGAGACGCGCGAGCCGGCCTGCACCTGGTGCTTCACCCGCTCCAGTGCGCGGGTGCCGTCGGGCCCCGCCGCATCGCTGCACGAGGCGGCCAGGCTCAGCGGCAGCAGCGCCGTGAGCACCCACCAAGCGCGCATCATTCTAGAACCGGAACTGCCCGCGCATCTCCACCCGGATGCTGCGCCGGATGATGCCGCTCGTCTCGCGGAAGTGGCTGAAGCCCAGCGACAGGTCGCCGGTGACGTTCGAACTGAAGCCGTAGCTGCCGGTGCCGTTCACGGACAACCGCGTACGATCGATCGGGTTCGCGAGCTGGTCGAAGCCCGGCAACTTCACGCCGCCCTTCTGCCGCGAGTACACCGTGGTCAGCGACAGGTTCACGCTCGTCTTCACGGTCGAGGAGCGGCCGAGGATGTTCACCTTCTGGCCCTGCGAGTACGAGCGCGTGAGGCTGAAGTTGATGTCGGTGGTCTGGTCGGTCTGCGTCGACTTGCCGAGCTGGAACGACTCGCTCACCGTCGAGCGCCGCTCGAACCGGAAGTCGGCGTCGGTGCCGTTGCGCAGCCGCCCGCGGATCGAGAACAGCGGCCGGAAGTCGTCGCTGCGCGAGGTGCGACTGACCAGGCTGCGGGAGTTCTGGTAGTCCACCGAGTTGCTGCGCGCGTAGGCCGTGCGCAGCTGCGGACTGTCGAGGATCTTCGTGAGCCCGAGCAGGTTCGCCACCTGTCCATACTGGACCTCGAAGTCGGGGAAGCGCCAGTCGCGGTTGCGCGTCTTGACCCCGTTGTAGTTGTTCGTGCGGTCGCCGAGCGAGGCCCGCGCCATCAGCGAGGCGCTGAACGCGAGCGGGATCGTGGTGCGTGCGTTGCCGCGCCAGTCGACGCCGCTGGCGGAGACGTTGCCCGGCTCGGCGAACACGTTGCCCTCGCCGAAGCCCGGGTTCTCCCCGAGCCCGACCAGGTAGAGCGGGTTCGCGGTGCCGGAGACGCTCGAGTAGCTCGACGTCCGCCCGATGCGTCCGTCCGTGGAGATCATCCCCAGCCGCGAGAACATGTTGCGAATCGGCCGGAACGGTCGTCTCGGGCCGCGCGGCTTCTTGCCCGTGGAGTCGGGCGGCGCCGCCGCGCGCGGCGGCGCGTTGACGCCGGTCGCGGCGAGGCGATCGAACGGCAGGTCGAGGTTCATCGTCAGGTCGGTGCCGTTCCCGATCAGGCGCTTCGACAGGTCGTCCGACTGGATATCGTTCGTCTGGTTGTAGTTCGACGACCAGCCGAACGACGGCTTGAACCACGCCGGGCCCACGGCGGCATGCGAGCCGAACGACTGCCGCCAGCCGGTCAGGCGGCCGAAGTTGACGAAGCCCAGCTTGTCCAGGCGCACGCCGCCGAGCGCCAGGTTGCGCTGGCCCTCGACGTGGTACGTGAGCATGTCCACGGGCCGGGCGTCGGCGCCGAAGCTCACGTTCGCCGCCCGACCGCGCTGGCTGACCGATGGCACGATGCTGTCGGTCGCCGCCAGGCGCGTGTACGCATCCGCCTGCGTCGTGCTCACGCTGTAGTTCCAGTAGAACCGCTCCGGCAGCGGGTAGAAGCGCGCCTTCGTGAGCGGCATCGCGATCGAGGCGAGCTGGCGCAACGCCACCTGGTAGGTCACCCCCGCGGACGTGCTCGCGCTGGTCGCGAACGACGTCCCGAGCCCGGTCGGCGCGTGCCCGTCGGTGGTGGTGCGGTTGATGTTCGCGCCGATGCCGCCGAGCGTGTAGCGCAGGAACGGGTTCGAGCGGTCGCTCCAGACGCGCGAGTAACTTGCCGAGAGCGCACGCGTGACGTTGCGGTTCTCGCTGTTGCTCGACAGCGACCCCGAGCGCACGATGTCGTCGCCCGCGGTGAAGCGCGGCTGGGACACGTTCTGGTTCTGCGTGAACGTGATCGGGAGCTGGATGCCAGTGCCCTCGAAGAACCGTTGCGGCTCGAAGTGCGTGGCGATGCTCAGCGACGTGATCTTGCTGCCGGTGCCGCGCGATTCGCCGACCGAGAGGAAGTTGGCGTCGCGCGAGTTCCAGGCGACGTTGTAATCGAACAGGTTCGCCACGCGCCCGTTCACGAACACGCGGTTCGCGAGCCCCACGTCACGCGACACGTCGGTGGCGCGCAGCTCGTCGAACCACAGTTGTCCGGTGAAACGCCGTACCGCGCTCTGGTTCACCACGCCCATGGAGATGCGCAGCAGGCGGGTGAAGCTGGGCCGGCCCTTGAGGATCAGCGAGTCGCCGTTCGCGAGGGCGGTGTGGAACAGGATCGGGTCACGCGTCGGGAATCCGGGGTCGAGCTTCGCCTGCGACAGCTCCGCGACCTCGGCGAGCACCTCCTGCCAGGCGATGTGCAGCCCCACCGAGCTCGGCGGCATCTTGCGCTTGATCTCGTAGTAGCTCAGGCCCTTGTCGTCCGAGGCGAAGCGCACGAAGTAGAACAACGAGTCGACCGCGGGGTCGTACGTGCCCTGCGGCGTGCCGTTCAGGTCCGTCTTGCTCACCTCGAACGCCGCGCTGAACCAGTTGAGCTTGCCGTAGCGGCTGTAGTCCTCGGGGATCGAGAACGTGCGGAACGCCTCGAGCGTGTCGTCGGGGAACAGGTCGGCGAACTCGAGCGCGATCGACTGCTCGCGACGCTGGTAGCCCTGGTTGCCGGAGCCGCGCGTGTCGCCCGGATCGAACGGGAGCGGGGCGTAGATATCGGCGTTGTCGACCGAGTTGACCGCGTCCAGCGTCACCGTGGTCTTGAGCACGTCGCGCTGTCGCGGGGTCAGGTCGGCGGCGCGCCAGCGACTGCCCACGATGTCCAGGCCGCCGATCATGAGCAGCGGCCGCTCGGCGACCTCCTGCGGGGTGCCCGGATCGGCTTCGGGCTCGCGCAGGCCCTCGAGCCACACGCGCACGTGCTGGGCGATGGCCAGGTCGGGCGCGCCGAAGCGCACGCGCAGGCTGTCGGTGAGCGGGATCCGGTAGCGGCGCCAGCCGTTCTTCGTCGGGTCGATCGGCGTGACGTTGTCGTGGTCAGCGCCGAACTTCTTGAGCACGTCGGTGACCAGGTAGGGGCTGGACGAGTCCGCGAGATCGACCGTGTACTCGAAATATGACTCGGTCGTGTCCACGGTCCCTTTCAGGTTCAGGTCCTCCGTGTCCGGGATCGGGAACACGTCCTTGTTCTTCTCGGTGCCGTTCGTGTACAGGTACCGGCGGGGATCCATCGCCGACGTGTAGTTCTGGATCAGGCCGCCCCAGTCGTCACCCTCGGGATCCACCCCGGGACGCTCGGTGAGGAGCCCCGGGCGAACGAAGCCGACCGCCGTGAGCTCGCCCGTGTCGTCGACGCCGTCGGTGCCGGTGTCCTCCGAATCGCCGCCGATCACCGTGAGCTGGTTGTCGCGGGGCAGGCGGTCCTCGGTGTTGAGCGCCTGGTCCGGCGGCCGATTCGGCGCGCGCATCTGGTCCTCGCTCACGCGCCCGAGGTCGATGTGGAGCTTGACGCCCGAGTTCGCGGTCAGGTTGCCGCGCACGCGCGGGCGCGGGTCGGCGGGATCGTGGTGGTCGTTCCAGTCGCTCACCCACAGCTCGATGAACTGCGAGCGCGAGAGGTCGAGCCCGACCGCATCGAGGTTGTACGTGAGCCCGGTCCACATCGAGTCGGTGCCGGCCACGAACCCGGGCGGGATCGTCGGGACCGAGACCGCCAGCACCGTGCGCAGGTTCTTGGCGCCCTGGCCTTCGGGGAGCTTCGGGCGCAGGTCGCCCTCCTTCACCAGCTCGCCGTCGTTCGAGCTGCCCTGCGAGTTCACCGGCACGTACCAGTGGACCTCGGCGTACTTCTGGCCCGTCAGGTTGCGGAAGCTCGTGCTCGTGACCGCGGTCCCGAGCACGATGTCCTGGGGTCGGGCCCGGCGCGGCACGCTCGACCACCGCCAGCGGTCGGGCGTGAGCGAGAGCGAAACGGCGTCGCGCACGCCCTCCATGTCGTCCACGAACACCTCGTTGCGCGTGTTCGGGTTCGGGAACGACATGCCGGCCTCGGCCTGGATGTTGAACTCCGACGGCGTCGTCGTGCGCACGCCCGGCAGCCGGTCGGCGAAGCGGGTGAGGAACGCCGGCTTGAACCGCAACTCCGTGTTCAGGTCGGTGATCAGCGTCTGCGACGGCTCCTCGCCGAGGCGCGGCCGGATGTCCTGCGCGCCCTTGCTCTCGTAGAGGAACGCGCCGCCGAGGCTCCGGTCGCGGCCCTGCAGGCTGAACGCGCTGCCGATGAGCGTCTTGCTCGCCTGCGCGAACAGCGGGGCATACGAGTAGTCGATCGAGAGCTGGTCGGTGGGCCCGAGCTGGCGCTTGAGCGTGATGCGGCCGAGGTCGTAGTCGATCGTGTAGTCGCGGTCGCGCGTCCAGCGCTCACCGTTCACCACCACGGCCTCGGAGTTGTCGAGCACGTTGCCGCGACCCAGCGTGATGTCGCCGCCGCCGGAGCGCGCCGCGGCGAACTCGGCGTTGAAGTAGTAGTTCGCCTGGTTGGACTGCGGGTTGTAGAGCTCGTAGACCCCTGGATCGGGCGCGTTCACCGTGGTGGGGGCGCCGTTCAGCTTCTCGCGCCGGTTCAGTCGCTGGTTCACGAGGACGTCGAACGGCCGCGCTTTCGCCCCCTCGATGCGGGGCGCGAACGGCAGCAGGTCGGGCAGGAACAGCGTGCCGTTCTCGTAGTCCACCCAGCTGCGCGTCTGCGTGTTGAACCCGGTGCCGTCCACGACGCCGTCATGGTCCCTGACCGGCTGGTTCGTGGTCTCACTCCAGTTGTCGAGGCCCAGCATCTCGATCAGCGGCACCCCGCCCAGGTCCACGAGCGGAGGGTCGTTCTGCCCCGACTGGACCATGAGCTTGAACGACTTGGGATCGATCTGGAACCCGCCCAGGTTGTAGATGTTCTTGAGCTCCAGCTCGCGCACCGGTGACAGCGTGGCGGTGGTGTCGTACAGGCCTTCCGTGGTCTGCGTGAGCAGGCCCGGCCCGCGTGGCACGCGGAGCAGCTTCATCACGATCGCGCCCGAGTCGGCCCCCGGCGTGGTGATGATCTTGCCGCCGACGTCGAACGGCGTGCCCCGCACGCCCCCGGCCAGGATCGGCGTCGCCTTGTAGGTCACCGCCAGGACCTGGTTCGAGTTCAGGATGATCGGCGTCTTGAGGCGGATGACCTTGAACGTGGTGTCGCTGAACTTGTAGAGCTTGGTCAGCACCTCGTACTGCTGGTCGGGCCCGGCGTTCAGGATGTCGAAGTTGCCGGTCACGACGGTGTCCTTCACCCCCATGCCCATGACGCCGCCCGGATCGATCGACGCCAGGCCGCGCTTCGTCTCGTGGTCGTTGCCGGAGTTGTCGTCGTCCAGGTAGAGACGGATGCTGCCGTCGTCGATGTCGTAATAGGTGCCGAAGTTGGCGTCGTAGAGGAAGAAGTACTGCCCCTTCACCCATTCGAGGTCGCTGAACGGCGGCGGCCGGTTCACCGACGAGCCGCCGGTATAGACCGCGCGCTCGCTGCGGCCTTCCTGCTTGCTCGCGAGGCCGGTGAAGTCCAGCGCGCCGATGCGCGAGGCGAACTTGACGCCGAACAGGCCCTCGTTCTTGCCGCTGTACGACACGTACTGCGTGCCCGGCAGCGACAGGTTCGTGTTGCCGAGGTCCAGGGCCTGAACGAAGTCGTCCTCGTCCCCGCGATAGTTGATGGCGATGCGGTTCGCGAGCGGCACCTGGTTCGCCGAGTTCTGGAGCAGGTTCACCTTCACGCGGTCCGAGAGCTGGCCCTCGAGCCGGATGTCGAGGTCCTGCTGCATGTCGAGCGACGGGAAGAGGCTCTGGCGCTGGCCGATCACGCCCAGCTGCTGGTTGGTCCAGTTGCTCGTGCCCGAGAGCCGGATGCTCTCCGAGCCGCTCACGTTGAGCGCCGGGCTGCCGGGGCCGAGGAACCCCGCGATCCTGCTCGGCAGCCGCACCGGGATCGGCAGCGAGAGCCCCGTGCGCTGCATCGGGGTGGCCGAGCCGAGGTTGTTCACGTTCTGCCGCGAGCTCGCGAGCCAGCGGTCGTGGAACGACCGGGTGGCGAAATCGCGCGCAAACTGTGACAGCGGCAGGCGATAGCCGGCTCCGAGCGCGATGTCCCCCACCTCGACGCTGCTCCGGAACGTGCCCGCCGCGGGGTCCACCTCGACCCGGAGCTTGCGCGGGTCGAACGCGAGGTTGAGCTTGACCGGGCCCTGCGGCTCGCCGATCGGGCGTAACCCGGCCTGTACGAACGAGTTCTCGAGCGTCAGGCGCCAGGAGGGGCGCCACGGGGGCGGAAGCGTGTCCGCGGCGGCGGCCGCGGCCTTGGCCCTGGCGTACTCCTTGGTTGCAGGCGCGAGGGTGTTGAGCCCGGGCAGGCCGGAGACTGTCGCGAGGAATGCGATGGCGGACAGCGTCGACGTGCCGATCATGGATCCCTAAGGCCGCGCGTCCAGTGGGCCCACGCCTGGAGGGCGACCGTATCAGCCGACCGGGGAACGGTCAAAGCGTTGTGCGGCCTCGAGGTACCGGGCCCGACATGGCTAGGGTAGGCTGCGAGCCCGTGCGCATCCTCCCTAATTACATCCTTAGGCAGCACCTGGTTCCCTTCCTGCTCGGTTTTGGTGTCGTGACGTTCGTCTTCGAGATGGACGTCCTGTTCGACTATCTCGACCTGGTCATCAACCGGGGCGTCCCCGCCCCCGCCGTGCTGCAGCTCTTCGGCCTCTCCCTGGGCTTCGTGGTGGCGCTGAGCGTGCCCTGCGCGGTGCTCATCGCGACGCTGATGACGTACGGCCGCCTGAGCCAGGACAACGAGATCACGGCGCTGCGGGCGAGCGGCGTCCACCTGTTCCGGGCCATGCTGCCGCCGCTCTTCGCCGCTGGCGGGCTCGCGGTGGCCCTCACGCTCTTCAACAACTATGTCTACCCGGACGCGAACCACGCGTTCGCCAGCCTGCTCGTGGATATCGGCCGGATGAGGCCCACGGTGAAGCTACAGGAAGGCGTCTTCATCACCGACTTCCCCGGCTACAACATGCTCGTCAAGTCCGTGAACGGGATGACGAACGAGATGCGGGGCATCACCATCTACCAGATGCACGCCGGTGGGCCGCCGACCACGATCTTCGCCGAGAAGGGCTACCTCACGTACACGCCCGACGGGCACACCGCCGTTCTGGAGCTGGAGGACGGCGAGATCCACGAGATCCCGTCCGACGAGCAGGGCGTGTCACGCTACCACCGTCTCCACTTCAAGAAGCACACGATCAACATCCAGGGCGCGGGCGGCATGCTCGAGCGCACCGTGAGGAACGCGCGCGGCGACCGCGAGAAGAGCGCGGCGCAGCTGCTCGTCGAGCGACACGACGTGCTCAGGGACTACGACCGCTCGTACCAGAGCCACCACCAGCGCTTCGCCGCCATGGGTGTGCCCGAGATGGAGATCGAGGCGCTGGCGCCCGAGCGTGCGCCGCTCACGCTGCGCCTCGGGCTCATGTGGTCGTCGCTGCTCCGCCGCGCGGATCCCCTGGACGACCTCGTCCGCAGGTACCCGAGGCTCGAGATGGACGCGAACCTGTGGCGCATGGAGCGACTGGCGCTGCTGCGCCGCGCCGCGGGGCTGTCGGTGGAGATCCACAAGAAGTTCGCGCTGCCCGTGGCGTGCATCGTGTTCGTGCTGATCGGGGCGCCGATCGGCATGCGCGTGCGCCGCGCGGGGCCGGCGGTGGCGTTCCTCTCGATCGGGTTCTTCCTCTTCTATTACGTGTGCCTGATCGGCGGCGAGGAGCTGGCGAACCGGCTGCTGCTGCCCGCGTGGCTGGCGATGTGGCTCGCGAACCTGGTGCTGGGCGCCGTCGGGCTCGACCTCACGGCGCGAGCGTGCGACATCCGTCTCCCGTGGCATCGGCGCAGCCACGGGCGCTTCGCGACCACCGTGGCCGAAGGGTCGCGATGAGGATCCTCGACCGCTACCTGCTCCGCGAATTCGTCCTCTTCCTCGCGCTCGGCTTGATCGGGTTCATCGTCATCTTCGTGGTCGTGGACCTGATCGAGAAGATGGACGTGTTCCTGGACCACAAGGCGCCGTGGTTCCTGGTCGCCCAGTACTTCGTGAACCTGACCCCCGACGTGGTGGTGAAGATGCTGCCGGTGGCGCTGCTGCTGGCGACGTTCCTGGCGCTGGGCCAGCTCAACAAGTTCGGCGAGCTGACCGCGATGCGCGCCGGCGGGCTGTCGCTGGTGCGGATCCTGATGCCCGTGTTCGCGGTGGCCGCGGGCTGCGTGGCGATGTCGCTCGTGCTCGGCGAGTACGTGGTGCCGGCGGCGACGCGCGCGCGCGACGCCATCTTCGAGGAGCGCATCCAGCACCTGCAGCGCACCACGCCGAGCGAGCGCGCCGACGTCACCTACCTCGGCCGCGGCGGCCGCGTGTGGCTGGTGGGGCTCTACCTCGTGCACGAGCAGCGCATGCACGAGGTCTCGCTCCAGGAGTTCCGCGCCGGCGTGCTGACGCGCCGGATCGACGCCGCCGAGGCGTCGTGGGACGGCCGGCGCTGGGTGTTCTCGGCCGGCTACGTGCGCCGGTTCGAAGGCGGCCACGAGGAGGCGGAGGCGTTCCAGCGCATGGCGGTGGATGGCCTGGGCGAGCGCCCGGACGACTTCGCGAAGCCCGGCCACAAGCCCGAGGAGATGAACTACTTCGAGCTCCGGAGCTACGTCGAGCGGCTGCGCGCGAGCGGGGCCCGGGTCGAGAACTACCTCGTGGACCTGCACTTGAAGCTCGCGTTCCCGCTGATCTGCCTGATCGTGGTGATGATCGGCGGCGCCATGGTGACGCGGCTGCGCATGCAGAGCGCGGCGCTGGGCTTCGGCCTCGCGGTGGCGATCTCGTTCCTGTACTACGGCATCATGCGCGCGGGCCAGGCGCTGGGCCACAACGGCGCGCTGCCGCCCTACGTGGCGGCGTGGTCGGCGGACGTGGTCTTCGGCTCGATCGGGCTCTGGATGATGGCGCAGGCGCAGCGGCGGTGACGCCGCCGTGCCCGGCTCACCATTCAGGACAGGCGGCCAGCGTGTCCACGGTCGCGCAGTAGTCGACGTCGGCGGCGAACGCGTCGCCGAGGCTCGCGAGCCAGCGGCCGTGATCGCAGCCGGTGACGACGGAACGCACCGCGACGGCGTCGTCACAGGCGAGACTCCTGCAGAACATCGCCTCGTCGTTCGCGAGCGTCCCGCCCGAGGCCGCGAGGCGCGCGGCGATCGTGCCGGCGCAGGCGGCGTCCTCGAGCGCGAAGCGCCCGAGCTTGCCGGCGCAGACGAGCCACACGTCGCGCTCGGTCGCGAGCGCCTCGACCGTGGCGGTGAGCGCGGCGAAGCTCCCGAGCAGCTTCCGCCGGCAGCGGCTCGCGGCCAGCAGCGCGCGCGAGCCGTTCGTGCTCGCGAACGCGAGCGACCTTCCGTTCACGCGCTCGCGCGTGTACTCGCGTGGCGAGTTCCCGAGGTCGAACCCCTCCACGATCCGGCCCTCGCGCTCGCCGCACGCCAGCGTGGCCGGCGTGCGGGAGCGGTACGCCAGCGCCTCGGCCGGCGTCGCGAACGGCACCACGCGCGCGGCGCCGTTCATGCGCGCCACGGCGAGCGTGGTGGTGGCGCGCAGCACGTCGATGGCCACGGCGCACGCATCGGCCGGCAGGGCACCCGGCGCGGGTGGCACGAGCGCCACGCGCACGCGGGCGGAGGTCACGACGACGTGACCGGCGGGTGCTCCTTGAGCAGCTCCTCGACGAAGCGCGTGCTCAGGTCGCCGTTGCGGAACTTCTCGCTGGCGAGTGCCAGGCGGTGGAACGGGATCGTGGTCTTGATGCCCTCGACGATCATCTCCTCGAGGGCGATCTCCATGCGGCGGATCGCCTCGGCGCGGTCCTTCCCGTGCGCGATCAGCTTGCCGATCATCGAGTCGTAGTAGGGCGGGATCGTGTAGCCGGCATAGACGTGGCTGTCGACGCGCAGGCCGGGCCCGCCCGGGCGGTACCAGTACGTCACCTTACCGGGGCTCGGCCGGAAGTTGTGCTCGAAGTCCTCGGCGTTGATGCGGCACTCGATCGCGTGCCCGGAGAGCTTCACGTCCTCCTGGCGGAACGTCATCGGCTCCCCGGCCGCGACCAGGATCTGCTCCTTCACGAGGTCGATGCCGGTGACCTCTTCGGTCACCGGGTGCTCGACCTGGATGCGCGTGTTCATCTCCATGAAGTAGAACGAGCCGTCCTGGTCGTAGAGGAACTCCATCGTGCCGGCGTTGCGGTAGCCGATCGTCGCGGCGCCGTTCGCCGCCAGCTCGCCCATCTTGAGCCGCTGCTCCGGGGTCAGCACCGCGCTCGGAGCCTCCTCGATCAGCTTCTGGTGGTTGCGCTGCACCGAGCACTCGCGCTCGCCGAGGTGGACGACGTTCCCCTTGCCGTCCCCGAACAGCTGGATCTCGATGTGGCGCGGCTTGACGATGTACTTCTCGAGGTAGACGGCGCTGCTGTTGAACGCCGCGCCGGCTTCCGCCTGCGCGATGCCGAAGCCCTGGCGCAGGATCTTCTCGTCCCACGCGATGCGCATGCCGCGCCCGCCGCCGCCGGCGGCGGCCTTCACGATCACCGGGAAGCCGATCTCGCGCGCGATGCCGATCGCCTCGTCCACGTCGGCCAGGATGCCGTCGCTGCCCGGCACCATGGGCAGGCCCGCGGCCTTCATCGTGCGCTTGGCCTCGGCCTTGTCGCCCATGCGGCGGATCATTTCCGGGTTCGGGCCGATGAACGTGAAGTTGCACGACTCGCACACCTCGACGAAGTGCGCGTTCTCCGAGAGGAAGCCGTAGCCCGGGTGGATCGCGTCGGCGCCGGTCACCTCGGCGGCCGAGATCAGCCGCGCGATGTAGTTGTAGGACTGCGCCGGCGCGGGCGGCCCGATGCACACCGACTCGTCCGCGAGCCGTACGTGCAGGCTCTCGCGGTCGGCTTCGCTGAACACGGCCACGGTGGCGATGTCCAACTCACGGCAGGCGCGGATGACGCGCAGCGCGATCTCGCCGCGGTTGGCGATCAGGACTTTCTTGAACAAGGGTGCCCCGGCTACTCGCGAGACATCCAGTCAGCCCCGGCCGACGCGCCCCCCGGCCTCGCTCCCGCCCCGGCCGCGCCCGCGTTCGTCGGACCCTCGCCGGCCTCGATCGGCTGCCAGGTGCGGTCCGAGGTCGCGGCGATGCCCTTGAGCTTGAGCGCCAGCTCGTTCGGGTTGTTGCAGTTCCGGAGCGCCTCTTCCTCGGTGATCAGGCCCTCCCGAAGCAGCGCGAGGACGGACTGATCGAACGTCTGCATGCCGTACTGCGTCACGCCCTCGGCGATCAGCTGGTGGAGCAGCGTCACCTTCTCCGGGTCGAGGATGTACTCGCGCACGGTCGGCGTGGTGATCATCACCTCGACGGCCGGGATGCGGCCTGCGCCGTCGCGGCGCGGGATCAGGCGCTGCGAGATGACCGCGCGCAGGTTCGCCGCGAGCCCCATGCGCACCTCGTCGTGCTGGTGCGGCGGGTAGAACGAGATGACGCGCTGGATGCTCTGCACGACGTCGGTGGTGTGCAGCGTGCTCATGACCACGTGCCCGGTGTCGGCAGCCATGAGCGCCGTGGACATGGTCTCGAGGTTGCGCACCTCGCCGACGAGGATGATGTCGGGATCCTGGCGCAGCACGTAGCGCAGGCCGTCCTGGAACGACGCGGTGTCCAACCCGACCTCGCGCTGGTGGATGAACGACAGCCGGTCGCGGTGCAGGAACTCGATCGGATCCTCGACCGTGATGACGTTGCGCGTCGTGGTGCGGTTGATGGTGTCGATCATCGCCGCGAGCGACGTGGACTTACCCGAGCCGGTGCGGCCGGTCACGAGGATCAGGCCGCGCGGCGAGAATGCCAGGTCGCGGATCACGGGCGGCAGGCCCAGGTCCTCGATCGAGGGCACCTCGACCGGCACGTGCCGCAGCGCCAGCGCCGGCGTGCCGCGCTGCATGAAGATGTTGGCGCGGAAGCGCGCGAGGCCGGAGACGCCGAACGCGAAGTCGATCTCGTGGTGCGAGGCGAAGTGCGCGCGCTGCTCCTCGTTCAGCATCTGCTGGTAGACCTCGCGCAGCTCCTGCGACGTCGGCGCTGGCTCGTCGAGCGTGTAGAGCACGCCGTCCACGCGCACCACCGGCGGCGTGCCGGCTTTCAGGTGCAGATCGCTCGCGCGCGCCGCGATCATCTTTTCCAGCACGGTTCGGATGTTCATGTCGCCCTCTCTCGGCGGGGCCCTCGTTTCGCCGGTGTCATCGGCAAGCGAGCGCTCCGACTGGACGTCCGTGTCACAGCGGGTCGATCAAGAAGAGCTTCTGCCCGAATTCCACCGCTTGCGCGTTCTCGACGAGGATCTGCGCCACGCGGCCCTTGGTCTCCGCCTCGATCTCGTTCATCAGCTTCATGGCCTCGATGATGCACACCGTCTGGCCCACCTCGACCACGTCCCCCACCTCGACGAACGGGTCGGCGTCCGGCGCGGGGGATCGGTAGAACGTTCCCACCATGGGAGATACGACGGCCTTCTGGCTCGATGCCGGGGCCGGGCTCGGGGCCTCGGCGACTGCCGGCGCCACGGGCGCTGCGGCGCTCGCGGAGGGAGCATGGCTCGCGACCACCGCGTGCATGGCGCCGCCGTTCGCTGGCGTCGCCGAGATGCGCACCGAGCGTCCGCCCGCGTTCAGCTCGAGCTCGCCGATGCCCGTCGTCTGCACGAGCTGGATCAGGCGCTCGAGCTCGTTGAGCTGGAAACCCGCGACCACGGCGTCCGGCGTGCCCGCTTTCGGCTTGGCACGTCCGGCGCGCGAGGTGGTGGCCCCGGCGTCGGGGTTCCCTCCCGTGGCGGGCCGCGCCTTCGCGCGCCGCTTAGTGCCGCGAGGCATGCGCCTCCAGTCGCTCGACGAGGCCGCGCAGCGCCAGCCGGTAGCTGTCCGGTCCGAACCCCGCGACGCTCGCGATCACCACTCCCGAGACCAGCGAGTCGTGACGGAACGTTTCGCGTGCGTGCGGATTCGACACGTGCACCTCGACCGTCGGGAGGCCTGCGCCCGCGATCGCATCGCGAACTGCGACGCTCGTGTGCGTGAGGCCGCCCGGGTTGAAGACCACACCGTGACAGCGGCCGCGAGCCTGGTACAACGCGTCGATGAGAACGCCCTCGTGCGCGCTCTGGAGCGTCTCGATCTCG
>Ga0070689_100001583_pt1 | contig 14514 bp, 12 predicted proteins | sample KBSS23HmetaG_FD_64669 | JGI IMG/M metagenome (GOLD analysis project Ga0070689, IMG submission 64669) | Switchgrass rhizosphere microbial communities from Kellogg Biological Station, Michigan, USA - KBS S2-3H metaG | ecosystem: Host-associated > Plants > Roots > Rhizosphere ...
GGGAACGAAGCGGTGCGCCAGGCAGCGAGGCTGCTGCTGAAGCGCATGGCCGAGGCGGGCGGCGATCCTTCGGCGCCGATGTTCTTGGAGTGCGGCTACGAGGTGCCCGAGATGACGTGCGGCAGCATGGCGCTCACTCTGCTGGGGTTCCCCGAGTGCCTCGCGACGCCGGAGAACGCCGAGCGGGCGGACGCGGTGTTCGCGAAGTTGCGGGACCTGCGGCAGCGAATGCCGGATGACGCGGCGTGGTTTCGGCGGCTCGATGCGGCGGTGGCGAGGCATCGGGCGACGGGGGCACTGCCGGAGGATGGGCCGCTGGCGGAGGCGGTTGTTGCGGATGCGGAGCTGCTCGGGTTGATGCGGGAGAAGGCGGGGTAGACATCGACGACCTGGGTCCAGTAGCCGCAAATCCACCGGACCGAGGACCTACGGGCTTCTGCACACTCGCTTTCGGGGCAACAGCCTAGGGGAGTCAAGCAACCGGACGGGGTTGCAGTGCTTCGAACCGTGGCGGTAGCCTTGCGGTCGAGGGTCAGGTCAGGAGGCTTGGCCAAGAACCATCCCCCTTGTCGAACTGAGGTGCGCGCCATGCAGACGAGAACGGAGGAGCGAAGGAAGGAGCGGAATCAACGGCTTGGGCTCACGGCGCTGCTCTGCGTGACCGGGATCGGCGCATTCTGCGGCGGCGCTACCAGCCAGTCGCCACCGCCGGGGGGTTGGCTCATGGCCTTCAACCACTGGAACAAGGTGGAGCCCGCAGTTCAGCCCGTGTCAGGAGACGCAACCGACCCCTACACTCCGTTCCAGAACATCGTCTTCCACAGCGTCCAGGTGTTCGGCCAGACGGTCACCGCAGACTTTCCGAACCGCGTGAACGCGATCCACATGGCGCTCATCCCCAAGGGGCCGAAGCGTGGCAAGGTGCTCGTGTGGGACGACTTCCCAGTCGTCTTCCAGTGCTCGAACTTCGATCCCCAGCACTATTGGGCGTACCAGGCTTTCGCCATCGTGGATCCGAATCCGAACCTCGGGCCGTCCGACGTCAGGATCCAGAACTTCCTGCTGCCGATCAGCGCCGTCGACCCGAGCGTCGAACTCGGCGAAGACCTGTTTTGCTCGGGACACGCGTGGTCGCCCTTCGGGGATCTGATCGTCGTCGGCGGAACGCACTTCGCTCAGTTCGGGGGACAGTCGTCTGGGTCGGCGGTGTACGTGTTCAACCCAGAGCTTGCGCACGCGCCGTTCCCGTTGCCGGGCGTGACAACGCCGCTCTATCCGGACCCGGACCCGAACCCTCCGGACCCGGACCCCAACCATGGCAACCTCACCGTTCGCGGGCTCTGGGCGAAGGCCCCGTTCGTGCTGCAGAACGGCCGCTACTACCCCACCGCGATGCTCACGCATCGCCTCCAGCGCACGCAGGGGCGCGAGGTGATGCTCGTGCCGGGAGGCGGTTTGCTGCCGGGGGGGATACCCCCTACTTGGAACAACTACGAGGCAGTCCGAATCGATGCAGGCGCAGGACTTGACCCTCAGGGTATTCCGATTTCTGGCCTCTCGCAGGATTCTACGGGCCTGTTTCCGAACCAGGTCTACACGTGGGCAGGCCCCGGGACGAACGTCAACAACGAACAGGATTGGCTCAATATCTACCCATGGATGCACCTGCTGACGAACGGCAGGGCCTTCTTCGCAGGCGCTGCCATCCTCGGCGCCGACGTGGACCACGAAACGACGTTCTGGAACATCGGGGTAGGGCGCACGCTCGACCCTGCCGGCTGGAACCTTCCGCGCTACTACGGCACCTCGCTGCGCTACCCGAACACCAACGGGAACGACAACCGAATCGTTCGGATGGGTGGCTTCGAGGTCATCCCGCAGGTGGGCGGCGGTTCCCTGCTCACGTCCACGGAAACGGTCGAAGCCTGCCAGGCCGACGTCTCAGCGGCCCCGTGGCAGGCACTGCCGAGCATGACGCGCCGCCGCGCTTGGCTCAACGCCGTCATCCTTCCCGATGCTTCGATAGTTGCGTTCGGAGGTGCTGACCTCCTAAACGTACCCAACCAAGCCTTTCCCGCCCCCGGGTATCCGGGCGCCGTCGCACACTACGTTCCCGAGATCCTGACCGCCGGAGCGAGTTCGTGGAGCGCCATGACATGGGCGCCGGCCCAGTCGGTCCGCGACTACCACTTCACCTCCTTGTTGTTGCCGAGCGGCCGTGTCCTGGTGGCGGGCGGGAACAACAGGGGCATCGACTACGAGCTGTTCGAGCCGCCGTACATGGGGCCTTCGCCGGGCATCTACTACTCCAGCGGCAGCCCGGTCAACGTTCGGATCGTCGGTCAGCAGCCTGCAGGATTCGACCCCTTCATCGTTCAGTACGATCCCAGTCCGACTCCGGCGCGGTTCACTGTCCGCTGCGACGCTCTGCCGTTCGGTGTGTTTCTGCAGAAGGTAGTGCTAATGGCGCCCGGTTCGACGACGCACCACAACGACATGAGCCAACGCTACCACCAGTTGGCGGTCACCATCTCGAAGAACGCCCCGAGCGACATCCAATGCACTCCACCAGCCAATGACCTCGAACTTCTTCGCGGATTCTACATGCTCTTCACGCTGACGAACACCGGACGAATGGGCGCCGCCATTTGGGTCAGGATGCAATGAGCACCGGATCCTCGACGAACGCAGTCCTGGTAGCGCTTCTGCTCGGCGGAGCGCTCCAGGCCCAGGAGCGCATCTGGACCCTCGCTGGCGGCGGGAATGATTGGTTTTCCATCGACGCATTCGGGGACTTCGACGGCGATGGCGCACAGGACATCCTGGCGGGCGTCGTCTGGAACATCGTCAACCCCACCGCGAATGGCGGAGGCATCCGCATCCTGTCCGGCGCCACGGGCGCAACCCTGCACCAGCGCGTCACCGGCTCCGTCATCCGTGATGCAGGCGACATGGACAACGACGGGCAACGCGACTTCGCAATGCTGAGCCCTGGCCCATTGTTACAGACGGTCAGCGTGAACATGGTCTCGTTCGCCACCAACCAGATCCTCTGGTTCGTGTACGGCCCGCCCTACTTCGGCACGCTTGGGCAGAGGTGGACGAACCAGATGTGCGGCAACCTGGATCTCGACGGCGATGGACGCCCGGATCTGGTGGCGATCACCTCCGACGTCCGCGAGTCCGACGTGTACGCCTACAACAACGCGGGCACGCTGCTCTACCGGCTGCCGGTCCGCGCCTTCGGCTGGGTTGCGCTCAACGTCGTCGCGATGCCCGACATGGATGGTGACGGTTGCGCTGAGTTCCTGGTCGGCTGCATCGAGCCGTCGGGCCGCGGAGCCGTCGTCGTGGTCTCGGGGCGCACCGGCGCGATCGGGCGCATCAGCTACGGGCTCTTGCCGGGCGACTCCATCGGAGGCGCGATCTGCAACGCCGGCGACGTCGACCAGGACGGCATGGCCGACTATGCCGCGGCCAGCTACTGGTCGTCGCCGCTGACGAGCATCGTCATCTACTCGGGTAGGACCGGGGCCGTGATCCGGAGCTGGAACGACTACTGGACCGGCGACGGCGGCATGATCGGCAACCTCGACGTCGACCTCGACGGCGTGCCCGACCTCCTGGTCGGCAACGGCGGCTGGATCGCACATCCCGGTGTCTATGGTCAGGTGCGCGCCTACTCCGGACGGGACGGAACGGTGCTGTGGAACCACGACGCTCCCGGCATCAGCGATCAGATCCTGCCCGAGCCGATGATCGCGCTCGGAGTGCAGCCGGGCAGCCCGTACCCTGTCTTCGCGTTCCGCGACAGTTGGTACTACCAGGGCACCTCCGGCGTCGGCCGCGTCATCGCCGTGCGCACGAATCTGCCAGGCGCCGGTCCAGTGACCGGCACGCCGTGCAGTTCGGGCAGCAGTCTGCCGCAGATCGGCATGCGTCTAGTCCCGAGTGGCTCGCGCATCACGATCGCCAAGGGGCCCCCTGGCGCCATCGGCTTCCTCATCGGCGGCCCGGCGTCGCAGACGAACTATGGTTCACTGTCGTTGCCGCTGGCACTCGATCCGTATGGGCTACCCGGCTGCTCAGCACTCGTGGCCCCTGTCGTCCAGGTGCCGGTCATCCTCGGCACCAGTGGTCTCGATCGCGGCTATGCAGCGGTCGATCTGCCCTGGATACCTTCCCCCAGCGGGACAGCCTTGGCTGCCCAGTGGATCGTCTGGGATCCTGCCACGGGAAGCTTCGCCACAACGGCGCGCCACGAATTCCGTGTGCAGTGACAGGCGGCGCGTCTCTTCGGCTCTGTGCGGCTGACAATCTAAGGTAGTCGCCACTGTCGCTGTAACAACACAACAAGGAGCTGCACGAGGGCCCCGGCCCGGAGTCGCATCTCGGCAAGCATCTGACTCAACGAGGCTGCCCGCCCTCAAAGGGCGCGCGGGTGAGTGCCGCTCATTTGGGCCTCAGTGCCGTCGAGGACTCGCGCCGTGTGCGCTCCTTGATCGTCTGCAGGGACGAGTTGATCTTGGACCGGAGATCCTCGATGTCGCCCTCGATTCGCGTGCACTTCCACAGCTTGCGCTCCTTGTCGATGCGGGCCTTCGCAAGGTTGAGCTGGGCCTCGTCCTCGAGGTCCAGGCGCTTCAGGTCCTCAAGGAAGTCGTCGAGATACGTCTCACCGTCGCCGTGGCCCCTGCTGGGCTCGTGCGTCTTCATCACCGCCATCACCACGCCGCCGGCGATCAGGGCCAGGCCGGCGACCGCGGCCCAGCCGATCTTGGCGACGCGGCGCGAGGCTTCCGCGCGCTTCTTGTGGAGGCGATCCATCTCGTGGCGGAAGGAACGACAGCCCGACAGCGGGGGTTCAGCGCGGCCCAACCTCCAGCCGTTCATAACGAGTGTCGCCATCGCGCGAGAACACGGCGCTTGTGCGCAGTCGCATTCGAAGGGAAATGCGACCCCTGCCCGGCCGCCAACAGCAGGATCCGTGCCAGGCAGACTCCGGTCACCGTTGGTCAACGGTGATTCAACGGTGAATCGCGGCAACGTTCCGCGGTTCGCGGCAGGAAATCGAGCCGTCAGGAGTCGGACTCGCGCCTCTGGTTAACAGTCGCGAGGCCCCCGAATCCGAGCGGCTGGAGCGGTTCCTGCTGCGCGCAGGATTCGTGCTCGAGCGCCTTGAGGTTCCGCGGGAATGCGACCCTGATGCGGGCACTTCCAAGCCATGGACATCCAAGTCGCACTCGAACAGTTCCTTCTCCAACTCGAAGCCGACGGCCGTTCGCGGCACACGATCGGCCAGTACCGCAGACACGGCAGAGCACTCGCGGCCTGGCTCGGAGCGCGCGGCGTGACGAACGTCGCGCACCTGACGCCCGAGCTCATCGCGCAGTTCTTCGCAGCCGACGCGGCCAAGAACAGTTGCCTTGGCGGCGCGAAGAAGGCGGTGTCGCTGAACGCGATGAGGACCTCGATTCGGTGCTTCGCGGCCCACCTTCACGATGCCGGGCTCGTCGCGGCGAACCCGGCGCGGCTGCTTCGACGCGCGAGGTGCGCACCTCCACCACCGAAGGCACTGCGCGACGATGAGCAGAAGCGGCTGCTCGCGGTGCTCGATGCGGCCAACGGCGTCGAGGCCCAACGCGATCGCGTGCTCGTCATGCTGCTCTTGCACACCGGCGTCCGAATCGGTTCGGCGTTGGCGCTCGACATCGCGGACATCGACTTCGCGAACGGCGAGTTGATGCTGTGCAACCGGGAACATGGGTAACACTCTTGACCGGGCACATGGGTGACACCGTGTGGATCTGCCCGAGGAAGCCTCCAGGGCTTCCGCGTGGTTCTGCAGGAGCTGCAACCGAGGAGCGTAGCGACGAGGTGGCAGGTCCTGCAGAGCCACGCGGCGCTCGCGGGGAGGTCATGACCTGCGCCCACTCGCTCTCGACGTCGGGCTCAATGCGTCACTGTGTCCGGGCACATGGGTGACACTCGGCGGCAGCGGCACCACGGTCCTCGACCTGGCGTGCAGGACACCGAGTCGAAGTGGCCCGAGATGAACGTGCCAGAGTCCGTCGTCGACGGCCTCGACGCCAATCCGCTCGCCAGCGAACGCCTCGCCGACGAACACCTGCTGCCCTTCCCACTTGATGCCGCCGTCGCGACGCACGCTGCGCGCCTCGTAGCCCTCCGGGTAGCTGTGCTCGGACAACGTCGACGGCATCTGCCTCGCCGACAACTCGTAGACCTCCGCAGGCGTCTTCATCGCCAGCGCCTCGTGCGGTCGCTCCTCGTTGTAGATCCGCTGGAAGCGGTCGAACGACGCTTGCTGCGCGCGGATCGATCCGCTCGGCGGCGATGCCGTCTCGGCCTTCAAGGTCTCGTGGAATCGCTCGTGCCGGCCATTCTGGTCCGGGCGTCCGGGCTCGATCAGCACCGGGACGACACCGACTCGCACGAGCCAGACTCCCAGTCGCGACAGTCGCGCGAGCCCGCTCGAGCCGAACGGCGGGCCGCCATCGCTCAACATGAACCTCGGCAGCCCGAACACTGCGAACGCACGCTCGAGGCGCCGTCGAACGTCCATCGATTTCGGCGAGACCATCGCCTGGCACACCAACGATGCTCGGCTGCAGGCGTCGTTGATCGTCAGCGGATCGCACCGCGTCCCGTCGCCCACGCGGAACCAGCCCTTGTAGTCGATCGACCACACGTCGTTGGGCTCACGTGCCTCGACCACTGGCGGCGATGTCGGCTGACGTCGACGGCGCTGCCCGCGCTCGGTCACCACGCCGGCCCGCTGCAGGATCGCGTCCACAGTGCTGCGCGCTGGCCACGATTCGTCAGGTCGCTCTCGATCCAGCTTCCAGAGGATCTTCTTCGAGCCCCAGCTCGGATGCGCCCTGCGCACTCGCAGCACCGCGGCCTCGATCTCCGGCAGTGTCTGGTTGGGATGCGTCCGCGGCGCACGCGAGCCGTCCGCGAGGCCCGCCATGCCCAGTTCCGCGTGCTTTCCCATCACCTTGTAGCCGGTCTTCCGGCTGATCCCGAACTGACGGCACGCTTCGACCATCGTCACGTTGCGGCTCAGCACCAGCCTCACGAACTTCTGCCTCTCGATCACGGGGTCCGTCTGCGTCCATGGCATCCGGCCACGAGACCCACGGCGCTACCCACGGTCACGCTCGAGTGTCACCCATGTGCCCGGACACAACTGTCACCCATGTTCCCGGGTCGGACCATGCTGCGCTCGACGAAGAACAACCGCCCCACCACCGCCGTGTTGCCGAAAGACGTCGGAAGGAAGCTGCGCGCATTCGTCGCCGGCCGAAACGACGGGCCGGTGTTCGTCGCGAACGGCCATCGCGTCTCGACGAGGCATGTGCAACGGCGGCTGGCCGGCTGGTTCTCGAAGGCGAACATCGCGGGGAAGAGCGCGCACAGCTTGCGGCACTCGTTCGCGACGCGCATCTACGGCGAGACGGGCGACCTCCAGCTAACGCAAGCCGCGCTCGGCCACGCGTCGGTCAACAGCACCGTGATCTATGCCAAACTCGACCGCGCGCGGTTGCGCGCCGTCGTTGGCGCGTAGCTCCTGCACTCACGCGCCCTCCGACCTGCAGCAGCTACTCGCGCGAAACGACGAACTCGATCTTCGGGAACGGCGCGGTCGTCACCTTGACCTGCCGATCGGGGACCTGGCGGTAGCCCTTGGGCGCCTTGGCCGAGAGCACGTACGTTCCGGGCTTCGAGACGGTCAGGATGTTGGTACTCCTCCAGCCCATCAGCACGCTCTGGCCATCTATGCCGCGGAGTTCGAAGCTCCATCCCGATTGATGGTCCGTTGGCAGGACGGTGTCGCCTTCATGCACGACTACCTGGATGCCGTAGACGGGTCGCGCCTCCAGATCGAACTCACGGTTGTCTGGACCGATGCGAAGCGTGCGCATCTCGATCACGCGGTCCTCACCGAAGGTATTCACGCAGATCCGCCCAGCAGGAGCACGGAACCGGATCTCGTTCGAGTCGGCCGCTGCACTGACGCTCTTTGGACTCCATCCGTGCACACTTGGCGGTGGTGGCGAGTTCCAAGACAACGTCAGCCCATTGGAGGGAGCCCCCGTGTCAGCGTCAAAGATGCGCAGCACGACATCGACAGGTTCGGGAACCTCCACTCTGAACTCGGCCGCCGCCTCGCCAACCGACACGAGGCATGGCCAACCGACCGGATCAATTGTGAGCACGTAGCGCCCCGCAGGCAGGTCCTCGGCTTGCAAGCGGTACTCGCCGTCTCGGTCTCCACGGTGAATCTCGCGGCCGCTGAAGAACTTCGTGTCCGTGTAGGGTTGCAGTGTTCCCAACGGCTCCAACTCAACGCGAATCGCGTCACGCCCTATTTGCCACGCGGTCGGAATCGCAATGACCCCGCGCAACTGTGCCTTGGGCGGCGCCGCCTTCTGAACAGCCGTCAGACTCACCTCCGCCTTCTTGCCGGCTTCGATCACCACGGTGGAGCGCGCCAAGACAACAGGGTTCCGGAACCACTCGCCGAGTTCGACTCGAGCCTCGTACGTGCCGGCCGCCAAGCCCTCGATGTTCTCGTTGCTGCCAATTGACCCAAAGTCCACGAGTAGGCTGTGCGCACCCCCCGCTTCGTAGATGCGAAAGGACGGCGGCGGTGTGCCGTCGGGCGACTTGCCTTTGATCGTCACGCTCAGCCACCCGCACGGGGAGAGCACGACATCGCGCGTGCCGCCCTGAGCGAAGAACACGTCGATCGCCTGCCAAGCGTAGCCCGAGGCCCACACCCACAGCCGAGTGCTCTGGCCCTCCCTGGCGTTCTCGGGAGTGGGCACCGTGACCGGTGATTGCTCGCCCCCAACGATGACTAGCTTGTCAGACTTGCCGGGGTGCAGCATCCCCGTGCTCATCCACTCCTTGCTCTGCCAGACCACGACCCCGGCAAGGTCCTTCTTGGACTCGTCGACGACGCGAAGGCGCAGCTCCGACACTGCGCGTAGTTCGAAACGGACCTCTGCGGCGCCGTCGAGCGCGATGGCCTGACTCACCACGACGACCGCCTTCTCGTTGACCTGGCACGACTCCATGGTGATGCGCGTTGCACGCCCACCGCCCAAGATTGGTTGACCGAACGTCGCGGTCCAGGCTCCCGCAACGATGTCGATCTCGAGCGGCGTGCCGAACTCGGGTTTCCCTTCGCTCGCAAACCAGAGGGTCACCTTGCCGTGACCATCTACACGGTCGTGTCGGTCTTGCTTGAGGTCTGTGTAGACGACTCGTCCGCGCACCGTGACCGTACCGTCGGCATGCGTCTCGACGGCCGGCTTGTCGCGGGCCGGCTCCTGACTCCGCGCCATGCCGCACCATGGGGCGGACAACGCGATCGCCGCGAGGACTCGAACTGATGGTCTCACTGCTGCCTCCGGTTTCCATCGGCACGGTATCCGCACCGGCATCCGTCGGCACGCCGGGCTCTCCGGAACGATCGGCATGGCCATCGACCAACCGGGGCTGCGCGCCGTCGCAGGTGCCTGAAGACACGTCCGGCGGCCGGGCCCGATTCGCGTGCTGACGCGCGATGCGGCATGATTCGCGCTGCGACGCCGCGCCTTCCTGCTGCTGCGCGAGTCCACTTCCAAGAACAGCGCGGCAGGTGATCAGGGAGGGCACCGTGCCCAGCAGCCGCAGCACTGTCGACCAGGACGTCGAGCGCGCGTTCCATCTACTCCAGCACTGCGTCAGCCTGCTCCAGCCGTCGCGCAGGAAACCGGATCCGGACCTGGTAAACGCGCGAAGGAGGCTCATTGGCGTGATGCGCTTGTGGCTGACGCCAGAGCTTGTTTCGAAGGACCGCCTGCTGGCTGACGTCGCTGCTTCGCTGAGCAAGCGAACTGTTCTCACCAAGTTGCTGTCCGAAGCCACCCTCATGAAGGCGAGAATCGCGTGCCTTCGGCGCGTGGCCGATGAAGAGATTCGAACGCGCCTGAAGGACCAGACACCAACGGCCGTGTGCAAGGAGGAGATCGAGCACTGGCGCACGCTGTTGCCGTACGTCCGCCGCAAGCCTGACGGTTCACGCTACATCGAACGTGTCGACGTGCAGGCAGCCATGTTCCAAGCCATGTACTGGTCGGGGGATCTCACGTCCTTTCCGTCATGGCGCGGTGCTTCGTACTCCCTGGCTGCTGCGTGCGACGCCCTGGCGCGTTGGGCACACAGCGAGAGTGGCATGACAACGGAGCGTCTTCGACCCATGTCCACGCTCGTGCACCGGCTGCAAGAGCACCCCGACTGGAGACACGTCGATCAACATGACATGGCTGACGTCGTCAGTGAGCAAGTCGAACTCGCAAGGGACGTCGAAGAGCTTCTTGTGGAGTTGGATATCGCGATGCGGCCGATGCATCGAGATGTCTCCCTCGTCGCTGCAGACGGGAGCGGAGCCATCTCGCCAAGTGAGGTACGCGCTCCCAACGAGGTGCAGGCGGAGTCGATCGCTTCAGCGGCGCGACCGCCATCGAACAATGGCGTGGCGGACCACCCGCCCGCCGCGCTCCGTGTCAGCTACCACGAGGCACTGCGAGGAAGGCCAGACCTCGGTCTCCCGAGAACGGCGAAGACGACTCTTCGCACTTGGTGCCAGGACCCGCAGGCCGCCGCCGACCTGGGTGTGAATCCCAAGGGCAAGGTGGCAGCCCAACGACCACTGGTCGACGGACTCATCCGCATGCACGCTCAGAAGAGCACGCGGCGGCAGCCACCCCAGAAGCGACAAACCTAGGGTGGGTTTCGGAGCCGACTTCTTCGGACCCGAACGGACTTGAACGGACCCTCAGCTTCCAGAGTGCTCTGAGCGACTCGCTTTCTGGCGAGACTGCGTTTCGTCATGTTGAGCGAAACGCCCAAGCGCAGCCTGCCTACAACCCCATTGGACGCTGCGCTGGCCTACGCCGAGCTCGGCTACTTCGTCTTCCCGTGCAACGCAGACAAGACGCCGCTCACCGCGCACGGGTTCAAAGACGCGAGCACAGACGCCGAAGTCGTCCGCCGCTTTTGGACCGAGCACCCAGCGGCGCAGATCGGTATCGACTGCGAACGCAGCGGTATCGTCGTCGTCGACCTCGACAAGAAGAACGGCAAGGACGGCATCGCGGCGTTCGACGCACTGCGTGGTGCGGAACCCCACGGCTGCTCGCTCATCGTCTCGACGCCGACCGATGGTCGGCACTTCGTCTATCGGGCGGTCGACGGGATCGAGATCAAGAACAGCACAAGCGAGATCGCGCCCGGCATCGACACGCGAGCCTGCGGCGGCTACGTCATCGCGCCCTCCCCCGCGTCGCCGGGGCGCGAGTGCATCGAATGCGACTGGCTCGATCTGAGGGCCAACGACCTTGCCCCACCGCCGTCGTGGCTTCGGGCGCTGCTGCCGCAGCGCGGGCAACATGCTGCGAAGGCTCCCCCGTCACAGTCTGCGCTGTCCGCCGACGCGCGCACGCGCACCGAAGTCGCGAGCGCGCTCAACGCGATCCCGCCGACCGAAGGCCGCAGCGTCTGGGTTCGCGCGGTTTTCGCGACGCACGCCGCGCTCGGCGGCGATCCGATCGGCGCGCAGATCGTGGAGTCCTGGTCGGCGCTGTCTCCGGTTGTCCTTGCCGACGGCAAGAAGCAATACCGCCCCGGTGAAGCCATCGCGATCTACAAGAACGCAGCGCTGCCCGACAGCGCGCCCGACGGCGAACTGATCAACGGCGCGACGCTGTTCGCGCTCGCGCGCGCGTACGGTTGGCGCTCCGCGGGCGCGGGCGCTGACGACGTCGAGATCGCCCTGCCGAGCAGCAACGGCAACGCCAACGACGCCGGCAGTGCATCGCCCGCCGCGCCGGCGCCGGCGACGGCCGAGGACGGCGTCCTCACCGACGCCGCGCTCGTCGCCGAGATGCCGCCGGTCGAGTTCCTGATCGATGGTGTCGCGCCTGAGCAAGGCATGACGCTGATGCCCGGCGACCAGGGTAGCGGCAAGAGCTTTGTCACCCTCGACACCATGCTGCGAATGCAGCACGGCATGCGATTCTTCGACGGCCGGGCGATGGCGGCCGGGTCATCGATCATGCTCTGTGGCGAGGGGCATGCCGGGATGGCTGCACGAGTGCGGCTATGGCTCCAGCAGCACCCGCACCAGGACTGCGGCGATCGCTACTGCCTCATCTCGAACGTGATCCCCGTGCTGTCGAAGACGTCGATGCCGAAGGTGCAGAAGCTTGTCGAGCGCGTCACGAAGTGGAAGGGCCACGCGCCGAAGGTCATCGTCGTCGACACGTTGTCGCAGGGGCTCGACGACGACGAGAATGACAGCAAAGTCGTGTCACCTGTGCTGCGCGGGCTGGCGGCGATCCGCGACAAGTACGGCTGCGCAATCTGGATCGTGCATCACTTCGTGAAGTTGAACACGAACGGCCAACGGGGGAAGTCGCGGCCAAAACCAAACATCGATTCGGTGCGCGGCAGCGGTGCACTCACGCGCAACATGGATTGTGTCCTCGGCGTGACTACCGAAGACGGCGGCCTTCGACGGCTGACGGTCTGGAAGCAGCGCGACGGCGCACAGGGTGTGTCGCTGACGTTCCGGCTCGTGCCAATGGAGACCGGCCGCCATCGCCGTGATGGCGGCGCCGAGACGTCTTGCCTTGTCGTCCCGGATGTATCCGTGGCGTTCCAGCCGCCTGCGGCAGCCGAGAAGGAGGAACAACAGTCGTCCGACAAGTCGCAGGCGGACGCGGATCGGCGAAATCTGGTGCTCGCGCGGCGCGCCGTCACCAAGGTCATCGAACGGGGCAGCGCCCCGGGCCGAGAGACTCTGGCCGTCTGGATCGGCGGGCGTCTGACTTCGGCACGAGCCGGCGTGGACCTGGCGCTTCAGGTCGGGTGCCTCGTCAACTCCGGGACCCCCAGAAAGCCCCGCCTCGAACTGGCAACACAACCTCCCGCGGGGTGTGTGTGCGGCTCCCCCCATACCCCCCTGCCGTCCGGGACGGCGGACGGCGAGGCCGCCGCCCGGTCGGCGTCCGCGTCCGGGACGTCGAACGGGACGGCGGGGACGGGGACGGCGACGGTTGCCAATGGAGTCCACGGGCCGGACATGGACGACGGCGTGCCCGAAAAGCCCAAGCGCCGTCGCAGGCGCAAGGGCAACGGAAAGGGGGCCGCATGAACCTCGACGCGGCACTCGACCGCTTCGTCGCACGCTTGCGTGCCCGCCTCGTCGCCGGTGCCGCGACGTACGGCGACGTCTCGTTCACGCGCCCCGCCGCCGAGCTGCTCGACGAGGTGCAGCAGGAACTCGAAGACGTCTGCGGCTGGGGACTGATTCTGTGGCTGCGACTCGAGCGCCTTCGCGGTCGCGTCGAGCGGGTTGAGGGAACGGGAGGGAACCGTGGCTGATCACGCGATTCGAGTTCGAACCTGGGTCAAGGCCAGCGAGTCGGACATCAAGACCGGCTTGTTGGGATACCTGTCGGTGCACTACGGCGACTTGGTGCTCGACGGCCTCGTGCTCCGTCGCAGCGCCGACGGCAGATTCCTGATCAGCTTCCCCGCGCGAAGCGACAGCAGCGGCCGCAAGCATCCGTACATCCGCCCCGCCAACGACGAGGTTCGGCAACGGGTCGAGCGCGAGCTGCTGCGCCAACTCGCTGAGCGCGAAAGGGCCGCGCGGTGAAGTCCACAGACCCCGCGCGCATGTTGCCGGCCGAGCGCCTGGCCGAACTGGGCGAACTTCTCGCTGCCGGCGCCCAGCGCCTTCTCGCGCGCCGAAGCAAGCCCGTCCCGGCGCAGAACGAGCCGTCGAACCGCGAGGAACAACTTGATGCTGTTGCCGCCCTCGAGGCTCAGTGTGGCCGTCCCACGGAGATCCCCGCGTGAACGTCCCCGACCAGATCGCCGCCCTCGCCAGCAAGGCGACCGCCGAGCTCGCCGCCGACTACGAGGCGCTGTTCGGCCAGGCAGCGCGCTACCGCAGCCCGACATGGTTGCGCAAACGGCTCGCGTTCAAGCTGCAGGAGAACGCGCTCGGCGGCCTGACGCGCAAGGCACGCGCCAGGCTCGCCGAGCTGCAGGCCGACATCGCGTTGCCCACCGCACCGCGCGCCGAACCCGAACGTCCACGCGGCGAACTGCGCGTCGGCGCCGTGCTGCAGCGCGAGTGGCACGGCCAGCAGATCCGCGTCGAAGTGGCGCACCACGGCTTCCTGTGGGACGGCCGCGCCTTCAAGTCGCTCAGCGCCGTCGCGTTCGCGGTCACGAACGCGAAGTGGAACGGCAGGTTGTTCTTCGGCCTCACGGAGCGTTCGAAGTGAAGAGGGCGAGACCCACCACCACGCCGAAGCCGCAGACGCGAGTCGCGATCTACACGAGGCAGTCTGTCGCGAGCGACCTGGAGTTCGGCAGCATCGACGCGCAACGCGAGGCCGTCGAGGCGTACATCGCGAGCCAACGCGG
>Ga0070689_100001584_pt1 | contig 14508 bp, 14 predicted proteins | sample KBSS23HmetaG_FD_64669 | JGI IMG/M metagenome (GOLD analysis project Ga0070689, IMG submission 64669) | Switchgrass rhizosphere microbial communities from Kellogg Biological Station, Michigan, USA - KBS S2-3H metaG | ecosystem: Host-associated > Plants > Roots > Rhizosphere ...
GGCGTGCCTTCTTCGAAGGTCAGCGTGTTGATGCGCCCGAACAGTACCGGCGGCGTACACGGCTGCGGCTGGCCGTTGCAGATGTTGTCGATCACGTTGGTCGAGGGCAGCGACTTCACTTCCGTGCTGTTCCAGTTGCCCGCGAATACGAAGTCGAAGCGACCGGCGCTCTCGGTGCTCCACAGGTATTTCGCGACCACGTCGATTCCCTCGGTCTTGGTGTCGACGCCATTGATGAAGAAACGCGCGACCGTGGCGCCGAAGGGCGAGATGATGGCCGCCACCTGCGGTGTGTTCAGGTTCTCCGACAGCACGATGCGGTTGTCGATGTCGATGCGATACGCGTCGACGGTGGCCTCGAAACCGCCGGCGCGGAACACCGCGCCCAGCGAGTAGTTGACCGAATCCTCCGCGTCGAGCGGCTGCGCGCCGAGCACGATGGCGACATCCGAGGTGGCCGGAAACGTTCCGACCTCGAACGGCACGCCGTTGATGAAGTTGGTCGCGGTCGACGTGAAGAACTCCTGTTGCAGTCCCGGCGCGCGAAAGCCCGTGGAGACATTGCCGCGCAGCGCGAAGTTGTGCGTGAAGTCGTAACGCGCCGCGAGTTTGCCGGTGACCGCCGAACCGAAGTCGGAGTAGTGCTCGCCGCGCACCGCGGCGCTGGCGAGGAATTTCTCGGTGAGCCGCGCCTCGAGATCGACGTAGGCGCTGTATGCAGTGCGTTCCTTGTCGACGTCGTTGCTGGGCTGGAAGCCCGGAAAGCCCTGCGCGCCGGCGGGGGCACCGACTACCGGGCCACGGTCGTAGGACGCCGGCTCGCCAGCCTCGATCTGGTAGTTCTCGCGTCGTGCTTCGACCCCCAGCGCGAGGTTCAGCGGCTCCGGCAGGTTTCCCACCTCGAATCCGTGCACCACGCCGGCGTTGAACACCAGCTGGTCGTACTTCATGGAACCGGCGTCGAAGCTGGTCTGCGAGTTGGCACCGTAGGATGTGTTCAGGCTGTGTTCGACGCCGTAGTGCACCTTGTTGGAGCCGTACACCAGGCTCACGTCCGTGTCCCAGCCGCCCCACGGGCCCTTCACTCCCCAGCCCAGCGCCACGTCGTCGATGTCGGTGGTGATCAGCGGCAGGAATCCGTTCGGGTAGATAGCCGGCACGTTGCGCGCGTCGTTGAAGATGCGCGGGAATGCAGCCGAATTGCCGTCGCGGTTCTGGTAGCCGGCCCAGCCGTAGAGCGACCAGTCCGCCGACAGCGGCGCGCCGGCGTTGATATAGCCGGTGATGTCGCGCATCTCACCATCGCCGTAACGCGAGGTCACCGGCGAACCCGGCACGCGGCTGTCGAAGTCGCCGCGGCTGGTGGGGTCACGATCGCGATATTCCGCCGACAGGGTCAGAAATCCCTCCGGTCCGAGTGGCAATCCGACCCAGCCGGAGGCCGTCGTGGTGTTGCCGTCGCTCGCGTGCCGCTCGCCACGTTCAGTCTGCACGTTGGTGTCGTACTGGCCGAAGGTCAGGCTGGCATCGCCGCCTTCGCGCGCGTCGCGCAACCTGAGATTGATCACGCCGCCGATGGCGTCGGAACCGTATTGCGCCGACGCGCCGTCGCGCAGCACCTCGACCGATTCGACCGCGGCCATCGGGATAGCGTTGAGATCCACGGCGGCCGAGCCCCGGCCCACGGACCCGTTGACATTGACCAGCGCCGACTGGTGGCGCCGCTTGCTGTTGACCAGCACCAGCGTCTGGTCGGGCGCGAGTCCGCGCAGCGTCGCGGGGCGGATGTGGTCGGTGCCGTCGGTGATCGACGGGCGCGGAAAGTCCAGCGACGGCGCCAGCGTGGACAGCGCTTCGGCGAGCTCGGTGGTGCCCTGCGATTCGAGCGCCGCGCTCGGCAATACATCGACGGGCGCGAGCGAATCGAGACGCGTGCGCGTGGCAACGCGTGTGCCGGTGACCACGACTTCATCGGTGGTTTCGCTTTCCGGCGTGGCGGCGGCCTGGTCCTGCGCGAAGGCGGGCGCGAAGTTGATGCCGAGCGTTGTCGCGATCGCGGCCCGCAACAGGTTCCGCGACAGTTGAATTCCCTTTCTCATTGGCTCTCCTTGTTAGTTTGTTTCCGGATTTCCTCAGATTTCGTTGCGGCGCGCGAACCTCGCGATGTGTTCGCCGGCGCGGAAGGCGAGTGCCTGGATGGTCATGGTGGGCTGGCCGCGCCCCGACGTGACCAGGCTGCTGCCGTCGCAGATGAACAGGTTCGGTATGTCATGGCTGCGATGGTATTTGTCGACCACCGAGGTCTTCGGATCGTTCCCCATGCGGCAGGTACCGAGCAGGTGGAATCCGAGGCTGCTTTCGGTGACCGCAGGTCGTTCGACGCGCAAGGCCCCGGCTGCGCCCATGATTTCCGCGGCACGAACCTGCAACCAGCGGGCCATGGCGAGATCGTCGGGGTGATCGCGATAGGTCACGCGAATCGCGGGCACGCCCCATGCGTCCTTGAGCGTGGGATCGAGCGTGATGTTGTTCGATTCAACGGCCAGCGAGGTGGTGTGGCAGGACACCTGCATGGTGCGCGGAAATTCGCGCAGCCTCTGCTTGAAATCCTTGCCCCAGTTACTGCCGTCGGCGGAGGTGCGCAGTGCCCAGAACGTTGGCTGCGGTCCGATGCGCGCATCGAGTCCGCCGCCGCCGTAGAAACCGCGCTTCGGATCGGAATCGTAGAAGTCGTGCAGGATGCGCGTGCACTGCACGCTCTTGTATTCGTTGAGCTCGTGTTCGAACAACGCCTGCACACGCGAGGTGTAGTTGAACATGAGGTTCTTGCCGACGAAGCCGCTGGAATTTGCGAGACCCTGCGGAAACTTCGGGTTCGCGGAGTTCAGCAGCAGGCGCGGCGTTTCGCCGCCGTTGGCGGCCAGCACCACGGCACGCGCGCGTTGCAGGTGCTCGTGCCCCTGCGCGTCGAAATAGATGGCGCCGGTGACACGTCCTCGCGGGTCGGTTTCGAGGCGCGAGACGTAGCTGTTGGCGCGGATTTCGCAGTTGCCGGTGGCCTCGGCCTCGGGGATGACGGTCCAGGCCGTCGATCCTTTCGCCATGACCTCGCAGCCGAAACCATGGCAGAAACCGCAGTTCACGCAGGCGGGCCGCCCGTTGAAGGGAACCGAATTGATCACCAGCGGTGCCGGCGCCGGATGCCAACCCATCTTGCGTGCGCCGCGCTCGAACAAGACGCCCGAGGATTTCACGTGCACCGGCGGCATGGGATACGGCTTGCTGCGCGGCGGCTCGAACGGATTCGCGGCGGCGTCGCCCGAGACGCCGATGTCCCAGTCGACCCTGGTGTAGTAAGGCTCCAATTCCGCGTAGCTGATCGGCCAGTCGGCGAAAGTCGTTCCGGCGATCGGCCCGAGCACGCTGCGCTCGTTGAAATCGATTTCGTGGAAGCGCCAGAAATTGGCGGTGAAGTGCTGGGTCGAGCCGCCGACGACACGCGCGTAGAACAGTGGCGGCCGCACGACGGGAGCCACCGCGGTCTCGGCGGCGGAGCGCCGGAAGGTCTGCGGGTTCGTCGTGGCGAGGCCGCCGAGGAACCAGTTCTTGAGTTCGTCGTGTTCGAGATCGGAGGGCCACACGCGCGGCCCCTGTTCGAGCACCACGACCGAGTGATTGGCGCGCGTCAATTCGCGCGCCAGCACGCCGCCGGCCGCGCCCGAGCCGACGATCACGAAATCGACCGTGTCGGAATCGCGATAGCTGCGCGAGGTCATGGCTTCGCCTCGTTGCCGGGAGTGTCGTAGTAGCCGAAGGGCGGATCGAACACGTGCCGATCCTCGAAGCCCAGCAACTGCCAGCCGGCCTTGTTGCGGTTTCCGCCGTAGGACGGGTTCGTGAACATGCCGCAGATCGTGAGCAGCCGCGCCTGCTCGAAGAACGGCGTGGTGTCGACGGTGTGGAGGAATGCGATCTGCTGTTCCGCGGTGAGTGCCGCGAACGAGGCGCTCTGCGGATGCGCCGCGCGCACCGCCGACTGGAAGCCGCGCAGGCCGCCCATGAAACTTTCCCGCCAGTGCGCAAAGAAGGATCCGAGTGCCCGATCGATGAAGTACGTCGCGCCCGCCTCGCGCGCGCCGGGCGTCTCGTCGCTGGGGACGATCTGCGAGGTGAACGCCTCGAGGTCGGCCGCATCCGCTGCCCCTAACAAGGTGTACGCGATCGGCCCGGCGGATTGCGCGGCGGCGTGTGCATCGTGGCTGGCGCGTGCGATCGCCGCCCAGTCGAGCGCGGCGACGCCGGCGACGGCGGCAGTGAGCGAACGCAAGGCATCACGCCGCGTGAGTGCGTGTTCTTTCATGCAAGGACCCCCAGAGAGCCGCCAATTTACACTGCGCCCGGTCGCATGGGAGCCCGGAAGAAGACAAGAAAAGCTCGATGGGTACCAAGAAAAACTGGCGGAACCGGACTCCGGGTTCGCGTTACTCACGTCGCCGGACGCCGCGGAGCGGTACAATTTGTCGCGATGCGCTACTTCAAATCCGATAACACCGCAGCCGTCAGTCCCGAAATTCTCGCCGCCCTCGCCACCGCCAATGGTGGCGTGGCGCTCGCGTACGGTGCCGATCGCTGGTCCGAATCCCTTGACGAGGTCTTTGGCAAATTCTTCGGCACTCCGGTGCGGGTGTTCGCCGTCTCGTCCGGTACCGCGGCCAATTCGCTGGCGCTGGCCACGTGTTGTCCGCCGTGGGGCACGGTGCTGTGCCATGCCGAATCGCATATCGAACGGGACGAATGCGGCGCTCCCGAGTTCTTCACGGGCGGCGCCAAGCTCTCTTTGATAACGGGCGCCGGCGCCAAGTTCTCGGCCGCGGATCTGCGGGCGCGGCTCGACTGGTTCGAGCCGCACGTGCACGGTGTGCAACCGCGTGCCCTGTCGATCACCCAGGCCACCGAGCGCGGCGCGGTCTACAACGCCGCGGAGATTCGTGCGCTCGCCGACATCGCGCAGGCGCGCGGCATGGCCGTGCACATGGACGGCGCGCGCTTCGCGAACGCGGTGGTATCACAAGGCGTGTCACCCGCCGATCTCAGCTGGAAGGCGGGCGTCGACGTGCTCTCGTTCGGTGTCATCAAGAACGGCGGCATGAACACCGAAGCCGTGGTGTTCTTCGACCGGGCGCGCGTCGCGGATTTCGAATTCCGCCGCAAGCGCGCCGGTCAACTGGCTTGCAAGGGCCGATACGCCGCGGTGCAGCTCAAGACCTACATCGAAACCGGCCTGTGGCGCCGCAACGCCGAGCGCGCCAACCGGCTCGCCGCGCGTATCGCGGCCGCCGCGCCTGCGCTGCTCAGCGTGCCGTGCGAGACCAACCAGGTGTTCATGCAACTCGGCCAACAGCGCATCGATGCGCTGTCGCGCGAGTTCGGTTTCTATCCCTGGGGACCGGCCGGCTCCGGCGAGGCGCGCTTCGTGTGCTCCTGGGATACGCCGGAACAGGACGTGGACGCGCTCTGCGCGGCGCTCGTTAAACTCGACGCCTGATCAACGATGCGCCGCGGCCGCGGTCTCCGATGCGGGTCCGCCGGTCGAGGACACGCCTCGCTTGCGGCCATGCAGTCGCCTGCGCAGCGCCGCCATGCGCCGCTCGACGAGATAGTACATCGCGGCCGATAGCGCCACGGTCATCAGGAATGCCAGTGCCGTGCGCGGCCACACGCCAAGATCGAGGTAGTGTTTCAGCAGCTCCAGGCAAGGTACGTGGACCAGGTAGAACGTATAGGAGATGAGTCCCATCGCGCGCATCGGCCGCGTTTCGAGCCACGCGAAGCCGGGCCAGTGATGGAAGCGCACCGCGCAGAAGAACACCGAGAACAGCGCGATGCCCTGCAGGCTGTAACGGAAAGTCTCGCGAAAGGCTTCCGACCGGTACAGAAAGGTGAACAGCAGCAATCCGAATGAGATTGCCAGCAGCACGAGCCAGGTGCCCTTGCCGGGTACCGGCTGGCTTCGATCCAGCGCCGGATTGCACCATACACCGAGGATGCAGCCGTACAGCAGCGAGTCCAGGCGCGTGTCGGTCGCTACGTAGGTGTAGTCATGGCCGAGTCCCGCAACGAATACCAGGTACAGGCGCCACAGCAGGACCAGGCCGCAGACCGTGGCAAGGATCGCCGCGGTTCCACGCGAGTCGAAACGGCGGTACAGCAGGATCAGCGCGAGGGGGAACAGTAGATAGAAGTGCTCCTCGACCGCCAGCGACCACATGATGCTCGTGGCGGGCGCGAAGCCGCTCTCGCCGTTGTAGATCATGTAGTAGTTTGTCAGGTGCGCGAACTGCGCCAGTACACCGCGCGGCGCCATCTGGCTGTTGAAGACACCTGTCAGACCGAGCACGACCGCCAGGATCAGCACGATGTACATGGGCGGCAGGATCCGGTACACGCGCCGCAGATAGAAATTTCCCAGCGAGATCCTGCCGGTGCTCGCGTGTTCGCGCCGCAGCAGCGTGGTGATCAGGTAGCCGCTCAGGAAAAAGAACACGGTGACGCCGAAGCCTCCCGGAATGAGGCGCGGCAGCGCGGCGTGCGACACGAACACCATCAATGCGGCGATTCCCCGGATGCCGTCGAGGGAAGGGATGTGCAATTCCGCCGATGTTTTCATTCAGTCCCCGGCATCGAAGCGCGCCACTAGCTACAGACGCGCAGATTGTCGGGAACCGGGCCCTGGGGCTGTGAGAATCGACGATCAGGGGCCCGTATGCAGGCTGATCCGGCTTGTAGGAATCAAGCACTCCTATTTGCGAAACATGAAGTAGGCCGCGGCCACCAGGCACAGCCCCGCCCACAGGAAGTCGAGCTTCAGCGGCTGCCTCATGTAGAACATCGCGAACGGCACGAATACCGCGAGCGTGATGACTTCCTGCATCACCTTGAGCTGGCCCAGGGACAGCGTCGTATAACCGATGCGGTTGGCGGGCACCTGCACCAGGTATTCGAACAAGGCGATGCCCCAGCTGGCGAGCGCGGCGATGACCCATGGCTTCGAGGCCATGTTCTTGAGGTGCGCGTACCAGGCGAACGTCATGAAGACGTTGGAGACGACCAGCAGTCCGGCGCTTTGCACCCATGCCGGCAGATTCACGCGCGGCGTTCCTGCCGGAGACTCTCCAGCTCCGCTCGCAACGCCGCCAGTTCGCCTTCCAGCGCGGTGACGCGCGCCGCGACGCCCTCCAGCGTGGCGATCCGCGCGGCGGGTTCGCCGGCCGGCGGGCGCGGCGGTGCCGCCGGGGCGCGCAACGGCGGATCCACGGCCGCCGGCGTCGCCGGCAATTCCTCGAACAACTGCGCCCAGCGCGAATCGCGCCGGCCGGCTTCGCGCTGCAGCTGGGCGACGAGCGCGCCTTCGGCGCGCGCCGCGAGCCCCTCGAGCAGCGCTTCGATGACATTGGCATCCGGCAACTCGGCCATGCGCGGTACCCGGGCGCGCAGCTCTCCGGGCGTCTGCGGACCGCGCAGCAGCAGCTCGCAGATGATGGCGGTCTCCTGCGGCGTGAACTTGAGGCTGCCGAACTCGGTGTTGCAGAAGATCTGCTGGTACTTTGGCACGCGGCTGCCGAATCCGGATTTCTCCACGACCATGTGACGCCGCGCGAGGCCGTCGACCGCCTGTTTCACCGCGGCTTCCTCGAGTTGCATGAACGGCTCCCGGTTGCTCTTCTGGTTGCAGGCGCTGACCAGCGCATTCAGCGACAGCGGGTACTGGTCCGGGGTCGTAATCTGTTTTTCGATCAGCGCTCCGATGATGCGGGCTTCGATTGCAGACAGTCGGATGTTCATGCTCGAAGTATACTGAGCCGCAGTGGCACGCCGGCTCTTTCTTCTCATCGCGTTCGTCGTCGTGGCGGCGGCGTTGCTGTTCGTGCAGTTGCCGATGCCGCCGACCTACGCGGGACGCACGATCGAAAACTCCGGGCACACGCCGCTGTTCCTGATCGGCACGTTGTTCATCCTTTCGATACTGCGCCACGACTTCCGCATCGAGGGCGTGCGCCTGTACGCGTTCAGTGGATTGATCGCCGCCGTCGCCGGGCTCACGAGCGAGGTGATCCAGGGACCGCTGGGTCGCGACTCATCGTGGGAAGACGTGCTCGCCGACTGTGTCGGCGTGTTGCTCGCGCTCGCGTTGTACGCATTGTTCGACCGGCGGCGCAGGCTCGGGACCGCGGCGCGAGTCGCGGTGCTGCTCATCGTCGCCGGTTGCCTCGTGGCTTATGTCGCGCCGATAGTTAGCATGGTGCGTGCCTATCTGCATCGCGACGGGCAGTTCCCGGTGCTGGTGAATTTCGACTCGCGACTCGACCTCTACTGGATGTATAGCTACGGCCTGAAGCGCGAGATTCGCGATGGCGCGCTGGACATCGAATACGACGCCGGTCAGTACCCCGGCGTTTCGTTCTTCGAACCGGTGCCGGACTGGAGCCGCTACGGCACGCTGGTCATCGAGGTCGAGAATCCCGCGGACGAAGTGCTGCACTTCGGTGTGCGGGTGCACGACAAGGGCCATGGGCGCGAGTTCGCGGACCGCTTCAACAGGCGGCTGGAGCTGGGCCCCCACGAGCGCCGCGAGTTCACAATTCCCCTCGATGACATCCGCCGCGGTCCGCGCAATCGCCTGATGAATATGGCGCAAATCTCGGATGTCACGGTGTTCCGCCTCCACGGGGCCGGCTCGACGCGGATGCGGCTCTACAGCATACGGCTGGGCTGGATGCGCGCTTGAACATAGCGTCGGCGCGAATTCAGGCGTTCCGGTCCGGGGCGCCGATGCCTATACTTCGCTCCATGGAACCGATTGCCGACACTTTCGACGCCGCCTTCTCCAAGACGGTGGATCTCGCCAACAAGATGGCGGACAAGGACAAGGACGCGGACCTGTGGGATATCGCCGACGGATTACTCGCCGGCGCGATCCAGTACTGGTTGTACTCGCGCCAGCCCTGCGGCGATACGCGCTGCCAGGACTGCATGCCGATCAGCACGTCCGAGGGACGCATGTCGGAGCTCAAGCGGCTCATCGAGCAACTCGCCTCGGAGAGCGAGTACTTCCACACGCCGACGGACTCGAACGCCGGAAGAGCGTGAGCAGACCAACCACCGTCGCCGGATACATCGCCAACGCCCCGAAGGAAGCCCGCGGCAAATTGCGCGAACTGCGCGCGCTGGTCGCGGCCGCGGCGCCGGGGGCGGTGCAATCGCTCAAGTGGGGCATGCCGGCGTTCTCGCACGAGCGCATCCTGGTCACCTTCGCCGCATTCAAGCGGCACATCGGCTTCTTCCCGACGCCTTCGGCGGTGCGCGAATTCAGGGATCAGCTCGGAGCGTACAAGACTTCGAGCGCCACGATCCAGTTCCCGCTGGAACGCCCGCTGCCCAAATCGCTGATCACGCGCATCACGAAGTTCCGCGTGCGCGAGGCACGTTCCCGCGACGCGTTGTGGCGCGGACGATCGGGCAAAGATCGCGGACGCTGAGGCATGTGCCGGGACGTTCGGTCATCAGCGCCGGACGCACGGGCATTCAATTAGGGGATTCCGGTGGTTAGTCTGCTTCCCGCCAAAGGGGAAGCAAATTCGTCTAACTACAGGAGTTCTCGATCATGCGTTTCACAAGAATACTGGGGCTCGCCGGAGTCCTGCTCGCCACCGCCGCCTTCGCGCACGACGGCCACGATCACAATCCCGACCTGGGCAAGGGCAAGAAGCCACCGCCGCTCGCGGTGCTGCAGCTCGACGAGGTGCGCAATTTCAACGCGCGTTATCTGGACGAACAGAAGGCCAAGGACGACGGATTCGAGGACATCGGATTGTTCATGCCCAACATGGGCTGGCATTACCGCAAGACGAATCGGGTCGACGGCAAGTTCGATCCGCTGCGCCCGGAGTTCCTGGTGTACGCGGATGATCCGTGCGGCGGCAAGCGCCACCTGGTCGCGGTCGAATACGTGGTGCCGTTCGAAGACGCGCCGCGCGCCCCGCAGGGATTCATCGGCAACACCGACGAGTGGGACCACAATGAAACCTTCGGTCTGTGGACGCTGCACGCCTGGCTGTACGAGTTCAACCCGGACGGCGTGTTCGCACCCTTCAACAAGCGCGTTCCCTGACGCGTGAGGCCAGGAAGCGGGGACGGACTCTCCTGCAAGAAATGTCCCGTCCCCGTTTCCCAGGGCCCGACCGCGGCAGCCGTCAGGCGACGGCGCTGGTCGCGCCCTGGGTCGCTTCCGCCAATGATTGCTCGAGCAGCGTCAGTCCTTCCTCCAGCTGCGCTTCCGGAATGGTGAGCGGCGCGAGGATGCGGATCACGTTCGAATAGAGACCGCAGGACAGCAGGATCAGGCCGCGGCGGCCCGCCGCCTGCACCACCGCCTTGGTGAGATCGGCATCCGGCATGTCGGCGCGGCGATTCTTCACCAGCTCCATGGCCACCATCATGCCGAGCGCGCGCACCTCGCCGATGCACGGGAATTTCCCCTGCATCTGCCGCAGCCGCGACGCGAGTTTCGCGCCCAGCTGCTCGGCGCGCTGGTTGAGCTTCTCTTTCTCGATGACTTCCAGCACGGCGAGACCGGCGGCACAGGCCAGCGGTGAACCCGCGAACGTGCCGCCGAGACCTCCAACGACAGGCGCGTCCATGATCTCTGCCTTGCCGATCACCGCCGACAGCGGCACGCCGCCCGCGATGCTCTTGGCGACCGTCATGAGATCGGGCTCGATACCCGAGTACTCGATCGCGAAAGTGCGTCCGGTGCGCGCGAAGCCGGTCTGGATTTCGTCGGCGATGAGCAGGATGCCGTGCTTGTCGCACAACGCGCGCAAGGCGCGCAGGAATTCCGGCGGCGCGATGTAGAAGCCGCCTTCGCCCTGCACCGGCTCGACGATGATGGCCGCGACGCGCGCGGGATCGACGTCCGCCTTGAACAGGTTCTCGATGGCTGAGAACGAGTCCTCGGCGCTCACGCCGTGGAAGGCCATGGGGAAGGGCACGTGGAAGACTTCGGGCATCATCGGTCCGAATCCGGCCTTGTAAGGCTGCACCTTGCCGGTGAGCGCGATGCAGCCGAGCGTGCGTCCGTGGAACCCGCCAGTGAAGGCGATGACGGCGCTGCGCTTCGTGGCGTAACGCGCGATCTTGATGGCGTTCTCGACGGCCTCGGCGCCCGTCGACAGGAAGATGGTCTTTTTCGCCGTCGGTCCGGGCGCGAGCTTGTTGAGCGCCTCGGCGAGCGCGATGTAACTCTCGTAAGGCGTCACCTGGAAGCAGGCATGCGTGAGCTTTTCCACCTGCGCGGCCATCGCGGCCCTGATGTGCGGATGCACGTGCCCGGTGTTCACCACGGCGATGCCGCTGGCGAAGTCCACGTAGCGCCGGCCGTCGACATCCCACAACTCGGCGTTCTGAGCGCGCTCGGCGTACACCGCCAGTGAATTGCCGACGCCGCGGGGCACCGCGGCCTGACGTCGCTTGTGCAGATCTGCGTTCTTCGACATAGGTCCTCCGGACCACAGTCTACGCCCGCAGCGGGCGTGGATTGCATGACAGCCGCGCGGGGCGCGCAGTGCAGTTGCGCGGGCGGACTAGCTCCCTGCCTTGATTTCCGCGGCGCGATGGATGGCGGCGCGGATGCGCTGGTACGTGCCGCAGCGGCAGATATTGCCGGCCATGGCGGCATCGATGTCGCTGTCGCTGGGCTTGGGTGTCTTCGCGAGCAGCGCCGAGGCCGACATGATCTGTCCCGACTGGCAGTAGCCGCATTGCGGCACGTCGAGCTCGATCCAGGCCTGCTGCACCGGATGACTGCGATCCTTCGCCAGCCCCTCGATGGTGGTGACGGGTTTATCCCCTACGGCGCTGACGGGTACCTGGCAGGAGCGCGTCGGCTCTCCATCGAGGTGAACGGTGCACGCGCCACACAACGCCATGCCACAACCGAACTTCGTGCCGGTGAGGCCGAGCGTGTCGCGCAATACCCATAACAGGGGTGTTTCCGGATCGACGTCGATTTCGACCGGTTTGCCGTTCACGTTGATGCTGGTCACGCGTCCTCCGGGAATGCCTGTGCAGGGTACGATATTATTGCGCGCCCCGTCGCTACCCAAGTCAGGTCAGAGTTTGTCCGAGATTTCCCCGAAGCCGCCGATCGTCACCGAGGTCGTGATCATTGGCGCGGGCCCTTGCGGGCTGTTTCAGGTTTTCGAGCTGGGATTGCTGGGCATCACCTGTCACCTGGTGGATTCGCTTGCCACTCCCGGCGGACAGTGCACCGAGTTGTATCCGGACAAGCCGATCTACGACATCCCGGCGCTGCCCGTATGCGGGGCACAGGAACTGGTCGACCGACTGATGCAGCAGATCGCACCCTTCAATGCCCCGCTGCACCTCGGCCAGGAAGTCACGAAGCTCCACAAACGCGAGGACGGACGTTTCGACATCGAGACCGCGCTCGGGACGCGTTTCGACGCAGGTGCCGTCGTCATCGCCGGCGGTGTCGGATCCTTCCAGCCGCGTCGCATCGGCGTGCCGAATGCGGAGTTATTCGAGGGCAAGACCATCCACTACCGGGTGCGCGATGCCGCGCAGTATCACGGCCAGAAGCTCGCGATCTTCGGCGGCGGCGATTCGGCGCTCGACTGGGTCATCGATTTCGCAGGCAAGGCCGCGGCGATCACACACATTCACCGCCGGCCGGAATTCAAGGCGGCGCCGGCCTCCGTGGCGAAAATGCGCGCCCTGACTGACGCGGGTCAGGTCCGGTACATAGAAGGTTTGGCAGACTCCCTGCGGATGGATGGCGACAAATTAAGCGGAATTAATGTCAAAGGCAGCGACGGGTCGATGCATGCTGTCGACGCCGATCACGTGTTCGCATTCTTCGGCTTGCACCCCAAGCTCGGCCCCATCGCCGAATGGGGCATGGAGCTGGAAAAGAAGGCGCTGAAGGTGGATACCGAAAAGTTCCAGACCAGCATCCCCGGCATCTTTGCGGTGGGGGACATCAACGCCTATCCGGGTAAGAAAAAGCTGATTCTTTCCGGATTCCACGAAGCCGCGCTCGCGGCGTTCGCGATCCAACACTATCTTTACCCGGCCAAGAAGCAGTTCCTGCAGTACACCACCACCAGCCCGGTGATGCAGAAGCGTCTCGGCGTCCCCCACTAACTACCGCCATTGGAGGCACAATGAAATCACTGATTCGTACGCTCGCGTTTTGTTCGCTGCTCGGCATTGCCGGCAACGTGTTCGCCGCCGACAAGGTCTGCAAGCTGGAGATCTCCGGCACCGACCAGATGCAGTTCGACAAGAAGGAGCTGACGGTCGCGGCCGACTGCACGCAGGTCGAACTCACGCTGCACCACTCGGGCAAACTGCCGGCGCAGGCCATGGGCCACAACTGGGTGCTTTCCAGGACCGCCGACATGTCGGGCGTGGTGGGCGACGGCGTCGGCGCCGGGTTCGCCAACAATCACATCAAGGCTGGCGACGCGCGCGTGATCGCGCACACCAAGATCGTCGGCGGTGGACAGAGTGACACCATCACCTTTGCAACGTCGGCGTTGAAGAAAGGCGAGGCCTACAGCTACTTCTGCACCTTCCCCGGGCATTCGTCCATGATGAAGGGCGTGCTCAAGTTCGGCTGAGGGCGCACGCCCCGTGGATGCACGGCTCGCCGACCTGCAACGCCAGTTCGAGCTCGAAAGACTCGAGGTCAACCTGTTTCGCGGCGAGAGCCGCGACACCGGCAGTCCGCAGGTCTTCGGCGGGCAGGTGCTCGGACAGGCGCTGAAGGCGGCGAGTGCCACCATCGACGACGGTCGCCTGGTGCACTCGCTGCACGCCTATTTCCTGCGGCGCGGCGATTTCACCAAGCCCATCGTCTACAGCGTGGATCGCAGCCGCGATGGCGGCAGCTTTTCCACGCGGCGCGTGCTCGCGATCCAGAACGGCGAGCAGATTTTCATCTGCTCGGCCTCGTTCCAGACGCCGGAGTCGGGACTCGACTACCAGGCGAGCGCGCCCAGGGTGCCGCCGCCCGATGACCTCAAGCCGTTCACCAAGCCGCCGGCGGCGGTCCTGGAGAAGCTGCCCGAGAAGTTGCGCCGCTGGCTGGAGATCGAGCGTCCATTCGAGTTCCGCCCGGTGCAGCAATACAACCCGCTGGCGCCCGTGGCCTGCGAGCCGGTGCGGCAGATCTGGATGCGCGCAGTCGGCAAACTACCGGACGACGACGCGCTGCATCGCTGCCTGCTGGCCTACATCTCGGACTACTGGCTGCTCGACACCTCCACCATGCCGCACGGCTCCTCGTTCCTGCGCGGCAACCTGATCATGGCGAGCATCGACCATGCGATCTGGTTCCACCGCCCGGCGCGCGTCGACGACTGGCTGCTGTACTGCCTCGACAGCCCGTCGAGCTCGGGCGCGCGCGGCTTCGCACGCGGCAGCCTG
>Ga0070689_100001585_pt1 | contig 14507 bp, 9 predicted proteins | sample KBSS23HmetaG_FD_64669 | JGI IMG/M metagenome (GOLD analysis project Ga0070689, IMG submission 64669) | Switchgrass rhizosphere microbial communities from Kellogg Biological Station, Michigan, USA - KBS S2-3H metaG | ecosystem: Host-associated > Plants > Roots > Rhizosphere ...
GGATGGCGCGGTCAACGGCGTCATCGAGCTGGGGTTCTTCACGCCGCCGTCCGCCGCAATGAACGCCCTGTTGACGAGCGCGGCGGCGCCGGTCGGCATCGCGATTCGATCGGCTCAGTACCGCGAGCGTCTGGCGGACTTGCTGGAGGAGGCGCAGCGGCAGGCCGAGGAGCTCGAGGTCCAGCAACGGGAGCTCAAGATTACGAATGAGGAGCTCGAGGAACGTGGCCACGCGCTCAAACAGTCGCACGTCGAGCTCGAGGAGACGAACAGGCAACTCGAGGAACAGGCTCGGGCGCTCGAGATGCAAAAGGACCAGCTCTCCTCCGCGCAGGGCGTTCTGAGGAAGAAGGCGGCCGAGGTGGAGCGCGCGAGCCGGTACAAGTCCGAGTTCTTGGCGAACATGTCGCACGAGCTTCGGACGCCGCTCAACAGCGCGCTCATCCTGGCGAAGCTGCTCATCGACAACAAGCAAGGAAACCTCACGCGCGAACAGATACAGTTCGCGACGAACATCTACACGGCAGGCAACGACCTCCTGACGCTGATCAACGATATCCTCGACCTGTCCAAGATCGAGGCGGGCAAGCTCGATTTGACGTTCGAGTCCGTCGACCTCGCGCGGCTCTTCGCCGCGTCCAAGCAGCGGTTCGAGCCGCTCGCGAGAGAGAAGAAGCTCGAATTGGTGGTGACGATCGATCCGGGCGGTCCCGTTCGGATGGAGTCGGACAGCGTTCGGCTCAAGCAGGTCATCACCAACCTCCTCTCGAACGCGGTCAAGTTCACGGAGCAGGGCTCGGTCACGCTGCGCGGGAGCGCGGGCCCGCGCGGGGACGTGCTCATCTCCGTCGAGGACACCGGGGTCGGTATTCCCGCGGATCAGCACCACCTCATCTTCGAGGCGTTCAAACAGGCGGACGGCACTCCCAATCGCAAGTACGGCGGCACGGGCCTGGGCCTCTCGATTTGCCGCGAGCTCGTGGATCTCCTGGGCGGCGAAATCCGCGTGAAGAGCGCACCGGGCGAGGGGAGCACGTTCACCGTCCTGTTGCCGTCGCGCCCCAACCAGAGCGAGCCCACTCGAGGTACGACGGGGACGGGCGCCGAAAAGCCGAACGGGCATCAGCGTGCCGACGTCTCGTTGGCTCCCGTGGAGGACGATCGGGCCGCGCTTACGCCCGGTTCGCGCGTGGTGCTCGTCGTCGAGGACGATCGCGTGTTCGCGACCATCTTGCGAGACCTCGCGCACGAGCTTCGGTTCCAGTGCGTCATCGCCGGCAGCGCGGGCGAGGCGCTGGAGCTCGTGCGCCATCTCAAGCCGGCGGCCATCATCCTCGATATGGGCTTGCCCGATCACTCCGGCCTCACCGTCCTCGATCTCGTCAAGCGGGACGCCTCGGCGCGGCACATCCCGATCCACGTCGTCTCGGTCCACGATTACCAGCAGGTCGCCCGCGAGATGGGCGCCGTCGGATATGCGCTGAAGCCCGTCAAGCGCGAGCAGCTGGTCGTGGCCTTCGATCGCTTCGAAGAGCAAATCGCGCGGAAGGCTCGGAGCGTCCTCGTCGTCGAGGACGACGCCACCCAGCGCGAGGCCATCACGAAGCTCCTCGGGAACGACGGGGTCGCCATCACCTCCGCTCCCAACGCGGAGGAGGCGCTCGCCAAGCTCGACGGAGAGACCTTCGACTGCGTCGTGCTCGACCTGATGCTCCCGGGGACGAGCGGCTTCGAGCTCCTCGACCAGATGGCGAAGAGCGACAAGCCGTCGTTGCCCCCCGTCATCGTCTACACGGCCCGTGGCCTGTCGCTCGAGGAGGAGCAGCGTCTCAGGCGGCACGCGAGGTCGATCATCATCAAGGGTGCACGGTCGCCGGAGCGGCTGCTCGAGGAGGTCACGCTGTTCCTCCATCAGGTCGCCGCCGATCTACCCGAGGACAAACTGCGGATGCTGCGTGAAGCGCTGGACCGCGAGACGGTGTTCACGGGGCGAAGGATCCTCATCGTCGAGGACGACATTCGGAACATCTTCGCCCTCACGAGCGCGCTCGAGCCGAAGGGCGCGATCATCGACGTCGCCAGAAACGGAAAAGAGGCGCTGTGCCGGATCGAGGCGGAACGGCCCGACATCGTGTTGATGGACATCATGATGCCCGAGATGGACGGCCTCACCGCCACGCGGGAGATCCGAAAGCGGGGGCGGTCGTCGAGCTTGCCGATCATCGCGCTCACCGCGAAGGCGATGCCGGACGATCGCCAGCAGTGCCTCGACGCGGGCGCCAACGACTACATCGCGAAGCCGATCGACGTGGAGAAGCTGGTCTCCCTTTGCCGGGTGTGGATGCCGAGATGAACGCCACGAACGAGAGCCAAGACGTCGAGCTGGATCTCCTCCTCGAGGGGGTCTTCAGGATGTACCACTACGATTTCAGGCAATACGTGCGCTCGTCGCTCCGCCGCCGCGTGCACCAGGCGCTGCTCGCGCTCAAGCACACGAGCATCACGAGCCTGCTCGACCGCATCCTGCACGATCCGCGCGCGTTCGCTCAGTTCCTGCCGCACATGACCATCCAGGTCAGCGATATGTTCCGCGACCCGAGCTACTGGCTGGCGCTGCGCAAGCGCGTCGTCCCGCACCTTTCGACGTACCCATTTCCGCGCGTGTGGATCGCCGGATGCGGCGCCGGCGAAGAGGCCTACTCGATGGCGATTCTACTCGCGGAAGAAGGTCTGCTCGCGCGCGCGCAGATCTACGCCACCGACATCTCGGTCGAGAGCCTCGCGGAGGCCAAGGCCGGCGCTTACCAGCTCGATCGCGTGCGCTCCTTCTCGGACAACTATTTCGAGTCCGGCGGCAAGGCGTCGCTCTCGGATTACTACGTCACGACGTCGTCGCGAGCCTGCTTCGTGCCCGCGCTGCGCGAGCGGATCCTGTTCGCGGATCACTGCCTCGCGACGGACACGGCGTTCGCGGAGGTGCAGCTCGTCTCGTGCCGCAACGTGCTCATCTACTTCGATCGCACGCTGCAGGATCGTGCCGTCGGCGTATTTTGCGATGCGCTCTCTCCGCGAGGGTTCCTCGGTCTCGGTGACAAGGAGACGCTCAGGTTTTCAGCCCACATGAAAGCGTTCGAGCCGTTCGTCGCCGAAGAGAAGATTTATCGAAAGGGGGAGAGGGCTACGTGATCGGGACGATGGGAACCGGGATGATGGGAACGCAAGGTAGCAGCTTTCGTAGCGGGCACAGCGCCCGCGAGTCTCACCCGCAGGTCGTGAGCGCGAGCCGTCCGGCGGTGCTCCTCGTGGATGACGTGGCGGAGAACATCTTCGCCCTCGCCGCCCTGCTTGGCCGCGAGGACGTCGACCTCCTCAAGGCGCGCTCCGGTCGCGAGGCGCTCGAGCTCCTTCTCGAGCGTCCGATCGCGCTCGCGATCATCGACGTGCACATGCCCGAGATGGATGGCTTCGAGCTCGCCACCCTCATGCGCGGGGTCGAGAAGACGAGGCACGTGCCGATCATCCTCGTGACCGCGGCGGCGCAAGACGAACGCAGGATATTCGTCGGCTACGAAGCGGGGGCCGTCGACTTTCTGTTCAAGCCGATCGACTCGCACATCCTGCGGAGCAAGGTGGACGTGTTCGTCACGCTCGAAAAGCAGCGCCAAGAGCTTCGCAGGAGCGAGGAGCGCTTCCGCAGCCTCGTCGAGGCGACGAGCCAGGCCGTCTGGCGAACGGCTCCCGACGGTTCGATCATGGAGGACTCGCCGAGCTTCCGCGAGCTCACAGGGATGGATCTTCGCGACTGGATGGAAGGCCGTTGGCTGGACGAGGTCCACCCGGCGGACCGCGCGCGCGTCAGCGCAGCGTGGCGAACGGCCCTCGTGGCTCGGGCACCCGACGAGTTCGAGTACCGAGTGCGGCGCCCGGACGGGCACTTCACGTGGACGCTCGCGCGCGTCGCGCCCGTGTTCGACGATCGCGGCGAGCTCGTCGAGTGGATCGGAGCCAATACGGACATCGAAGGGCGCAAGGAAGCCGAAAACCTCCGTGAGATGTTCATCGGCATTCTCGGGCACGACCTCCGAAGCCCGCTCGGCGCGGTGCTCACGGGGGCGCAGCTCGTCCTCGGCCGCACGGAGGACGAGACGATTCGAACGCCGCTCCAGCGCGTGCTCGGCAGCGCCGAGCGCATGGCGAGGATGATCGAGCAGCTCCTCGATCTCACGCGCGTGAGGCTCGGTCAAGGCATCGAGCTGTCGCCGGTCGCCGCCGACATGGAGGCTGTCGTCGGTCAGGCGCTCGCGGAGACCGTGGGCGGCAAGGAGCGCTTTTGCCTCGAGACGTTCGGAGACTTGAAGGGAACCTGGGACGTGGATCGACTCTTTCAGGTGCTCTCGAACCTCGCATGCAACGCGATCGAGCACAGCCCGCCGGGCGCGCCCATCGAGGTCCGATTGGACGGGAGCACGTCCGGGGTGGTCGAGCTCAGCGTGCATAACCACGGAGCCTCGGTCCCCAAGGAGCTCCGCGACGTGATCTTCGAGCCGTTCCGTAGCTCGAAGGAGCGCAGAGGCCGCGCTTCGCAGGGACTGGGACTCGGACTCTTCATCACCAAGCAGCTCGTGCTCGCGCACGGCGGGCAGATCGGGTTCGAAACGAGCGATGCGGGCACGGTGTTCAAAGTGAGGCTGCCTCGACACGCGCAGCTCTCGTCCCGGTCGCGCCGAGGATGACGCGGTACGCTGCCAAGGACCATGGCGCGCGCGACGGTCGATCCAGGCGAATCCGTACCGAAGACGACGTCGTTCGGCATCGTCGCGCGCAACGCGGCTACGGCGATCGTGCTGCGGCGAGGGCCGACTCGCCATACGCGGCTCCTGCGATGGGATCTCCGTGACGACACCGTGCACGCGGGGCAATGGCTGATCGGGACGGTGGAGCACGGCGCGTGCGGCCTTTCGCCGAGCGGCGAGCTCTTCGTCTATTCGGCGCGCAAGGGGCCGCGGAGGTTTACCGCGGTGAGTCGCCCGCCCTACTTCACGGCCCTCGCGTTCTGGGAAGAGCGCTTGCCTTGGACGGGCGGTGGGTTCTTCGCCGGCGATGACCACGTCGTTCTGGGCGTCACCCATCCCCCGGACGAAGGGAGTCTCCCCCGCGGTCTGACCGTGTCCGAGGTGTGGAGTTATTTTCCGTGGACGGGAAACGGACGATCCCGGGACACGTTCGGCGACGCTATTTCGAAGGCGCCGGAAGCGCGTCAGGGGTGGTCGCCGGCGGGCGACGGCCGCCGCGTCCAAAGGGCCAATCCTCGCTGGCGAGTCTCGACGCTGGAGCGCGATGCGCCGCCGGGACGCGCGGGCGCGTACCGCGTAGTGCGCGCGACGCCTCGTGGGACGGCTCCGGAGGTGCACGACCTCGGCCTTTTGGATTGGGCGGATTGGGGACACGACGGTTCGCTCCTCTTCGGGCGGCAAGGCTGTCTCTATCGCCAGCGAACGAAGGAGAGGTTCGCGGACTGGTCACCGCCGTCGCTCGTCGTCGACCTGACGGGGGACCGGTTCGAGAGGATCGTCGCGCCGAAGCACGCTCGGGAGTGGCCTCGCTACCGGAAATGAGCAGGACGGTCGCGTGACCATGGGCGCCGTCGTGAACCCGATGCTCGTGGGCTTCGATGGTCCAGCGTACGATCGGCATCCATGGACACGACATTGGTTCGCCTGCTCGACGCCGAAGCGATCCCGTTCGCCGAGCTGCATCGTCGATACGGGTCGGTGCTCGCGTTGGTCCGCGCGCTCATCGGCGTCGTCCCGAATTGCGATCCCTATCTCGAGATCTGGCCCACGGCGTTTCGTACCTACAACGTCATGGTGCCCAATTTCCTGAATCTGCCGTTCTCGCTATGGGGCGTCGGTGCACCCAAGGACGTCGTCGGCCTCGCGATGTATGCCTCGAGCCGCACGGCCGAGTGCATGTACTGCGCGGCGCACACGTGCTCGTTCGCCCTGCGGCGTGGGGCGCGGCCGGACAAGGTGGCCGGGATCCTCGGAGACGCTTCGCTCTCACCGGGGGAGCAGGCGGCAGTCGCCGTGGCGCGCTCCCTCTCGCGCCTGCCGTCGTCGCTGAGCGACGCGGAGCGCCGAGAGCTCGCCCGCCATTTTTCGCCGGCGGAGGCCGAGTGGATCGTCTTGGGCGTGGTGATGATGGGCTTCCTCAACAAGTTCATGGACGCGACCGGCGTGAAGCTCGAGGCGTCGACGGTGGAAGAGGTGCGCGGGCTGATAGGCCCCTCGGGCTGGACGCCCGGCAAGCACCTCCACGGGCAGGCGATCGGCGACGGCGGCACACTCCCTCCCGCCGACGGACTGGGCACGAAGCTGGGCGTCTTGCCCTACGTCCCGTCGGCGCTGTCGCTCGATCGCCAATGGACCTCGGGTGTACCCGACCGCTGGCCGGCGGTCGGCGCGTACCTGCGCCGGAGCACCGGTCACGACTTCCCGGTGCTGAGGCGCGTCCAGCGTCGCCGCGCGCTCCGCGCGATCGCCGTCATGTTGCGGGACAACCTCGATCCCGAGGCGAGCGTTACGGGGATCGACGCGAAGCTTCTGGCCGGCTTCGTCTACGCGACGCTCGCCGCGGATGCGACGCTCGCCACCGACTTGCGCGCGCTGGCGCACCATCGACGGCTCGCGCCCGAGGTCGTCGATCGCGTCGTCCGCTTCGCCATGACACCGAGCGCAGACGACGATTTGGCACCGCTCGATGCGCGGACCCAAGCGCTCGTGCGCCTCGCCCGCGCCGCTTCGCCGAGCCCCAGCGAGATCCCCGACTCTGCGATCGACGCGTGCACCGCCACCGGTCTGGGAGCGGCAGCGATCGTGGAACTCATCTGCTTCCTCTCGGTGATGCAAATGCTCCACCGGCTATCCATTTTCTACGCCGCTTGACGGGGGTCGAGAGCTACGGGAATTCGCCCTCGGCAATCCACAGATCGCCGTCGAGCGACTCGAGCGACGCCCAGAGCGCGTCGCCGTCGAAGGTGTAGTGCAATGACGAGATCCAGTGCGATTGTCGCGTCCGCACCCGCGCCGGGCCGCGGCCGTCGAGGGGGACCTCGACGACCTCGAATCCCTCGCGCACGATGGCGAGGGTCCGTCCGTCGGGCGACACGGTGGGCGACCAGTAATTGCCGGACGGGAGCGTCACGTCGAGCTGCGCGACCGCGCCCCGCGCGTCGACGCTCATGATCCGCGCGGGCGTGGGCGCGGTAGGCCGCTGCAGAAAGAAGAGACGATCGTCCACGGGCGACGGCGTGGGCTCGACTCCCGGCCCGGCGATCGCGCGCGGCTCGCCGCCGGTGCGCGCGATGGCGAAGAGGCTCTCGCTGCGCACGAAGAAGATCGTGGCGCCGTCACGCGAGAACACCGGGCTCTCGTCGTGCGCGCCGTCGGTGAGGTGGCGAGGCGGCGCGCTCCCGTCGACGGGGAGAAGCCACAGCCCGCCGGGATCGTGGGTCGAGTAGACGATCCAAAGGCCATCGGGCGAGGGAGTTCCCTGCTCGACGTCGAGGCCGGTGACCGCGCGTGGCTCGCCGTCGCCCGCGATGTTCGCCACGTAGAGCTGATCGTGACCCGAGCGGTCGGAGGCGAACAGAATGCGCTTGGAATCCAGGGGCGCGGGGACCGCGTCGCTCCACGGCTGCCGTCGGAAGAGTGGTACGGCGCTCCGATCGTCGCCGATCCGAGCGAGCTGGGCGTGCGCGACGCACGTCGAGAACACGAGGCGCGCAGCGTCGCGCGAGATCGCGATGCCGCGCGATGGAGCGACTCCGCCCGCCACGACCTCTGGCGCGCCACCCTGGCGCGGCAGGCGCACGAGCTCGTTCGCGGCGCCCGCGCGACGCACGTAATAGAACGCGTCCTCCCTCGGCGCGATACGCAGCGCGCTGTCGACGTAAGGCAGCTTCTCGACCAGCACCGTCAGCCCGGCGGGCGACAGGAGCCCGAAGGCCATGCCGCTCGGCGGATCCCAAAACGACGTGGCCAGCGTGCCATCGGCGAACGTGGCCGTAAGCCCGAACCGGTGATGCCCCGGATCGGGGTAGAGGGGCTCCGGGGTGGCTCCGGGGGCCTCCACGTCGAGCACGAGCACCGCCCCCGACTTCGCAATGAGCGCCAGCCGCCGGTCGTCGAGCCAGCTGCCGCCCATCGTGCTCCCCGGGCCGAGCGTGCGCTCGTCGCCCGTGCCGTCGAGTCGCTTCAAGCGCAGCTCGCGCGGGCCGTCGAGCTGATGCTCGTACGCCATGCGCCGGCCGTCGGGCGAGACGAGCGCCGCGCGGTGGGCTCCGGGGCCAAGGGTAAGTTGGCGCGTCGTGCCCGAGGCGATATCGAACGTGAAGAGCTGCTGCGCGCCGTCCACCTCGCCATCGAACACGATGGCGCCATCGCTCGAAGCGAACGACGGATACTCTTCGCAGCCCGGCGCATACGTCAGCCGGTGCACCGAACGGACAAAGGCGTGCGCGTCGCGGCGAACGTTGCGCGAGTGCGCCGCTCCGGCGGCCGCCACGAAGGCGACCAGGACGAGCCCCGCGATAGCGGTGATTCGGGTGAGTCTGTCGCCGGCGCGTGGCTCGAGCTCCCGGACCAGCGTCTCCATCGACGGGAAGCGGTCCTCCGGTGAGGGTGAAAGGCCGCGCGCGATCGCCCGCCGCGCGCGGGCGGGGACATGGCCACGCACGCGATGCCCGGAGCGCGTTGCGCGGCGGGACCCTGGCCGGGCGCCCGTGAGGGCTTCGTGCAGCGCGACGCAGAAGCTGAATTGATCCGTGCGGGCGTCGACCACTCCGCCGTTCATTTGCTCGGGCGCCATGTACGCCGGCGTGCCGACCAGACGACCGTCGGCCGTCGGGTGCGCGCTCGGTCCACGCGCCGCCGCGGCCTCCGAAGGCGCCGTCGCCGCGGGGCCGTGCTCCGCGATGGCGAGCCCGAAATCGGAGACGCGAACGCGCCCGTCTTTTCCCACGAGCACGTTGTCGGGCTTGAAGTCGCGATGCACGATGCCGAGGGCGTGCGCGGCGGCGAGGCCGCGCCCGGCGTCGACGAAGCGATCGACGACCTCCCGCCACGATCGCGGCTGGGCGCGCAACCACTCGGTGAGCGTGCCGCCGACCACCAGCTCCATCGCGATGAAGACCTGATCGCCGAGGATGCCGGCGTCGTACACCGTCAGGACGTTGGGATGGGACACGCGCGCCATCACCTGCGCCTCGCGGACGAGGCGCTGGCGCAGCTCTGGCGAGCGAGCGTGGTCGGTGCGTACCAACTTCAGCGCGACGCGCCGTTCGAGCTGCGGATCGTACGCCGCGTACACGACGCCCATGCCGCCGTCGCCGACGCGCTCTTGAACGACGTAGCGATCGGTGCGTGCGCCGTGCGGCAGGCTGGCCGTCGCGAAGGCGCTCGGCAGCGTCGCAGGCGCGTCTTCGCCTCGGGACGGCGTCGTGTGCTGGCGAGCCACGCAGGCCAGGAGCGCGCGGCAGAGATCGCAGGTCCCCACGTGCGCCAACATCGGCGCGGCTTCGTCGGGCGAGAGCGCGCCGCGCGCGAGCGACTGCACGTCGTCGTCATCGAGACAGCGGTGCGCGGACACGAGGGGCGCTCAGGGCTCGAGGAGCCCTCCGAGGCTGAAATCGAGCTGGCTGCGCACCGCGCGACACAGGCTCTCGACCCCTTCGGTGTCGAGCAAGAGCTCCTCGCGCAACCGAGCGACGGCCGACTCGAAGATCTGCTCCCTGAGCCGCACGATCCAGCGCGCCACAGTCGCCCGGTGGACGTCGTAGATACCGCACAGCTCGTCGATCGTGAGCCCGTCGATGACGGAGAGCTTGAGGAGCCCACGATCCCTCTCCGGCAGCGCCTTGATGACCGCGTCGAGCACCGCCGCCAGCTCGGCGCCGTGACGCGCGCGAATCAGGGCGACCTCCGGGCTCGGCTCGGACGCGGCGAGGCGGGCGGCCGCTTCGGAGTCGGAGTCCGTCGCGCGCGCGACCTTGCGCTTCATCTGCAAGACGAAGCGGCTCGAGATGATCCGCACCCACGCGCCGAGCGGTCCGCGCCCCGTGTAGTCCGCGATGTGGGGACGCGCCCCGTCCTTCGCGACGAGGAGATAGTCGCGCAAGAGTTGCTTGGCTTCGTCGACGACCGCGGGCGACGAATCGATGCGAGCGACGTACCGCGGAATCTCGCCGATGTGATGTTGCTCGAAAAACGCGATCGCCCTCCTGTCTCCCGTGGCGCACCCGAAGGCGAGGAACAGATCCTCCGCGTGCTCCTCGGAGGCGCCGAGCGTCCGGAGATGCGCCGCGAACGCCTCGTGCGAGACCTTCACGCCCGGCCAGGCAGTCAGACCACGTTCATACGCCTGCATGGCGGTACGATCCTAGCATCCGGCTCGCGCGGCGTGCCACGGTGCCCCGTCATCGCGCACGTCGCCAACGGCCTCACGCGCGTTCAGGAGCGCACGGCGTAGCTCGCCCCGTCATCGGCGCGTTTTTTTTTGCGACGAAATGGCGGTACGCGCACCAGAGATCTGAAGGCTCTTTCACCATCGCTAGGAGAACTCCAATGCGGACGAACCCTTTCATTCTGTCGATCGTTCTGAGCGTGAGCGTGCTGGTCGCGTGTGGTGGGTCTGCGACCCCGACCGAGGAGGGAGCCGAGGCCACGCCGGCGGCGGCGGCGGCGACCAAGGCGCCGATCCAAACCGAGGCCGTCGAGACCAAGAGCAACCCGCAAATCATCACCGTCACCTGTGGCAGCGGCGAGCACTTTTGCCGGACCGGTTGCGGGACGTCGTACTGCGAGGCAAACGGAGTCGACTGCGCCGTCTGCTTCCGAGTGGGCACGATCTGCGAGTGTGAGTAGGGAGCGCGGAAGAGGCCAGGGCCTGAACTGAGCCTGTGCTCTAACGCGGTCAGTCCGCGGACTGGAAGTTGAGGAAGAGGAGCAATTTGATGTCATTCTGCCCCTCGTCCGCCAGGGTGTACCAGCCCTGCACTTCTCCGACGAAGCGGCTGCTGAACGCGTGCCCGAAGCCCAGGTTGACAGGTAGCGTCGAGCCCGTTCCGCGCCAGTAGAACTTCATCGGCGCGTTCGACTCGATGATCATCGCCTCCGGCAGGTGGACCGTGATGAACGGCTGCACCGAGACGTAGGCGAGGTCCGGGCTCTGGCAGCTCCCCGCGACCGACCAGATCACTTGCGTCAGCGCAGCGATCTTGAGCCACGAGGCGGGCTCGATCCGGACGGTCGCCGCCGGCCCGAGCTGCAACTTGCCCTGTCCGAGCGATGGACTGGTCGCCATGGGGAAGACGGCGCCGTAGCCCAATCCGGCGTGGATCGGACCGAACGCGCGCGCGACGACGTCGACGAACGTGAGGTCCGCGAGACCCGAAGCCGGCCCCTCTGCGTTCTCGAGGCTCTCCGCCGAGATCTGCACGCGGGCGACCGACGAGAAGCCGGCGACGCGGAGATCCGGGATGAGAAATCCATCGTACCGAAGCAGCGGCTCGAACAGCAGCTCGGCCGTGTACCGGCTCGAGCCGTTCGGGAACGTGTACGAGGGTTTGACGTGAAGCTGCGTCTTTGGCGGTAGTGGGTTATTCGCGTTGTCCGCGGCCTGTCGCCGCTCGTCGGCATCCGAGTCGGCCAGGGCCGGGACCGTGCGGAAGACCGTGACCGTGGTGCACATCGCGACGGTCGTGGCGAGTTGTTTCATGTCTTTCACCGGCCCGCCGTTCGTCGCAGATCGTGGAGCAAGAGGGCGCCGTTCTCGTGTTCGGGATGTCCTTCGAGGAGGCGCTCGAGCACGGGGATGGCGCCGGCGCGATCCCCTTTCTTCGCGAGGAGGACGGCGAGGTTGTACGCGGCCGGCGCAAGGGTCGGATCGTCGGCGAGCGCGCGGCGAAGGAGCGCCTCGGCCTCGGCGACGCGACCGCGCTCCGCGAGCAAGAGGGCCAGGTTGAATGCGACGCTCGCGAGCCCCGGCTCGGAGGCGAGGACCGCTCGAAAGAGCCCCTCGGCCTCGTCGGTCCGGCCCTCCTGCGCGAGGAGCAAGGCGAGGTTGGCCTTGGCCTGGTGGAGCTGGTCGTCGATGGCGAGGGCGCGGCGATAATACGTCTCGGCTCGCCGCGCGTCCCCTCGGCTCGCGTACACGTTGGCCAAATGGAAATTGCCCGACGGCATGTCGGAGGCGAATCGTTGACTCACGATGTACTCGGCGACGGCGGCCTCGTAGCCGGGCGGGGCGCCCACGGGACCGAGCTCCGCGAGCCGTGCGGCTGCGGCCCCACGCACGGCTCGGACGGGATCGCGGAGGAGCGGCGAAAGGCGCTCCATGAGGAGCTCGGAGCGCGGGCCGCGAAGCCGCGTAGCGGCCGCCGCTCGAACGAGCGGATCGGGGTCACCTAGACCTCGCTCGAGCGCGCCCCTGCTCGCGTCGCCCGCGTAGCTGCCGAGAAGATCCATGGCCGTCGCTCGGACGATCGCGGGACGCTCGGGATCCGTCGCCAAGGACGCGAGACCGGGTTCTGCGCCCTTCGCTCCGGCTCGCCCCTTTGCGATCAGCGGCCCCCAGTGAACGTGCTTTTTGCGGTCGCCGTACATCCGGGCGTACGCCGCCGCGAGCCACGACGCGCCGCGGGTCTCGTGGCAGCCGGCCGCGCCGCACGCGCTCGGGGCACCGATGAGCGCGGAGAGCTCGGGCAGCGGAACGCGAAGCGAGTGATCCCGGCGGAAGTGCACGACCATGTACTTCTTGCCGGCCATATGACAGGACGTGCACGCCGCGGCGGCGGTCCCTTGGGCGTGGGCGTGGTGCGCCGGCGAGTCGAACCGTCCGGCATCGTGGCAGCGGGTGCAGAGCGCGTTGCCCTCGGCGCGCAGCCTCCCCGAGTGGACGTCGTGGCAATCACGGCAGCCCACGCCCTTCGCGTACATCTTGCTCTGGACGAATGACTGGTACTCGAAGTCTTCGTCGAGCACCTGACCGTCGGCGTGGAAGGTGCCCGCGACGAGGAGCGTCGGCTGATAGCGATCCATGAGCGGCGCGCCGGGCGTGCCCTGGTCGGCGAGCTGCGCTCGACGCGCGTGGCACGTCGCGCAGCGCTCGACGAGCTCGCGCCCGCCGAGCGCGCGCGTCGTCGTCACCAGCGCGTCCGGTCTTTGGGTTTCCGCGTGCTTCGACCCCGGCCCGTGGCAGGCCTCGCATCCGACGGCGATCTCCGACGAGGTCGTCCGAAACGAGTCGGAGTCGGGGTCGTAGTTCTTCTCCACGTGCGTCGAGTGACAGTCGGCGCACATCGCGTTCCAGTTCTGAGCCTGCCGGGTCCAGTGGAGCCAGTCCGTCGGTGGAATGTCGCGGTCCGGATGGAGAAAGAACCAGCGCTGCGCACGCGTGTCCCACGCGAACGGCAGCGCCTGCATGCGTCCTCCCGGGAACGCGACGAGGTACTGCTGGAGCGGATCGACCCCGAACGTGAAGCGGACGGCGTAGTCGTGAAGCTCCCCGTCGGGGCCCTCCGCGGTGACGAAGAATTGCCCCTCGTTCCGGAAGAAACGCCACCGCTTGCCGCGGTGCTCGATCGCCGCGCCGCCGAAGTCGCCGATCACCGTATCCTCGCGCGCCGGCTGCATCGCGAGGGCATGGTGCGACGCTCGCCATTTCGCATGAAGGGCAGCGTGGCAATCACGGCAAGCGTCGCTGCCGACGTAATGGGGAGTGGAATCGGTCGCGGCAGGAATCGCCGGCGCACGCGACGAGCATCGGTGCGCTGCCACGCCGATCGCGACGGCGGCCGCGCTGCCGAGGCAGCTCGCCGCGATTCGGCCAGCTCTGGTCTTCTTCACTGCGCGGTGGCGGGGCGCTTGCCGAGGTCGAACTTCTCGAACGCCTCCTTGGCCTTCGGGAGGAGATCGTAGGTCGGCGGGTTGTTCGTCACGAAGCCGATCTTGAACTGCGGCGGATACTTCACGAGCTCCTTCATGTACGCGCCGGTCGCCGTGATCAGGGGGACCGACATCGGGATGTGGCGAACGCCGACGCTCACGTCCTCTTGCGGGTTCGTGTAGAGGTTCACCACGACGGCCCCGCCGGTCTCCGTCGCGATGGGGCCGCTGAAGCCGCCGGTGCTGCCGCGCTTGAAGAAACCTTGTTCGAGCTCCGCGGTGAAGACGTACTTGAACTCGTCGATGCGCATCATCGAGAAGTACTGGTTCATCGTGTAGGGCCGGCTCCGGCGCGCCGATTCGCCGTCGGTGGCGAGGAGCATCCCCGATTGATCGACGCCGTCGAGGTAGGTGCTCTTGGACACGTAGCTCGCGACCTCGGCGCCGGGCTGCCCGGCGAGCGAGATGAACGTGTTGAACAGGTCCGCGAGGTCGAAGAGGCCGTCGGACCGGCGGGGCGCGATCATCCCCTTCCAGTAAGCGAACGTCGGGACGCGGACGCCG
>Ga0070689_100001587_pt1 | contig 14493 bp, 9 predicted proteins | sample KBSS23HmetaG_FD_64669 | JGI IMG/M metagenome (GOLD analysis project Ga0070689, IMG submission 64669) | Switchgrass rhizosphere microbial communities from Kellogg Biological Station, Michigan, USA - KBS S2-3H metaG | ecosystem: Host-associated > Plants > Roots > Rhizosphere ...
GGCCGGAGGGCGGCAGTTGCGCGAGTTCCTCGATCAAGGTGCCATTGCGATCGAACAATTCGTTCGGGCGATAGCTGCGCATCCATTGCTCGAGTATCGCCAGGTGCCCCGGCTTGCTCATGTCCGACAACGGCACCTGGTGCGCGCGCCAGGTGCCTTCCACCGGCAGGCCGTCGACAAAGGCGGGGCCGGTCCATCCCTTGGGCGAACGCAGCACGATCATCGGCCAGCGTGGCCGTTTCGCCGCTCCCGCGCCGGCGCGGCGTGCGCGGCCCTGGATGCGCTTGATGCGCGAAACGCACAGATCCAGCGCGGCGGCGAACGCCTCGTGCATCTGGCCCGGATCGCTGCCTTCGACGAACAGCGGATCGTGCCCGTAGCCCTGCAACAGATACTTCAGCTCGCGATCGCCGATGCGGGCAAGCACGGTGGGGTTGGCGATCTTGTAGCCATTGAGATGGAGAATCGGCAGCACTGCACCGTCGCGCGCCGGATTCAGGAACTTGTTCGAATGCCAGCTGGTGGCGAGCGGCCCGGTTTCCGCTTCGCCATCGCCGATGATGCAGCTGACGATCAGCTCCGGGTTGTCGAATGCCGCGCCGTACGCGTGCGACAGCGAATAGCCCAGCTCGCCGCCTTCATGGATCGAGCCCGGCGTTTCCGGCGCCACGTGGCTGGGTATGCCATACGGCCATGAGAACTGCCGGAACAGCTCGCGCAGGCCTGCCAGGTCGCGCCCCACGTGCGGATAGATTTCGGTGTACGAACCTTCCAGGTAGCTGTTCGCCACCAGGCCGGGGCCGCCGTGACCGGGGCCGATCACGTAGATCATGTTCAACGCGTGCTGCCGGATGATCCGGTTCAGATGCACGTAGATGAAGTTGAGCCCTGAGGTGGTACCCCAGTGCCCCAGCAGGCGCTGCTTGACGTGATCGAGCGTCAGTGGCTCGTGCAGGAGCGGATTGTCCCGCAGGTAGATCTGCCCGACGGTAAGGTAGTTCGCCGCATTCCAATAGCGCTGCATTCTGTCCAGCAGGACAGGATCGAGTGACGGCATGGCGCGCATCCTTCATGAGCGGAACCCGACCGGAGATGCTGCCTTCAGTGGCGTGCAGGTCCCGTCATCGCGACGGACCTTCGCGCCCACGGGTCACGTGGGCGGCCGCACGTCCAGTTCGTTGGTCACTTCCTTCACGCCACCGACCTGTCGCACCAGCGTATCGATGCGCGTCTTTTCGGTATCGTCCTTCACCGGCCCGCGCAGAACCACGGCGCCATCGGAGACGATCACCGTCACCTGGTGGCCGGCGTCGGACAGCGAGGCGTCGTTGGCGATGGCCTTGCGCACGGACGCCTGCAGCTGGGCATCGGCCGAGCTGTGGATCTGCGATGCCGCCTGATGGGGCGGTGGCGCCGGCGGCGGGTTCTGCCAGGCCACCGCGGGACCGGCGAGCACGAGCATCAACCATCCGACCATACCGATCTTCATGAGCTACCTCGCCATGCAGCGACTACGATGTGTGGCGGGTATTAATGGCCGGCCTGCGTGAACCGAGCGTGCATTTTTGCTTGGCAAAATCGTCGGGCGCAGCGTGGCGCCCGTACGCAATTTGCTGCGGGCAAAAAAACCGCCCCGACAAATCGGGGCGGCGATACATCCGTGTTTTCCGTGTCCGTCCGATGACACCCCGGCATGATCGCAGGTGCGCATCCGCATGAAAATCGGAAGCCTCTGAAAAACCGCGATCCACGACGTGTGCGTATTTACGCGCTCTCGCGCAGTTCCTCCACCATCGCGCGAATCTGCGCCAGCTGTTCGACCACCGCATCGCGACGGGCGGACATGCTGTCACCGCCCGATCCCTCCAGCACGCTGGGATCGATCAGGCGCAGGGCACCAATCAGCCGATGCAGGAGATTGCGCTGTTGTTCCTCGTCGCCGCTCACGATGGCGGCGTCGAGCCTGGCGACGTCCGCATCGCCTTCCTCCAGCAATCCTTCCAGCAGGATCTTCAGTTGACCTGCCGAGCCGAAGACATCGCTGAGATAGGTGAGCTGGTCGCTGCGCGCCGTTTCGCTGGCTTTCTGCTCGCGGGCGATGTCGTTGGCGAACGAGGCGATCTTCTTCTGCAACTCTTCCAGCTGTACCGGCTTGGCGAGGAAGTCGTCCATGCCCGTGCGGTGGCATTTGTCCACCTCTTCCGGCAAGGCGCTGGCCGACAACGCAATGATCGGCAGATGCGCGCCCGTCTCTTCCTCCTGCCGGCGGATGCGCTGGGCCAGCGCGTAGCCATCCAGCACCGGCATGTGGCAATCGGTGATCAGCAGGTCGAAGCGCGAGTTGGCCAGCGCATCCCAGGCCTGCTGCCCGTCTTCCACCACGGTGTGGACGTAGCCCAGGAGATCGAGCTGCCGTTCGATCACGGCGCGGTTGATCGGGTGGTCCTCGGCCACCAGCACGTGAATCGCGCGTGCCCCCGGCGCCGTGTTGAACGCCTGCTGGCTGACGCGGGCGCTCAGCCCCAGGGTGATGCGGCACGCGTCCACGGTCGAGCGCCAGAGCAAGGGACTGCCGCACAGCATCATGCGGCCCGACTCTTCGTAGAAGCCGCGCGGGTCGGTGTCGGCGAGCACGTGGATGGTGGGAACGCCCAGCACGCTGACGCCCTGCTCGATCAACGCCGCGTCGGCGACGTAGATATCCGCATCGTCGGCGATGAATTCGGTGACGTCGTCGGCGTCGATCTCCATCACGCTGCAGCCCATGGCCGAGAAGGCATTGGCCAGTTCCCGCTCCAACATGGGATCGCGGGTGCAGATCAGTGCGCGCTTCTGATCGAGTCCGGCGACCACGCCGCCGGCCTGCAGCACCGGCAGGGTGACGTCGAACGACGCGCAGGTGCCCTGGCCGGGTTCGCTGGTCAGCTTGACGTCGCCACCCATCAACTGGGCCAGGCGGCGGCAGATGGCGAGGCCCAGGCCGGTGCCGCCAAATCGCCGTGCCGTCGAGGTTTCCGCCTGCATGAAGGGTTGGAACAGGCGATTCAACTGATCGGCGGAGATACCCATGCCCGTATCGGTCACGCTGAAGCGCAACTGCTGTCCATCCGTGTTCTCGCCCAGCAACTCCACGCGCAGCACCACATGCCCGTGCGACGTGAACTTGAGCGCGTTGCTGAGCAGGTTGTTGACGATCTGGCGGATGCGATTGGCGTCGCCACGATACTGGCAGGCCAGTCGCCAATCCTGCACGAGGTAAAGCTTGAGGTCCTTCTGCCGCGCGCGTGCGGCAAACGTGCCCACCGCGCTGTCCGTCAGCAGGCGCAGGTCGAACGCATCGGGCTCCAGTTCCAGCCGCTCGGCTTCGATGCGCGAGAAATCGAGGATGTCGTCGAGGATCTGCAGCAGCGCCACGGACGAATCCTGCACCATCCCGAGCATGTTCGACTGCTCGGTATTCAACGGCGTTTTCGACAGCAGCTCGACCAGCCCCAGCACGCCGGCCATCGGCGTGCGGATCTCGTGACTCATCATCGCCAGGAACGCACCCTTCGCGGCCACGGCCGCTTCCGCCGTCGCCTTCGCTTCCTTCAGCGTGCGCTCCTGCTCCTTTTCGACGGTGACGTCGGCGCAGTAGAGGCTCCAGAAATGACTGCCCTGCCCGGTCGGCTTGGGTTCGCCACCCACCGCGCGGATCCAGCGGATCTCGCCGCGCACGCAGGTGCGAAATTCCATCACCTCCGCATGCTTCAGCTGCAGGTAGCGCTCGGCCGCGCCGCGTACGATCTCGCGGTCTTCGTCGATCGCCGCATCGAATGGCCGGGAGTGACCGGCCAGGATGTCTTCGCGCGACATCCCGAACATGGCCATGGTCGGCCCGCTGACATACTCGTAGGTTCGCCGGTTCTGCGCATCGATCAGCAGGCGTATCACCACGCCCGGCAGGTTTTCGTTGGTGTCGACCAGCCGCTGCTCGGAGGCGCGTGCGCGCGCTTCCGCATCCCGCATGCGCTTATAGGCAACACCGATGATCGCCACGATGGAGGCGCTGATCAGCAGGCCGATCAACACCCAGCGCCAGGGTGCTCCGTAGCTGTAGTCGGCACGCAGCCAACGCCCGCGCATGGCCTGGCGTTCGCTGGCCTTCATGCCCGCGAGCGTCTGGTCGATCAATCGCGCCAACGGCAGCTTGCTGCGGCTGACGCCGAAGGAAATGTCCTGGTCCAGGCCGGCGGGCGCCACCACCCGCAAGCTGGCGGCATAGCGATCGCGAATCAGTGCATCGATGGCAGGCAGCGTGCCGATGTAAGCCGCCACCTCGCCCTTCTCCAGCATGTTGAGGCCGGCTTCGTTGCTGACCACCGGCACCAGCGTGCTGTGCGGAAGCAGCAGCTTCAGCCCCGCCATCAGGCCGGCCTCTTCGCGCACCGAAACCTTCTTGCCGCGCAGATCTTCGGGGCCGGCGATGGCCGGGCCTTTCACACGGGTGACGATCACCTCGGGAAAACGTTCGTACGGACGGGTGAACGTCATGGTGGCGGCGTCGAAGTCGGCAGGCATGGCTGCTGCCACCAGATCCACTTCGTTGGCAGCTACCCGGCGTTGCAATTCGTCCAGATCGCGTGCCGGCACCAGTTCCACCCGAAGATCCAGCTTCTTCTGGATCACCGCCAGATAGTCCCCGGCAAGACCGTTGAGCGCCCCGTTCCGGTCCATGAAGCTGTAGGGGTAACGATCCGTTTCGTAGCCGACGCGGATGGTGCCCAGCCCGCTCAGCCACTGGCGGTCTTCGTCGCTCAGGCCGTGGCCCAGCGGAATCGGCGTATTGAGATCGGCGTCATAGCCCCAGCGCGAACGCAGGTTGCTCATCTCATCGTCGCTGACCGAATCGGCCGCCTTGCGCAGCAGCGTGACCAACAACGGCCGGTCGCCGGGAATGGCCAGCGACGGCTGCACCGGACCCAGGTCGGGCAGCGTCGCCAGCGTGCTCAGGTCGTCGTGCTCGCGCTCGCTGAGCAACCAACGTGTACGTGCGGAAACACCGATGTAGGCATCAGCGAAGCCTTGCGCAACCATATCCAGCGCCTGCTCACCAGCGTCGGAAAAAACTAGCGTGGCTTCGGGAAATGGCTCTTTACGATACGGGTATACCCGACGGAAACGCGCTCAACGGCGATCCGGGCGTGGGTAAGATCCGCTTGCGAACGAATCTTCAGATCGCCTCGACGGGCCACCAGCACGAACTGGGTCTGCACATAGGGATTCAAGTAATCGAAGTGATTGCTGAACCCGTTGGATTGACCCACCAGCAGGTCGAGCGAAGCGGGCGTATCGCCCTGCGACACGGCCTCCCAATCGGTAAAGGGGCGAAACTGCACGCGCAAACCCACGCGGCTGGCCAGCAGTTTGGCGTAATCGACGCCGATGCCTTCGGGCGCACCCGCCACCCAGGCTTCGAGCGGATAGTGGTTGCCCGCGAAAATGCCCACCTCGACCACCGGGTGTGCGGCGATCCATTCCGACTCCTGCGACGTGAGCTTCACTTGCGGATCGTCGGCAGCCGACACCGACGCAGTCCAGACGAGAGCGATGAGCAGGAAAGCGATCACCGCCTGCCTGCCTCCTGGCCGTTCCGTTCGTCTTCGTCGTTGCGTCAGCGCGGATGCCAGCCACAGTGTGCAACGACGAATCATGGGGTTCCCCGAAAAGGACAGCGGCCGATCGAGCGAGCTTACGCAGTGTTTAGAACGCCATCCATCAGAGTTATCTCAATTGACAGCAACGATGACCACGTGAGCGCGCGTCTCGCGGGCGATCGATGGGCACGCCATTCGCTCATCCACGGGCGGAGCGAACGTGCGCGAAGAAGCTTCATTGCATGCGCGGATTAAAACGTGAGAGTTATCTGAATTGACCTGAGCGGACGGCTAAACGCATCGCGGGGTGGCTATGCTTGCGGCATCCCTTCGCTATTCCGAGTTGTGCCATGCCTATCAGCGTCTTTCTGGCTGATGACCATCCCATCGTACGCAGCAGCGTCCGCACCGAAATCGAACGAATGAGCGGCTTCTCCGTCGTCGGCGAGGCATCGACCTCCGATGAGCTCATTACCTTCATGGAGCATGGTTCGTGCGACCTGCTCATCACCGATTTCAATATGCCCGGCGTGCACAACGAAGATGGCCTGTCCATGCTCGATGCGATCGTGCATCTGAAGCCGGAACTTTCCATTCTCGTGCTCACCATGCTCACCAACTCGGGATTGTTGCGGGCCATCCACGACCGCGGCGTCGCGGGCCTGGTCAGCAAATCCGATCACATGGCTGAAATGACCTCCGCCCTGCAGACCATCGCCTCGGGCCAGGATTACGTCAGCGCCAATGTGCGGCGAGTGCTCTGCAGTCCCAAGGGGAACGTCATGAAGAGTCCGCTTTCCATGCTGACCGAGCGCGAAGCCGAAGTGCTGCGCCTGTTCGTCTCGGGCCGCACGATTTCCGAAATTGCCGCGCAACGCGGCCGCAGCGTGAAGACCGTCAGTCACCAGAAGATCAGCGCGATGGGCAAACTGGGTTTGCGCAACGATCCGGAGCTGTACGCGTACGCGCACCAGAACGGCTTCTTCAACTGATGCGCCGCGGTGGAACGGGGCTGCTCGTTCCACTGGCCGCCGCAGGTTCAGCCAAGCTGCTGTCTTTCACGGCGTTGCGCCACGAGCTTCTGAAGCAGATCGTCGACTCGCGCAAGCTCGTCGGACACGGCCTGGCGACGCTCATGCACGCTCAGATCGGAAGGCGGCTCCTGCAATCCCGCGCGCAGCAACTGCAGCGAACCGGTGATGCGATGGAGCACGTCACGCTGGGCGGCCGTATCGCCCGCCTTCACCGCCTGGTCGAACTTTTCCAGGTCGGCCCGTCCCGCCTCCAGCAGTCCGTGCAGTAGCGTTTCGACCTGCTCCACGGAGCCAAACATGGCGGTCAGCTGCGCCAGCGGGTCGCTGGCGACAACGGCCTTCTCCTCGGCAACGTCGACGACACTGCCGACCATCGTCTCGATCTTCTTCTTCAGCTCTTCAAGGCGTGCGGGCTTGGCAAGGAAATCGTCCACGCCGGCGCGGCGACACTTTTCCACTTGCTCGGGCAGCGCGCTTGCCGAGAGCGCAACAATCGGAAGATGGGCGCCGGTGGTGGCTTCCGCCTCGCGTATCCGTTGGGTCAGCGCGTAGCCGTCGAGCACCGGCATGTGGCAGTCCGTCAGCAGCAGATCGTAATGCGAGGCGGCCAGCGCCTCCCAGGCGCGCTGGCCGTCCTCCGCCATCGTGCATGCGTAACCCAGCAGATCCAGCTGGCGTTCGATCACGGCGCGATTGATCGGATGGTCTTCGGCCACCAGGATTCGCGCGGAACGCGTTTCGCGTGGTGCAGCGATGCCGGTCGAGTCGCCGGCCGTGTCCAGGCCCAACGCCGCGCGGCAGGCCTCTACCGCCGACCGCCACAGCAACGGGCTGCCGCACAACATGAGGTTGTCGCCCTCGCGATAGAAGCCGCGCGTATCGGTATCGGACAGTACGCGAATCACCGCCACCTCGGACACCGTGACGCCTTGCTCGATCAGGCGCGCATCCGCGACATACAGGTCGGCGTCGTTGCTGCCGAATTCGGCGACGTCTTCGGGATCCGTCTCGATCACGCCGAAACCCATCGCGGACAGCGCATGGGACAACGCACGCTCGAGCGCGCCGTCCCGCGTGCAGACCAGCGCGCGCTTGCCTTCGAAACCGGGAATCGCGCTGGCACCCTGCAGTACCGGCAGCACCAGCTCGACCGTAGCGCGGGTACCCTCGCCGACCTTGCTTTCCAGCCGAACGTCGCCGCCCATCATGCCGGCGAGGCGTCGACAGATGCTCAAGCCCAGTCCGGTGCCGCCGAAGCGTCGTGTGGTGGATGTTTCCGCCTGGGTGAACGGTTGAAACAGGCGGCTGAGCTGGTCGGCGGAGATGCCTATGCCCGTATCGGCAACGCTGATTCCCAGCCGTTGTCCGCCCTCGGCTTCCTCCAGCAGATCGATGCGCAGCGCGACGTGCCCGGAGGCGGTGAACTTGAGCGCGTTGCTGATCAGGTTGTTGACGATCTGCCGGATGCGATTGGCGTCGCCCCGGTACTCCGCCGCGAGTCGCCAGTCCAGCACCAGATAGAGATGCAGATGCTTTTCCTGCGCCCGGGCGGCGAACGTACCCACCGCACTATCGGCCAGCAGGCGCAGGTCGAACGCCACCGGCTCGAGCTCGAGTTTCTCCGCTTCGATGCGCGAGAAATCAAGGATGTCATCGAGGATCTGCAACAACGCCACCGCCGAGTCCTGCGCCATGCCGACCATGTGCGACTGCTCGTTGCTCAGCGGCGTCTTCGAGAGCAATTCCACCAACCCCAGCACGCCGGCCATCGGCGTGCGGATCTCGTGGCTCATCATGGCCAGGAACGCGCCCTTGGCAGCCACCGCCGCTTCAGCCGTGGCCTTCGCTTCGACCAGTGCGCGCTCCTGTTCTTTTTCCACCGTCACATCGGCACAGTAGACGCTCCAGAAATAACCGCCCTGCCCGCTGGGCTTTGGCTCGCCGCCGAATGCGCGGATCCAGCGGATCGTCCCGTTCACCCGGGTCCGGAACTCGACCACGCCCGATTGCTTCGCATGCAGGCCTCGATCCACCGAGGCCTGCAGCGCACCGCGGTCCTCGTCGATGGCCGCTTCCAGCGGGCGCGCGCGGCCGGCAAGAATGTCCTCGCGCGACACGCCGAAGATGGCCATGGTGGGCCCACTGACATACTCGTAGGTGCGGCGGTCAGCGGCATCCACATGCAGGCGAATCACCACGCCGGGCAGATTCTCGTTGGTGTCGACCAGGCGCTGCTCGGACGCACGCGCCCTCGCCTCGGCGTCCCGCATGCGCTTGTAGGCGAAGCCGATGATGCCCACGATGGAGGCGACCACAAGCAATCCCGTCAGCACCCAGGTCCACGGCACCCCGTAGCTGTAGTCGGCGCGCAGCCAGCGGCTGCGTATCGCCTGCCGCTGGTTGTCCTTGACGCCCGCAATGACCTGGTCGATCAAACCCGCAAGACGCGCCTTGTTGCGACTGACGCCAATGGTGATGTCCTGATCCAGTCCCGCCGGCGCCACCACGCGCAAGGTGGCTGCGTAGCGATCGCGGATCAATGCGTCGATGGCCGGCAAGGTGCCGATATAGGCGGCCACCTCACCCTTTTCGACCATGCGCAATCCCGCGTCGTTGCTGGCCACGGGAACCAGTTCGCTGCGCGGCAGCAGCAGTTTGAGGCCGGCAATCAGGCCCGCTTCCTCGCGCACGGCCACCCGTTTGCCCCGAAGGTCCTCCGCGCCGGCAATCGCCGCGCCGTGAAGCGGCGCCACGATGACTTCGGGAAAGCGCTCGTAGGGCCGGCTGAACACCATCGACCCTGCGTCGTAATCGGCGGGCATGGCCGCGGCGACCATATCCACTTCGTTGGCGGCCACGCGACGCTGCAATTCGTCCAGGTCGCGCGCGGGCACCAGTTCAAGCCGCAGTCCAAGCTCTTTCTTGATCAGCGAGAGGTAGTCTTCGGCCAGGCCGTCGAGTTCGCCGTCGGTATTGATGAAGCTATAGGGATAGCGATCGGTTTCGTAGCCGACACGCAGCGTGCCGAGACCTGCAAGCCATTGGCGGTCGTCGTCGGAGATGCCGACGCTGCGCGGAAGCGGTGCGGTGAAATCCTCATCCAGCCCCCACTGCTGCCGAAGACTGGCCAGCTGGCTCGCCGGAACGGCGGCCTCCGCCTTGCGCAGGATCGACGCCAGCATCGCCTGCTCGCGGGGCATGGCCAGCGCGGCCTGCAGCGGCGGGATATCGGCAAGGCGCTCCAGGATGATCACATCGTCGTGTTCGCGCTCGGTCAGCAACCAGCGCGTGCGTGCCGAAGAACCGATGTACGCATCCGCCACGCCCTGGGCCACCATGTCCAGCGCCTCGCGGCCGTCGTCGGTGAAGATCAGGGTCGCCTGAGGAAAGCGATCCTTGATGATCTTGTTGTAGACCCGGGCGACGCGCTCCATCGCAATGCGGCCGTGGACCACATCGCTCTCGGTACGTATGTTCAGATTGCCCTTGCGAGCGGCGAGCACCAGGCTCGCTTCCACATAGGGATCGAGATACGTCAGGCGATCGCTCCGCTTGTAGGGCTGGCCGACCAGCAGATCGAAAGGAATCGGCTTACCCGAATCGCTGAAGGTCACCGCATCCCAGTCCGTGAACGGACGAAACTGCAGCCTGAGCCCGACGCGGCCTGCCAGCAGCTTGGCGTAATCCACGCCGATGCCTTCGGCCCTGCCCGCGACCCATGCCTCGATCGGAAAATGGTTGCCGGCAAAGATGCCGACGTCCACCACGGGATGCTGCGCGATCCAGGCCAGCTCCTCGGTGGTCAATGCCACCTGTGCGTCCGGTCTGGCGGACACGGCCGAATGAGGAGACGGCGCGGCCCCTACCGCGAACGGCAGCAAGGCGCACAGGAAGAACAGCGAAAACACCACCCGCCGAAGGCGCTGCCCCCACGGCCCAAGTGGGCGCGCGATGACTCGGGTCAGGCCTAGTAAGCGATGCATAGCGTGCCCCGTCCCTGTTGACTGAAGTGTCAGATTAGGCGGACAAGAATTGCCTCATCTATGAGAATAGTCTCAATTGCCAGGCGGCACGGCGGGCGCAATCTAGGGCGCGGCTCGATCCGCGCGCGCCTCGCCGAGCAACGCACCTCGCCGGCCCGGCGCTTGAACCAGGGCTGCCGCGAATGCTTCGCGCGCCGGCAACCGCTTGCCGTTCTGCAGCAACAAGTCCCCCAACTGTTCGCGCGCCGGAACGACCGGGCCCGGCGTGACCGGTCGCTTCTCGAGGGCATCCTCCTTCTCGGCGACGGCGCGCAGCAACGTCTCCGCCTCCGCGGGATGGCCCGCGGCCTGGTTCGCCCAGGCCATCACCTCGTCAGCGAGTATGGCCGTCTGGATGGCCCAATAGTCGTCGTGCGAATCGCGTAGTTGCTTCTCGAGCTGACGCAGCCGGCTCGCCTGTTCGCGCGCTTCGGCCGGATGACCGGAACGCGCAAGACCGATGCCCCTGGACCACACCGCTATCGCCACGACGGCGGGCGGCGCTTTCACGGGTGGCGCCATGTTGGCGGCGTCGTTCCAGCGACCACGCTCCACGGCGGCGCGGATCGGCATCACGGTGGAGGCATAGGCGATGGCGAAATTCGTCATGTCGAGGGAAGACATCGCCTTCGCCTCGGCAATCACCTGCGCCGCCTCGGCATCGCGCCCCTGCTGCAGATACGCGTAAACCAGATAATCCATCGCATGCAGCTCGCCCATGGCGTCGCCTTGCGCATGGGCGGACTGCCTGGAGGCCAGGTTGGATTGGATAGAGTCATCCCACAGGCCAAGCCGGGTGAAGATATGCGACGGCATGTGCAAGGCATGCGGCGCTGAAGGAGCAATTTGCGCGTAGGCCCGCGCTGCCGGCAATCCCTGCTGGGCAAGTTCCACGCTATCGCTGGCGTGAATCAGGTAGTGGGCCAGGCCCGGATGATCGGGATGGGCGCGAAACAGCGGCTTGAGAATGCCGATGGCCTGTTTCTGCCTGGCATGCGTCTGGTCCGCCGGGCTTGCATTGGAAAGCAGCGCCACCGCGTAGAAAACCTGGGATTCGATGTCCTTGGCGTTGTCGCGCGCGACCTGCGCCATCGCCTGTTCGTAGGCGCGGGTGCGGTCGTCCGAGGTGAGCCCGTCCCTGGCCTGGAAGAGCACGCCAACGGCATGGATGAAGCCGCGCTCCCGTTCCGTCTTTGCATCCAGCCGGACTGCCTGCAGCGCATCCTTCTGCGCCTGCGCAAAGGCGTCGGGAGGCAGGGCCGGACTCCAGACCGGATGGAAATGCACCATCGCCAGACCCCAATAGGCCATCGCGCACTGCGGATCGCGCTCGGCCACCTGCCTGAAGGCCTGGTCCGCCGGGGCGTACGCAAACGAATGAAGCAGCGCGACCGCCCGATTGAACGGCTGTTGCACCGCGGGATCGCACGAAATGGGAAAGGAAACGCGACCGAGTTTTTCGGGGACACCATGCTCGTGCGTCTCCTGCCCCAGTGCGGAAGCAGAGACCAAGAGCAGGCCGAACAAAGCGTGCGTCAGATTCACCATGACCGCCTCTCCGCAACCTCGACACATTCTGCGCCAAGTGGGAGGAAAGATTCACCGGACCACGTATTTTTACCTAGTGCCCGAGCGCGCCCTGTCGAAGTTGGACCGCGCCCTTCGTCATGAAAGTGAGGGCAGGCAATCCGTCCGCCCCAGCGGAATTGAGTACCACGACATGCCGCAGTACCTGGTTGCCATTCACCACCCTGAAAACTACGACCCGTCGCTCGAGGACGACGCGATGATCCGCGACATCGGCCAGCTCAATGAAGCGATGAAGGCTGCTGGCGCCAGGTTCTTCGCCGGCGGCCTGGAGTCGCCCGGCAAGGCCAGATCGCTGCGCAAGCAGTCCGACGGCAAAGTAGTCGTTACCGATGGTCCGTACATCGAGTCCAAGGAGCACATCGGCGGCTTCTGGATATTGGAAGCCGCTGACATGGATGCGGCGCTGGCGTGGGGGCGCAAGGCTGTCGTCGCCTGCCGCTCACCGGTCGAAGTGCGGGCGTTTCTTCGTCACAGCTAAAGGGCGAGAACTACTTCCGCGCCTTATGCCGCGAAGATGGCGCGCACGACTGGCCCGTCGCTGCGCAACAGTTCTCGGTGAGATAACCGACCAGCTCGTTCATGACCTCGAGCATCGGCGAGTAGTAGATGAATCGCCCGTCCTGACGGCTGGTGATCAGCCCGGCATGCACGAGTTCCTTCAAATGGAACGAGAGCGTGGCGTTGGCCAGCCCCAACCGTTCGGCGATCGCGCTTGCCGCCAGGCCATCGGGTGCGTGCTCGACGAGCAGGCGATACACCGCCAATCGCGACTCCTGAGCGAGCGCGGATAAGACCGTGATGGCTTGTTTGGTGTGCATAAGGGGCGAAAACTTCAGCCAGGAACCTTTCAAGTGTAAGAGGAATGGCGGGGCCGTTGTGCACCAGGCTAAATCGGCGCTTCGTACCAGCGCTTGCTGGCGGTGACGATGCGTACCACCGAGAGCATCACCGGCACTTCGATCAACACGCCCACCACCGTGGCCAACGCGGCGCCCGAGTGCACGCCAAACAGACCCACCGCGGTAGCCACGGCAAGCTCGAAGAAGTTGCTCGCGCCAATCAGCGCCGACGGTGCTGCCACACAGTGCGGCACACGCAGTTTCCGGTTGAGCAGATAGGCCAGCCCGGCGTTGAGATAGACCTGGATCAGGATCGGCACGGCAAGCATCGCAATGATCAGCGGCTGGGCCAGGATCTGTTGCCCCTGGAAGCCGAACAGCAACACCAGGGTCAGCAGCAAGGCGGCCAGCGAGATCGGCCCCAACCGTGCCAGCAGGCGCTGGAGTGCGTCCTGGCCGCCATGCGCCAGGACAAAGCGGCGCAGGACGATGCTGATCAGCACCGGCACCACGATATACAGCACGACCGAGAGCATCAGCGTGTCCCACGGCACGGTGATGGCCGAGATGCCCAGCAGCAGCCCCACGATCGGCGCGAACGCGACCACCATGATGGCGTCGTTCACGGCGACCTGGCTCAGCGTGAAGTTGGGTTCGCCGCCGCACAGGTTGCTCCATACGAAAACCATGGCGGTGCACGGCGCCGCGGCGAGCAGGATCAGGCCAGCAACATACGAGTCGAGCTGAGCGGCCGGCAGCCACGCGGCAAATAGGTGGCGGATGAAAATCCAGCCCAGCAAGGCCATCGAAAACGGCTTAACCGCCCAGTTGATGAAGAGCGTGACGCCGATGCCTTTCCATTGCTTCCGAACGCCCGCCATGGCGCCGAAATCGATCTTCAGCAGCATGGGGATGATCATGAGCCAGATCAGCCCCGCCACCGGCAGGTTGACCTTGGCGATTTCCTGGCGTCCCAGCGCTTCGAACGTGCCGGGCCACGCGTGACCGAACAAGGTGCCGGCCACGATGCAAAGCGCAACCCACAAGGTGAGATAGCGCTCGAACCATCCGATACGTGCCGGCTGGGCCGGAGGCATGGCGTCGATGGTGGTCGTCGCCTCGCTCATGCGGCACTCTCGTCGTCGGCCGCGGTGAGCGCGCCAATCCCATCGAGCGCCCGCTTCAGCGGTTCCGCACGCATCGTCTCGACCGGCAGATCCAGCAAGGCCATCAGTCGTTGGGTGATCAGCCTGTGCGCCTGGCGAAACGCTGCATGGATGGCGACGGGACTGCCCGTTGCTGCTGCCGGATCAGGCAGGCCCCAGTGCGTGCGCACGAAATCACCGAACAGCACCGGACACGGCTCGCTGGC
>Ga0070689_100001591_pt1 | contig 14486 bp, 4 predicted proteins | sample KBSS23HmetaG_FD_64669 | JGI IMG/M metagenome (GOLD analysis project Ga0070689, IMG submission 64669) | Switchgrass rhizosphere microbial communities from Kellogg Biological Station, Michigan, USA - KBS S2-3H metaG | ecosystem: Host-associated > Plants > Roots > Rhizosphere ...
AGGGGCCGCGGATCGCGCTGGACGAGAACGGGAAGCCGGTGTTCTCGCTCATCTGGTACCGGCGCGACGTCTCGAAGCTCACCGACGAGGAGCGGAAGACGAAGCTCGGCGGCGGCATCCTCGCCGTGTCGGTCGAGCTCGGGACGACCGACGACGAGGAGAAGGCGATCCGCGCCGAGCTCGCCGGGGATCCGAAGCTCCAGGCGCAGACCGGCCTCTCGAAGGACGCGCTCCCCGCGGCGCTCAAGCTCGGCACGCTCCCCGTCACCGATGGATCGGTGACGATCGCGGTGCTCGCCGAGACGCCCGACGCGACGCACCCCGGCGAGTTCGTCGGGAGCCTGGTCGGGGTGGGCGGCGTGAGCATGACCGGGCGTGAGCGCGCGTCGTTCATGGCGAAGCTCACGCAGGACGGCGTCGTCCTCCTCTGGGACATGGTCACGAAGAACCTACCGGCGATCCGCGTCGGGTACGACCTCAAGTTCAACTACCGCGTGAACGGCGTCGAGATGCACGTGTGGTGCGACGCCTCGAAGGTCTTCACCGCGATCCAGACGAACTACCAGCACGCGTCGGAGACCGGATCGTTCTCCGACTGGACCGACGGCTCCAACACCACCGTGAGCGCGTCGCACGGGCAGTCGCAGAGCGCGGCCGACTCGCTCTTCGACTGGCTGGGATCGAGCGAGGCGGCGGGGGTCGACGTCGTCCCGACCGCCGGCCCCGACGTCGTGAAGCCCGAGCTCGTCGCGGAGCTGACCGAGCAGGGGAACGACATGATCAAGCAGTTCCTCGCCGCCACCTTCCTCGAGCCGAAGGTGGGCGAGGACTGGAAGCCCGACGACGACCCCACGGTCCAGACCGCGCTCCCCGAATATGCGGGGAAGAAGTACGGGTCGGACACGATCGATCACTACAAGCTCAAGACGTTCACCGAGGGCGTCTCGGCGAACCTCCAGTACCACCTCAAGACGAAGGCGGTCGTCGAGGGGCACGCGCGCCCGAACGACAACCTCGGGAACGTCCTCCATGGGCACGCGGTCGACGACCTCCGCGTGCAGATCGACATCGACGACAAGTTCTACAAGTTCCTCGACGTCACCGTGGTGTGCACCGCCGACTTCGACGACGACCCGATCAGCCTGGTGAAGGCGCACCTCTCGTACTCGGCCGACGGCCCGGCGGGGAAGATCGACAAGGTGGGCGACGTCCTCTTCCAGAAGGGGAGCGCGCCGCAGCGCTTCTCCACGTACCTCGCTGCGCCGGACAAGCTCGAGTACCAGTGGGAGCTCGAGGTCTTCTACAAAGGCACGACCGCGAACTTCAAGACCTCCGGCAAGAGCAAAGAGACGATCCTCGTCCTCGACGTCGACAAGCTCGGCATCCTGCGCGTCGACGTGCAGGCGGGGATCGTCGACTGGAACAACATCGCGCAGATCCTCGTTTCGATGAGCTACGGCGACGGTCACGCCACGGAGTTCATCCTCGATGCGCAGCACCAGACCCACCGCTGGACGGAGGTGATCGCGAAGCCGGTCACCAGCGAGTACGCGTACACCGTCACGTTCGTGGACAAGGCCGGGCAGCGGATCGCCGGCACGCCGCAGAACGACTCGTCGAAGCAGCTCGTCATCAACCAACCGCAGAACGAACAGCTCGAGGTGATCGTCGTCGCCGCCGGCGGCTTCGGTCAGGGGGGGCTCATCAGCCAGATCGCCGTCGCGCTGGCGTACAAGGACCCGGACAACAACGACTACAACGTCAACAACGAATTCCTGCTCACGAAGGAGGGCGACTCGAAGGTCTGGACCGCGCCGCTCGTGAACAAGAACCTCCGTTCGTACCAATACAAGGTCACCGTCTTCTACTCCGACGGGATCACGCGCGAAGACGTGTGGCGGACGTCGGACAACAACATCCTGCCGGTGGGCGATCCGTTCGGATACAAGGTGCAGATCCTCCCCTACCTCCTCAAGGGGACGACCTGGGCGTTCGGCACGATCGACCTGAAGTTCGACGACGCCGCTGGGCAGATCCACACCGAGCGCACGCTCGAGATCAAGGACTTCTCGACGCCGCTCACCTGGCGGTTCCGTCTCGGCGCGCCGGAGCGGCACACCTACCGCTACCAGCTCACGCTCTACCGCGCCGCCGACGGCGCGCCGGTCCCTCTCCAGGAGACGGAGGAGACGAAGGAGCTCCTCGTCCTCGTGCCGCCGGCCCCCGCGCCGCCGTCCTCGTGATCCCGGCCCGCCCTGCTCGGCTGCGCCCGGCGCGCGCGACGGGGCGCACATGCTGACGCTCGCCGACGCGTCGACGGTGGGGGCGTTCTCGGTCTACCGGGACGTCGTCTACGACGGCGGCGTGCGCGGGACGACGCCGCGCTTCTACGCGATCGCCGCCGCGCCGCGCCTCGCGCGCGACGACGACGGCGGGCCGGCGCTCCGCTTCGTCCGCTACCGCGGCCTCGCGCCGGGGAAAGACGGCGCGGCGGCGCTCCACGCCGGCGGCCTGGTGACGCTGACGCTCGACCTCGGCCCGCGGGACGATGAGCGCGCGGCGCTCCGCGCGGCGATCGGCGCGCGGTACGGCGTCGACGCAGCGGCGGTCGAGCTCGCCGATCTCCCGGTGCGCGAAGGCCGCGCGACGCTGTCGATCGGCGGCGAGGGGCCGGGCGCATCGGCGGGAGGTGCCGCGCCGGAGCTCGGGGGCTCGGTCGACGTCGCGCTCGGCGGCGCGTCGCGCGTGACCTTCGCGGTACCGGTCACGCAGGACGGCGCCGCGCTCCTCGCCGCGGCGCTCGACGGCGGCGAGGCGGTCCTCTTCGCGGCGCTCGCGATCGAGTTCGAGCACCGCCTCGACGGTGTGTCGCTCCACGTATGGTGCGACGCGGACCGCGCGGCGGCGGCGGCGGCGGCGCGCCGCGCGGCGGGCGCCGGCGCTGCGCCGAAAGACCTCGCAGCGTCGCTCGTCGCGAGCCGCGCCGCGGGGATCGAGGTCGAATCGGCGGCGCCGCTCCCGGGCGACGAGGCGGCGCGCCTCGAGGAGCTCGGGCAGGAGCTCCTCGCCGACGCGCTCGCTGCGACGGTGGCGAAGCCCGACGACGGCGCGCCCGCGCCGGCGACCGACGCGCGCCTCGTCCTCAACCACACGTTCACGGCGTCGTACCCGGCGACGGCGCGCGCCGCGATCGACGGGCCGATCGCCGTCCAGGTGACCGGCGACGCGCGCGCCGCGCGCGAGATCGACGTCGACCTCGCCGGCGCAGCGTTCGCGCTCGACGTGACCGCGGTGTGCCCCGCAGACTTCGCGGGCGGGCTCGTCGACGCGGCGCACGTCTACGTCGTCTACGAGGCGCGCGGCGAGGGGGGCGATCCGTTCCGGCGCGAGACCGACTTCGTCCTCAAGGACGGCGCCGCGCGCAAGGTCTTTCGGATCGATGCGTCGCCGTCGACGAGGACGTACCGGTGGCGCGCGACGGTGACGTACAAGGACGGGACGACCGCCGATGTCCCCGAGCGATCGACCGACGCGACGGTGCTCGTGGTCGACGTCGGCCTGCTCGGCGTCGTCGCCGTCGACGTCTCGCTCGCCGACGTGCCGCTCGCAGCGGTGACGCGCGCGGTCGTCGACCTCGAGGTGCCGTCGCGCGGCCTCACGCACCAGGTCGTCCTCGACGGCGCCTCGCCGTCGGCGACGTGGCAGGTCGTGGCGGGCGACGCGACCGACTGCCGCTATCGCGTTGCGTGGATCCTCGCCGACGGGCGGCGGATCGACGACGGCTTCTGCCCCGCGCCGCCGGGGGGCGGTGGGCCGCGGCGGATCTTCCTCGACGCGCCGCGCGACGCGGTGCGGACGCGCGCCGTCACGGCGATCGCCGCCGCCGACTTCACCGACGTCGCACAAGTGCTCGTCGAGCTCCGGTCCTCGGCGGAGGACCGCACCGTCCTCGCGTTCACTGCGGCGGGGCAGACCACGCGCTGGACACCGGACATCGAGCCGGGCGCCCCGCTGAAATACCAGGCGCGGCGCACCGTCATCGACCGCGACGGGACCACCGCGTCGTTCGACCCCACCGAGGAGGACTCCCCGTTCCTCGTGGTCCGCGACGTGACGCGCTTCGAGGTCCAGATCGTCGCGCGCCTCCTCGACCTCGGCGGCGCGTGGACCCTCGCGCTGGTCGCCCTCGCGTACGACGACGACGCGACCGCCCGCCACGTCCAGGAGGTCGTCACGATCCGCGATCGGACCGAGGAGCCGATCTGGCGCGTCCGCGTCGGCGCGCCCGATCGGCACCGCTACCGCCATCAACTCACCCTCGTGGCCAAAGACGGCACGCGCCGCGTCGGAATCTGGGAGGACGCCGCCGACGAGATCCTCGTCCTCTCGCCGCCCGCTGAAACGAGCTGACCCATGCTGACACTCGAAGCCCCGTTCTACGTCGTCAAGAACATCATCGTCTTCCGCGACCACGCGTCGCCGTCGACGTTCTATTACCTCGCAGGGCCGCCCGAGCTGTCGCGCCGCCCCGACGGCAAGCTCGACTTCATGCTCCTCAAGTACCGCGAGGCGCTCGACGCGGCAGGGGCGGCGGCGAGCCGCGTGCGCGAGCAGCTCGGCGGCGCGTTCCTCATCTTCGGCGTCGACTGCGCGCTGTCGTCGAACCTCCTCGAGGAGATCAAGGGCGAGGTGTCGTCGCAGGTGCCCGACGGCGCCGGTGAGATCCAGCTCCTCCCGGTGCTCTATACGCACGGGACGGTGAAGGTGGTCGCGCTCGACTACCAGCCGGCGACCGGCACGGGCACCGGCGCCGACGCGGCCAAGCCGAGCCGCTTCGTGCGCGGCGTGATCGGCACCGCCACGCCGTCGCTCCTCCAGGACCAGCGCGCGATCTTCTCCGTGTCGCTCGACCCCGACGCCGCGACGCTCCTCGAGGCGGCGTACGACGACGACCTCTCGCCGATCGGCGTGATGTACGAGCTCGAGTTCCAGGCGCTCCGCCCCGCGCTCTCGGTGCACGCCACCGTCGACTACAAGCGCGCGTACGAGATGTTCAAGACGCGCCTCACCGTGGGCGTGCACACGAACTCCGGGAATGCGTCGACGAACGACCAGGGATCGCGCAACACGCCGGGGCCGGCGGGCGCGGGCGCGGCCGGCGGCGCGGGGGCCGGCGGTGCGGGGGCCGGCGGTGCGGGGGGCGGCGTGCAGCCGCAGGTCCCGAACCCGCCCGACATCGTCATCGCGATCACCACCGGCGGCGCGCTCGGGACGATGGAGTTCACGACGCAAGTGGGGAGCGGCGCGGCGAGCGCGCCGGTCAGGTCGGGGGCGGCGGCGCCGTTCAACTACCAGGTGCCGTCGACGAGCACGACGCTCGTCTTCCCCGCCGGACCGTACCCGGTCGGCAACTACCTCCTCCACTTCACGAGCCCGACGGTCGGGCAGGTCACTCCGCAGGGAGCGCCGGCGACGGGGCGCCCCACGATCGCGCAGCGGACCACGGCGCAGACGGTGACGTCGGCGGGCGGCGCGGGTTCGAACCCCGCCGGTGCGGGGAGCGCGGGCGGCGGCACGACCACGCCGCCCACCACCACCACCACGACCAAGTCGACGTCGGATCAGTCGACGACGCAGTTCGGCCTCGACATGGACATCCAGTACGCCATGGAGAAGCTGAAACAGGAGGAGGCGATCAAGATCGAGATCGTCCGCCAGATGGACGGCAAGTCCGTCGACGACATGGAGAAGGAGGCGATGGACCTCCTGAAGGAGGAGATCCTCAAGGACTTCTTCAAGCCGGCGCTCTCCACGTCGGTGCCGCCGCAACAGGCCGCCGCCTCGTCGATGGTGAACAACGCCGCCGCGACCACCGCCAACATCAACCGGCCGATGGCCGGCAACAGCGCGGCGACGCCCACCGGCACCGGAAACACGAGCTCGACCGGCACGACGTCGGCGAGCACCAGCGCCACACGCGTCGATATCGGCTTCCAGCTCCAATACAAGACCGAGGACGAGCTCAAGACCGCGACGTACGATTTCAGCGCGCAGTCGGTCGAGACGCGCATCCACGCGCCGAGCGGCTTCTTCTCGCTCCTCCTCTCCGGCACGAAGCGCGAGGAGCTCATCAAGAGCATCGACCTCGACGATCCGTTCTTCAAAGTGATCGACGCGCAGGTGAGCACCATCGCCGACTTCGCGACGCTCGACTTGAAGAGCGTGGTGGTCGACGTCGCCTACGGCGGCACCGACGACGCGCCCAAGGTGCGCCAGACGTACAACCTCACGCCGGCCGACGCGGCGGCGAAGAATTTCCAGGCGTTCGTCGACGGCGACGACATGGCGTGGCGGAGCGCGGTCCGTTACTCGTTCGGCGAGAGTGAGCTCGTCGCGGCGCAGACCGCCGAATACCAGATGCCGTGGCGGAGCTCGACGAGCCGCGCCGTCGTCGTCGTCCCCGAAGACGACGTGCCGATGCTTCACCTCTACGTCGAGCAGGGGGTCATCGACTGGGACCTCGTCGCACGGATCGAGACGACGATCACCTACGACGACCCGGCCAACGGCTTCCACGCCGAGCGGACGTTCCTCGTCGGGAGCGACTTCAAGCGCCAGGAGTGGACGATCCGCCTGACCGATCCCAACGTCCGCGCGTACACCGTGCAGCACACGTGGTTCCTCAAGGACGACGGACGGAGGATTCAGGGCGCGCCGTACCAGGCGACCGCGGCGCAGGTCTTCGTCTTCGACCCGTTCGTCGACCGCATCCCGATCGTCGTCCAGGCGCTCGTCGATCCGACCAGCGTGACGCGCGTGACGGTGGCGTTCTCGTACAAGGACACCGCGCACCAGATCGACGTGCACAAGCTGGTCGAGCTCGACGGCCCGGCGTTCAAGCCGGTGACGCTCACGCTGCCATTGATGGACCCGAAGAAGCGTGAGTACACGTACACCGCGACGATCGTGAAAGCGAACGGCGAGGCGGTGGTCCGCAAGGAGACGACCACCTCGGACCTCGCGCTCAACATCGGCGACGGAAGCGTGATCGTCGACGTGCAGGTGACGCTCCTCGGCGACGTGGCGGCGGCGAAGGCGAGCGCCGTGCAGGTCGACCTCCAGGCCGAGCCGATCGACGGCCGCCCGCCGACGATCCAGAGCCACCTCTTCGAGGCCGGCGGCGACAAGAAGTGGACGCAGCGCCTCCTCCTCCGGAGCGATCGCCCGGACCGGACGTACCAATACCGGACGACGATCTTCCTCAACGACAAGGGGCCGGTCTCGAGCGACTGGATCGACGCGGAGACGTCGGTGCTGCCGCTCCAGGTGTCGCGGCTCGCCAGTCCATGATCGACCTCGGACAGCCGGTGTTCCACGGCGAAGGCGTGCTCGTCTTCGCCGACCACGCCGACCGCGCGCGCTTTTATTACCTCCCCGACGTCCCGCGCGTGACGCGCGGCGAGGACGGCGCGCCGGCGCTCCGCCTCCTCGAGTACCGGTACGATGCGCCGCTCGAGAAGGCGCTCGGCGCCGGGCTCCTTTCGTTCTCCGTCGACCTCGGCGTCGACGCCGATCGCCTCGAGCGGATCGCGGGGAAAGTAGCGAAGCAGGCGGGGCTCACCGCACGCCCCGCGCTCGGACCGGTCGTCGCCGACGCCGCGCGCTGCGAGCTCGTCCTCCTCGATCGATCGAGCGCGCCGCCCGCCGATGCGCCGGCCCCGCCCGTGAGCGGGATGGTGGAGCGAATCCTCGGCGGGTCGACGCCGTCGCTCTACGGCGACAACACGACGACGTTCATGGCGGTCTTCGACGCCAACGGCGTGGCGGTGGTCGAGGCGTCGATCGCCGGCACGGGCGCCGGCCTGCCGATCGGCGTCGTGTACACGCTGGACGTCCTCGCGCTGCGCCCGGCGATCCGCGCCACGGTCACCGCGCGCTGGGACCAAGTCTACCGCTACTACGAGAACCGCCTCCACGGCGGGAAGCTCCTCCTCGCGGCGGACATCGGCGAGACGGTGCGGTCCCTCGTCCACGACGAAGCGATCACCGTGCAGGTCGACGACCTCGTGCCGCCCGATCAGGTGCCGGCGGTCTTCGACCGCGCCGTCGACGAGGTGCAGCGCTACGTCGTGCAGGAGTTCTTCAAGCCGTCGCTCACCGACGCGCCGCCGCCCGACGCCGCGGCCGACGGCCCGCTCGCCGTGATCGGGAACACGGTGAAGGACCTCGCCGGGATGTTCTCGTTCACGTACAGCCTGCGCGACGTCGACCGCACCGAGCTGAAGACGTTCACGTTCCACCTTCAAGGGTCGAGCGCGGAGAAGCTCGTCCTCTCGCCGCAGGGGACGCTCTCCCTCCTCCTCCGCGATCCCGCCGCGCCGCCCGACGCGCCGCCGCTCAATCCGTCACGGTTCATCACGCGCGCCGCAGCGACCGCGTCGCCCGAGATGGACTTCGACGTGGGGAGCGCGATCGACCTCGCCGGCGACGCGATCGACCACCTCGAGGTGCGCCTCGCGTACGGCGACCGCCGCGAGGTCGTCGTCCTCGATCCGGCCGCGCCGCGGAAGACCGTCTCGTTCTGGTACGACGCGGCGCTCGGCCCGTCGATCGCCGTCGGGTGGGACGTCCACTTCGCGCCGTCCTCGGAGGGGCCGGCCGAGGTCCTCCACGGCCCCGACGCGACCACCGACGGGCGCGTCGTCCGGATCGATCCGCGCGCCGCGTACCGGCGCGTCGCGCTCCGCCTCGTCTGCGCCGGCGTCCCGTTCGACAGGTACCCGCAGGTGATCGCCGACGTCGAGGCCGACGATCCCGCGACGGGCTGGTCGCGGTCGCAGACGCTCACGCTCGACGCCCAGCACCCCGACGCCGCCGTCACGGTGCGCGTCACGGGCGCGTCGACGCCGCGCTTCCGGCGGCGCCTCCGCTACGTCGCGCCGAGCGGCGAGGAGACGCCGGTCGACTGGGCGATCGTCGATCCCGGCGTGGCGATCGTCGGCGATCCGCACCCCGACATCCTCGACGTCCAGATCCTCGGCTCGGCGCGCTTCGGCACCGAAGTATCGAAGCTCGTCGTCGAGCTCCGCCCTGCCGCGCGCCCGGACGAGGTCGCGACGCGCGTCCTCACCGCGGCGGCGCCGTCGGCGACGTGGTCGGTCGCGCTCGGCGACGGCCAAGGCCAGGGTCAAGGCCAGGGTGGTGGATACGAGTACCGCGTGACGGTCTTCACCACGCGGAGCGAGGTCCGCGAGGGGCAGTGGCTCGCGGCGAACGACGGGACGCTCGTCGTCGGCGAGGGGATCGCGCGCCTCCGCGCCGTGAGCATGGTCTTCGTCGGCAAGACGCCGAAGGACCTCGGCCTCCTCGCGCTCAAGGTGCGGTTCCACTTCGCCGATCCGGCGGCGGACCTCGTCGCCGAGGACGAGCTCCTCGTGGCCGACGCGACGAAGCCGCTCGCCTGGTCGTACCCGGTCGCCGACCCGGCGCGCGCCGCGTACGACTGGACGCTCACGCTCGTCCACGGCGACGGCCGGATCGAGACCCGCCCCGCGGTGACGACGTCGGACCTCCTCGTCGTCGTCCCGCTCACGTGAAGCGGAGGAAGCGATGATCACGATCGAACCGCCGTACTACCTCGTGAAGGGGACGACCGTCCTCCGCGACCACCAGGACCCGGACCAGTTCTATTTCTTGCCGGGCCGCGTCGTCCTCGCGCCGCGCCCGGACGATCCCGGCGCTCCGTCGTTCACGCTCTACAAGTACCGCACCGACCTCGCTGGCGCCGCGGGCGGCGCGCCCGATCCGACGCGCGCCGCGGGCGGCGGGCTGTGCCTCTTCGAGACGGAGCTCGCCGGGCCGTCTCTGACCGCGCTCACGACGGAGGTCGCCGCGCAGTCGGGGCGTCCGAACGCGCGCCTCGCGCCGGTGATGTTCCGCGGCGCCGAGGTCCACGCGATGGTCGCGCACGTCGACGGCGACCACCTGATCGACGACCTGGTCGAGACGCACGGCGCGCCGCTCGCCCCGCCGTATCACGCGGCGTTCACCCTCGGCCTCACGCCGGCCGGCGCGGCGCTCGTCGAGCAGGCGGCGCGCGGCGGAGGGATCCCGGTCGGCGTCGCGTACCAGCTCCGGTTCCTCGCGCTCACGCAGGCGCTCCACGCGCACATCACGATGGACTACGACCAGGCGTGGGACCGCTTCTCCGCGTCGCTCGGCTTCACGTACGTCGTGAAGGCGCAGCTCGACCTCGAGATGGCGTGGCTCGTCGAGCACGACCTCTTGCGCATCGAGATCACGTCGTTCACCGACGCGGAGGACGCCGCGCGCCAACAGCGCGAGGCGATGGCGCTCGTCACCGCGCGCGTGCAGGGGGACTTCTTCCGGAGCGCCGTCCCGCCTGACGGCGACGACGCGTCGGCGCCGCCCGGGCCGGTGGGGCAGATGGTCGGGAACGCGGTCGGGTCGAAGGTCACCTCGGCGAGCGCGTACTTCGTCCTCAAGGCCAAATACGAGGCGGTGAAAGAGACGAAGACGTTCGACCTCACGTGGAACGGCCGCGCGGCGATCGAGCTCGTCCACGTAGCGGCCGGATCGCTCGCGACGATGATGAAGACGCGGGGCGACGGCGCCCCACCGCCCGACGTCCGCGCGATCGACGCGTCCGACCCGTTCTTCGCCACGCTCGACGTGCGCGTCATCGGCGCGTGCGACTTCGACGCCCAGCCCGATCTCCGCGAGGCCGTGGTGAACGTCTCCCGCGGCGACCGCCGCGAGGCGTTCGTCTTCTCCCGCGCGTCGCTCGGGCCGTTCCGCTTCCAGTGGCCGCTCCCCTCCGCGCTCGACGACGCCTACCAGGTCGACGTCCGGTACGGCTTCGACGCCGACCGCGGACAGGGCCCGTCCACGATCGCCGCCGGGCCGTTCACGACCAAAGACCGCGCGCTCGTCGTGAACCCGCTCGACCACGTGCGGATCCGCGCCGTGCGCTTCGTCCTCGGCCCGGTCGACGTCGCGCGCGTCCCGCGGATCCACGTCGCGGCGCGCGTGCCGGGCCCGGCCGGGCAGGACGACGTCGCGCGCGAGGCGTTCGCGCTCGACGCCGCGACGGGCGAGCACGTCTTCCGGCTCCACGTCCCCGTCACGGCGCCGGGCGCGCCGATCGACCCGCTCCTCGTGCGCTTCCGGACGCAGTGGGAGGACCCGTCGGGCGCGCTCCACGACGGCGACGACGGCGTGGCCGACGGCGACACGGTCGTCGTCCTCGGCCCGTACCGCGACCTGCTCGAGCTCCTCGTCGTCCCGGCGTGCTCGTTCGACGCCGTCACGGAGCTCCTCGTCACGGTGCGATACGAGGACGGCGACGACGTCTTCGAGCGCGTCCTCACGTTCGACGCGTCGGGCAAGGGGGCGTCGCAGCGCCTCGCGATCCCGCTCCTCGACCCGAAGAAGCGCGCTTACCGCTACCGCGTCGCGACCTTCCGGAGCGACGGGACGAAAGACGACGGCGCGTGGGCCGACGCCGACGCGCCGGTGCTGGTCGCCTCTGGCGAGAAGAAGACGACCGCGCCGCTCCAAGTGGTGTGGGTCGGCGCAGCGGGCGACGCGCTCGGCATCCGCGTCGACGCGTGGGCGACGGGCGCGGACGGCGTCGAGCGGCAGGCGAGCGCCTTTCTCCGCGCCGGCGACGCGGCGCCGAAGACGCTCGATCTACCGCTCGACGGCGATGGGAAGCTCGCCTACCGGTACGAGGTCCGCGCCGAGACCGCCGCCGGCGAGGCGCTCGTCCGGAAGGGGGACGGGGCGGCGCCGCTCCTCGTCGTGCAGCTCCCGCCCCCCGGATCCTGATCGCTCACCCCGACGGCGGAGGCGGCGGATCGAGGAGGAGGAGCGGGTTCGACTCGCTCCCCTCCACGACCGACGTCGCGCCTCCCGCGTAGAGGTACGTCACGTGGTACGCGAACGGCAGCGCGCCGGCCGCGGGCTTCCACGACTGCTCGGCGTGGTTCGCCGCGTCGAGCGCGAACGTGCTCGACGGCGCTCCGTCGCCCGACGTCTTGAGGACGACGAAGACGCGCTGGAGCTTGTCGGGCGCGAACGCGGCGTCGAGGAGTGACGTGACGATCGTCACCGCCGGCCCGGTGTACGGCGGCAGCGACGTCCCCGGATCGGTGCCGGTCGTCCCCCCGGTGCCCGTCGTCCCACCGGTGCCTGTCGTCCCACCGGTGCCGGTCGTCGTACCGGTCGCGTCGGGGTCGCGCACCGACAGCGTCCACGTGCGCCCTGAGTCGCGGAGGAGCGCGAGCATGCTGCTCGCAGCGTCGCGGCTCAAGTCCTGGCGGTGGTGCCCGGTCTCGTCGACGTACTCGAGCGTGTAGATACTCGACGGCGTCTCGACCAGCGGCAAGAGCGGGAGCTCGCGCAGCGACGGATCGAGCGCCACGCGCTGCGGGAGCCCCAGCGACCCGTCGACGTACCGGCTGTAGTACTCGAGCGAGAACGTCGGCGACTTCCCGGCGGTCCCCATGAGATCGGCGAGCGTCGTCTGCACCGTGATGTCCGTCGACGGCGTCGAGAGAAGGACCGGCCGATCGAGGCGCGGCGTCGCCTCGCCGTCGCGGTAGAGCGCGACGGCGATCGCCTGCACCGCCTGCCGCGCGCGGTCGGTCGCGACCGGCGTCAGGCGGAGCGTCGCGCCGCGCGGCGCAAGCGACGGATCGCGTGCCACGCGGTTCAACCAGTCGTCCGGCGTCCCGGCCTCGGCGCGCATCGTCCCGAACGCGAGCGAGAGGTCCGAGTAGCCGGCGGAGACCGCCGTCAGCGGCACGTCGGTCTCGACGACCGCCCCCGACCCGCCGTGCGCGTCGAAGACGTGCCCCCCCGCCTCGAGGAGCTCGTGCGACTCCGCGCCGAAGACCATCCCCGCCACCTCGCCGCGCGCGACGAGGAAGGCGCGCACCGAGTCGACGTGCACCGGGTATTCGAGGAGGTTCTCGAGGTGCACGTGGCGCATCGCCGACGCCGTCATCGTCATCACCTGGGCCCCGACGTCGTCGAGGCGGAGGAGGATGTCGACGACGTGGGAGAACCCGGGCTCGCCGAGCGACAGCCGCCCGCGGATGCCGTGCCGGAGGCAGTCGCACACGATCGCGTAGTCGAACGCGTCCATGTCGAGCATGAAGACGAGGCGCTTCTCGGTCGCGAGGTCGACCGACACGACCTTCACGCTCGCCGGCAGGTTCGTCGATCCCCCCTCCGGGGCGAACGACCCGTCGACGAAGTGCGGATCGAGCCCCGGCGCGGGCATGAGGCGGACGTACGGGACGATGTTCTGGAGGACGTTCTTGCAGATCTCGTCGCGGAGCGCCTCGCGCGCCGCGGTGTCGATCACCGGGAGCGCGACGAGCGTGACCTTCACGCGGTAGTTGCCCTGCGCGTCGAGGTAGTTCTCCGCCGCGATCGGCGGGTGGTCGACGCGCCCGTCCTCGACGAGGAAGCCGAGCGAGTACGCCGTCGGCAGGTAGTAGTACTCGTCGCCGCGCGCCGATGTCTTGTAGAAGAGCGGCGCGCCCGCCCCCTCCGGCGTGAACGTCCCCCACACGCCGGCCGCGCCGGGCTTCGGCAGGTCGGGGTACGGATCGGGCTGCGCGTCGCGCGGGCGCATGAGCGGGATCGCGAACGTCTTCGTCGCCGAGACCTTCTCCGGCCCCGGCTGCCGCGGCGGAGGGGGAGGGGGAAGGGGAGGCGGCGGCGGCGGGAGGTGGATCGGGGGGAGCGGGCCGATATGGATCGGTGCCGGGTCGGCGATCCCGATGCCGAGCGGGCGGAGCAGGACCTTCTGGTTCGCCGCCGGCTTGGCCGCGCTGGCGGCCACCGCGGCGTGGACCTTTTGCAGATCGAGGTGCGCCCCGTCGAGCACGAAGATCGGCGGCGGGACGCGCATCGCGCCGTACTCGAACGTGTACGTCACCGAGAGCGTGATCCCCGACGACGGGCTGGTCATCGCGGTGAGCACGTCGGCGTAGAGCGCGCGCCCCGCTGCGTCGTCGGTGAAGGGGAGGTTCGCGGTGAGCTGCCCTTGATCGTCGTCGACCTCGACGCCGGTCACGTTCACGGAGCGATCGCCGGGCTTCGCCGGATCGGTGCTGTGCCACGTGAGGACCGCGGTGATCGGATCGGTCGACGCGAACAGGGCGATCGACGCGTCCACGCCGGTCCGAAGGACGACGCGGAGGCCGGTCTGCCGGCAGAGGACCTGCGCCTGCGACGCGGGCTGGAGCCACGTCTCGAGAGGCCGGTACTTCGTGCCGTTCTTGAGCGTGAAGTTCACGCCCGGCGGCACCGGCGTCGCGACGAGCTGCGCCTCCTGCGTCGGCGGGTCGAGGACGAGGCTGGGGTCCTCGCCGAACCTCGGGAGGAGACGCATCCGCTCCACGCGCACCTGCGCGATCGGGAAGAGGATGTCGGTGAGCGGCGGCGGGACG
>Ga0070689_100001597_pt1 | contig 14465 bp, 12 predicted proteins | sample KBSS23HmetaG_FD_64669 | JGI IMG/M metagenome (GOLD analysis project Ga0070689, IMG submission 64669) | Switchgrass rhizosphere microbial communities from Kellogg Biological Station, Michigan, USA - KBS S2-3H metaG | ecosystem: Host-associated > Plants > Roots > Rhizosphere ...
GCGCCGAGCGCCCACATCTTGCGATAGAGCTCCGACAGCGTCCGGGTCTTCTCGCCGTTGACGCCGGCGATGATGTCGCCGCGCTTGAGCCCCGCTTGCTCGGCCGGGCTTCCTGGCGCGACGCGGCCGACCAGCAGCCGCCCGCGCACCGCCTGCGCATTGAGGCCGAGCCAGGGCCGTCCGGCGCCCGCGACACGCCCTTTGGCGAGCAGATCGCCCATGATCGGGGGAAGCAGATCGATCGGCACGAACATGTTGCCGGGGCTCGCTTCGTTTTCGCCATTGGCATCGCCGACGATCAGCGAGCCGACACCGATCAGCTTGCCGTCGCGGCTGATGAGCGCAGCCCCACTCCAGGCCGGATGCGGCGGGCTGGTGAAGATCGCACCCTCGACCAGATACTCCCAGCTTCCGGTGAACTCGCGGCGGCTGGCGACGCGGACCGGCAGCACCGCGCCGGTGCCGCCGTAGCTCACCACCAGCGCCGGATCCTGCTCCTTGAGGTCCGCCGAGCGGCCGAAGGCGAGCGGCTTGAGTTTTGGCGGCTCGAGCGTTCGCAGCAATCCAAATCCGGTCTCATGGTCGTAGCCGACGACGCTCGCCGGCAAGGCCCGGCCGGAGTTGGTGATGATCTCAGCAGCGTGCGCCTCCACCATCAGATAGCCGATGGTCAGCACGAGGCCGCTTTCGTCGATGACGATGCCCGAGCCTTCGCGCTCGCGGCCGAGGTTCGCCACCGAGGTGCCGTCGGGATTGATGAAGGTCTTGACGCGCACGACCGACGAAACGAGATCGTCGAGCGTGGTGGCCCGAGCGGTTGCAACAAATAACGTCGTTAGCGCGACGGCCGCGATCAGGATGACCTGACGCAAGCAGGAGCGGATATCATGGCCGTGCATCATCGACCTCTTTGGTTCCATGAATTATAGCGCCGCAACCCGCACAGCCGCCACCGCCGACCCCTGATCTTCGGCGGCCGTCACCATATATTGATGACCGATGCCTGCGCCCAGACTGCTCGTCATCGAAGGAAATACGCCGGAGAACCGGGCCAATCATGTGGCGGCGGGCGGTACGGTTGCGAGCGCGGGGTACGCCGCGCTGCTCCAGGAGCTTCTGCCCAGTGCCGTCGTCGACATCTGCTTTCCCGCCGATCCGGGCGCCAACCTGCCCAACGGCCAGGCGCTGGAAGGCTATGACGGCGTCGCCATCACCGGCTCGGGGCTGCACGTCTACGAAGCGAGCCCCGCGGTCACCAATCAGATCGACCTCACGCGCGAGGCGCTTAAATCCGGCACGCCGGTGTTCGGCAGCTGCTGGGGCCTGCAGGTGCTCACCGTCGCCGCCGGCGGCGTGGTCCGCAAGAACCCCAAGGGCCGCGAGATCGGATTCGGCCGGCGCATCAAGCTGACCGAGCCCGGCCGCAAGCATCCGATGTATGTCGGCAAGCCCGAGGTGTTCAACGCGCCGACCGTGCATCTCGACGAGGTCGAGACCGTGGCGCCCGGCACCACCGTGCTCGCGACCAACGAAGTCTCGGATGTGCAAAGCGCCGAAATCCGCGTCAACGGATCGGTCGCCTGGGGCGTGCAGTATCATCCGGAATATCCGCTTCGCGAGATCGCGGCCATCGTCCGCCGCGTCGGGCTTCGCCTGATCGACGAAGGCTTTTTCCTCGACACCAAGGAGATCGCCGCCTTCGCCGACGACCTCGTCGTCCTCGACCGCAATCCGGCCGAGATGCGGCTGTCGTGGCGCTACGGCATCAGCAAGAACGTTCTGGAAAAAAAGCTTCGCACCGGCGAGGTGGCAAACTGGCTCGAATACCAGGTGCTGCCCACGCGCGCCAAGCGCGGCCGCGGCTAGAGCGCGCGCCGGTGCACCGGCGGCGGCGGCGCGCGCACGGCTACTTCGCGATAGCTCTTCGCATCACTTCAAAAATGACTGCGGTCGACCACCCGAAAAGCAGAATGCCATTCATGGCCGTCATCGGTCCAAGAAGCTGCCAATCCGGAACGGGAAGGACGTCACCGTAGCCAAGCGTCGTATAATTCACGAATGCAAAATATACGAGTTTGCTGCCAACAGGTGCAGCATCGACGAGCCAATAGGCCAGCGCCCAAACCATGACCTCGGATATATGGGCAGCCATCAATACCAGCACCGTTATGATCATGACGCAGGCCAGGCGCAGCGACGGCTGTGTCGTGTGCTTCTTACCCGTAGCCTGGCCGACTCGGACGATAAGTGTCATCACCAACGCATGGATGGTGATGTTGCAAACAGTGACGGCCCCACATACCAATAATTGATTCAGCATGGCGGAATTGTTCGTTCAATTGGCCTTTGGCGGCAGCAGGTAGAGCGTCATCGCAAAAATCAGATAGACATTCAGGAGAAGTACTCCGATGAACCAGGCCGAGCGGCCGCTGTTGGTGACCAACGACGCCGTCATCGTGGCAATCAGCATCATCGCTACTGCGCCCGGCCAGAATTGCAGATCCATCGGCGCCGGACCAAGAAGGTAGCTCAGCAGCACGAGGACCGGCGCGACAAAAAGCGCGATCTGAGAGGCGCTGCCCAGCGCAATACCAACACTCAGGTCCAGGCGATTCTTGCGAGCCCCGGAAAAAGCCGATGCCATTTCGGCCGCACCGCCAACCAGCGCAACGACGATGAAGCCGACGAATGCAGGCGTCATGCCAAAGGTCTCGGCGGCTTGTTGCACGGACGCGACGAAAATCTCGCTCACCAGCGCAACGAGCACGGTCACGCCGGCCAAGGTGCCCAGCGCCAGGGTCGTTGGCCACGTGACTTCGTCATGCTCGTCGTGGCTTGCGCTACCGAAAAGCTCCCGATGTGTCTTGAGCGAAAACAGCATCCCCAATGCGTACGAGCCGATCAGCACCAGGGACAAGCCCAAACTCAACGTCTGGCTGAACTCGGCTGCGCCCCGCGCAGGTGTCTTGTCGGCCAGCATCGAGGGGACTAACAGCGCGATCGTGGCCAGAAACAGCAGGCCGGCCTGAAGCCGGGCACTGTTTCGATTGTATTCCTGCACATGATGCTTCAGCCCGCCCAGCAGAAAACACGCACCCAGCATGAACAATGTGTTGGTGACGATCGCACCGGCAACCGACGCCTTCACCAGAACGTACTGCCCGGCGCGCAAGGCGGTCAGCGCAATAATCAGTTCAGTCAGGTTGCCAAGGGTCGCGTTGAGCAGGCCGCCGACCGCATCGCCGGTTTTCGCGGCCACGGATTCGGTGGCCCGACTGAGAAGCGCGGCGAGCGGCACGATCGCCAGAATGGAAAGGACAAACAGCAGGACGTGTGCCTCGGGCTTGCCGGCCTCGACGGCAAACAGGAGCGGCACGACGGCGAGCAGCCAAAGCAGCCGATTGTGCCGGATTTCCGCGAGCAAAGGGCTCATGGCTCAGCTCCCCCGATATCCGCCCCAGTGCGACTTCATTCGCCGCTTCATTCCTAGCAAGGGAGCCACGCCCCCTCATCTATACGTGCGTACAATCTGACGCTGAAAAGGCTGCGAGTTGGCCGTGGCGCTAGACACCGTTGCGCTCGCCACCAACGAAATCTTCGGTATAAGGCTTCGATCGGTTGCGTTGTCGGAGCGCCTGCCCAGGAGATTCAAACATGCCCAACACCGTTCGATTGCACCGTGTCCTGGCAACGAAGCCCGACAAGGTCTATCGCGCCTTCATCGAAGCAGATGCGATGGCGAAGTGGCTGCCGCCCAACGGCTTTACCTGCACCGTCCATCAGTTCGATGCGAAGGTCGGCGGCGGCTTCAAGATGTCGTTCCGCAACTTCACCACGGGCGCGAGCCATTCTTTCGGCGGAAAATATCTGGAGCTCGTGCCCGGCGAGCGCTTGCGCTACACGGACAAGTTCGATGACCCCAATTTGCCTGGCGAAATGCAGGTGACGGTGGCGCTCAAGGCCGTCGTCGTCGGCACCGAGGTGAACATCACGCAGGAAGGCGTTCCCGACATCATTCCGGTAGAAGCGTGCTATCTCGGCTGGCAAGAGTCGTTACGAAATCTCGCTAGGCTGGTCGAGCCCGAAATCAACCAATAATGAAACGCGACGGCGCCGTTCTTGAGCCGGAACCTTGTCGGCGCCGCCGCGCTGCTCCGACTGGGTGGTCGGCTATTTATAGGCAAAGAGATCGGCGTCGGCGTCGGTGCGGCCCGTAAGCGCGCTGGAAATCACGTCGGCTGCGATCCGCGAATAGGTCGTGCCGTTACCGCCATAGCCGAGCGCCACCCAGCAGTTCGGCATGCGTGGGATTTGGCCGATCGTTGGCAGACCGGTGTCGCTGCCGCCGAACGAGCCGGTCCAGGCGAACTCAACCGTTGTGTCCGCGCCATGGATCAGTTTTCCCAACTTGCGCTGCAGCGTTGCGGTCTTGCGCGGTAGCAATGCGTCGCGCGCCGTCTCGTCAGAGAACTCCTCGTCCTCGCCGCCGCAGACGATGCGACCGTCCGGCGTCGTGCGCAGATAGAGATAGGGATCGGACGATTCCCAGATCATGCACTGTTCCGGCCACAGCCAGCGCTTCTGCGGCACGGTCGCAATCGCCCATGTCGAGGCAATGTGGTGGCCCTTGGCCGGCACCTGCTTGGGCAATTCGTAGCCGGTGGCGAACACCAGATACCGGCAATCAATGCGTCGCCCGTTCGATGCGGTGGCGGTGACGCCGCCCCGCACGGCTGCGATGTCCATGATGTCGACCGGACAGAAAATAGTGGTGCTCTGCGCGGCAGCTGCGTTCAGCAGGGCAATCGTCGTCTTGCGCGGATCGACGGCGAGATTGCCGTAACCCAACAGCGCGGCGGATCGCGCAATGCCAAACCGGGCGCGCAACGCGCTGCGGTCAATGAAAGTGCTGGCCAGCCCCGCGGCCTTCCGCGCCTGGTGCTCCCGCACCAGCCCATCGCGGTCGAGCATATCTCCTGCAAGATAGAGCGAGTCCCGTTCCGTGGTGTCCGGCACCTCGAGCTCGTTGAGCCGCGCCTTGATCGCGTCGACCGCAAGCCGCGAACGGCGCCACGCGCGTTGCGCGTCCCGCTGTCCGATCTTGCGGGCGAGCTTGGTCAGCGGCATGTCGATCTCGTACTGCACCAGCGCCGTGCTGGCGGTGGACGATCCTTTCGCAGGCCCGCGCCGGTCCACCACCGCGACCCGCAGTCCGCTGTCACGCAGCGCGTCCGCCACCATTGCGCCGGTGATGCCCGCGCCGATCACCAGGACATCGGTCTCGATATCGCGTTTCAGCGGCTTGTGCGGGACCGGAGGGGCGCGGCGCTGCTCCCAGACCGAGCGTCCGGTGCGCAAATCCTTTGGTTTGGTGACCACGCAATGCCTTTTCAAATTGTTCGGAATTCAAATCGCCTGCAGCTAACGCTTTGCCCGGGAGTTTGATCCCTCAGTCTCAATGTCCACTTTGGGTCGACAGCGGGTGCAGGCCCGCGTTGGCTGGGCGTTATGAGCACACCCTAGACCGGCGTCGTGAATGCGCGCCTTCTCACTCGATCACCTCGTCGGCGCGTACGAGCAACGATGCAGGCACTTCGAATCCAAGTGCTTTCGCAGTCTTAAGATTTACCGTCGTCTCGTATTTGGTTGGCGCCTGGACCGGAAGGTCGGCCGGATGGGCTCCGCGGAGGATGCGGTCGACATAGGATGCCGCCTGCCGGAACATCTCGACGAAGTCTATTCCATAGGACATGAGACCACCGGATGCGACCCAAAATCGCGCCGAATAAACAGCCGGCAAGCGATGGCTGGCCGTGAGCATGACGATCTGATCGCGACGTGAGATTGTTGTGCTATCTGGCGGGAGGACCAATCCAACATCGGCATCGCGCACAATCGATGCAATCGTGCGCTCGATGTCGGCAGCGGTTTCCACGCGGCCGGGCACAAGCTCGATCGCGAGAGACGCTGCCGTGGTCTGGGCCGACTGCATGAAGTAGTCATAGGCGGTCGTCTTCGGATTGCCCAACACTGCGGCGCGCTTAAGCCCTGGCGCGAGCTCTTTGAGCATCGCCAACCACTTGCCCGCGATGCCCTCTTCATAGCTCAGCATGCCGGTGAGATTGCCGCCGGGCCGAGCCAAGCTGGAAACAAGGCCCAAGCGAATTGGGTCGGGGAGCGCCACGAATACAATCGGGATCGTCCGGGTCTCGCGTTGCAAGGCGACAGCGATTGGCGGCGATTGGGACAGAATCACATCGGGTTGCAAAGCCACCAATTCTTTCGCAAGCGACGGCAACTGATCTGAGGTGTTGGAAGCCGCGTAACGTATGTCGATGCGGATATTTCGGCCTTCCCTCCATCCAAGTCTTTCGAGCCCCTGCCGAAACCCAGCGAGGCGAGCCTGTGTTTCGGGATCGTCCATGACGGTATTGACCAGAACGCCAATTCGCCGCACCAGCTCACCTTGCTGCGCCTGCGCCGCCAGCGGCCACGCTGTCGCGCCACCCAGCAGCTTGATGAATTCCCGCCGCCTCACTCGATCACCTCATCAGCGCGACTGAGTAGCGACGGCGGTACCGTGAGGCCAAGCGTTTTTGCTGTTTTGAGATTAATGGCCAACTCGAACTTCGTCGGGTTTTGAACCGGAAGGTCTGCCGGCTTCTCTCCTCTGAGAATGCGATCGACGTAGCCGGCCGCCCGCCGATAGGTATCTGAAGAATCGCTTCCCAGTGACGCCAGGCCGCCGCCGGCAACGGCGATCCGGTAAGGATAGACCGCCGGCATGCCGTGACGGGCCGCGAGCGCGAGGATCAGACTGCGATTGCGGATTCCTGGCGAGCCAACCGTCAATATCAAGCCGCCGTTTCTTTCACGTGCAAATTCGGCGATGTCGCGTTCGATATCGCCCGCCACGGTGACGTTGAGCGGACTCACCACCACGCCGAGCGAAGGTGCCACCGCGTGCATCGCCGCCAATTGTGCAACACCGGTGGGATTGGTGGCATCCCGGAGCACAGCGACCCGGGTCACGCCGGGCGCAATCTCTTTAAGCAGCTCCAGCCATTTGCCCGTCATGCCAAATTCAATGTTGGCAAACCCGGTCACATTGCCGCCAGGTCGAGCCAGGCTCGCCACGAGACCCGCACCGACCGGATCGGACACTTGCACGAACACGATTGGCACATTGCGCGTCGCCTGTCGTAAAGGCTCCGCCACCTCGGTGCCGTTGACCAGGATGGCATCGGGCGCAAGCGCGATCAGTTCCTCCACATGCTGACGGATCTGCTGGGCGTCGCGTGCGCCCGAGCGGTAGTCCATCCGCACGTTGCGACCGTCGGCCCACCCCAATCGCTGCAACTCGGTCAAGAAGGCGGCAAGGCGGGCTTGATTTTCCGGATCGTCGGCGGAAACCGCACTGAGGAAGGCGACACGCCGCATCCGGTTGGACTGCTGCGCGTGCGCGGGAAGTAACCCTGCGACAATTGCCGTTGCGCCACCAACAACGCCCAGAAATTCCCGCCGCCTCATGCCGCCCCCAGGCGAGCATCGTATCGGCTCAGACGAGACCTTTGATAGGGCCTAAAATTGGCTTCGCCGCTACAATATGAAGCGCTGGCCATGGCCGCGTTGGGTCCCCGAAAGCGCACATCGCCGACATCGCATGGGTCTATTCGATCACTTCATCCGCGAGCGCGACCAGCATCGGCGGCATCTCCAGCCCCATTGCTTTGGCAGTCTTGGTGTTGATGACGAACGGGTAGCGCGTTGGCTGCTCGAACGGCAAATCAGCTGGCCGCGCACCCTTGAAGATGCGGGAAACCATATCGCCAGCGCGCTCGAAAGATTCCTTCAGATCAGGCCCGTAGGACATCAAGCCGCCGTCGCGGACCATGAAATCGTATTCGTAGATCGCCGGTATCTTTCGCTCGGCGGCGAAATCGAAGACGCGTTTGCGGTTGAGCGTGGTGAGCGAGTCCGACACCATCAGGATGGCGCCGGGCGGCTCGCGGTTCATCGCCGCGAAAGCCTCGTTGAAATCGTCCGGCGCACGCACGCCGAGAGGCATCACGGTGACACCGAGTGACTGCGCGGCCTTCGCCGACGCTTCATAGCGCATCGACATGCCGAGGTCGTCCCTGTTCCAAAGCATGGCGACCCGCTGCAATTTAGCATCCAGCTGTTTGAGCAGTGACAGGCGTTTGGTTGAAAGCGTCGCGGCCACGTCCGAAATGCCGGTGATGTTGCCGCCCGGGCGGGCCAATCCGTCGACGAGGCCCGTTGCAACCGGATCGCCGGCACCGAACGCCACGACAGTCGGGATATCCGTCGCCTTGGCGGCCATCGCGGTCGGAAAGCCGATGGCGACGATCGCATCGACCTTGTTCGCCTTCATCTCCTGCAGAATCCCAGGGAGTTTGCTCACTTGTCCCATTGCGCCGTAGGACTCGAACGCCAAGTTTTGCCCGAGCGTGTAGCCATGATCCGCCAGGACGCGGACCAGGATCGATCCAAATGGGCTCTTGTCGTTGAAAGGCGCACCGGGGCCGAGCGTTCCGAGGTGATAGACCTTGGTCGATGGCTGGGCAAAGGATGCCCGCGGCCCGAAGACGGTCGCGCCGGCCAGGAATGCGATGAACTCGCGTCGTTTCATGGAAATACTCGCTCAAGACCTGGCCGGAAGACTTGGCCGGATGCGAGGCCAGCGACGTGCTGACCGCAGGTTGATATTACATGGCCTCAGGACGCGTGCCATGTCGGCTTCGGGTCAAAAGGCGACATCCCGTGGCCTGGGCATGTCCGGCTTTCCCCCCGAAAGCGCACATCGGCGCTCAGTGCAAGCCCCGCTCTTGGCTTGGCGTCTATGAGTCCTAGACGATCGTGCAGGCCTCGTCGAAGCCGAAACGATAATCCTGTTTCGGCAAAGTCGACGGATCGCCGTGGCCGAGGCAGCACAGGAAATTCGACTTGAAGCGGCCGTCGGGGAAAAATTCCGCGTCCACCACGTCGTTCTTGAAGCCCGACATCGGCCCACAGTCGAGCCCGATAGCGCGCGCCGCCAGCATCAGGTACGCGCCCTGCAAAGTGGCGTTGCGCAGCGCCGTGGTCCGGATCGCCTCCGGTGTCGTCTCATACCAGCTCCGCGCCGCCGGATTGTGGAACAGCTTCGGCAGGTGCTCGAAGAACCGCATGTCGTAGGCGAGGATCGCCACCACCGGCGCGCCGAGCACCTTCTTTTTGTTCTGCGAAGACAGCGCCGGCGCCAGCCGATCCTTGGCCGCGGCGCTGCGGACGAACACCACGCGCTGCGGCTGCGAGTTGGCTGTGGTCGGCCCCCATTTCGCCAATTCATAGAGCGCACGCAGCTGCGCGTCGGTCACCGGTTCGGCGGTGTAGTCGTCGAAGCTTCGCGCGGTGCGCCACAACCGGTCGAGCGCGGCGTCGGAGATGAGCGGTTTGTCGGTCATGGGCGGCCTCATTCGAGAGAGCAGATAGAATGAAGCCGGCGAGGATCGAAGGGAAGCCCGAAATTATCCGGCGACCGGCACCAGCTCGGCGGACGCGCCGCGCAGCAGACGCCGGACCGCGCTTGAAGCCACGACCCGCTGGCCGCCCGCATAGGCCTCGTGGTTCTTCTCGATGTCGTCGAGGTCGTAAAGGTAGTTCACCATCAGTCCGTAGGACTGGCTGATGCCGTTGTCGCTGCCGTCGCCGAGCCAGTTGAGCCGCTCAAGCCGGGCGCCATTGCCGAGATGGAAGCGCGCCACAGCATCCTGCGGCAGGCCGCGACGGTTCTTGGCGCGGAGATAATAATAGGCGGCCGCCCGCAGCAGCGGCTCCTGCATCGGCTCGCGCACCTGCGGCACCTGCCACCAGCCCTGGCGGTCGAGTCCTTCGAGGGCGGCGCGATCCTCGGGCGACAGCGCCTGCGAGCTTTCCGCCTTGCGCTCGCGGTCGAGCCAGGCGGCAAAGTTCGGCGCCGGCGACAAGGTAACGAAGGTCTTGAGCCGCGAATTCTCCCGCGAAATCTCCTGCACCACCTGCTTGATCAGGAAATTGCCGAACGACACGCCGGCGAGGCCACGCTGGCAGTTGGAGATCGAATAGAACGTCGCGGTGGTAACCTTGTCCGGCTCGATGCCGTCGCGCTGCACCGACAGGATCGGCGCGATCGCGTCAGGTATTTCGCGCGACAGCGCGACCTCGACGAAGATCAGCGGCTCGTCGAGCAGCGCGGGATGGAAGAACGCGTAGCAGCGCCGGTCCGGCGGATCGATGCGGCGGCGCAGGTCCTCCCAGCTCCGGATGCGATGAACCGCCTCATAGCGGATGATCTTTTCCAGGATCATCGCCGGCGTCGACCAGTCGATCCGGCGCAGCACCAGGAAGCCGCGGTTGAACCACGACGAGAACAGATGCACGAAATCGGCATCGACTGCCATAAGGTCGTCGCGGTGATCGAGGGCATCGATCAGCTGGTCGCGCATGCGAACGAGCGCAGCGGTGCCGCCCGGTGCGAGATTGAGCCGGCGCAAGAGTTCCTGCCGTCGGGCCTCGGCCGCGGCATGAATTTCGGCGGCGGTCTTATCCGAGGGCGCGGCCTGCCAGGCGGCAATGGCGGCGTCGAGCCGCGCGCGATCCGGACCAAAGCGGTTCGCCAACGCCTCGAAGAAGGCAATGCGCGGCCCGGTGGTCAACTCGGCGTATTTGTCGAGGATCTCCTCGGCCAGCGCCACGCCCGACGCTTCGCCGCGGCCGGTCAGCAGCTGTTCGCACAATTCCGCGAGGCTGTCCGAGCGTGCCGCCGCATTGCCGCGGTGGTCACGCGTGCGATCGAGCAACGCCCGGCCGCGCTCGGTAATGCTGTTCAGCATCTCGCTGAAGAAGGACGTGCTCATGGCAGAAGGATACCCCGAGAACCGACTCGCGATTTTACCGGAAATGTTGATGGTTTGACGACTATGCAAGGCGGCACGCCCATCCCCTGGACAAAATCGCGCCAGCGCGCCAGAGGTTCCCCGGAAATTGGGGTTAATTGCTGCATAGGGAGCGATCATGCCGGGTCCGTTGGCTGGTTTGCGTGTGCTGGAGCTCGCCCGCATCCTGGCCGGGCCGTGGGCCGGCCAGATCCTGGCTGATCTCGGCGCCGACGTCGTTAAGGTTGAGCGCAGCAAAACCGGCGACGACACCCGCGCCTGGGGGCCGCCCTTCATCGAGGCCAAGGACGGCGGCCATCTCGGCGCCGCCTATTTCCATTCAACCAACCGCGGCAAGCGCTCGATCGAGGCCGACTTCGAAAGCGAGAATGGCAAGCGCATCGTCAAGAAGCTCGCGGCACGCTCCGACGTGCTGATCGAGAATTTCAAGGTCGGCGGCCTCGCCAAGTTCGGGCTCGACTACAAAAGCCTCGCGGCGGAATGTCCGCGGCTGATCTACTGCTCGGTGACCGGCTTCGGCCAGGACGGTCCCTATGCGACGCGCGCCGGTTACGACCTGATGGCGCAGGGCATGGGCGGTTTCATGAGTCTCACCGGCACCGCCGACGGCGAGCCGACCCGCGGCGGCGTGCCGGTGTCCGACATCTTCACCGGGGTCTATTCGGTGATCGGCGTCCTTGCGGCGCTGGCGCAGCGCGAGCGCACCGGCAAGGGTTGCTACGTCGACACCGCGCTCGTCGATTCCACCGTCGGCGTGCTGGCCAACCAGGGCATGAATTATCTCGCCTCCGGCAACGTGCCGGCGCGGATCGGCAACGCCCATCCGAACATCGTGCCCTATCAGGTGTTCACGGTGGCCGACGGCTACATCATCATCGCCACCGGCAACGATAGCCAATACGTCAAGCTGTGCGGCGTGCTCGGCGCGCCGGAGCTGGCGAAGGATTCGCGCTATATCGACAACAAGGCGCGGCTCGCCAACCGCGCCGAGTTGGTCGGCAAGCTCACCGCACTAACGGTCAAGTTCAAGATGCAGGACCTGGCCGACCAGCTCGAGGCGGTCGGCGTGCCGGCCGGTCCGATCAACAATCTCGATCAGGTGTTCGACGACCCGCACGTCAAGCATCGCGGCATGAAGCTCGATCTGCCAAGCGCCTTCGCCAAGTTGGGCACGATCCCCGGCGTCCGCACGCCGATCGTGGTCGACGGCAAGCCGATGGCGGCGGAGCGCCCGGCCCCGCGGCTCGGCGAGCACACGGCTGAGATTTTGAAAGAGATCGGCGAAGGCTAAATGTGAGCGCTCTCGAGTTATCGTGCGAGCGGGAATAGTTGGAGCTGCCAACGCACACGCTTCACCCTCCCCTGGAGGGGGAGGGTCGCGAGCGAAGCGAGCGGGGTGGGGTGAGCTTCCCTTACTCGCACAAGAGATCACCCCACCCCGCCTGCCTTCGCTGCGCTCGGCAGTCGACCCTCCCCCTCCAGGGGAGGGTGAAGAGAGCCAAGTCGCGCGTCAGAACCCAGTTAAAGCCCCTTCCCCGCCTCCTGCCACCGCTTCGTCGCGGTCGGATTGGCGACGATGTCGTCGACATTGGCAAGCTTGACGCGGTCGCGGACCAGCCCCTTGTAGAAATCGGCCTTCGACACCGGTGGCACGTCGGCGATGATGGTCCAGCTATCGCCACCGTCGAGGCTCTCAAACACCTGGCCGTCGGTGTCGACCGCGTGCAGCGAATAGCCATCCTTGCGCGCTTCGATGGTCAAGCCGCTGAACAAGGCGCGCTGGCCGTTCGGCAAGCCGCCCAACAACCGCTCCCAGGTCTTGCCGGCGTCACGGCTGCGGAAAATCTTGCCGCGGGCGCGGCCAAGCTCGTACCAGTGCACCGGCCAGCCGACGCCGGCCGACATGAAGAGCAGATCGGGCTGGTCGGGGTGGATGACGACGGCGTCCGGATAGTTCGCCTCGTCGGGCATCTTCATCTTCTGCCAGGTCGCACCGCCGTCCTCGCTCGACATCATGCCGACGATGCCATTGGCGATGATGATGCGATTGGGCCGCGCCGGATGCACCAGGATGCGATGGATGTCGCACTCCTGCGGGTCGGGATCGACCACCAGCTCGGTGAAGCTTGCGCCGAAGTCGTTCGAGACTTGCAGCGAGCCGATTTCGACGCCCACCCACAGCCGGTCGCCATCGAGCACGATGTCCTTGATATGGCCGATCCGCGGCGGCGGCGGGAAGGTCCAATGCTTCACCGTCTTGGCGTCGCGGAAAGCCTTGAGCTCGCGCCAGGACTTGCCCTTGTCCTCGCTGACATAGAGATGCGCCGGCAACGCGCCGGCGAACACCACGTCGCGGCCCTGCAATTTGCCGGCGCGGCACGACCAGAACTCGTGGTGCGCCAGGCCGTCGTTGACCCAGGTCCATTTGATACCGCCGTCGTCGCTCCGCGCCATGCCGACGCCGCGCGTCGAAGCGAACAGCGTGCCGTTGTCCAACGCGGTGACGCCGCTGACGAACACGCCCTGCAGGGCGCGATGCCTGACCGCCCAGCCCCGCTCGGACTTTCCCAGCAGCGCGACACCGTCGACGGTGCCGACCAGGATGGTGTCGGACGGCGACTGCGCCCGCTGGATGTTGGTTCCGCCGTTCGATAGCAGGATCATCGGTCAACGCCCGTGTTCATTGTCGGCAGATCATATGATGGAAACGCTGCAACTGCGAGGCACGTGACGCAACGCGGAATTTCCAGCCCATGGTTCGAGACGCGATGCTTCGCATCGCTCCTCACCATGAGGCTCGAAACTGTTGCGAAGCTACACACTCCGACCTCATCCTGAGGAGCGGTCCGAAGGACCGCGTCTCGAAGGATGGCGGCACCTACCGATGCAGCGCCGGCCCCATGACGAGATCGGAGAACCAGGTCGCGATGCCCGGGAAGAAGCACAGGATCACCACCGCGATCATCATCAGGACGACAAACGGCATCACGCCCCAGATCACGTCCGCCAGCGGAATATCCGGCGCGATGTTCTTGATGACGAAAATGTTCAGGCCGACCGGCGGGTGAATGAGCCCCATCTCCATCACGATGGTCATCACCACGCCGAACCAGATCAGATCAAACCCGGCGGCCTTGAGCGGCGGCAGGATGATCGGCGCGGTCATCAGGATGATCGAGACCGGCGGCAGGAAGAAGCCGAGCACCACGACCATCAGCAGGATGGTGAAGAGCAGCACCCAACTCGACAGGTGCATGTCGACGATGGCCTGCGCGGTGGACTGGCTGATGTGCAGATAGCTCATCACGTAGGAATAGAGCAGCGACATGCCGATGATGAACATCAGCATGGTGGATTCCTGCAGCGTCGAAACCAGGATCGGCTTGAGCTCCCTTGGCGTCCAGACGCTATAAATCAGCGCAATCAGAACGAGCGCCAGGACTGCGCCCAGGCCGGCGGTCTCCGACGGCGTGGCATAGCCGCCGTAGAGCGCGACCATCACGCCGGTCAGCAGGATCACGAACGGCA
>Ga0070689_100001598_pt1 | contig 14465 bp, 14 predicted proteins | sample KBSS23HmetaG_FD_64669 | JGI IMG/M metagenome (GOLD analysis project Ga0070689, IMG submission 64669) | Switchgrass rhizosphere microbial communities from Kellogg Biological Station, Michigan, USA - KBS S2-3H metaG | ecosystem: Host-associated > Plants > Roots > Rhizosphere ...
GAGCAGGCCCAGCAGCGCCGGCTGCGCGGGCGCGATCACGCCGATCACGCCCGTCGGCTCGACCGTGCTGAACGCGAAGAACGGCCCTTGCACGGCGTTCTGACTGCCGAGCAGGCTCTGCAGCTTGTCGGGCAGGCCCGCGTACCAGGTCGCCAGCGCGATCGCCGCGGTCACTTCCTTCTGCGCCGCCGCCTTGGTGGCACCGCCGGCCACGAGTTCGTCGGCGAGCGCCGCGCGCCGCGTCTCCATCATCTCGGCGAGCCGGTAGACGATCTGGCCGCGCAGGTACGCGCTGCTGCCGCTCCACGCCTTCCAGCCCGCGCGCGCGGCCGTGACCGCATCGCGCAGGTCCTTGCGGCTCGCGCGCGTCACGTTGATCGCCGGCGCCGACTCCGGCTGGTAGCTGCGCCCCGACTCGCTGCGCGGAAACTTGCCGCCGACGAACAGCTTGTAGGTCTTGCGCACCGGGACGGTCATGCGCGCAACGATCGCCGCCGGGCGCCGGCACCGCAAGCACGGGCGCCTGACCGTCGCGCAGAACCTGCGCGGCGCCTACGCGAGACCGCGTTTGCGCGCCACGCACAGCACCGAGCTGCCGAGCGGCAGCCGCGCGAACTGCAGCCAGATGCCCTCGAGCGCGAGCCACGCCGCGGCGAGCCCGCCGAGCGCACCGTCGCCGCGGCCGAAGTCGGCGACCGGTTCGCCGGCGGTGCCGCGGCGGCGCTGCCAGCTGCGCACGAGCAGCGCCGGCAGGAACGTCAGCAGGTTCTGGTAGGAGCAGCGCAGCACCTCGAAGCCGGCGGCCTCGACGGCCGCGCGCAGCTCGCGGCGGCGGAACCGGTGCACGGCGTGGACGGCGGCGTCGTGCGAGCCGCGCAACAACGCGAACGCGGGTTCGCGCAGGATCGCGAGGCCGCCGGGCCGCAGCACGCGGTGGAACTCGGCGATCGCCGCCTGCCAGTCGCCGACGGCGCGGTGGTACAGCACCTCGAAGCAGGTCACGACGTCGAAGCAGTCGCCGCGCAGCGGCAGCGCGGTCACCGACGCGCGCAGCAGGCGCGTGCAGCCGCGCGCGCGGCAACCCGCCAGCGCCGCGTCGGCGCAGTCGACGCCGACTGCGGCGCCGAAATCGGCGAACGCGTCGAGGTTCTTGCCGGTGCCGCAGCCGGCGTCGAGCCGCAGCCGCGCACCGGGCCGGCACCAGCGCCGCAGCAGGCGCTGCACGACCGCGCGGTTGCCGCGGTACCACCAATGGCGCTCCTCCTGCGCAGCCATCAGCGGATACTGCTCGGGCTGCACGCGGCCTCGTTCAGCAGCAGGACTGCAGGGCCGCGGCGACGCGGTCGACGTCGGCGAAGGCGAGCTCCGGGTAGAGCGGCAGCGACAGCACCTCGGCGCAGAGGCGTTCGGCGACCGGCGCATGGCCCTCGCCGTGACCCAGGAACGCGTAGCCGCGCATGCGGTGGATCGGCGTCGGGTAGTGCACGCCGGTCGCGACGCCGAGTTCGTCGAGCCGCCGGCGCACGTCGTCGCGCCGCGGCACGCGGACCACGTAGAGGTGGCGCGCATGCGCGACGCCCGGCGCCGGCTCGACGCGCGCGACCGCGGCCGGCAGCCTTTCGTCGTAGGCGGCGGCCAGCGCGCGGCGGCGCTCGACCCAGCCATCGAGATGGCGCAGCTTCACGGCCAGGATCGCGGCCTGCAGCTCGTCGAGCCGCGAGTTGACGCCCTCGCACTCGGCGTGCGGCGCGGCGGTGAACCCGTACGTGCGCACGCGCCGCAGCTGCTCGGCGAGGTCGGCGTTCTTCGTGAAGCACAGGCCGCCGTCGCCGTACGCGCCGAGGTTCTTGGTCGGGTAGAACGAGAACGCCGCGACGTCGCCGAACGTGCCGGCGTGCCGCCCGTGCAGCGTGGCGCCGTGGCTCTGCGCGCAGTCCTCGACGACCGCGATGCCGCGCCCGCGCACGAGCGCCTGCAGGGCCGGCACGTCGACGACGTTGCCGTAGAGGTGCACCGGCACGATCGCGCGCGTGCGCGGCGTCAGGTGGCGCGGCAGCTGCTGCAGGTCGAGCAGGGCCGTGCGCGGCTCGACGTCGCAGAACACCGGCAGCGCGCCGGTCATGCGGATCGCGCTGACGGTCGGCACCGCCGTGTTCGGCACCGTGATCACCTCGTCACCGGGACCGATGCCGAGCGCGCGCAGCGCGATCGCGATCGCATCGGTGCCCGAGTTGACGCCGACCGCGTGGCCGCCGCCGAGCCAGTCGGCGAACTGCCGTTCGAAGCCCAGCACGGCGGGCCCGAGGATCAGCGTGCCGGAGTCGAGCACGGCCGCGATCGCGTCGTCGATCTCGCGGCGGATCGCGGCGAGCTGGCTGCGGTAGTCGAAGGTCCGGATCGTGCTCACAGATAGACGGCCGCGTGCGAGCGGAAGAACTCGACGGTGCGGCGCAGGCCCTCGTCGAGGTCGATGCGCGGCTTCCAGCCGGTCGCCGCGTGCAGCGCCGACCAGTCGCCGTAGTAGTCGCCGATGTCGATCAGCTTGCGGTCGTCGGGGAACGGCACGTGCTCGACGTCGAACCGGCAGTACTCGCGCAGCGTCGTCGTGAACTCGTTCAGCGAGTACGGGCGCACGGCGCCGAGGTTCAGCACGCGGCCGTGGCACGCCGGCTGCAGCGCGACGGCCAGCATCGCGTCGACGACGTCGTCGACGTGGTTGAAGTCGCGGCGCTGCTCGCCGTTGCCGAACAGCCGGATGCGCTGGCCCTGCAGCGCCTGCCACAGCAGCACGCTGGTGACGCCCTGCCGCTCGTTGCGCAGCTGCTGCCGCGGTCCGTAGGTGTTGGTCAGCCGCAGCACGACCGAGCGCACGTCGTAGGTGCGGTGATAGAGGATGTGGTAGTACTCGGCCGCGAGCTTGTTGATGCCGTTGGTGTCGACGGGATCGACCGGATCGTCCTCGCGCACGGGCAGCCGCCGCGGCCGCCCGTAGACCTGCCGCGTCGAGGTGAACACGAGGATCGCCTGCGGGTTCTCGTGCCGGCACGCCTCGACGAGGTTCAGCGTCGAGATGCAGTTCATGCCGAGGTCCAGCTCCGGATCGCGCATGCTGTCGCCGTGCGAGACCTGGCCCGCGACGTGGAAGATCAGCTCCTGCTCGCGCACCAGCGCGCGCACGGGCGCGCCCTGGCGCAGGTCGACGTTCTCGATGCGGAAGTCGCCGGCGTGCCGGCCGAGGTTGCGCAGGTCGCCGCCGTGCTGCGGGATCAGCGCGTCGACGATCGTGACGCGCGCGCCGAGCTCGCGCAGCCGCAGCGCCAGGTTGCTGCCGATGAAGCCGAGCCCGCCGGTGACCAGCACCGCGCGGCCCGCGAAGCCGGCGCGCGGTCGTGCCGCGGCAGCGGCCGGATCGCTGGCAGTCCGCTTCACGTCTCGCCGCACCATCGCGTCATGCCTCCGGGCCGCAGTTGACCCGCTCGCGGACCACGAACTGCGGCCGTCCGCTGTTCATCAGGAACAGCCGGCCCAGGTACTCGCCGATCATGCCGAGCGCGACCAGCTGGATGCCCGACACCACGAGCAGCGTCACGATCAACGAGGCCCAGCCGCGCTGCAGTTCCGGGTTGCACAGCCGTTCGATCAGGAACGCGACGGCCAGCACGACGCCGATCAGCGCGATCACGACGCCGAACAAGGACGTCAATCGCAGCGGCAGGATCGAGAAGTTCGTGAACATGTTGAGCCACAGCGACACCAGCTTGCGCAGCGTGTAGCCGGACCGGCCGGCCTCGCGCGGCAGGTGCGCGCATGGCACGGCGGTGTAGTTGCCGGTGATGCGCAGGATCAGGCCGTCGAGGTACGGGTAGGGCCCGCGGTACTTCACGACCTCGTCGATCACGAAGCGGTTGATCGCCTTGAACGACGACAGGTAGAGGTCCCTGGGCTTGCGCAGCAGCCACGTCGCGGCGCGGTCGTTGAGCTGCGAGCCGAGATTGCGCAGCCAGGAGTGCTGCTTCTGCTCGTAGTACGACCACGCCACGTCGGCGCCCCCTTCGACGGCGGCGACCAGCCGCAGCACCTCCTCGGGCGGGTTCTGCGCGTCGTCGTCCATGATCACGGCGACGGCGCCGCTGGCATGGTTGAGGCCGGCCATCACCGCGTTGTGCTCGCCGAAGTTGCGCGACAGGTTGACGAAGCGAACGTGCGGCCGGCTCGCCGCCAGCGCGCGGCAGACCGCCGCGGAATCGTCGGGGCTGCCGTCGTTGACGAGGACCAATTCCAGGTCGCGGCTACGACCGACCTCGGCCTCGAGGCGGTCGACCAACGGACCGATGGTGCGGGCGCCCCGGTAGACCGGGATGACGATCGTGATTCGCTGCATCGGACGAGGCACGTGAGGAGTGCGTGACTGCCGCGCGCCCTTCGACGTTCCGCTTTCGGGCGCGTGTTCCCCCGATGCCGAAGCTACCATCGGGAACCGCGGCGTCGCCATGAAAACAGCGTCGGGAAGGCACCCGTACGGGACCGCGCTCGCGGGCCCGCTCCGCCGCGCACCGCGGCGAGGGGACAGATGAGCGTCGCCACGGTCGCGGGCGCGGCGCCGTCGCTCGCCGCGCCGTGGTGGGCGCGCCGGGTGCTGCTCGACCGGCCACTCGCCGGACCGTTCGTGCTGGCGCTTGCCACCCTGGCGGTGTTCCACGCGGTCGTCGCGGTCGCGAACCCCGCGTACTGGTTCGCCGCACCGGTGTGGGACGAGGGCTACTACGTCGGCATCGCCCGCCACGGCTACGCGCTGCCCGACGGCGACTACGGTCGCTACACGGCGCTGCCGTTCTCGCCCGGCTGGCCGATGCTGCTGCGCGCGGTCGCGTGGCTGCTGCGGCTCGATCCCGTGCAGGTCCGCGCTCCGCTCGCCGCGCTGCTGCTGGTCCTGGCCGCGCAGGCGTTCGGCTGGACGATGCGCGCGTTCTCGCCCGACCACCTGCGCAACAACCTGGCGCTGCTCTGCCTGCTGCTGTGGCCGGGCTCCGTGTACTTCTGCAGCGGTTACGCCGAAGCGCTCTACCTGCCGCTGCTGCTGCTGAGCATCGGCTGCATGCTGCGGCGGCGCTGGTTGCTCGCGGCCTGGCTCGCCGCCGCGTGCTGGTTCACGCGCACGCCGGCCGTCGTCGTCGTCGGCACGCTGGCCGCGGGCATCGTCGTCGACGCCTGCGCGGCGCGGTCGCGCGCGGCGTTGTGGCGCGGCGCCGCGACGCTCGCGGCGGCGATGGCGATCGCGGCGCTCGGCCTTTGCGGCTACATGGCGATGATGCGCGCCGCGACCGGCGACTGGTTCGCGTTCGCGAAATCGTACGTCGCGTGGCAGCAGGTCGAGGTGCTGACCCACCGCAACCTCGACTTCCGCACCGTCTACGACGCGCTGCTGCTGGTGCCGCAGCGGCCGACGCTGCTGCTCGCGGTCGGCTGGGCGCTGCTGGTGCCCGTACTCGTCTGCCTGCAGCGGCGCGCGATGCCGCCGCTGCTGACGATCTTCGCGGCGATCGCGTGGTCGTTCTTCCTGCTGCGCGACTGGCAGCTGCTGCCCTACCACGACATGCTGCGCTGGCTTGCGGTCGTGTTCCCGGCGCACGTCGCGCTGGTCGCGCAGCTGCGCGAGCTGCCGCCGAACTGGCGCGCGCCGATCGGCGCGCTGTGGCTGCTCGGCTCCGGCGTCGCGTTCGTGTGGTGCGTCGAGCTGTACGCGCGGGGACGCTGGCTGTCGTGAACGGCTCCGCCCTCGTCGACGCGGTCACCGCCATCTGGCAGTCGCGCCGGACCACGGTCGTCTGCGTGCTGCTGTTCGCGCTCGCGGTCGCGCGCGGCGTATGGCTCGGCCGCGCCGAGCGCCGCGACGTCGACACGCAGGTGCGCGTGTGCATCCGCTGCCAGGACACCACGACGCGCGAGGTCAGCTGGACCGGGCGCGCGAACTTCGCGTCGGTGCTCGACAGTGGCCGGCAGGCGGTGCTGATCGGTCCATGGCAGCTGGACGTGCACTGTCGCGATCTTGCGGCGGCCGTGCTGCGGCTCACGCTGTCGTGGGAGGAGAGCTGGGAAAGCGCGACCTGGCGCGTCGTCGACACCGCGACCGGCACCGAGCGCGTGCTCGACCAGCCGATCGCGCATCGCCGCGTGCTGACGATCCCGCTGCCGACTGCCGACACCACGCTGCGCTTCCTGCCGTCGCTCGCATCGCTCGGCGTGCGCGTGCACGCGGTCGAACTGCAACCGGCGACGACGCTGCCGCCGTTCACCGTCGAGGATTGCTGGCACGAAGTGCATCGCGACGCGGCGGGCCGCAGCGCGATCGGCGCCGGCTTCCTGCCGTTGCAGGCCGGCGAACACGGGCTGCGCACGCGGCGCTGCGCGTGGCTGCGCATCGACCCCGCGGCGCCGGGGCCGCACCGCCTGCGCCTCGCGGTCCAGCGCGCCGACCCTGGCGCCGCGCTGCCGATCGTCACGCTCGGCGGCCGCCGCATCTGGAGCGCGTCCGAAGGCACGACGGTCTGGAGCCGCGCCGCGACGCTGGACGGCGTCACCACGATCGAACTCGACGTCGACCTCGCGGCGACCAACGTCGTCGGCCTCGAGTGCGCGGGCCCCCTGCGCAGCGAGCGCGAGCGCGGCGTCGGCGACGATCCGAGCCGCGTCGCCTACCTCGTGTCGGTGGCGCGCTGCGAGCCGCTGCCGCCGAAGTGAACGGTACCGGTCAACCCTTCGGCGCCGGCTTGCCCCACGTCAGCGCACCCGCGAGCGCCGCGAGCTGCGTCTCGATCAGGCCGTAGCCGACGGAGACGCAGAACAGCGTCACCGACATGCCGTACTTCGCGGCCACGATCGACGTCACGACGACGTAGATCAGGAACCAGCCCACCGCCCCCGCCAGGCACGAGGCGAGCAGGCGCGAGCGTCGGCGCCGAAACCACGCGAACGCGGCCATCGTCACGAAACCCCAGAGCAGGCGCGCCGCGACGTGTTCGGCGAGTTCGCCCCAGTAGCCAGCATCCGCGTGGCCGCCATCCGCCGCGGCGTCGGCAGCGGGCGCAGCACCGTTCGCGAGCTTGTCGAACAGCGCCAGCAGTTCGGCGCGCAGCGCCGGGTCGAGGATGTGGTGCAAGAACACCGGCCCGAGGACCGCATAGACGATGCCGGCCACCAGCCCCGCGATCAGGTAGCGCTTCATCCGGTCACCCGGCCGACAGCGCGCCGGGGAACTTCAGATAGGCGCGCATGCCCTGCCGGCCGCCCTCGCGGCCGAAGCCCGACTCCTGGTAGCCGCCGAACGGTGCCGCCGCGTCGAAGCGGTTGAACGTGTTGTTCCAGACCACGCCGGCGCGCAGGCGCTCGGCGAGCCACAGGATGCGCGCGCCCTTGTCGGTCCAGATGCCGGCGCTGAGGCCGTAGCTGGTGTTGTTGGCCTTCTCGACCGCCTCCTCGGGCGTGCGGAACGTCATCACCGCGAGCACGGGGCCGAAGATCTCCTCGCGCGCGACGCGATGGCTCAGCGACACGCCGGTGAACACCGACGGCGGGAACCACCAGCCCTTGGCCGGCAGCGCGCACGCGGGCTGGAACAGCGTGCAGCCCTCGTCGCGGCCGCTCTGCACGAGCTGCTGGATGCGCGCCAGCTGGGCCTGGCTGTTGATCGCGCCCATGTCGGTGTTCTTGTCCATCGGGTCGCCGACGCGGATGCGCGCCATGCGCGCGCGCAGCTTCTCGACGAACAGGTCGTGGATGCTCTCGTGCAGCAGCAGGCGCGAACCGGCGCAGCAGACGTGACCCTGGTTGAAGAAGATGCCGCGCACGACGCCCTCGACGGCCTGGTCGATCGCGGCGTCCTCGAACACGACGTGCGCCGCCTTGCCGCCGAGCTCGAGCGTGAGTTCGCGGCCGGTGCCGGCGAGCTGCTGCTGGATCCGCTTGCCGACCTCGGTGCTGCCCGTGAACGCGATCTTCGCGAGCCCCTGGTGCTCGACCAGCGCAGCGCCGGTGCGGCCATCGCCCGTGAGGATGTTGACGACGCCCGGCGGCAGCTCGGCCTGCTGGCAGATCTCGGCGAGGCGCAGCGCCGTCAGCGGCGTCGTCTCCGCGGCCTTCAGCACGACCGTGTTGCCGGCCGCGAGCGCGGGCGCGATCTTCCACGCCGCCATCAGCAGCGGGAAGTTCCACGGGATGATCTGGCCGACGACGCCGAGCGGCTGCGGCCGTTCGCCGGGGAACGCGAGCTCGAGTTTGTCGGCCCAGCCGGCGTGGTAGAAGAAGTGCTGCGCGGCGAGCGGCACGTCGACGTCGCGCGACTCGCGGATCGGCTTGCCGCCGTCCATCGTCTCGAGGCAGGCGAGCTCGCGCGCGCGTTCCTGCACGATGCGCGCGATGCGGAACAGGTAGCGCGCGCGCTCCTCGCCGGGCAGCTTGCGCCAGCCCGCGAACGCCTTGCCGGCGGCCTGCACGGCGGCGTCGACGTCGTGCGCATCGGCCTCGGCGACCTCGCTGAGCACGGCCTCGGTCGCCGGGTTCACGGTCGGGAACCAGCGGCCGGAGTGCGGCGCGCGGAACTCGCCGCCGACGAACAGACCGTGGCGATCCGCGACGGTGAAGTGGTCGGCGCTCTCGGGCGCCGGCGCGTAGGCCCACACCTTGCCGAACGTCAGCGCCGGCCGCGCCGGCTCCTTCTCCTTCTGGGTGCGCTGCTGCTCGTCGTGTCCGACCATGGGAGTGCGGGCGCGCGCAGTCTCACTGCGCGACACCGCGACAGGCCAGGATAGGGGTCCGCCGGAACGGATGCACGCGCGCGCTTCGGCGGGCGCCCGCCGCCGGCCGATACCGGTAGCAGCGACCGATGCGCGCCCTCCCGATGACCCGCCGCGACCGCGACTGCTCGCCACAGCCAGCGCGCCGCCGTACACTCCTGGCCATGCGGAACATTGTGCGCCGCTGCGCCGCCGCCGGCCTCGTCCTGTGCGCGAGCTGCACGTGGTTCAAGACCAACCCGAAGGTGCTCGTCACCAGCGAGCCGCCCGGCGCGCACATCTTCATCGACGGCCACGACAGCGGCGAGACCACACCGCACGTGTTCAACATCGCCGGCAACTTCGGCAGCGACCACGATCTCGAGTTGCGCAAGGCCGGCTTCCGCACCGAGCGCGTCCACCTCTACCAGTACACCGAAGGCTACATGTCGCGCTGGATCCACGGCGGCGGCTCACCGGAGATCCCGCCGTTGCCGCTGTGGTGGACGGCCGGCGACTTCGTGTTCCCGTTCGGCGTGAAGGGCGCGATCGTGCCGGGCGAGGTCTACGTCAGGATGCATCGCCCCGACGAACCGCTGCTCGGCTTCGACCTGCTCGCCGAGCGCGCGCGTGCCGGCGAGACGCCGGGCGGCGCGAAGTGACGCGCGCGGTCTTCCTGGACCGCGACGGCACGCTCAACGCCGAGGTCGGCTTCGTCGCGCGACCCGAGCAGCTGGTCGTGCTGCCGGGCGTGCGCGACGCGCTCGCGCAGCTGCGCAGCGCGGGGTTCACGCTGGTGGTCGTGACCAACCAGTCCGGCGTCGCGCGCGGCCTCTATTCCGAGAGCGACCTCGCGCGCGTGCACGAGCGCCTGCACGAGGAACTCGATGGGCTGTGCGCTGCGTTCCTGCACTGCCCGCACCATCCCGAGGCCACGGGACCGTACGGCGGCGCGTGCGCGTGCCGCAAGCCGGGCAACGGGCTGCTGCACCAGGCGCGCGAACTGCTCGGCGTCGCGTTCGACGGCTCCTACCTGGTCGGCGACAGCGCACGCGACCTGCTGATGGCGGCCGGCCTGCCGGGGCTCACCGCGATCTACGCGCACTCCGGCAAGCCGCCGGCGGCCGAGCTGCAAGCGCTCGCGGCGCAGCGCTTCACGCCCGCCGCCGAGGTGCCCGACCTCGTCGCGGCCGCTGCCTGGATCCTGCGCCGCGAAACAGCCGCGCGCAGCTGACGACCCTCGACTCCGCGCGCGCGCGTGGCAGACTTCCGCCATGCGCCCTCTCGTCCCGGTCGCCCTCGCGATCGCCGCTGCTTCGTCAGCGTGCGTGCTCGCGCAGGGCCAGGCCCAGGCGACGAGCTGGCGCGTCGGCGAGCGTGGCGCACTCGTCTACACGCGCACGACCGAGCGCTGCAGCGTCGACCCGGCCGGCGTGCGGCTGCGCCTCACGTGGATCGCCGCCGGCGCCGAGGACGGCGGCAGCGAGTGGCGGTTCTTCTCGTGTCCGCGCGACCGCGAGCAGTTGGGTTGGGAACAGCCCGCGTTCGACGACACGGGCTGGCTGATCGGCCGCGGCGAGTTCGCGCCCGACGACAACGTGCGCGCCAACGTGCGCACGCACTGGCAGAACGACGTGCTGCTGCTGCGCGCGCGCGTCGACGTCGGCAGGAAGAAGCCGAAGGCGCTGGTGTTCCGCATCAGCCACGACGACGGCGTGCGCGTCTACGGCAACGGCAAGCTGCTGGCCGAGAGCCAGGAGTACGGCCGCGACCGCTACTACGTGGTCGCCGGCGACGCCGTCGAGGGCATCGCCCCCGGCGACAACCTGTTCGCCGTGCGCTGCGAGAACACCGGCGGCTGGCAGCACCTCGACGTCGCGATCGCGGTCGTGACGACGCTGCCGCCCGGCGCCAAGACCAGCGACGAGGTCCGGCAGGTGCTGCAGGACGAACGCGCCGCGGCCGACCGCGTGCGCGCCGACCTGTTCGGCGCGTTCCGCCCGCCGCCGCTGCTGCTGCAGGGCGAACTCGACGCGGCGCAGCAGCGGCCCGTGGTCCCGCCCGGCGATCTGCGCGAGGTCGCGTTCTGGGCCGCGTGCGACCTGCAGCGCGGCGTCCTCGGCGGCAACTACGAAGCGACGGTGCCGCGCCTGCTGCGGCTCGGCGACCTGCAGCTGCGCGGCAAGGTCGGCCCCGTCGACGCATCGGGCTGGCAGGAACTCGACATCGCGGTCAAGACCACGCCCGAGCCGGGGCCCGGCGCCGAGGGCAAGCGCTTCGTGTCGCTGTTCGTGCGGCCGCACGTCATCTACGCCTTCGAGGGCCGGCTGCGCATCCGCCGCCGCCTGCAGATCGAAGGCGCGCGCGCGCAGGTCGCCGAGTGCCGCTGCGAGCTCGACGGCCACTTCCTGCGCGGCAAGGACTGGAAGGACCACGCCGGCGACCTGCGCCAGGTCGAGACGTTCACGTTCGTCGAGGAGCGGCAGAACCAGGACGCGACGTTCCGCGTCAAGGTCGGCGCCGCGATCGACCGCGGCACCGCGTTCCTGAAAGCGCGCCTCGCGCACCTCGACGAACCGCAGCTGCGCGCGGAGGGCAAGGGGGCGGACCGCAGCTACCACAGCGGCCGCCTGGCACTCGCGCTGCTGGCGATGATCAAGGGCGGCGTGCCGCGCAACGACGCGGTGCTGACCGCTGTCATGCAGGAGCTGCGCACGCGCAAGCTGATCGACACCTACTCGTTCGGCAACGCGTTGATGGCGTTCGAGGCGTTCTACGCGCCGCCCAACGAGGAGCAGGAGCTCAAGATCGGGCGCATCGAGCGCGCGCGGCAGCGCCAGCCGTCGCCCGAGGACAAGGCGCTGATGCAGCGCTGGACGACGTTGATGCTCGACAACATCGACACGCGCGTCGACCCCGCCTACCTGCTGCGCTTCAACTACATCCGCGGCGAGCGCTTCGACCACTCCGTCAACCAGTACGGCCTGCTCGGCCTCTACTCGGCACACCTGTGCGGCATCGAGGTGCCGGTGACGCTGTGGGAAGGCGCCGCCAACCACCTGATCGCCGCGCAGTGCGCACCCGGCGCGCCGCTGCAGCTCGACCTGCTCGACTTCCGCACGCAGGCCAGGCTCGAGAGCGAACCGGGCTCGCGCCGGACCTCGGCGCTGCTGTCGGTGCGGCCCGCGGGCTGGAACTACGGCGAGCCGCGCGACCAGGGCGAGGACGCGCCGGTCATGGGCAGCATGACGTGCGCTGGCATCACCGGCCTCGCGATCGCGCAGGCCGCGCTGCGCGATCTCGACCTGAAGCGCTTCAAGCTGCAGAGCGAGGCCACCGCGGCGCGCAACGCCGGCTTCGGCTGGCTGGCGCAGAACTTCACCGCACGCTGCCACCCCGGTTCGATCGAGCGCCAGCAGCACTGGATCTTCTATTACCTGTACGGCCTCGAGCGCGCGGCGCTGCTGTCGAACATCGCGCTGATCCAGGGCCGCGACTGGTACTTCGAGGGCGCGATGGTGCTGGTCGGCACACAGGGCAGCGACGGCAGCTGGCCTTCCGAGCTGATGACCGACTTGGGCGACGAATCCATCGAGCGCACGGCGATGGCGGTGCTGTTCCTCAAGAAGGGGACCGTGCCGGTGCTCAGCGGCCAGTGAGGCGGCGCGCGCGGCTCGCTGCGGGCGCCGCCGCCGCCTTCGCGCTCGCGCTCACCGGCTGTGCGGTGCCAGCAGCGAGTACCGAGCGCGACGGCGGCGCGCCGTGGACCGCGCTGTTCGACGGCAGGGACCTCGATGGCGTCGTGCCGGTGCGCTTCGGCGGCGACGGCGACGTGCGCGTCGACGGCGGCCGGTTGCTGCTCGAGCCGGGCAGCCCGCTGACCGGCGTCACGTTCGCGGCCACGCTGCCCGAGTCAGGCTACGAGTTCGAGGTCGTCGGCTGCCGCCTCATGGGCACCGACTTCTTCTGCGCGCTGACGTTCCCGGTGCCGGGCGGCTGTCTGTCGCTCGTACTCGGCGGCTGGGGCGGCACCGTCTGCGGCCTGTCGTGCCTCGACGGCGAGGACGCCGCGCACAACGGCACGCGACGCCTGCGCCACTTCGCCGCGGGCCGCGACTACTGCGTCGCCGTGCGCGTCACCGCCGACGCCATCGTGGCGTCGATCGACGGCGAGGAGCTGCTGCGCGCCGATCCGCGCGCACACCGCTGCTCGGTGCGCGCCGAGGTCGAGCTGTGCCAGCCGCTCGGCCTCTGCAGCTTCGTGACGCGCGCGTCGTTCGCGAGCGTGCGCTGGCGGCCGCTGCCGTGATCGCGAGCCGCGGTGACGTCAGCCGTCGGTGCCCGCCGCCTCGCGGCGGAAGCGCGCTTCGTCGGCAGCCAGCGCCCTGCCGGCCTCGATCGCGAACTCGCGGTGGCGCACCAGCACCTTCGGATTGCCGGCGACGTAGATGCGCCACCAGTTGCGGCCCGCGAGCCACTCGGGGCGCGCCTCGAACGGCACGTCGTCGACAGTGTCGCGGAACGGCGACTCGGTCATGGCATCACGCGGTCACAGCGCCGCGGCGCCGACCAGCAGCAGCGTCGCCATGCCCATGAAGCGCAGGATCTGCGACAGCTGGCTGAAACTGCCGACCGAGAGGTTCTTCTGCAGCAGCAGGTCGCCGCTGCCAGGCCCGCTCTGCACGGTGAGCCGGTAATCGCCGTGCAGCGGATCGTCGTCGGGGCCGAGGCCAGCGACGTGCACGAGCACGTCGAAGTGCGCGCCCGAATGCGGCGCCAACAGCGCGACGGTCTGGTCGCCCTCGGTCGCGACCAGCGCGTCGCCCGCGGGGTTCGACGGCGCACCGGCGCGTTCGAGCCGGAACATCGACAGCCGCACCGGCCAGCTCTCGTCCTTGCCGTTGTAGGCGAGGAACGGCAGCCGGAACTGCAGCGCGCGGCACGGTGCCTTGCCCGTGCGCGGCGCGTCGCGGAGGCACAGCGCACCGGGCACCGTGAACTGGCCCGGCTTCACCTCGACGACGTCGAGCTGCACGGTCTCGAGGCGCAGGCGCAGGTAGCGGTCGCCGTCGCCCTCGAAGCCGCGGTCAGCGTCCGCCACCAGCACGCCGGTCGTGCACGAGGCCAGCGCCAGCAGGGTAGGCAGCAAGGCAGCACACAGCAGGATTGGCAGCGAGCGCATCGTCGTCACCATCGCCAGCGGGAGTTGGAGAGCAGCGTGAACAGGTCGACGCTCACGCGGAAGCCGTAGGTCGGTCCGAAGTCGGTGCCGTTGGCGAAGTCGTTCCACGTCTCGAACCGCAGCCCGGTCGCCCACTGCACGTAGAAGCCGGCGAACCACTCTTCGATCGGCTCCTTGGCGCGCTGGAAGAAGCCCGAGTCGTGCGTCGCCGTGAGCCCGAACTCCGGGTTGCCGAGGAACTCGAGTACGAAGTTGTCCGAGTCGAGGTGCGGCGGCACCAGGCCGATCGTCGCCTGCGACACGTTGCTGAAGTCGGCGAGGTCGGTGTACGCGTTGCCTTCGGTTGGCCAAGTCGCGCGGTTGGTCAGCGTCATGCGCACGTGCCGGCCGGCGAGGAACGTGTCGGGGATCAGCAGCGACGCGCCCGCCTGCGCGAACGCCTCGTGGTAGAGCGTGCTCGTCGACGCGCCGGCGCCGACGAAGAAGCGCGTGCGCCAGCCCGAGTCGTCGAAGTG